>WNGO01000142.1_pt1 | contig 43821 bp, 43 predicted proteins | sample 5400511 | NCBI WGS metagenome assembly WNGO01 (sample SAMN13153380, study PRJNA577476) | soil metagenome | isolation source: 20 cm soil or saprolite under Garry oak tree replicate 2 | place: USA:California | collected 2016-06-15 | reverse complement strand
TCGCCCTCGCCTACCAGCTGGCGAAGCGTGACGTAGACGTCGTTTTGCTCGAGCGGGAGACGCTGGGCTCGCAATCGACCGGCAAATGCGCCGGTGGCGTGAGGCAGCAGTTCTCGATGGAAGCCAACGTCCGCCTGCAGCGCATGTCGGTCGGCATGTTCGAGACCTTCCAGGCCGAAACCGGCCACCCGGCCGACTTTCGCCAGATCGGCTACCTCTTCGTCCTCACGCTGCCCCAGCACGTCGAGGATTTCCGCAACAACATGGAGATGTGGCGCCGAGTCGGCCTGACCGAAGCGCGGTGGGTAGATGCGTCCGAGGCGGCAAGGATGGTGCCCGTGCTCAACGTGGACGATGTGCTCGGTTGCACGTTCTGTCCCACCGACGGCATCGCGAGCCCCGCAGACGTGACCGCGGGTTACGCAGCGGCGGCGCGCCGGCACGGCGCCCGCCTCAAGGAGGGAGCGGAGCTGACCGGCATCGATGTCGCCGGCGGGCGGGTCCAGGGCGTCCGCACCTCGGCGGGAGACATCGCGACGCGGCTGGTGTTCGACTGCGCCGGCGCGTGGGCCGCCTCGATCGGGCGGATGGCGGGTCTCGAGATTCCGGTTCTGCCCTATCGCCGGCAGGTCGCGGTCACCGGAACCTTTCCGACCGTCCCGAGGACGAACCCGATGACGGTGGATTTTCAGACCTCGTTCTACTTTCATCCCGAGGGTGATGGCGTCCTGATGGGCATGAGCGACCGGAGCGAGCCGCCCGGTTATGCGACGGACGTGAACTGGGATTTTCTGGAGAAGATGTTTGTCCAGGCCGAGCGTCGAGCACCGGCGCTCGCGGGAGCGGGAGTCAAGACAGCGTGGGCCGGGTTGTATGAAACAACTCCCGACCACCAGGCGATTCTTGGGCCGGTGCCCGAGCTGGAGGGTTTTTGGTGCGCGGCTGGGTTCAGCGGCCACGGTTTCATGCAGGCGCCGGCGGCCGCGCTGCTTTTAACCCAGCTGTTGCTCGATCAGCGTTCCGAGATCGACATCAGCCCGTTCGCGTTCACGCGCTTCGCGAAGGGGTCACTGGTCCACGAGAAGAACGTGATCTAGCGGGAGTGCGGGCTTACGCCCCTCTCCCCGATGGGGAGAGGGAGTTAGTGCTTGAAGATCAGGGCCAGTGCCATGATGCCGCCGCCGCCCAGAAGCAAGACCACCCCGCAGCCCATCGAGACCGCCGTGTAGATGACGCCGCCGCTCGCGGCATACGTTTCCGGGTAGCGCTCGCGGCCCCGCCGGCGCCGGATGGCGGCGAGGATGGCGGCGATGCCGAGCAGGAAGGCGAAGACTCCAAGCACGAACCCGCTCGAGGTAGCGCCGGCCACTGATCGTCAGTATGGCCAGTCGGCCCGATAGCATTCTCAGCCGTGGCGAGGATCCTGCTCCTGGGCTCTACCGGCTTCGTTGGCCGCGGCGTGGCGCACAAGATCCTCGATGTCGGCCACCAGCTGCGCGTCCTGGTCCGCGACCCGATGAAGGCGGCGGCGTTCAAGGTCCGCGGCGCCCAGGTCGTCGTCGGCGACGCGCTCGATCCGGCGTCGGTCACCCAGGCGGCTCAGGGGGTCGAGCACATCATCAGCCTCGTCGCGGTCAGGCGGAACCGCCCGCAGTCCTACCTGGCGGTCAACGTCGATGGTCCTCGCATCGTCGGCGAGGTCGCGAAGGCGGTCGGGGCCCGCTCCGTGGTTCTGGTAAGCGCGATCGGGTCAAAGCTCGACCCTCACTACAAGTACTACACGTCGCGCTGGATGGGCGAGCAGGAGCTTGCCAAGACCGGTGTGGCGGGAACGATTCTGCGATTCTCTTTCGTCCTCGCCGAGGAGGGTGGGATCCTGACCGATTTCGAACGCGCGATCGTCGGGCCGTTCGCGGTCATCCCGGGCAGCGGCCAGGCCAAGATGCAGCCGATCCTTCGCGAAGACGCCGCGCGCTGCATCGTCGAGGCGGTCTCCCGGCCAGAACTGCTCGGCCACATCGTCGAGCTCGGCGGACCGGAGGTCGTCACGTACGAAACGATCTTCGACTGGTTCCTCCAGGCACGGAAGATCAAGAAAGCCAAGCTCAAGCTGCCGGTACCCTTGCTGGCGATTCCCGCGACCGCCATGGAGGCTCTGTCGCCCAACCCGCCGATCACGCCCGACGAGGTCAGGATGATCCAGATCGACAACCTCGCCGCGGGCATCGACTCCGTCAGCTCGCAGTTCGGCTGGCGCCCGACGGCGCCGAGCTCATGGGCACCGGTCAACTGGGTCAAGAGAGCGAGACCGGGCCGCTAAGAGTTAGAGCGTTCTTCGGACTGCCCGTCCCGGACGCGCAGCGGGCCTTGCTGGAGCGCTACCTCGCGGAGTGCGTTGCGAAGGCCGCTCAGTTTCGCTGGACGCCCGCGGCGAACCTCCACCTGACCGTCCGCTTCATGGGCCACCTGGAACAGAGCACTGCCGAGGAAATCGCCGATCGGCTAACCGCCAGCGGGCCTAAGTCCTTCGACCTCGAGCTCGGTGACATCGGAGCCTTCAAGCGTGGACGCCTGGCGCGCGTGGTCTGGGTGGGCCTGCGCAAGGGGATCGCCGAGTCGACCGCCATTGCCAGCCTTGTCGAGTCTGAGTGCGTGCGGGCAGGGCTGGAGGCCGAGACTCGTCCTTATCACCCGCACCTGACACTGGCTCGCGCGAAGGCTCGCGACGGTGCAGCGCTTCCTGAGCTGCCGAGCCTTCCACGGCTCGACCTGTGGCGGGCTGAAGAGCTGGTCCTCTACCGGAGCCGGCTGGGCCGTGCAGGGTCGGTGTACGAGCCGCTCCGCCGGATCAGGCTGGGTTGAGCCCTGCCTCCGCGCACTCGAGGTCCTGTTCGGGCCGGCCGCCGCTCACGCCGACAGCGCCCAGGATGCGATCTCCGCGTTTGATGAGGACCGAGCCGAGGCCGGGCACGATCGGGAGGCGCGTCAGGCGGTCCGCCACGCTGAAGAAGCCGGGCCTGTCCCTGGATAGCTCCGCAAGTCCGGCCCCGTCGCGGCCGAGCATGATCGCGCCCACGGCTTTCGCTTCCGCGATCTGCGGCGACAGCGCGGTCGCGCCGTCCATGCGGGCAAGCGCGATCAGCAGGCCACCCTCATCGACGACCGCGACGGTGACCCGGATACCGAGGTCGCGTGCTTTCGCGTGTGCTCGCGCGATCACCTCTTGCGCTTCCTGATAGCTGTGCGGCACGACGATGCAAGTCTCGCACCTCCCAATCTTGCCCGCCCTCTGTCTGGCTACTTGTCATAGGTTGGCGGCGAACTGACTTTCGGACTTGCGCGATCTCCGGGTCGGCCCTACATTTCACCTCGGCCCCGAGGGAAACGTTCGAGGGGGCGGGAACAGGGCCGCAAGGCCGTGTACCGGCTCCCGAGAGGCGATCCGTCGGGGTCACTTGTTTTCTGCCGGCTGCGACTCCGGGCGCCGGCGCTAGGCTGATGCGGCCGTGACGATCGCCGAGCGATTCACCACCCCGCGCCAGGCTTCTCCGCCCACCGCGGTCGAGGTTTCGATCGTGATGCCGTGCCTCGACGAAGCCGAGACTCTCGCGGCCTGCATACAGAAGGCGAAAGGCGCGATCGCCAAACTCGGCCTCGCGGCGGAGATCATCGTCGCGGACAACGGCAGCACCGATGGGTCGCAGGCGGTCGCGCGAGAGCTCGGCGTCCGGGTGGTCGAAGTCCAGCGAAGGGGCTATGGCAGCGCGCTCATTGGAGGAATCGATGCGGCCGGCGGTGAGCTTGTCGTCATGGGCGACGCCGACGACAGCTACGACTTCGGCGCGATCGGACCGCTGATCGACCGGCTCCGCGAAGGCTATGACCTTGTGCTGGGCAACCGGTTTGCCGGCGGGATCAAACAGGGCGCCATGGTCTGGTCGCACCGCTGGGTGGGCAACCCGGTGCTCACCGCGATCAGCCGGCTCTTCTTTCACACGCCGGTGGGCGACATGCACTGTGGGCTTCGTGGCTTTCGTAAGGCCTCGTACACGAAGATGCGGCTGCGGGCGACCGGGATGGAGTTCGCGAGCGAGATGGTGATCAAGGCATCGCTGCAAGGCCTGAAGATCGCCGAAGTTCCCGTCACGCTCAGCCCCGACGGACGCTCTCGCCCACCCCACCTGCGCACCTGGCGCGACGGTTGGCGCCACCTGCGCTTCATGCTCCTTTTCAGCCCGCGCTGGCTGTTCCTGTACCCGGGGCTCGCGCTTTTCATCGCGGGAGCGGCGGCTGGCGCTGTCCTCGAGACCGGACCGAAGGCGGCTGGTCCGGTGACCTTCGACATTCACACGTTGCTCCTCGCCGGCTTTGCGTGCCTGATCGGCTATCAGCTGGTCGTGTTCGCGGTGTTCACCAAAGTCTTCGCCATGCAGCAAGGATTTCATCCGCCCAACCCCGGTTATCGAGCGATGTTCCGTTACGTCCAGCTCGAGACCGGTCTTGTGATCGGCGGGCTGCTGCTTGTTCTCGGATCGGTAGGAACAGTGGTCGCCGTGGTGAGCTGGGGCGCGGCTGGGTTCGGTTCGCTTGACCCTCGGGTCACGATGCGCGAAGTCATTCCTGCGGCTGTTTTGCTGACGCTGGGCGTGCAGACGATTTTTGCCAGTTTCTTTCTCAGCATCCTCGGCATCGACGATGAGCCGGCCCATTCGCCTCGGTCCGAATGAGCGTCGGCGAGCTAGTCGTGGAAGGTTCCCATGAACGGGCGGTGGCGCGCCGCTCGACCGGAACCGTGCTCGCTTTCGCCGCGGTCACCGTCGCTCTTGCGCCGGTCGCGTACATGTCCATGTTCAGCGTGTTCCAGGCCTACGACGACGAGGGCTACTTCCTGATCACGCTGCGTGACTACACGGCGGGACACCCCCTCTTTACACAGGCCCTCCCGATATACGGGCCGTTCTTCTACGAAGTCATGGGCGGGGTGTACAAAGTGCTTGGGCTCGAGCCGTCCCCCGACGCGGGGCGCTTCATGACCGTCGTGGTGTGGCTGATCGCAGCTTTGCTCGGAGGAGTCCTCGCCTATAGGCTGACCCGAAACCTTTGGCTCAGCATCGGCGCCCTGCTGGTGACGTTCAGAGTGCTGGCTGACTTCGTCAACGAACCAATGCAGCCCGCAGGCATCACAAGCCTCTTGCTCATGTCTCTGATGATCGCGGCCACGTTCAAGTCATCGCGACCGCGCGCGAACGCTGCCGTCATCGGCGCCATCGTCGGCGCTCTACTCCTGACCAAGGTCAACGTCGGCGTCTTCGCCGCGATCGCGGTGGTTTTTGCCTGGGCGGCCAACCTGCCTGAGCGATGGAGGCGTTTGGGGCTGCCATTGATGGCCATGCTGGTCGTCGCGCTGCCGCTGGTCCTCATGAGCTCTCTGCTCGGACGCGAGTGGGTCCTCGAGCTGGCGATTGTGATGGCCCTTACTGCAGGTGCGCTTGGCGTAGTGACCGTATGGAGCAGGCCCGAACCCGGGTTGGCTCTCTCGGCGGGTTGGCTGGCGATCGGAGGAACGGTCGTCGTTCTGGTGTGCCTTGGCGTGGCCGCGGCCGGCGGCACCGACCTGGGGCTTTGGTGGAGCAAGACGGTTGTGCTTGCGTCGCGGTTTCCTCAGATCTTCATCTGGCCCGTGACGGTCAGCCCGGGCTATGTGCTTTGGGCTGCGGTATCACTCGCCGGGGCTTTTGCATTTTGCGTCCGGTACGCGCGAGCCAGCGCACCGTCGACGACCGGCCTTCTCCGCGTGTGGGCCGGCTTCTTCATGTGGCTTTCGGTGATCGTGCTACCTGCTTTCCTACTGGCTCTGCCTCTGGCCTGGATGGCGGCGCAGGCGCCGCGCGACGACGTCGACAACCCAACAGGGTCACACCCCCGCCTCCTGCTGTCCGCTCTGGCTGTGGTCGGAAGCCTCCAGATCTATCCGGTCGCGGGCACGCAGCTTTCGCTGGCGGCAATCGGGCTGCTGCCGCTCGGGGCGATCAGCTTGAGCGACGGCATCCGCCAGTTGCGCCGGGCCGAAAAGACGTCGGCGGGTGTGGCCAGGCTCGCGAACGGATTTGCTCCGAGCATTTTCGCCATCAGCGTCGCGGCATTCGCGCTCTTCGGCGTGATAACCGCGACCGAGTTCGCAGGGCTCAAGCCGCTGCGTCTGCCGGGGGCAACCTCGGTGAGGATGTCCGCTCAAAAGAGCGATGAGCTGCGTTCCCTGGTCGCGGCAATCGACCAGAATTGCGGCAGCTTCATCACATTCCCGGGCATGAACAGCTTCTATTTCTGGACCGCCAAGGCCCCTCCGGTGGAGCTGACCTCGGAGGTTTGGTGGCTTGTCCTTGACAGTAGCGAGCAAGAAACCCTCGTAGACCAGCTTCAGCGGCAACCTCGTCTGTGCCTGGTGAAGAATCAAAGAGTCATCGATTTCTGGGCGGAAGGGCGCGACGTTCCCACTCGTCCCCTTGTCGAGTTCATTAACGCCGACTTCGTGGCAGCAGGTTCGTACGGCGACTACGAGCTGTGGGTCCGACGCGCCTCGTAGTACTCGATCAGGGTCGGATCAGACCGCAGCCATGCGATGGTGGCCAAAAGGCCCTCCTCCAACGAGTGCCTAGGCGTCCATCCGAGCTCGCTGCGGATCTTCCGGATGTCCGCGATCCAGGTCGTTGTGTCCCAGATTCGGGTTGGCATCGATCCCCATCTCGGCTGCGCTTCGATCGCCAGGAGCTGGCGGGCAAGGCCCACGACTTGTTCGAGGGTCGACTGGATGCCGGTCCCGACGTTGAAGATGGCGTCTGGGTCTGCCGCTGTATTCGCTGCGGTGGCGAGGTACGCGTCACATACGTCCTCGACGTAAACAAAATCACGCGCCACTTTCGGGTCGACGAGCTCGGGCAATCGACCGCGGAGCCCGCACCCGACGAGTGTCGGGATGAGTCGCGATGGCTCCTCCCAGGGCCCATAGACCGAGTAGAGGCGGAGTGTCCTGATGAGTGCGCCGTGCTTGCGGGCGGCGAACCCGGAATAAAGGGTCGCGGCCGCCTTGGCCAGGGCATAGTGGCTGTTCGGCTTGACGACGGCGGATTCAGCCGGAGCTCCATCCTGGAAGCCGTACTCGGATGACGAGCCTGTGTTCACGAAGGATTCGAAGCCGCTTTCGAGACAAGCCTCGATGAGGTTGATGGTTCCAGCCAGATTGGTCTCGAGCATCTCTTCGAAACTCGTCTGGCTCGCGTAAGCTCCATGGGCGGCGAGGTGGAAGATCCACTCGGGCCCGATCGCGCGCACCGCCTTCCGCACGCTTTCGCTGTCGCTGAGATCAGCCTCGTGAAACGCCGCTGGCTCGATGCCGGCCAACCGCCAGGACGCGTGCCGACGGCGGAGAACCAGATGGAGCTGATGGCCGTCCGCGATGAGCCGCCGGGCGAGGTTGGCTCCGACAAAACCGCTCGCGCCCGTGAGCAGCACCCGCTTGGGCAACTAAAGAAACTGCTTGTAGTCCAGCAGGTCGAGGTATAGGTCGGCGTGGGCTCGGACCTGCGCCCGCTCATGCTCGGACAGGGTCAACGCGGTCTCACGATTGGCTTCGGGTGTCGCCTTCCTGATGGTTCCCCACGGATAGACTTCGTTCAGCGGGGCGCCGTTCCACGACGGGATCGCCAGCGATTCAGAATCGCCATAACCGACCTTTCTCCCGAGCTCGCGAAGCGTTTTTCGCGGGTCCTGCACGAGATCCTCAAAGCGGAGAACGTGGAATCTTGACGGATACGCCTCCCTGAGCCGAAGTGCGTGCTGCTGGTGCAGGGTCCAACCGAGCATGTAGTGCTGCATGGACAGAGGTACAGGCCGGCGCTTTGTGTCGGCGTAGGCCGACCAAGGATTGCGGACCACGCTCAGCACGTGCGCGCCGGGCACCTCATCGAGAATGCGCGCGGCATCGACCGTGATGATCGGGCTGTATCCGACATACAGCGATTGCTCACGAGTGCGATTGAAATTCTTCCACGCCTCGAATGTCGCTCGGAAAAACGCTGCCACATTGTTGGCCCGCGAGCGCCCTGCATCGCCGACGATGCGAACATAGATGTCTCGTCGCTCATCATCGGACATCTGGAACTCGACGTGGCGAAATTTGCTCACGTCGGGAGTTCGCGCGCGAACCTTGGCCTCCTCGTCGATGATTGCGTGATAGTCGTCCTGGGGGCTTGCATCGAGCGCGAACACGGGCCACCTGTACTTGATCGGAAACACCGATGAAAGCGCGTCGACGACGAGCGTCGTGCCGAGCTGCGACTCGAAGGGGTAAACGAGCATCTGCGGGTGGCCGTCCAGCAGCCGCTGTGTGGTGTTGCCCCCGTTCTCGTACATCGCCGAGATCATCAGGAACCTGAAGTCAGCGCTCAACGTGCCTTCCCGCCTTGATCAAAGGCATAAAAGAGTATTCGCTCGCGCTCCGATCGTCGCCGGCCCGTGCGAAAAGGCAGACCTCGTGAAAAGGAAGACGGCATCCAGTCGATCGCGAAGATCTGGTTGCCGGCGGGCCAGACCATGCTGCCCAGGACGGCGCCTCTTGTCACGTCGATGGCATGCACGCCGCACACCGACCGAGCCGGATCCACGCCGGGCGCAAACTGCCTGAAACGCGGAATCACGCGAGACGTGCCAACAAAGGCGATGCCGTCGTGAAAGGACAGGCCTCGCGTCCAGCCGGGCAACCTCACGTGCGGCTCGAACTTCCCTGCCGCCACCACGCCGAGCTCTCCGTAGCCGCTGTTGTCCACCCAGAGCGCGCCTGCGTTGAATCGCGCCGAGTGCGGCCGTGTCAGGCCTCGCGCGATCACGTCGCGGCTGGCGCCGGAAAAGATGACGCCGCGGCGGTCCACTGGGAAGTTCCGGTGCGACGGACGGCGTGTCGACATCGCGTCCGTCGAAGCAGAGAAAAAGCTCCTTTGGAGGGTGGCGCCAGCGGCTATCGAGTTGAGCTGCAGGTGGTTCCGTGTGAAGACCGGCCCATCTGGGGTCTCGATGGCGCGCGGCCACCATGCCCGCTCCACACGCCCATCGACCCGCATTCGGACGACGCAGTTCTGGCCCACCGCGTTGGCGTACAGCTGCGAACCGACCATCGCCAGGTCGTGGATGTAGAAGCTGCCGGGCAGCGTCGTCGATCGCACCGGGACCAGCGGATGGTCCTCCTCAATGGAGCCATCGCTATCCAGGTTCACGTCTGTGCGGTCGATCAACCGCTGCACCGGCGCGAGCTGGAAGACCTGATTTGGGTTGCGCGTGCTCGCCAAATGGACGACGCCGCGCTTGCGGTCGACGACGAGGCCAGAAGGGTGCGGAAGGCGTAGGTACGTCTGCGATCGCCCATACGGAGAGACCGCCAGCACCAGATGTTCGTATTCGCGGGTAACGAGCAGCGTGATCCTGTGCTCCGAGAGGACTTGCCACCATTTGCCTCTGGCGACGAACTTCAGCAGCCCCGGCTCAGCCCGCCGGGCGTCGCTCCACTGGCTGATCACCTGGGCTGGATCGCGCCACTCGCCATCGTGGGTTGACCACGCTGGGATCAGCCTGGCTGGCGTGCGAGCCACTCACGTTTCCTCCACAGACCAACCGCTCCCAAGTAGAGGCGAAGCGCCGATCCATAGCCGGTCGTAGATTTGCCTCCGTGGCGTCGGGTCGAGAAGATGGGCACCTCAATCATGGGATAGTCCCGCTGCCGGCACACGATGCAGAACTCGGTGTCGATGAGGTCGTCGCTTCGCTGCAGGTGGAGCAGGCCGTCAAAGCTTCGTGGGAAAACTTTCGGCGTCCCGTTGACGTCCCAGTTCGAGAGATCGAACAGTGTTCTGCATTCGATGTTGAATAGGAGCGAACCCAATCGCCGCCGCCAGTTCTCGCGGATCTTCCGGTTCGACTTCACGACGATTCCGCCGTAGGCGACCGCATAGAGAAGGCATATGACGAGGTCCTGCGGCGAGGTGCGCGCCGAGTTCGTGTAGCAGATCACATCGCCCTTCACGTTTTCGAGACCGAGCCGAACCGCGCGGCCCCAGCCACCTTTCTCGCTGCTGACGACTCTCACGCAAGGGATCTCATCCGCGAGCCGCCGGCATATAGCAAGCGTGCTGTCGCGGGACGCGTTCTCCACGAGCAGGAGCTCGTAAGGGGCTGGCACCTTCCCCAACTCGTCAACATAGTCCTTGACGAGTAGCTCGAGATGGTCAGCCTGGTTGTGCACCGGCAAGACGATCGAGATCAGGTTCGAACTCGGCGTCACGCGAAGGTTCCGGCCAGGACGTTGAGCGCAGTGGTCGTCAGCGACTCCCGGTCCAACCCATGCCGCTGAAGCATGTAGGCTTCGCTGCCGGTCACTCCGGTCGGCTGGCCTGATACGCCGAGCCGTACAGCGACGCACTGCACGCCGTTGTCTGCGATTGCCTCGCACACGATCGAGCCAAGCCCGCCGTTGATCGAATGCGCTTCAACCGTGATCACCGCCGGAAAGTTCCGGAGCAGGTCAACGAGGCACTTTCCGGGCGGAGGGTTGAGGGTCGAGACGATGCCCAGTGTGGCGCCCACGCCCTTCGACGCGAGCCGTTCCGCCGCCGAGGCCACCTCCGCAGTCACGGAGCCGGTGGACAGGAAAAGTAGGTCGGTGCCCGACCCGAGCACGTCGACCATGCCAAGCTCGAAGCGGCCTAGCAGACCGGGCACCTCGCGGCGGTCGTCCTTGCCGATCCTGTAGTACACCGGGCCTGGCAGGTTCCAGGTGCATCGGAGGGCGGAAAGCGTCTGCCCGTAGTCCGCGGGCGCGATCACGGTGATGCTCGGCTGGGCGCGCATCAGCGCGATGTCCTCGACGCCGTGGTGACTGGCCCCGGCCGGACCGTATTCGAACCCTCCGCCCACGCCGACTATCCGGATCGGTAGCCGATGGAGGACGGCCGCGTTCCGGATGAACTCGTACCCGCGCATCGACGCGAACGTCGCGATCGAGTAGCAGAACGGTAGGTAACCCGCCTCGGCAAGGCCGCACGCGATGCCCACCATATTCTGCTCGGCAACGCCTACGTTGAAGAAGCGATCCGGATAGGCATCGGAAAACGGCTCGAGCGCCGCGAATCCCAGATCCGCCGTCAGCAGCACGATGCGCTTGTCGCGCTGGGCGACTTCCACCAGGCCGCGGACGAAAGCGCCCCTCACCGGAGACTCTTGATGTCATTCATCGCGTCGTCGTAATCGGCCTGCGACATGGGCATGTAGTGCCACTTGATCTGGCTTTCCATGAACGAGACGCCATGTCCGAATACGGTGTGGGCGATCACGACATGCGGTGCGTCGCGCCGCGACGGAAGGGACTCGATCGTGCGCACCAGCCCGGCGACGTCGTGGCCGTCTACCTCGACCACATCCCAGCCGAACGCACGCCATCTCTTGGCGAGCGGATCGAGGGACAGCACGTCCCTCGTATAACCCAGGGCTTGCTGCCCATTCAAGTCGACGATCGCAACCAGGTTCGACAGGCGCCGGTGCGACGCCTGCATCACCGCTTCCCAGAGCGAGCCCTCATCGCACTCCGCGTCGCTGAGCAGGACGAAGACGCGGCGGGCTGATCTCTGCAGGCGGGCGGCGATCGCGGCCCCGACTCCGATCGGGAGGCCGTGGCCCAGTGACCCTGCCGAAAAGTCGACGCCGGTCAGCTCCGAGTCGGGATGCACCCCAAGTAGGCTGCCGTCGGCGCAATAGGTATCCAGCTCTTCAGATGTGAGCCAGCCGCGAAGGTGGAGCGCCGCGTAGAGCGCGAGGGCGGCGTGCCCTTTCGACAGGATGAAACGGTCTCGATCAGGGTCGCCGGGACCATTGCCTTCGAGGACGCCGCCGTAGACCGCCGCGAGGATGCCGGAGATGGACAGGCACGATCCTATGTGTCCGACCGAGGCTCGCATCGACTGTTCGAGCACGATCTTGTTGATGTCGTAGGCGGAGATCATTTCTAAGTGTTGGTTCGCCGAATCCAGGCCGCGTAAGGATACCCATCGACGGCGTCTTCAGCCCCGCGTAACCAAGTCCGCGGAGCCTAGGCCCCCTCGGGGGACCTGTTTTGTCGCTTCCCGAGCTGGCGTCTCGGTTTTTCCCAGGCTGCCGGCCACAAGAATCGCGAGCCACAGCGCATCCCACATGAGTTGGGGAGCGACGAGGAAGAGGTCGGAGTGGGAGGCTTGGTAGGTCATCAGTTGCATGGGGACCACCCCTGCCAGAAGCCATAGCCGGTGCAGTTGGCCTGGAGAGGTTCGCAGCACGAGCCACGCTGCCAGGACGAGGTTGCTGTAATCCCACTCGTGAAAATGAAAGGCAACCGCGGCCGAACCCAGGATTCCCGCAGCGAAAACTATCTCTGGCTCGCGACGGCGGTATGCGATCAAGAGTGCCGCAGCTCCTTGAGCGATCCACATCGCGTACGTCAACGGCCCGAGGCCAAATAGATGGGCCAGCGTCTCAGCGGTTTGAGCTGGGTCGGCCTGGACGCCCTGGAGCGCGTGCCACCAGCTCAGCAGGCCGGACGAACCGAGTGTGACCACGGTGACAGCGCCGAGCACCGCGCATCCGATCGCCCAGGAGGCTAGGTATCTGTAGCGGCCACTCGCCAGCAGCACCAGGGGGATCATTGCCACGAGCTGCGGTTTGATAAAGGTTGCGAGAGCAAGGGCGACTCCGCTCGCGACGGGCATGTCACGGGTGCAAAGCCACCATGTGGCGGCGAGTAGCGCCATCACCAACAAGTCAGGCTGCCCCAGGTACAGAACCAGGAGGACCGGCCAAAGCCCGATGGCCAGCAGCAGAAGTGTGACTTTGGCGAGACCCGAATATGGAGCCGCGACATGCCACGACCAGGCCAGCGCGCCGAGAGAGATCAACGCCCAAAGGGCGTAAGCGATCGGCTCGGGGACCAACGTCAAAGGGCTGAAGAGCCAGGCAAGAAGCGGGGGATTTATGTAAGTGAACGAGCCGTGAATGAGCAGAAATGGAAATGAGCTCGACAGCTGCTGCAGAGTCGCTGGGTCGTAGATCGTCCACCAGCCGTACCGAAGGCCGGCTTCAGCTGCGACGTAGGTGAAGCGGAGGTCCTGATGTATGGGGCCCTGGGCGTAAAGGAGTATCCAACGACCAATTGAGTAGATGGCGGCCCAGCCGGCGGCAACGGCCGATGCCGCGAGCCAAAGCGGAGGCCGAGTGGTTGCGCGCGAATCAATCAAGAACGCGTTGACTCCAACGCGAGGCCCTCTCCGGGCTGGCGGCGAACCGCGATCGTTTGTTTCCGTCGGCGCAGCCACGGCTCCAGGCCAAGCAGCACGATCCAGACCGGCTCCCACAGAAGCATCGGGATGGGCAGGCCGATGGCGATGAACTGGGCGGCGGCAATGCCGGCCAGCAGCCATACCTGCTGGGCCAGGCTTGGCCCGGCGCGCAGGACCACCCAAGCCCCCACGACCAGGACAGCGACGTCGTCCTCGTGGAGGTAGGTGGCGGACGCTATCGTGCCGACAAGGCCCAGGGCGAATACGAGGTCGAGGCGGTCACGCCGGTACCATGCCAGTCCCAGGGCGGTAACGCCGAGCGCGATCTCAACTCCGGTGGCAAGTGGCCCGATGCCAAAGATGAACGAGTAGGTCAGCGGCGCGTTGAGAGGTTCTCCTCGGACAAGGGCGAGGTCATCCAGCCAGCTCGAGACGCCGGCGGTCCCCAGCGACGCCGCCGAGATGAGCGCGAATGCGCCGCCAGTCAGTCCAAACGCGACGAGCGGGCGCCATCGCCCGCTGGCCAGAAGAGCCAGTGGAACGAGCAAGCAGTCCTGCGGTTTGAGGCAGAAGGCCAGGGCGAGGATGAACCCGGCCGCCGACCATCTGCCCCGATCCAGCATCCACCACGAAACCGCGAGCAGCGCCATCGTGACCGCGGTCCATTGACCAAGCCAGAACTGGTAATGAACCGGCCAGAGGCCGAGGGCCAGGAGCAGCAAGGTGACACGCGCCAGCCGCGTGCCCGGACAGATCAGCCATGCCGCCGCGACCAGCGCTGCCAGGCTGATCAACGTCCAGATGAGATAGCCGACCGGGATCGGCAGCCAGGCCAGTGGCACCGCCATCCACGCGGACGGTGGTGGGCTGAGGAAGACGTGCATCGAGTCGATCGGGCCGATTCCGGCTGATGCCGTCCTCTGCAGCGCGATGTCGTAGATGTGCGCCCAGCCGCGCGTCAGGCCGATCTGAGCGGCGATGGCATGAAGGCGATAGTCCTCGGCATTTGGGTCCGATGTGAAGTGGTCGACCCAGCGCGCCAATCCGAACACGAACACGATCGCGGCGGACACTGCCGACCCGGCCAGCCATACGGGCGGCAGGCGCTGCTGCAACGTCATCGTCGTGGCCTGGCGCATCGGCGCCACATTTTCCGTCCCCGGGCGTCCCTCGGCCACCTGCTTGGCCGTCAGCCCTCCCTCATCGATCAGCCGCTTCCTGAATCGCTCGAGGCAGTTGTTCTCCGCGAGCATGTCGATCAAGTCCGGGTAGCGCTACCGCCGCGACTCGGCGCTTACGCTTCAGGGCGAGCAGGCTCGCGGACCAGATGGCTATCAGGCCAACAACGCCGAACTCTCCCATCAGCCGGAGCACAAGCAGGTCTGAGTACCCGCTGACCAGCAAGACCTGCAGCGCTTTGTGCGCGGGACCGATCAAAACCCAGCCGGCGCCGACGAGTGCCAGCACTGTCCAGTCTCGGCGGCGGAGGCTCCACGTACAGAGCACGGATATCGGAAGCAGCAGGAGGACGAGATGAGTGCCCCACGAGTACGTGGCGACGAGGGGTGTCACTGCGACGAACGCGGCGGCTTGGAGCGCCCGGCCCTCCCGGCCCCGCGGCGATGAGCGCGACACGACCAACGTCACCACCAGCACCGCCATGGAGATGAGCAAAGTGATCAGCCTCGCGGGGGGCGGACTCCCGTTCACACCGCCCAGGAACGCATCCGGCTCGAACAGGCGGGTCACCGTCCCGCCTGGCGAGTGGTTTTCGAAGAGACCGGTGCCCTGGCTGACGGCAGGCAGCACGCTCGACAGGTACTCGAACAGGTACCCCGGCTCGGCCACGAGCCAGAGTAGGATCCCGGTCGCGACCGCGGCGCCGAGCATCCGCCACCGCCGCGTCCATACCACCAGCAGGACCAACGGCGCCTGGATCACCTTCAGCGCGATCGCCGCGCCGAGCGCGATGCCACCCCACCACCGCTCGCTCATCCATCCCAGAAACCACAGCCCAGACAGCGCGAGAAGGATCAGGTTGATCTGGCCTTCATCGATATTGCCTATGACCGGCTCGAACGAGATGACGAGTAGGACCAGCAATGCGGCGACCTGAAAATCGTCGACCTGGAGCGCCCGCAGCGTGCTCCACAGGAAGACGGCGACCGCAGCGTTGAGGACGAGCACCACGCCGACCGCGAGAACGTGGCCGTCAAGGCCGACCAGCGGTTGCAGCAGCCAGGCGAGCAGAGGCGGCATCACGTACTGCGGTCCCGTTGGCTCGGTGCACCCCACCGTCCGGCACAGGTCGTACGGGTCGGCCCCCGAGGCAAGGCGCGCTGCTCCTCGCATATAGCTCTCCTGGAGGTCTCCGAGGTACGTGCCCAGCAGGAGAGGCTGGATCAATCCGCGCCAGAGGTACACCGCCGCGATCGGAACGCCTGCGAGGAGGAGGAGAAGGCTGCGGAAGTTGCGGTTGTCCAGGGCGTGAGGTCGCAGCACGGAAGACGCGGTCATCGCGCGGAGATTATGGCCGTGCAGTTCCGCAACTGACGCTAGACTGCGTAGCTCATTCCGATGTTTGTCGTGGTCGGCTCTGGTCCGTCGGGCGTGTCATGCGCCCACGCCTTGCTGGACGCCGGCGCCGAGGTGACGATGCTCGACGCCGGGTTTGAGCTCGAGCCCGACCGTCGGGCGCGGCTCGACGCTGTCTCCCGCTCGGGTCCACAGGCCGGCGGAGGCCGCCACACGCTTGATTTCATCCGCGATGGCGTTGCGGTGGCGGCATCAGGCATCCCGCTCAAGCTTGCTTATGGATCCTCTTTCCCGTACCGGCTGCCGGCGGGGGTGTCGATCGCGCCCGACGGCGTCGCGGCGAAACCTTCCTTTGCACGCGGCGGCTTCAGCAACGTCTGGGGCGCAAGCATGTTGCCCTTCGGCGATGAGGAGATGACGGGATGGCCGATCAAGGCCGCCGACCTCGAGCCGCACTACCGGGCAGTTTTGAGGCTGATGCCGTTTGCGGCGCGGCGCGATCGCCTCGAGCACGAATTCCCCTTGCATCACGACGCGCCGGCTGCTCTACGACTTAGCGCGCAGACCACCGCTTTTCTTGCCGACGCGGAAGTGGCGGCCTCAAGCCTTGAGGATCACGGGATCCGTTTCGGTGCATCAAGACTGGCGGTGCAGGCAGATTCGGGCAACGGACAAGGTTGCGTTTACTGCGCGCTGTGCATGTACGGATGCCCGTACGGATTCATCTACAACTCGAGCGACACGCTCGACGCACTGCGGGAGCATCCGCGATTCACGTACCGGTCCGGGATCCTCGTCAATCAGTTGCATGAGACGCGCCACGGGGTCTTGCTCTCCGGTCTGGAGCTCGACGCCCGCGCGCCGTGGAGCATGCGCGCCGAGGCCGTATTTCTCGCGTGCGGCACGGTGTCGACCGCGCGAGTCCTTCTGGCAACTCTCGACGCATATGAGCGGCCTCTGCGCGCGGTCGACAACTGCTATTTCCTTTTGCCCTGGCTGCGCTATCGCAATCGGGCGGGTCCAGATGAGGCGATGCACACGCTGGCCCAAGCGTTTGTCGAGATAAGCGACCCCCGCCTCGGGCCCCACACGGCGCACCTGCAGGTTTACAGCTACAACGAGCTCTACCGACAGCAGGTGCGTAACGTCCTCAAAGCCCTGGACCGCCTCTTCGGCGACGCCGTCGACCGCCACGTGCTGGGCCGGATGCTGTTGATTCAGGGCTATCTTCACTCGGATCTATCGGCCGGAATCGACCTGACCCTTCGCCGCGATGACGCGCGCACGTTGACGATGTCCGTCAGTCCCAACCCAAAGACCCGACCGGCGCTCTCTGCCTTGGTGAGCCGGTTGTGGGCGGAGCGGCGATCCTTTCGAGCCGTCCCCCTGGCGCCGGCGCTTCGCGTCGGCGCGCCGGGCAGAGGCTTTCATACGGGTGGCACGTTTCCGATGCGGGAGCGGCCCCAACAGTTCGAGACAGACGTATGGGGAAGAGTCGACGGGTTGTCGCGCGTGCACGTCGTCGATGCGAGCGTCTTTCCGTCCCTGCCGGCCACGACGATCACGTTGAGCGTGATGGCCAACGCGCATCGTATCGGCGCGGTGGCCGCCGCATGACTAACGCCGGGCAGCCCAGGGTCGCCATCACTGGCGCCTCTGGCTTTGTCGGTTCTCGATTGGCGGAACACTTCGCACGCGCGAGCTGGTCGGTCGTGAGGCTCTCGCGGAGCGCGGCCGAAGGCGACCTGAGCATTCCCTTCCACCTTGGTGAAGAGGTGAACAGCGAAGACTTGGTGTCCCGAGGCATCGACGCGTTGGTCCATTGCGCGTACGACTTTCGGCCGTTGACGTGGGCCGAGATACGGCGCATCAATGTCGAGGGTTCCCGCAAGCTGCTTACATCGGCTCGTCAGGCGGGGGTGGAAAGGATTGTCGTGCTCTCTACGATCAGCGCTTTTCCTGGGTGCCGGTCGCTTTACGGACGCGCAAAGCTCGAGATTGAAGCGGTCGCGATGCAGGTGGGCGCTTCAGTCTTGCGCCCAGGCCTGATCTACGGCGAAGATGTCGAAGCGTCGGCGGGCGGGATGTTTGCGGCCTTGATCCGGAGCGCGCGCGGATCCGTTGTGCCGCTGATCGACGGCGGTTCCGATCCCCAGTACCTCCTGCACATCGACGATCTTTTCATGGTGGTCCAAAGGCTTTGCCGCTCGGACGGACCGACGACAAACAGGCCGGTCGTCGTCGCTTCTTCGAAGCCGTGGCCGATGCGCGACCTGGTTGTCGAGCTCGCGCATCGCCAGGGAAGAAAGCCGCGATTCGTGAGCGTGCCGTGGCGAGCCGTCTGGCTCGTCTTGAAGGCGGCGGAGGCCGCGGGTCTGCGGCCTGCTTTTCGCAGCGACAGCGTTATCAGCCTGGTCAATCAAGACAGGCATCCAGACCTGTCATCGCTTCAGGAGCTCGGCGTTGGGGCCCGGGATTTCGGCGTGCGGTGAGCGGCGGGGACTTTCCGACTCCGATGCTGACGCACGATTGCGACGCGGGAAAGGAAATGCGAGGATCGCGAGCCACGCCGCCATCCACACCAACAACGGCGCCGTGATGCCGAGTGCGATCATCTGAATCGGGGCCACTCCCGCAAGCAGCCAAAGTCGATGCCACAGTGGGGTCGCAGTGCGAAGGACGAACCACCCGACCGGCACCAGCATGATGGAGTCGGCGGCGTGAAAATACGACGCCGTCGCGGCGGTACCGAGTAGCCCGGAAGCAAATACGATCTCGAGGTCGGCTCTGTTCCGGCGGGCGATCACCATAGCTGTCAACGCCTGCAAAGCCCACAGTGCGTACGTCAGGACTCCAGTGCCGAGGAGGCCGACGAGCGTGTACTCAGTGTTCTTGGCCTGGCCGTGCACCTCGATCAGCACGCGCAACCAGCCGGCGATTCCCGATACGCCGAGGGCGAAAGCCGTCGCGATCGCGAGCAACCCGCCGATGGCGATCCAGCTGACGACCACCCGATAACGCCCGCTGACCAACAGCGCGAGAGGCAGGAGCAGGACAGCCTGAGGCTTGAGGAATGTCGCGACGGCGAGCGCCACACCCGCAGACAGGACCTGGTCCTTCCGGAGAAACCACCAGGCGGCGCAGACCAGCGCCACCACGATCATCGTCGGCTGCCCGAAGTAGAAGACGAGGAGCGCCGGCCACAACCCTATCGCCAGCAGCAGCAACGTGAGCTTGCGAAGTCCGTCATATGGCGCTGCGATGTGCCAGGCGAGCAGCAGCGCCGCGAACGACAAAGCAGTCCAGGCGGCGTAGGCGACGGGCTCGGGAAACGCGGTAAGGGGCGCAAAGAGCCAGGCCAGAAACGGCGTGCTGTCGTACTTGATGAAGGCATCGACCGGCGCCGCGCCAGGAGCTGATGTCGACACGGCAGCGTCATAGATCGTGGACCATCCGTCGCGAAGCCCGGCCTGCGCTGCCGCGTAGCTGAGGCGAACATCGTCATGGACCGGATCCAGAACAAACGGAATCACCCAGCGCAGGGTTGTGTACAGCGCTGCCCAGGCAGATGCCAGAGCCCCCGCGGCGAGCCACAGCGGCGGCCGGGCCGCCGACCATTGCGCGATGGGCATGACGCGGGAAATTCTCAAACCTCGCTCCGCTGACTTAACCGTCCGCGGCGCTCAGAGCCTCGGTCACCGGCTTCGCGGATGTCGTGGACGGGCCTGCTTTGACCGCACCAAGGGCTCCGAAGCAGCTCGCGACCATAACGCCGAGCCAGACCGCATCCCACAGCAGCTGCGGGCCGCGTGTCAAGGCAGTCCACACCACTTGGTGCGGATCCGCCCAGTAGGCCAGCAGCTGCATCGGCAGCAGACCTGTGAGGAGAAAGAGGCGATGCCACAGCGGAGGCGACGTTCGAAGGACCAGCCACACAGGCAGGATCAGGACCACGTAGTCGGATTCGTGGAAGTAGGCCGCGGTCGCCACGCTGGCGACGACTCCGACGGCGAAAACGACTTCGATCTCGCCTCTTCGTCGCCGCGCGACGAAGAGAGCCGCCGCCGCCTGGACCGCCCACAGAAAGTAGGTCACCGGCCAATTGCCGACGACGTGGGCGAGCGTGTACTCGGTATTCACCGAAAGTTGCTGGACGCCCTTCGTCGTCTGCCACCACTCCGACAGGCCTGAAGGCCCGAGGCTGAGCGCACTGGCGGCGCAGAGCGCGGCACAACCTATCGCCCAGGCGGCCGCAATCCGATAACGGCCCGCCAAGATTATGGCGAGCGGAAGCAGAAAGATCGACTGGGGTTTGAGGAAGGTCGCGACGGCGAGGACAAGGCCGGCTGCAAGTTGATGTTCGTTGCGGCCGAGCCACCAGCTGGCCGCCACGAGAGCGATCAGCAGCATGGTGGGCTGGCCGAGCATGAATCCCAGCTGCGCGGGCCACAACGCAAGCGGCACAAACAGCAGCGTCCACTTCGCAAGCCCCGCGTAAGGGGCGGTGATCTGCCACGCGAAGATCAACGCAACGACCGACAGCACCGTCCATATGCCATACGCGACAGGTTCGGAAAAGAGCGTGAGCGGCGCGAACAACCAAGCCAGCAGAGGGAGGCTCGCGTAGGTGGTTTCCGAATCAATTAAGCGCGCGTTCGGCGGAAACCCTGCCGAGAGCCACCTGAGGACATCCTGGTCGTAGATCCTCGACCATCCAAAGCGGGTGCCGGCCTCGGCCGCAACGTAGTACATCCGCACGTCAACGTGGACGGGTCCGACGCTGTAAAACACGACCCAGAGCACAAGTCCATACGCAGCCGCAGAACCTGCAGCCACCGCGCACGCCGCAAGCCAAAGCGGAGGACGTCGCGTCATCGACAGGGCGGCCCACATCGCGGCACATTTTGACGCCGCACGCAGCAGATTCAGTCGCTCAGTAGATCGGGATCTCCAGATCAACAGCCTCGAGCCACTTCCGGCAGGAGGTGAGGAACCGCGCGGCCTGGAGGCCGTCGAGCACGCGGTGGTCGAACGAGAAGCAGAGGTACATCATCGGCTTGATCCCGATCATCCCGTTGACTGCGACCGGTCGCTCCACGATCGCCTCCATGGTCAGGATTCCGGCCTGGCCAGGGTTGATCACCGAGTAGCTGAAAAGCGTCCCGAATGTGCCGGAATTGTTCACGGTGAAGGTGCCGCCCGAAAGCTCGTCGGCTTTCAGCTGCTTGCCGCGAGCGCGACCGGCAAGGTCGTTGACAGCCCGCGCGAGGCCGGCGATCGACAGGCTGTCCGCTCGCCGCACCACCGGAACCAGGAGCGTGTCCTCCATGCCGACGGAGATGCCCAGGTTGATATCGCGATGCACGATGAGCTCGGCCTCGTTGAAGGTCGAGTTGACCTCGGGGTGTTCGCGCAAGGCGGAAATGGCGGCGGCCATCACGTATGGCAGATAGGTCAGGGAGAAGCCTTCCTGCTTCTGGAATGCGGCCTTGTTGGCGTTGCGGTTCGCGACGACGCCGGACATGTCCGCTTCCTGGGTCTGCCAGGCGTGCGGGATCGTGGCCTTGGACCTGGCCATGTTCTCGGCGATCAGGCGGCGGACACGGGTGAGCTGGACGACCTGGTCGCCCTCACCAGGGGCGATGGGCACGGTATTCGTGGGTTGGCCCGCCGGCTGAGCCTTGGCCCTGGCGGCGAAGTCCTGGACGTCTTTCTTGGTGATGCGGCCGCCCAGACCCGTACCGCTCACCTGGGACAGGTCGACCTTCAGGTCCGAGGCGGCCATCTGGACGCCAGGCGAGTACCGATGGGGTCCCGCAGGCTCGGCCGTCGTTGCCGGCTTAAGCCCCTCTCCTGGGCTCTCTCCCTGAGGGGCAGAGGCCGTGGTTGCCGGCTTAAGCCCCTCTCCCCGGCCCTCTCCCCGAGGGGGAGAGGGTGCCTCTGGCTCCACTTTCGGGGTTGCGCTTTTCGGGGCTGGGGCGGGCGCTTCCGGCGTGGCTGTCACCTTGCCGTCCCCGCCGGTCTCCACGATCGCGATCTCGGCGCCGGCCTGCACCGTCTCACCTTCCTTGGCGAGGATCTCGCGCAGGATGCCTGACACGGGCGCGGGCACCTCGGCGTTCACCTTGTCGGTGTCGACCTCGAGCATCGGCTCGAACTCGACGACCCTGTCGCCCGGCTTGACCAACCATCGCGAGATCGTGCCTTCGTGCACCGACTCGCCGAGCTGGGGCATGACGACGCGAGTCGTTTTGCCCATCAGTAAGCCGCCAGGTCCTTCAGGACCTTCGTGATCTTGTCCGGCGTCGGCATGAAGTACTCCTCCATCGGAACCGCATACGGCATCGACGGGACATCCAGCCCGCCGAACCGCTTCACGGGCGCATCCAGCCAGCGCCACGCCTCATCCGCGATCAAGGCCGCGACCTCTGACCCGACCGAGACGCTGAAGTTGTCTTCATATAGGACGAGGCACTTGCCGGTCTTGCGGGCCGACGTGATGATCGCGTTCTTGTCCAGCGGATAGACAGTGCGAAGGTCGACGATCTCCACGCTGACCCCGTCGGCCTCGAGATTCTTCGCCGCCTCCATCGCGTAATGCACCATGAGGCCGTAGCAGAAGACCGATATGTCGGTCCCTTCGCGTGCCGTGCGCGCGACCTGCAGCGGGATGAGGTATTCGCCTTTCGGCACCGGCTCCTTGAACATCCGGTAAAGGCGCTTGTGCTCGAAGAAGAGCACCGGGTCCGGATCGCGGATCGCCGCCAGCAGGAGGCCCTTTGCCTCGTAGGGCGTCGAGGGGATCACGATCTTCAGGCCTGGGGTCGCGAAGCGCGCCTCGATCGACTGCGAGTGATAGAGAGCGCCGTGCGCGTGACCGCCCATCGGCGCGCGGACCACCAGCGGCACCGACCAGTCGCCATCGCTGCGGTAGCGGTATTTGGCGATCTCGTTGGTGATCGAGTTGAAAGCCATGTGCGCGAAGTCCGTGAACTGGATCTCGGCCACAGGTCGCTTTCCATAGATGGCCAGGCCCAAGGCCACACCGGCGATCGACGACTCGGCGAGCGGCGAGTCGATGACCCGTGCCTCGCCAAACTTGGCTCGCAGGCCGTCGGTAACGAGAAAGACGCCGCCCTTCTTGCCGACGTCCTCGCCCAGCACCATCACGCGCTCGTCGCGCTCCATCTCCTCGTTCAGCGCTGAGCGCAGGGCGGCGACCATGTTCATGTCTTCCGTCTCAACACCGCCGGCGGGCTCGATTGCCTTCGGCGCCTCGATCGCGTAAACGTTGGTCAGCGCGTCCTCGGGCTGAGGGTCCGCCGCCTCCATGCCGGCCTTGGTCGCCTGCGTGACCTCGTCCTTGACGGCTTCCTCGAGCTCGGTGACCTGTTTGGTGCTTAGCACGCCTTCATCGATGAGCCGCTTCTTGAACCGTTCCAGGCAGTCGCTCTGCGTGAGCAGGTCGAGCTCTTCCTGGGTGCGGTACCGACGCTGGTCGTCCTCCGAGGAGTGGGCGCCGAGGCGATCGACAAGACACTCGATGAGGGTCGGCCCTTCGCCGGCTCTTGCCCGTGCGACTGCTTCCTTGGAGACCGCGTAACACGTGACGGGATCACGCCCGTCGACGGTGACGCCCGGGAACCCGTAACCGGCCGCGCGTTGGGCAACGTGCTCGATCGCGTACTCCTTCTGGAACGGAGTCGAGATCGCAAACCCGTTGTTCTCGCAGATGAACACCTCCGGCAACCGATAGATCGCCGCGAAGTTGAACGCCTCGTGCGCGTCGCCCTCAGCGCCGGCGCCTTCGCCGTAACAGGTCATCAGCACCTTGTCGGTGCCGTCCATCTTCAGCGCGTACGCCACCCCCGCACCACGCACCATCTGCGTGGCCACGGGGGAGCCTCCCGACGTGATATTCAGGCGCGCATCTGAGAAGTGACCTGGAGTTTGCTTACCGCCCGATGCCGGATCTCCGGCTTTCGCGAGGACCGAGAGCATCAGGTCGAGCGGGGTCACGCCCATCCTCATGCACAGCACGACGTCCCGGTAGTAGGGCGCCAGCCAGTCATATTTCGGCTTGAGCGGCCAGCTCACGCCGATCTGCGCAGCTTCGTGGCCGGCGCACGAGATGATGAAAGGGGCGCGGCCCTGCCGGTTCAGCACCTGGAACCGGTAGTCGATCTGCCGGCCGAGCAGGATGTAGTGGAACCACTCGGTCAGGATGTTCTCGTCGAGGTCGGTGTCGCGCCACGCGACGGGCTCCTGGAAGCGCCAGTCAGGGCTGAATGAAGGGTCCTTCGTCTGAGTGGTCTGTGCCATCTCGTTTAGAAATGGATTGCGTGGCCGTCAACGGCCATCGCCGCCTCCATCACCGCCTCGCTCAGCGTCGGGTGGGGGTGGATGTTGCGACCGAGCTCCCACGCATCGCCCTGGAAGAGCTGTGTCAACGCCGGCTCCGCGATGAGCTCGGTGGCGTTGGCCCCAATGATGTGCGTGCCCAGCATCTGGCCGGTCTTGGCGTCGGCGACGATCTTGACGAAGCCGCCCGGCTCGCCGTGGATCTGCGCGCGCCCGATCGCCGAGAACGGAAAGCGGCCAACCTTTACCTCGTGCCCGTTGTCGCGAGCCTGCTTTTCGGTGAGGCCGACAGAGGCGATCTGCGGGTGCGAGTAAGTGCACCGGGTGACCAGGTTTTGCTCCATCGGGGCCATCCGCTCACCTGCAATGTCCTCCGCGGCGACGATGCCTTCATGCGAGGCTGCGTGCGCAAGCAGATAACCGCCGACGACATCCCCGATGGCGTGGATGGATTCGACGGACGTGCGCATCCACTCGTCGACCTTGATGAATCCGTTCGGGTGCGTCTGGACGCCGACCTGCTCCAAGCCGAGCTCCTTCGAGACGGCGGCCCGTCCCACGGCGACCAGCAGCTGCTTGGCCCAGACCTCTCCCTGGTCGGTCTCTACGCTGACTCCGTCGCGTGCTTTCTTCGCGCCGCTCACCTTGACTCCAAGCCGGCAGTCGATGCCCGCCTTCTTGAACGCGGAGAGCATCTCCTTCGAGACGTCCTCGTCCTCGAGCGGCACCAAACGATCGAGCGCCTCGAGCAAAGTCACCTTGACGCCGAGCTGGTTGTAGAACGTCGCGAACTCGACCCCGACTGCGCCGGCGCCGATGATGCAGATCGATTCCGGCGCGCTCTTGGAGAGGACGGCGTCGTCGGAGGAGATGATGAACTGGCCGTCCAGGGTCAGGCCGGGGAGGGTCTTGACCGTCGAGCCCGTCGCAATGATCAGGTTCTTCGCCTTGACCGAGCGGCCGTTGACGTCGATCGAGTTGCGATCGCGAATGCGGCCCTTGCCCTGGACCACCTCGATCTTGTTCTTCTTCATCAGGTACTGGACGCCCTTGTAGAGCTGGGCGACGATGGCGTCGCGGCGCTCGGCGATGCGCGGGTAGTCATACCCGACAACCTCGGCCTTGAGGCCGAACTCGGCGCCCCGGGTGGCGACCCGGTGGTACAGCTCGGAAGACTCGAGCAGGGCCTTGGTGGGGATGCAGCCGATGTGCAGGCATGTCCCGCCCAGCTTGCTCGACTCGACCAGGGCCACTTTCAGGCCCAACTGCGAGGCTCGGATGGCGGCTGGGTAACCACCCATGCCACCACCCAGGATCGCGACGTCGAAATCGAGCTCCGGCACTGCGATCAATAGTAGGGACGCCGAGTCACCCCCACGAAGTCAGAGACTCCGGGGGACCCTATTCGCAGTTGGGCTTGCGCAGATTCGCTCGGGCCGCTGCGAAATCGCCACGGTCCGTGACCGCCCGGCCGGCTGTCGGGTCACCGTATCGGTCGACCGCGCGGTAGTAGGCGGGCGGCAGCACATCAGGCATCACCAGCGAATCGGCTTTGCCGGTGGGGTCGAGGCATCGGTCCGACCGTTCGGCCGCCAGCGCCTGCAGGTCGGCCACCGCGCGTTGCATCTGGGCTGCCTTCGCGCTCCCGAACTCGACGAGGACGACCGCGCTGTTGAAGCAGGCGAGGAACGCTAGGGCGGCGAGCGCGGGTCGCCAGGTACCACGCCAGGGCAGGTCGCGCGCGGCGTCCGCGAGCAGGATGAGCCACAGCAATCCCGCCACGTAGACATAGCGCGACGCGCCGGCCTGCTGCCAGCCAAGCTGGGCCCGAGTCAGCCCGGCGACGAAAAAGAACGCGATCAGGCCGGCGGCGATGCCGGCGGCGAATGGGTCCACGCCATGCCGCCGCCACCTCCAGGCCAGGGCGGCGACCGACAGCGCGAGCAGCGGATAGCCGAACCATCCGGCGACGCCGATGAGCCCCGCGACGCTCTGGCTCAGGCCCCACAGCGTGTACAGGGGATCGATCAGCAGGTTGGCGGCAGTCGGTTGCGGATCCGGATGGTTCCCGAATCGCCCGAACGCGAGGTACCAGGCGAGGAAGGCAATCGCAGGGGGGACAAACCACCGCAGCTCCCTTCGCCGCTCCGGGGTCAGCAGCAGCTGGATTACCGCGGCGACCGCGAAAACGATCCCAGTGCCGGAAAAGGAGAGAGAAACGACCACGAGCGCGGCGGCCACGGAGGCGCGCCACCGGCCGCGTGTCTGCAGGGCCAGCAGCCCACCGAGGCCGCAGGCCATCGAAGCCAGCCAACCCACCTGGAATGCCCACAGAAGGTCTTCCCAGCCCATCCCGATGACCAGAAGCAGCAAGGCGGCAACAGCGGCGATCAGCTCGCCCGCACGGCGGCGGACCAGCTCGAAGAGCAACAGGACGTTGGCGAGATGCGCCACCAGCAGCGCCGCCATGTACGGGACATATGTGCGCAGGCCGACCGTGTCGAGCAGCGCGGCGTAGAGGAGCTTCAGGAGCATGCTTGGGTGCTCGTTGTGCGGCTGGAAGTAGCTCGTGAACGTCCAGCCGGCCGCCGTCGTGATGAACGTCCACTCATCGAAGTAGAACGTGAAGTTGCGAGTGAGAAAGAGGAGGACTCCGCACACGATCAGCGCGATGACGGCGACGATCCACCGCGCGTGGGGCACGCGCACGTCCCCTGCCGTCAGGGGCGAGGTCAGCGGCGCGCGCACGGGCTCAGGCCGCGACCGTCGATTTCGTTTTGGACGGCGCCACCAGGGTCGCGAACCACACGGCTACGCCGACCAGGAGCGGGAGCGGGGTCAGCGGCCAGGCAAACTCGGCGGACACAGCAATCACGAGCAGCCACCATCGCTGCCACGCCGGTGGGTGGTCCCGCCAGAACAGCCACGCCGCGGGGACCAGGATCGTGAAGTCCTGGAGGTGCCAGTAGGTGGCACCCACGGTCGTCGCCACCAGGCCCAGAGCGAATATCCGCGCGTGGCCCGCGCCGCGATTCACGAACGCTCCGGCGGCCGCCACCAAGACCACGGAACCCTGCGCCACGTAGCTCAGCGCGTTCGGTCCGAGAAGGTAGGCAAGCGTGAAGTAGCGGTTGTTGACGACGTGCTGGGCTTCGTTCAGGAGGCTTGTGTAATCGCTCAGGCCCTGCGATCCGATCACGGCGATCGAAGCCAGGGCGAGGACCGCGGCTGTGATCGCCCAGGACACGGCCACCTTCCAGCGGCCCGCGAAGACCAACACGACGGGGAGGAGGAGAGTGAGCTGCGGCTTGATCACCGACAGCCCGAGAACGATCCCGGCGAGATAGGGCTTGTCAGCGCCGGCGAGCCGCCAGGCCACAACCACGATCAACACCACGACCAGCGCCGGCTGGGCCAGGCTCAGCCCGTAGAGCACCGGGTACCAGGCCAGCGCGGCGAGAAGCCACAGCGCGCGAGTCGGCCAGGTGCCCGGAGCCGCGAGCCACCAGGCGGCAGAGAGCGCGGTGAAGGAGATGCCAAGCCACGCATAGACGGCAGCCGCCGGCCCGAGGATGCTGAGCGGGAGCACGAGCCAGGCGAACGGCGGAGGCGACACGAAACGCTCGCCGTCGTTGAAGTCGGCGTGTGGCCTGAGCTGCGCAAACAGGTCGTGCTGCAAAGGCAGCGAGTAGATATGGCTCCATCCGTGCTCGAGGGCGATCCGAACGCCGATGTAGATCAGGGTCAGGTCGTTGTCGAGGATGTCGCGATGGAGCGGCGTGACGACGACGAACCAGCCGGTGAGAGCGATCGCGATGACCAGGAACCAGGCGAGCCCGAAAGCGCCGAGGTTGCCCAGCGCGCGGGCGTCGAGCCCGCCAAAGATCAGCTTCTCTGGGCGAGCGGAACTGGCTTCCGCGGCTCCGGTCCTATGTATTCCGATTGCGGCCGGATTATGCGGTTGTTGGCCGCCTGCTCGAGCACATGAGCGCTCCATCCTGCGACGCGGGCGATGGCGAAGGTCGGCGTGAAGAACTCCTTGGGCAGACCGATCGCCTGCAGCACCCCCGCCGAGTAGAACTCCACATTGGTCGACTGTGGCCGCTCCGGATGCTCCTCGTGGAGGATCTTCAGCGCCACCTCCTCGACCTTTGACGCCAGGTCGAAAAACTTCGGGTTCATCTCTTGGCACATCTCTTTGAGGATCTTGGCTCGCGGGTCGTAGACGCGGTAGACACGGTGACCGAAGCCCATGAACTTCACCTTCCGCCGGCGCGCTTCGCGCATCCATGGCTCAGCGTTGTCCGCTGTGGCAATCTCCTCCAGCTGCTCGATCACCGCCGAAGGCGCGCCGCCGTGCGCGGGCCCTTTCAGCGCGCCGATCGCGCCGACCAGGCATGACGTCAGGTCGGACTCGGTCGAGGCGATCACGCGCGCGGTGAAGGTCGATGCGTTCATGCCGTGGTCGGCCAGCAGTACGAGGTAGGTGTTGAGCGCCCGGACGAGCTCGGGGCTCGACTCCTTACCGTTCAGCATGTAGAGGTAGTTGGCCGCATGGCCGAGGTCGGGTCGCGGTTTCACCGGTGGGAGGCCAAGCTGCCTGCGGTGAAACATGGCGAGGATCGTCGGGAACGAACCGGTGGCGTGAATCGCGAGCGGCACCGTCGGTTTGGAAAGCCGGTGTTCGACCCCCTGGATCGAGACCACGCTGCGAAGAACATCCATCGGGTCGGTCTCGGTGGGAAGCGCGTCGAGGGCCAGGGTCGCCGCCTGGGTGAGTGACCGCGAGCTTGCCAGCTGCATGCTCAAGGCATCCAGCTCGGCCGGCGTCGGGAGCTGACCTTTCCAGAGGAGGTAGGCGACCTCTTCGAACGACATCTGCTGGGCCAGGTCGGCGATGACGTAGCCCTGATAGACGAGCCGGCCGTTGGCACCATCGACCATCGAGATCGCCGTCTGCGCACCGATGATCCCCTCGAGGCCGGGGACGTATGTGCTGGTGCTCAACGCTTGGCGAGCTGCAGGGGCTTCCTACCTGGCTCTGGACCGGTCCAGCGCGAGGCGGGGCGGATGATGCGGAGATCGGTCATCGACTCCAGCACGTGCGCGGTCCAGCCGGCGACCCTGGACGTTGCGAACAGGCACGTGAAGAGCTCCTTGGGGATGCCCGCCCCGGTCAAGACCACCGAAGCCCAGAAATCCACGTTGGTCGCGTTCGGCCGTTCAGGGTGGGCTTCATGAAGGATTTTCAACGCGACTTCCTCAGTGCGCGCGGCGGTCCGGTACAGCTCCGGCGCAGCCGTCTTGGCCATCTCCCGGAGGATCTTGGCCCGCGGGTCGTAGGTGCGATAGACGCGGTGGCCGAATCCGGAGAACCGCTCGTGTCGTGCGTGTGCCTCGGTCAGCCACTTCTCGGCGTTGTCGGCCGAACCGATCTTGTCGAGCATGGTGCGGGCGGCGAAGGTCGCGCCGCCATGAGCAGGCCCCTTGAGCGCGGCGATCGCCCCGACGACACACGACGTGAGGTCGCTGCCGGTCGACGCGACAACGCGGGCGGCAAAGGTGGACGCGTTGAGGCCGTGGTCCGCGAGAAGGACCAGATAGGAGTCGACCAGGTGCACCTTTTGCTGGTCGGGCTCTTTGCCTTCCATCATCCAGAGCAGGTTCGCAGCGTGGCTGAGATCCTCGCGGGGCTCGACGGGGTCTCTGCCTTGCCGCCGGCCGTACGAGCCGCCGACGATGGTTGGAAAGACGGCCGTGAGCCCGATCGCCTCGTCGAGTGTCGGCTTGGTCAGAGTCTTGCTGGCGCCCTGCGCCGAAACCACGGTGCGGAGAACGTCCATTGGGTCGGTCTGTGGATCCATCGCCGTCAGGGCGCCGCGTGCCGCCTGGTTGAGCGCCCGCGCGGCCGCCATCTGCCGGCGCAGGGCGGCCAGCTCCGGCTCGTTCGGCAGCTCGCCGTGCCACAGCAGATGCGCCACCTCTTCGTAGCTGGCCACGGGGACGAGATCCTCGATGAGGTATCCGCCGCGATAGATGAGACGGCCGTTGGCGCCGTCGACTTCACTGACGGCGGTTTCAGCGGCCACCACACCTTCCAGCCCGGGGCTGAACTCCGCCACTTCGAAACTAAGTGTAGGTGGAGCCGAATTGCGACCGGATTAGAGTGGGCGCGGGTGGAGCGCTGGTCGGTTCGTGTGGCGTCGCTCGTCGCCATCGTCATCGTGCTGGCGACGGATGTGCTCTATGTCGTGCTGATCAGGTCGCAGGGCGGGGCGCAGCCCGAGGTCTACCTCCCGTTCTTCGTGGGGGGCTACCTGGCCCTGATGGCGGCTCTGATCGCTCTCGCGCTGATCCCGCGGCCTGGGGTAGCGCGCGTCCGTCCCGCGCTGCGCATCGCCGCGATCACAGGCCTTGTTGTCCTCGGGTTCCTGGCCTCGTTCAGCATCGGCGTGCCGATCCTGATCGCGGGATTGCTTGTTGTCGTCGCCCTCGTCCGGTCGGCTGCCCCGGTATCGGGAACCCGGTTCGCTTTTGTGTCAGGCGTTGCGGCAGGGTCGGTGGCGTTACTGGTCCTGATTGCCGGATTCGAGGTCACCGACCATCTCATCGTCTGCCCGGAAACAGGAACCGCCGGTGGTAGTGGAAGGGGGATTGTCACCGGGCCGTACCACTACGAGTGCAACGAGGGCCAGCTGACTTACCACTCAGGCTGACCGTGCATAACCAATCCAGCGGGTTGGCGTTTGCGCTGTATGACCTGGAGATCTGGACGGTGGCTCCGGCTGGTCGCCGCAACCGCGCTGCTTGCGGCCGGCTGCGGATCCGGCAACCCGTCCGCGACCGGGTCAGTGACTCCTTCTGCAACGCCCGCGGCGACCGCGAGCCTCGCGTTGGTCACCCTTCGGGACAGCGGCAAAGTCGTCGTCGTTGACCTCACCGATATCAGCCACCCGCGGACCATCGGAACCCTGGAGATGGGTCCGCCACAGGCGCAATTCATCAGCGCCTCGGAGCTGTCTTACCTAGATCCCACCTTCGTCGGCGATTTCGCCACCAACCTGAGCAACCTGGTGCGAGCTCCGCTGGCCGGCTCCCCGACAACGCTGGTGGCCAAGGCCGGCCACGGCATCCTCCTGTACGCCTGGGCGCCCGATGGAAAGACAGCGGCCTATGTGACCACAACGAATGACGCGAGCGAATTGCACCTTGTGGCGGGTGGAAGCGACAAGCTCGTGAGCTCCATGCCGTCCATCCTTGGCGGCTGCGAGACCCCGAGCTGCGCGTTCGCAACGCAATTCCGGCTCCTGTACTCGCCGGATGGAAAGAACATCTCCTTGTCCCAGAGCTTCGGTGGTCCGAATTTTCGCTTGTGGACGTCCGAAGGCAAACTGCTCAAAAGCAACCCTGAGGACTCGTCGTACAGCATGTCGGTGTGGTCTGGCGCGAGTCTCTACTTCGTCGATGCCGGCGGTGTCGAGGCATGGCGCGACGGAGCCACCTCGCCATTCCTTCCTGGTGTCCATTGGTTACGGCCGCACGCTTCGCCAGACGGTTCCCAGATCGTCTACGCCGCCAGCGACAGCGGCGGATCGACGCACGTGTACATCGTCAACACCTCCACGAAGTCCATTCGGGAGATCAAGAAATCCCGTCGCGAGCCGGTCTTCCTGACGTCGCGCTACCTCTGGTATGAGGGTGAGCGCGCGTGCGTCGCGGCGGATCTTTGTGACAGAAGTCTGCCGGTAACCACGAGCGGGATCAGCTACATCTACGACCTGCAGAACGGAACAGAAGCGACGTCCACGATCGACCAGGTCTACGACGTCTGGCCGCACGCATCCTGAGGGTTGCGACAAGAGAATGAGAAACACCATCGTCGCAGCCGTGATCGCGGTTGCATCGCTGCTGGTGGCCGCCTGCAGCTCCGCCGATCCGGCGGTTGCCAACAACAACCACACGTCTGCCTCGGCGGTCAGGTTTCAAGTCCCATTTCCGTCCCCATTGCCAACAATTCCGCACGCCCCGTGCTCGGTGGTCTCCGATCCTTGCCTGGCGGCGGTCAGCTTGCGTGGCGGCGGGGACGTGATCAGGGACATCACCGATATCAGCCATCCGAAGACGGTAGGGGCGCCTCGAGGGATGCTGCGATTCATAAGCGCCACTGAGCAGTCCTTTATCGAAGTCTGCGTCGCGTTCCGGACTGGGCTTTCCGGATCACCACGTTCCGAGGTTGTTTCCCGCCCATCGGGTACGTGCGTTGCGGCGCTTGCCTGGAGTCCGGATGGACGCGATTTCGCCTATCTGGGAGTCAACCGCCAGCAGAACACTGAGGTGCACATCGTTCGAGGAGGCAGCGACCACCTGGCTGCCACTTCGAGTCGGTTGCCGCCCAACTCGATGTTCGGCAATTCTCCTTGTGAGACGCAGACCTGCGCTGACGCCAGCGATTTCCAGTTCACCTACTCGCCTGATGGTGCACTGGTCATGTGGGCCCAGGACCTCACTTCCACCTTTCGGATCTGGACCCGAGACGGCCTCGAGGTGACGCCAAGTGTGGGAAGGACCTTCATGCCCATCTGGTCCGGTTCAAGCCTCTTTTTCCAGGATTCCAAAGGGATCGAAGTGTTCCGCAACGGCAAGGTTTCGCTGTTCCTTCCGAACGCCACTTGGATCAGGCCGAAAGCATCACCGACTGGCGGCCAGATCGTCTACGAGTGGCGCGACACGGTCGGCTTGGCGCACACGTCGATGGTCGACACGACCTCGGCGGCGGTCCGCCAGTTCGGTGTCGGCCGCGGTGAGCCTGCCTTCCTGACCTCGCGATACCTCTGGTACCAGGGCGAGCGACTTTGCGTCGGGGTGAAGAGGTGCGACCTCGGCGTTGTGAAGCCAACTGGCAAGACATTCATTTACGACCTTCAGGACGGGACCGAGGCCGACTCGGTCATAACGGCGGTCTACGACGTCTGGCCGCACGCGGCCTGAGTGATGAAGGTATTCATCCGCCTCGCGGCGTTCACCGTGCTGCTGACGGCGGGCTGCACCATGGGGGGACCTGCAACGGGCGCTGCTACGCCCAACCCGACTCACTCTCCCGCATCAACCGTGCTCGCGACGGTTGTGCCGAGCCCAGGCAACCCATGCGGTGCGGCCGACAGGTGCCTTGCGTTGGTCACTCTCCGTGCGGGCGGCGTCATCGTCCGCGATGTGACTGACATCGCTCATCCCACCACAGTGGCCCAGTTCACGCCTCCCGGTGGCATCAGAGATGCGCAGTTTGTCAGCGCGACCGAGATCTCCTTTATCGAGGACGTGCCCCAGGAGGAGGGGGATTGGGTTGGCCTGGCACCGCTCTCGGGGACGAACCGCACGGTGGTGGCAAAGTCGACCAGGCCCATCATCGCGATTGCGTGGAGCCCCGATGGAAAAACTCTGGCCTACTTGACGGGTAGTGCCGATTACACCGAGTTGCATCTGGTGACCGGTGGTCAAGACCGACTCGCCAACACATTGCCAGCCATCGTGGGTGGTTGTGAAACCGCGAGCTGTGCCGACGCGAGCGAACTCCGTCTGTCGTACTCGCCAGACGGACGGTTCATCTCTCTGGTGCAGAGCTTTGGAGGTCCGAATCGGATCTGGAGCTCTGAGGGAAAGCAGGTCTTCACCAGCGATGCCGGCGTGGCTTATCGCATGTCCACCTGGTCTGGCAAGAGCCTTTACTTTGCGCGAGGCGATGGCATCGTTGCCTGGCAGTCCGGAACTGTCTCTCCGTTTCTGCCGGGCGTCTCCTGGCTCCGACCTAAAGGCTCACCTGCCGGCGGACAGATCCTCTTCGTGTCTCGAGACGGCAGCGGCCAGGGTCACGTGAATGTGGTCGCGACCGCTTCGCGGAGTGTTCGCGAGCTTAAGCAAGCGCGTAATCAAGCCGTCTTCCTGACCGCCCGCTACGTCTGGTATCGGGGCGAGCGCGCGTGCGTGGCCTCTGATCAGTGCGATCCCGGTTTGCCGGTTGTGACAACCGCGCAAAGCTACATCTACGACCTTCAGGACGGCACCGAAACCGGATCGGTGATCAGCCAGGTGTTTGACGTCTGGCCACACGCGGCCTGAGCGTCTTCCGCTTCACGTTCGGATAGTCCGGACGAAGCGAGCGATTGACGGTCGCAGGGCCTGGATAGTCCGGACTATCCGGGGTGGTGGTGGTTAGACCATCCCCAGTTCCCAGCGCGCCTCTTCCGACATGCGCTCTGGGGTCCAGACCGGCTCGTAGACGATGTCCACGCCCGCGTCGGCGATTCCCGGCAGGGTGAGCAGGTGGTCGCGGACGTCCGCCATCACGTCGGCGGCCATCGGGCAGCCCAGCGCGGTCAGGGTCATCTTCACGTCGATGCGCTCGGGCTTGATAGCGATGTCATAGACCAGGCCGAGGTCGATGATGTTGACGGGGATCTCGGGGTCGAAGCACTGGCGCAGCACCTCGATCACGTCCTCGGGCTTCACTGTGGCGTCGGGTGCCACCTCGGTCGTGACGGCAGGCTGCTCGCTCACGGTTTCTCCAGAGGGAGGCCCGCGTCCCGCCATGCTTTCGTGCCGCCCCGGAAGTTGACCACGTCCTTCACGCCCAGCGCGACGGCCATCTCCGACGCGACTGCGGAGCGCTCTCCAACCTGGCAGACGAAGATCGTCCCGTCTTTGAACGCATGCCCGGTGGGGTTGGCAAGGATCGAGCTCAGCACGACGTGCCGCGCCCCAGGCAGGTGGCCTTTGTTCCACTCCCAGTCTTCGCGGACGTCCACGACGTCGCGGCCCTCGTCCACCAGCTTTTTGATCGCGTCGACGGTCAGGTCCCGAAACGGAGCTGTCTGTTCGGTCATACCTATCTATTACTCCTCGTCGTCGTCCGCCAATCCATAGGCGCCGACCTTCAACACTTTGAGCGAGAGCAGCGCGCACTTGATGCGCGCCGGCGATATCTCGATCCCCAGCTCGCCCAGCACATCGTCCTTGTTGATTCTTTTGGCATCGTCGAGCGGCAATCCCTTCAGCCGCTCGGTCAGCAGCGAAGCCGAGGCTTGCGAGATCGCGCATCCGCGCCCGTGGAAGCGGATGTCCTCGATCACGCCGTCCTTGATTCGAAAGTCCATCCCGACCACGTCCCCGCAGAGCGGGTTGTCCTCCTCGTGGCTGATGTCGGGGTGCTCGAGGCGCCCGAAGTTCCGAGGGTTCTTGTAGTGGTCGAGGATGTACTCGCGATAGAACTGGTCGTCAGCTGTGGCCATCAAGCAAAAATCCTCTGCGCTTCCTTGATGGAGCTTACGAGCCGGTCGACTTCCTCCTTCAGCGTGTAGACATAGAAGGAAGCGCGTGCGGTGGCGGGGATTCCCAGCCGCGTCATCAGCGGCATGGCGCAGTGATGGCCGGCGCGCAGGCAGACCTGGTCGCGGTCCGCGATGGTTGCCAGGTCGTGCGGGTGGATGCCTTCCACCGCGAACGAGATGACACCCGCGCGCCGCGAGGGCGCCGGACCGTAGACGGTCAGGTGATCGACCTCGCTCAACGCCTCATACGCGTACTCGGTGATCTCCAGCTCGTGCGCGCGCACCGCGTCCATGCCCAGGCTGGTCAGATAGTCCACCGCGGCACCCAGTCCGATGACCTCGGCGATCGCCTGCGTGCCCGCCTCGAACTTCCACGGCAGGTCGTGGTACGTCGTGCCTTCGACGCGGACCGTCTTGATCATGTCGCCGCCCGCCATGAAGGGGTCCATCGCCTCGAGCAGCTCGCGCCGGCCGTACAGGATGCCCGCTCCTGTCGGCCCGAGCATCTTGTGCCCGCTGAAGGCGTAGAAGTCGCAACCGAGCGCCCGCACGTCAACTGGCTGGTGGGGCGTGCTCTGCGCGCCGTCCACAAGTACGGTCGCGCCCGCCTTCTTGGCCGCGGCCACCATCTCCTTGGCGGGGTTGATGGTGCCCATCGCGTTGCTGACGAGATTGAACGCGACCAGCTTCGGCCCACGTTTCAACAGGCCGGCGTACTGGTCTTGGCGCAGCTCCCCTTTCTCGTCGATGTCGACGTACTCGATGAGCGCTCCCTTTTCCGCGGCGAGGATCTGCCAGGGAACGATGTTGGAGTGGTGATCGAGGATCGTCAGCACGATGAGGTCGCCTGAGAAGATGTTCTTGCGGCCCCACGCGTAAGCCACAAGGTTGATGGCCTCGGTCGTGCCCCGCGTGTAAATGATCTCCTTGGTCGAAGCGGCGTTGATGAACGCGCGCACTTTCTCCCGCGTGGCTTCGTAGCGAACCGTGGCCTCTTCGGCGATGCGGTAGGCGGCCCGATGGATGTTGGAGTTGAACTTCTCGAAGTACTCGAGCATCGCACCCGTGACCTGGCGCGGGCGCTGCGACGTGTTGGCCGAGTCGAGGTAGGCGATGCCGGTCTCGAAGATCGGGAAATCCTTCCGAATGGACGTCACATCGAGCGTGCGGATGGCCATCGTCACTCCGGGACCTCGACGTAGACGTCCGACCCTTCGACCTTCACCGGATAGGTCTTCGCGGGGATGACCGCCGGCAGGCCGGTGACCTTCCCGGTCTGCAGGTTGAATCGCGAACCATGCTGCGGGCACTCGACGTCCAAGCCCCACAGCTCGCCGTCGCTCAAAGAGAACTCCTCGTGGGTGCAGACGTCGTTGAGCGCGTAGAAGTTGCCGTCTTCGGCGTGGGCGAGACACACTGGCGTGTTGCCGGCGTCCACGCGCTTCATCGAGTCGGCGGGTATCTCGTCGACCGACGCCACGCGGTGGCTAGCCAATGCGAGACTCCAGCTCAGCTTCGACCAGCTTGCGTGCGTGCTCGAAGGGGATGCGGTCCAGGACTTCGCCGAAGAAACCCTGGATGAGCATCCGCTTCGCGGTCGCTTCGGGAATGCCGCGCGAGCGAAGGTAGAAGAGGTGCTCGGGATCGACCGGGCCGACGGTCGCGCCGTGAGTGCACCGCACGTCGTTGTTGTCGATCTCGAGCATCGGAATCGAGGTTGCCTTGGCCTTGTCCGACAGGACGAGGTTGCGGTTCGCCTGGTAGGCGTCCGAGCGCGCGGCGTGCTTCTCGATCTTGATGAGGCCCGCGTAGACCGTTCGCGACACGTCCTGCAGGGCTCCCTTGAACAGCAGGTCGGAGCGGGTGTTGCCCACGCGATGGTCCTGCAGGGTGTGGAAGTCGAAGAACTGCTCGCCCGAGGCGAAGTAGATCGCCTTCAGCTCGGCGTTGGAGCCCTCGCCGGCGAGCGAGGCCTCGACCCGCGTCTTGGAGAAGCGGCCGCCGAGCGTGACGTTGAAGAGGCGCAGCGAGGAGTCCTTCTGCAGCTCGGCGCGCTGATCTGCGAAGTGCCAGACGTTGCGGCCCCACTTCTGCACGGCAACGTATCCGACCTGCGCGCCGTCGCCGAGGAAGATCTCGGTCGAACCGGTGCGGTACCCGGTCTCGTCGTCGCGCTCCGCGATGTACTCGTCCAGGTAATCGAAACGGGTGTTACGCCCGGCGACGATCAGCGTGTGGGGGAGGACGCTGGTCCCGCCCTCATGCGAAAAGTGCTGGCCGATCACCGGCTGGTCGATGACAACGCCATCGGGGACGTAGAGAAACGTGCCGCCGGTGAAGAAGGCGGCGTGGAGCGCGGCGAAGCGGTCGCGGTCGGCGTGCACAAGGGAGAACAACCGCGGCTCCACGAGCTCCGGATGATCTTTCGCCGCCTGACGCAGCGGTTTTAGGATCACGCCCTCGGGTAGGGCGGACGGAAGGATCAGCTTCTGCCCGTCGAGGTGCTCCAGCTTCGAGAACTGGTTGGGGTCGAAGCGGCTGACGTCGGTGCGCCGCCACTCCTCGTCGGTCTTGCTTGGCGTGGGCAGGCGGTCGTAGCTGTCCAGCGCCTTCCGACGGACGTCGCGCAGCCAGCCAGGCTCGCCCTGGAGCTGGTCCAGGGTCTCCGGGGTGATCGCCACGGTCAGCAGTCCCGTGCGGGCCGATACAACGGATCTTCGGCGCCCATGCAGACCATCTGCGTCGTTGCCACCTCCGCTACTCGCTCACGCATCCGCCGGATGCGCTCGCTCCGTTGCTCGGCGGCGCCTAGCATCTGGCCCGCCTGGCCACCGAATCTCTCGTTGATCGCCCGCACGAGACTGCTCAGCCTACCGAGCCCTCCATCTCGAGCTGGATGAGCCGGTTCAGCTCCACCGCGTACTCGAGAGGAAGCTCCTTGGTGAACGGCTCGATGAAGCCGTTGACGATCATCGTCTCGGCCTCGGCGCGAGGTATGCCGCGGCTCATCAGATAGAAGAGCTGCTCATCGCTGACCTTGCTCACCGTCGCCTCGTGGCCGAGGGTCACGTTCTCCGCGTCGACGTCGTTGTAGGGGTAGGTGTCCGAGCGCGACTCGTCGTCCAGCAGCAGCGCGTCGCACTTGACGAACGACTTGCAGTTGTTCGCGCCCGGGTAGATCTTGATGTGCCCGCGGTACGAGGTCCGGCCGCCCGCCTTGGAGATCGACTTCGACGTGATGGTCGAGGTCGTGTTCGGCGCGACGTGGATCATCTTGCCGCCCGCGTCCTGGTGCTGGCCCTTGCCGGCGAACGCGACCGAGAGGACGTCGCCCTTCGCGCCCGGCTCCATCAGGTAGACGCTCGGGTACTTCATGGTGATCTGCGATCCGAGGTTGCCGTCTACCCACTCCATGGTCGCGTCGGCATACGCCATCGCGCGCTTGGTCACCAGGTTGTAGACGTTGGTCGACCAGTTCTGGATCGTCGTGTAGCGGCAGCGCGCGTTCTTCTTGACGATGATCTCGACGACCGCGCTGTGCAGCGAGTCCGTCGTGTAGATCGGGGCGGTGCAGCCCTCGATGTAGTGCACGAACGAGCCCTCGTCGCAGATGATCAGCGTTCGCTCGAACTGGCCCATGTTCTCCGCGTTGATCCGGAAGTACGCCTGCAGCGGGACCTCCACTCGCACTCCCTTCGGGACATAGATGAAGGAACCGCCCGACCACACGGCCGTGTTCAGCGCGGAGAACTTGTTGTCCGCCGGCGGGATCACCGTGCCGAAGTACTCCTTGAACAGCTCGGGGTAATCGCGCAGCGCCGAGTCGGTGTCGGTGAAGATCACGCCCTTGGCGGTCAGCTCTTTCTGCAGCGAGTGGTAGACCACCTCGGACTCGTACTGCGCCGATACTCCGGCGAGGAACTTACGCTCGGCCTCCGGCACGCCCAGCCGGTCGTACGTCGCCTTGATATCGGGCGGCAGGTCCTCCCAGCTCTTCGACTGCTTGTCGGAGGCCTTCAGGTAATAGAAGATGTTTTCGAAGTCGATCACCGAGAGGTCCGCGCCCCATTTGGGCATCGGCTTCTTGCGAAAGATCTCGAGCGACCGGAGTCGCATGTTGAGCATCCACTCGGGCTCCTTCTTCATCCACGAGATCTCCTTGACGATCTCGGGATTGAGGCCGCGCTTGGCCTTGAAGATGTAGTCCTCGGGGACGAAGAAGCCGTACTTCTCCTTGTAGTCGGAGCCGACTTCGATCTTGGGAACCGTGGCCATCAGGCAACCTCCTGTGGTGTCTCTTCGCTGTGACCCCACTCCGCGTAACCGGTTTTCTCCAAACGGTCCGCAACTTCCGGGCCGCCCGAGAGCACGAACTTGCCGTCCACCAAAACGTGAACGAAGTCCGGCTTGATGAACTCGAGGACGCGCGTGTAGTGCGTGATGATCAGGATCCCGAGGTCCGGCCCGCGCATCCGGTTCACCGCCTCGGCCACGAACTTGATCGAGTCGATGTCGAGGCCTGAGTCGGTCTCGTCGAGGATCGCGATCTCCGGCTTCAGCATCGCCATCTGCAGGATCTCGGCGCGCTTTTTCTCGCCACCAGAGAACCCGTCGTTGATATAGCGCGGCAGGAACGAGTCGTCCATGTGCAGCACCTCGAGCTCGCTCTTGAGCATCGACCGGAACTCCTTCGGTGTGACCTGCTTGGACTTGTCCTTGCCGTCGTAGCCGCGCTTCGAGTTCAGCGCGGTGCGCAGGAAGTTGGCCATCGAGATGCCTGGGACGACGACCGGGTACTGGAGGGCGAGGAACATGCCCAGCCGGGCCCGCTCGTCGGTTTCGAGGTCAAGGACGTTCTGTCCCTTGAACAGGACACTGCCACCATCGACCGTGTAGCCGGGGTGGCCCATCAGCGTGTGCGACAGGGTGGACTTGCCCGAGCCGTTGGGCCCCATCACCGCGTGTACCTCGCCCTTGGAGATGTCCAGCGAGACGCCCTTGAGGATCTGGCGACCCTCCACGCTCGCACGCAGGTCTTTGATCTCGAAATCAGCCAACTTTCTTGGTGCTCTCCTTCATCACGTAAGTGCAGTCGTCCGCCGCGTCGGCCATCCATGTCGTGCGTGCCACCTCGGCGCCGAGGAGCCGCTCGTACATCTGCTGCTCGTTGATGCACGGCAGGCCGGTGCGGGCGGCGACATCCTGGATTGGGCAGTTGCAGTGACGGATCGCGAGGCCACCATCACCAAGCTCCAATACTTCGGCCATGTGGCCATGCTCCGAAGCGAGCCTCGCGAGCTCGCGTACTCGCGATGCAAAGTCTAGGCCCGCCAGCCGCGGCGCATATTCCGCCTCCAACCGGGCCGCGCGACGCATGAAGAACTCCTTCAGCTGCTCGGTCGACATGAAGTCGACCAGGTCGCCGGTCAGCTCGCGGTGGCCGTCTGGGAAATGCTCCCCGGCGGCAGGGGTCAGCTTGTAGACGTTCTCGGGCCGCCCCGGACCATGGGCCTCGTCCCGCGCCACGGTGGCCAGCCCCGAAGCTTCCAGCGCCTCGAGGTGGCGGATGGCTGCTTGCTTCGAGATCTCGAGATGGGCCGCGATCTCGCCTAGAGTGGCGTGACCGCGGGTCTTCACGAAGGCAAGGATGGTGTCCCGCTTGGAGTCCACGAGTCAATTCTAGGAGTTTTTCAACAGCGGAGTTGAAATACCGGTTGACCGCCCTGGCGTCCGTCACGATCGGTGCCTGGATCGCGCTGACGCCGGTCGTCCCTGCGGCCGCCGCCGCGACCGCCTGGGAGCCCTGGCAGGCGGTCAAGGGCGCATTCGATGTCGGCGGCCCACGCTCGGACGGCAGCTTCGTGGTGGCGGGATCGGCCGCCCTCTACCTGGTCGACGCCGCCGGCCACCAGACCCCCTTTGCGCGCGGTCCCGGCGGTTACCACGAGGATCCCGGCGCCGAGGCATACCTGGCGGTCTCCCCGGGCGGCGACGTCGCCGCGGCCGAATGCAGCTTCACCCCGGACGAGACTTTTGTGTTGCGCCTGCACGTGCCGCTCGGAATCACGCGGGTGAACGCGGCTGGGGACGAGACCGGATCCTTCGCCAACCTGCCCGGGGTCACCAGCCTCAGCGGCATTGCCTTCGACACCTTCGGCTCGTTTGATCACCGTCTCCTCGTGACTGGGGCCGCAGGCGGCAAGACCACCCTTTTTGCCATCGACTGCAGCGGAGCGGTGACGGTCATCACGCGCTCGGCTCCCGTGCTCGAAGGTGGTTTCGCGGTCGCCCCGTCGACCTTTGGATCGTTCGCCGGCGCCCTGATCGCGCCCGATGAGCTGAGCGGAAAGATCTACGCGATCGCACGCGACGGCAAGGTCAGCACGGTCGCGCGGCCGTCACTTCCGACAGGCGGCGATATCGGAGTCGAAAGCCTGGCGTTCGTCCCGCAGGGTTTATTGAGTCGAGGAGGCGCTGCCTATTACGCCGACCGGCTCACGCCTGGGAGTCCCCACCCTGGCAGCGACCACGTCCTCCGTCTGACATCGGACAACATCGCCGGCGCGGGCGTGCAGGAGGGAGACATGCTGGTGGCGACCGAAGGCGGCGCCTCGCTCATCGCGATCCGCTGCCAGTCGAGCTGCACCACCGTTCCCGTCGTAGGCGCTCCGACCAAAGCCCATGGCGAGGGCCACATCGCGTTCACGGTCAGCGCGCCGGCGCCGAGCCCGACCCCTGTCCAGGCGGCTGCTCTCAAAAAGCCTCTCGTACCGCTGGCGCTCGTCGATTTCGCGGGCCAGTGGGGGATTCCCACCGCCGTGTTTGCCCTGCTGCTGGCTCTCGTCCTTGCGCTGGCGGTGCAAGCATTCCGGCATCGCGCGAAATGACCGCATAGCGCCGCCTCCCTCGATGGACCGCGCACTCCTGCTCGCGGGCCGGGGACTGCGGGCATTCGGTTTCGGATTTGCCGCTGTGCTTATCGGAGTCCACCTGGAGCACCTCGGCCTGTCCGCGTCGTTGATCGGGGTGACTCTCGGGATCGGCCTCGCGGCGGCGTCCCTTTCCGGGCTCGGCATGACCTACCTCGCAGCACGCGTCGGACGCAGGATGGCCCTTTCCATCTGCGGCGTTCTGATGGCAGTCACCGGCCTCGACCTTGCCCTGGCGACGCAGGACCTCTGGCTCGTCGCCTCGGGGATCACCGGCATGCTCGGAGCGGCGAGCGTGGACCTGGGCCCTTTCGCCTCGGTCGAGCAAGCCGCCCTGGCCGAGGCGGTGCCCCCGTCAAGCCGCAACATCGCGTTCGCGCGCTACTCGTTGACCGCCGGCCTGTTCAACGCGGCCGGCGGGCTGGCCGCGGCGCTTGCTTCCGCGTTCGGCAGCACCCGCGCCTTCTTCCTTCTCTATGCGGCGATCGGCGTGATCACGGCGGGATTGCCCGTCCTGATGAGCACGCGGATCGAGTCCGAGCGACGCGAGCCCGCGTTCGGCGCTTTGCGACGGCCCGAGGTCCGCCGGCTGCTGGCCGGCCTGGCCGCCCTATTCGCGCTCGATTCCTTTGCCGGCGGCTTCGTCACCAACTCGGTCATCAGCTACTGGCTGCACGTCCGCTTCGGGGCTGGGCCGGCGTTGCTTGGCCCGACCTTCGCCGTGATTGCCTTGCTTCAGGCGGTGTCTTACGAAGTATCCGGGCGGCTGTCGGGACGTATCGGGCTGATCAACACGATGGTCTTCACCCACCTCCCGAGCAACCTCCTCCTCCTTCTGGTCGCATTGAGCCCAAGCATCGGTTGGGCGATCGGTCTCCTCTTCGCGCGCTTTCTGCTGTCGCAGATGGATGTTCCAGCGCGCCAGGCCTATATCGTCTCGATCGTCCCGCCGGCCGATCGCGCTGCTGCGGTGGCGCTGACGGGGGCCGCTCGTGGGGCGGCCATGGCTTTTGGGCCGCCGATCGCAGGCATTGCCATCGGGGCCGCGGCCTTCGGGCTGCCATTCTTGGCGGGCGGAGGGCTGAAGATCGTCTACGACGTGGCGCTGTACGCGGCCTTCCGGAGGCGTCGCGCCGACCATGAGTGACACTCCTTAAGGTTCAATCAGTGCAGGACGATCTGACGCAGCTGGAGTCGGCGGAGCTCGAGCGACGGGCCGCTGAGGTTCGCGAGCGGATGCGGCCCCTGGAGGTGAGCCTCGCAGGCCTGCGAGGGCAGCGCGACGTCTTCCTCACCGAGCTCCGGCGGCGGCGCCGGCTGGCCGAGCGG
>WNGO01000141.1_pt1 | contig 43930 bp, 45 predicted proteins | sample 5400511 | NCBI WGS metagenome assembly WNGO01 (sample SAMN13153380, study PRJNA577476) | soil metagenome | isolation source: 20 cm soil or saprolite under Garry oak tree replicate 2 | place: USA:California | collected 2016-06-15 | reverse complement strand
CGGTGGTGGGATACGTCCCGTTGTCCAACCGGTAATTGTCGAGCGCCACGCCGAGCAGGGCGATCTGCGTGCGCGCGGTCGCGCTCTTTGCTTCGGAGACCCTGCCAAGGATGCGGGGGCCGACCAGGGCGGCGAGAAGGCCCAGCACGATGATCACAACGAGGATCTCGATGAGGGTGAAGCCGTGAGGCTTGGTCCTGACGGTGATCATGGCAACTGGATTCTACGCTCGAGGACTCCCGGGGCAAAGTGGCTGCTCAGCGCTGTGGCGCGGCAGCGGCAGTAGGGCCTTTCTAGTCGTTGGCCCGCCGCAACAGGGTCCAGCGACGCTGACCGAACTGCCTCTAAATGCAGCACTTGCCAAAGCGTTCCATGCCTCAACCGGCGGGCCCGATCTGTGCCTCATGCTTCAGCGCCTCAGTTCAGTGCAACCTCCAGGACGGCGGGGACCGAGCCCAACCCATCGTCGCGCCGCTGTCCGTATATGAGGGGCCCGAATGGCTGTCAGGCGCCACGGATTCGGCACAAAACGTAGCGTGATCGAGGTCTACGGAGGCGCGGCTGCCTCGCACGCCTCGCTAGACGCCGACATCATCATCGCCAACGCCCCGGACCCGGTGTTCGTCTCCGACCTCGAAGGCAAGATCCTGCAGGCCAACGATGCGGTCTCCCAGCTGCTCGGGTTCCGACAGGACGAGGTGCTGGAGCACTCGCTCTCGCGGTTCATCAGCCTTGAGGAAACGCGGGAGTTCACGGCGGCGCTGCGCGAAGTGGTCGAACGCGGTGTCATGCGGAACGTGGTTCTGAACCCGCGCAGCGCGAGCGGCGAAGTCATCCCCACCAGCCTGAATGCCTCCGCGTTGCGAGATCCGGACGGTCGTGCGATCGGCGTGATCGGCATCCTGCGCGACATGCGCGAGCTGGACAAGGCGCGAGCCTACGCTGAGAGCTTGATCAAGCATGCTCCGGACCCGGTGTTTGTGTCGGATCTCGAGGGGAAAATCCTGCAGGCGAACGATGCCGTGTCCGCACTCCTCGGTTTCCGCCCGGACGAGCTCCTCGAGCAGTCGCTGTCGCGCTTCATCAGCCCCGAGGAGACGCGGGAGTTCACGGCCGCGCTCCGGGAAGTCGTAGCGCGGGGCGTCACCCGCAACGCCCGGCTCAACCCACGGAGCGCGAGCGGCAAGGTGATCCCCACGACCCTCAACGCTTCGGCGCTGCGCGACCCGGACGGCAAGGTGATCGGCGCCATCGGCATTTTGCGCGACATGCGCGCGTACACGCAGGTGGTCCACGATCTGGAGCAGTCCAAGAGCGAGCTGCAGGAAAAGATCCTGGATCTCGAGAAATTCGAGGAAGTCGTGGTCGGACGTGAGCTGAAGATGATCGCCCTCGAGAAAGAACTCGAGAGCTTGCGCAAAGAAGTCGAGAGGCTCAGGGCGGGGAGGATCTGAACGCGATGGCGCAGGCCGCGATCGCGAAGCGTCAGCGCGCAGTCACGCAGCCCGGCGCGGCCGCGACGACCGAGGGAGAACTGCGCGCCCACGTGGAGCTGCTGGAGCGGCGCCTGCGGAAAGGCGACGCACAGCGCCGCGCGATGCGCCACATCATGAGCGACCTGAGCGAGTTCAACAAGCGCCTGACCAACCAGCGCAAGGCCATGCTGCATATTCTGGCCGATTACGAGGAGGACCGCCGCCGGCTGGCTTGTCAGACTGAGCGACTCGACAACTCTCGTCGGGCCTTGCTGCACCTCCTGCAGGACTCGCATACGGACAAGCTGCATCTCGAGGCCAGCCGCAAGGCGACGATTCACATCATGGGGGACCTACGGGAGACCACCGCCGAGATGCAGCGGCGCGAGCAGGAATTGCGTGAGAAACAAGAGCAGCTCGTCCAGGCTGGAAAACTTGCCACGCTCGGCGAGCTCACGACAGGTGTCGCCCACGAGCTGAACAACCCTCTCAACAACACCGCGTTGTTCGTGGGCAACGCGATCGACCTCATCGAACTGGGCGCGACGGACAGCAGGCGGGCGGTCCGTGAGCTGCTGCACGCGATGGAACAGGTCCGCAAGGCCACCGAGATCATCTCCCATTTGCGCACGTTCGGACGGGCGGCCCCCGCCAGCCGCGAGCCGATCTCCTTGAGGCAGGTGATCGAGCGCGCGCTGTTCCTCTTGCAGGAGCAGTTCCGAGTGCGCGAGGTCGAGGTGACGATCGACCTGGGCCCGGAAGAGCTGGTGGTTGTGGGGAATCCCATCCAACTGGAGCAGGTCTTCATTAACCTGCTGACGAACGCGCGCGATGCCGTGGCCGACGCGCCCCGCAAGGCGATTCGCATCTCGGGTGCCGTCGTGGCTCGAGTGGTCGAGGTCGCCGTCGCCGATACTGGGCACGGGATTCCGCCCGAGCTGGAGCGGCGGATCTTCGATCCGTTCTTCACCACCAAAGAAGTCGGAAAAGGCATGGGTCTGGGCCTCTCCATTACTTATGGGATCATCAAGGAGCACGGCGGCACGATCTCGGTCGTGAGCCCGCCCGGCGAAGGCGCCGCCTTCTTGATCCACCTCCCCCTCGCGGCATGACGACGGCGCACGTCCTCATCGTCGACGACGACCCGGCCTTGCTGCAGGCGCTCCCCGAGGCCCTGCGCCTCCGCATGAGCGGGGTGACCGTGGACACGGCCGACTCGGCCGCGGCCGCGCTTGAGCGGATCGCCGCCCAGGACTACAATGCGATCGTCACCGACATCAAGATGCCGGGGATGGACGGGTTCGCGCTCTTGGCGGAGATCCGGGCGCGCCGGCCCGACACGCCCACCCTGATGATCACCGGGCATGGCGAGCGTGCCCTGGCGGTGAAGGCCCTGCGCCGCGGGGCCTGCGACTTTGTCCAGAAGCCGATCGAGCGGGAGTACTTCGTGGCGTCGTTGTGCCGCGCGATTCAGATGAACGAGCTGAGTCGTCAGGTGAAGCAGCAGCAGCTGGCGCTGGAGCGCCGGGCCGACGAGCTGGAGCGAACCGTCGAGGAGCGCACGCGCGACCTCCAAGAAGCAAACAAGATCATCCGGAGCCCGTTGCGGTGGTTGATGGCCCCGAATCAGCAGCTGGAAAAGCTTGTCCAGCAGATCGGGCAGGCGGGCGACTCCCTGTTCCCGATCCTCATCGAGGGCGAGATCGGCACCGGCAAGGAACTCGTGGCTCGGGCCATCCATCAGCTGAGTGCCCGACGCGAGCAACCGTTCATCGCCATCGCCTGCAGCGCGAAATCGGACACGGCGATCGAGGAGGAGTTCCAGCTTGCTGAGGGCGGCACCCTCTTCCTCGACGAGATTGTCAGCCTTCCCCTCCCCGCGCAGTCCCAGGTCTTGCGTGCGATCCAGGACAGACAAGTGCTGCCGGCCGGGAGCAAGACGCCGGTCCGAGTGGACGTGCGCGCCATCGCTGCCTCCAGCGTCTCCTTCGGGCTGGCGGTGCGGGCGGGCTGGTTCAGCGAGGATGTCTACCGCGGCTTGAACGGCGTCGTTATCCCCTTGCCGCCCCTGAGGGAACGAGACGACATCCTTCAGCTGGCGAAGGATTTTGTCGCAGAAGCGAGCATGGAGTTCGGCCGCCCCTGCCGCGAGATCTCGGCGGCGGCGGCGGATGTGTTGCTGCGCCATTCGTGGCCCGGGAACGTGCGAGAACTCCGGAACGTCATGCGCCGCGCTACCCTCATCGCTTCGGATGTGATCGAGCGGCAACACCTCTCCCTGCTCGACGGATTGCGGGTGCCTACACGCCGCAGCGGCCCAACTCAGATGGGACCGTCGTTGAAGGAGATTGCCGAAGCGGCCGCCGAGGACGCCGAGCGCCAGGCGATCCGTCAAGCCCTCCAGGCCTGTAAGGGGAACAAGACGGAGGCAGCGCGGCGCCTGCGCACCGACTACAAGACCCTGCACGTCAAGATCAAGCAGCATCGCATCGACGCCAGGCGGTTCAAGAAAACGCCGAGCGTCGCGTGACTCGCCCGTAGGAGTCTGGTCCCCACCTCATTCTGTCCGCCGACTCTGGCGGATACACCATGGTCTCGACGCTCCCACTCGTGCCGCGGGCATGCCATGGTGCGCGCACCATGAAGACCACGGCATTCGGTCGTTTGAGGCTACAACTGCACGCGCGCAGGACGCACGCGCGGGGTACATGGTTTGCCGTTGAGGCATCTGGATGCGAGCCCATAGGACTGCCGCACTCCGACGCCTCTGCGACGCCCACGCCGGGCCTGTCCGCCCGTCAGATGGCGCTTGGGGAAGCCTGTGGGTCCGCATGACCCTATCCTGACCGGCCCGACGGGAAAGGAGCATGCACATGTGCTCGCTGAGGAACTCTTTACTGCTGTTGCTGTGTATCGGAGTGGCCGCCCCAGCGGCTGCCCGACCGCGGGGGCCGGCTGCCGTGTGGCCGGGGGTAAGTGACGTGCTGCTGAATGTCAGAGTGCCCGCGATGACTGCGGCACGGCATATCCGAGTCGCTGCATGGGGTGAAGATTCTGAGGAACCGGGAAGCGTCCTGGTCTTCCCCTCGGTTCACACTGGACGGGTCAACACCGCGGACGCTGGTGTGCTCCCAAGGACCCGGTTCGAGATCAGCGTCACCTGTCCCCCCGACGATCCGGACTTCGACTGCAGCAGCGTTGGGACTGTCTACCTTCGGGCCCACTGGGTCTGCGGGGGCGACGCGACTGGTGTTTGTGCGGAGGTTGACTTCAACCTCAGCACCACAATCAACGGCACGATCACCTTCAACACCGAGAACATTGGCCCCAGGACCGACGACGTGCCCGCACCTCCGAACTGCGTCTCCAACCCAGGCGAGGAGGAAGAGGGCGGCGGTTATCTGATCGTGTGGGTGATCGACAGTCCGTCGAGTGGCCGTGCGATCAAGTTCGACGGGCTGATCGGTGACGAGGTCATCGCGGGGTCGAGTACGTCGGCGCGGGCGCATGGTGCCATCCCGATCCAGGCCGGCGAGGGGTTAGCGACACTGGACTTGACCGACCTGAATGGCGATACCAATCTCGACTTCGACGACGCCGAGTACAGAGAGGTCACGGGGAAGGTCTACGGGTCTCTCCCATATGAGCAACCCGGCATCCCCGAGCGCGAAACGTCGCTGATCCTCCTCACGCTGGATGTGCACTCGAACGTGCAGAACCCTGTCACCTCCGCCGGCCTCTCTTTCTACAACGAGGGGGAGCGCCTGCATTCGAGCGCAGTGCGTTTCACCTGCTGGGGCGAATTCCACCTGAGGGATCTCCCCGGTGGCGCGGCCCTGAACACCTTCGACTTTGGCAAGAAGGGCCTCGTCGTTTCCGACCCGGCCGTGCAGGACGGCACCCCTGTCACGATGTTGGGCGTCGTCGAGCGGGAGGAAGAGTTCACGTTTGACGTAGCCGGGGTTGGGCAAGGGACCGTACAGATCGCGCTACCGATAGACCCAACGAACCTGCCACCTGGCTGCGAGGTCATCTTCCGAACTATACCCCAGCCTTTTCCCTTTCCGCCTCTCATTATTCCAGTGGCGGTCAGATGCACGATCACTGTGAATACCGTGACCAGCGTCGACGCCACGCGGGAGTGGTCGTACCCGCTGTTGAACGACAGCAAGGGGGTGAAGACAACCTTCTTGCCGAGACCGTAACAGCTTCTTTAGGTCTCGCCGCAGACTGCTTTGGAGCCGGGGGCGGCATGGCCGCCCCCGCGCTATTTTGCCTCGAGGGAGGGCCATGGTCGGCGTGCGAAAGCGATGGAGTGTCGCGGTGGCGGCCGTCGGGCTCGTGGCGGGTCGCGCTGGCCTCCTCCAATTCACGCCGTCACTTCCCACTTACTCGAAGGCCCTCACTCTAGGGCCGGGCATGGAGTGGCGCTTTCAGCCCCTCGTCGTTGATCTCAATCAAGACGGCCATCTCGATCTCGTCGCGACGGCGCGACTCGTCAAGCCAGCTCTCCACATGTGGCTCGGAGACGGCAGAGGAGCCTTCACTCCGATCGAGGCCACGTGGACCGACATCGGCTATGGCGCCCTCGCAGCGGGGGATATCAACGGCGACGGGTTCCCGGACATCGTACTGGCGAGTCACTTTGGGCGCGTGCAAACCTTGCTCAACGATGGCCACGGCGGCTTCACGCAAAAGATTCTTTGGAAGAAGGATGGGTATGTGGCCGCCCACCTCGCCGACGTCAACGGCGACGGCCACCTCGACCTGATCCTGGTCGGATTTGCAAAGGCCGGGATCGAAGTGTACTTCGGTGATGGGACGGGAGACTGGACGATCCACACGACACTGCCCGAGACGCGCCCGGGACCGATCATGCCGGGTCGGGCCCTGGTTGTCGCCGATTTCAATCACGACGGTCACCTGGACTTGGTCGCGGCGTTTCAACGCTGGGGGATCTACGTCTATTACGGAGATGGCCGGGGAGGCTTCACCGGGGGCCCCGTGGGTTTTTCCTCCCCGAGGCAAGAGTTTCAATCGCTGGCCCTGGCTGACGTCAATCAGGATGGCCATCCCGATCTCGTCATCAACGCGCCCTGGGGGGCCCCCGATCAGCTGAACGGCCCCGAAGTGTACTTGGGGGACGGTCGTGGAGCATGGAACAATTCGTCCGCCGGGCTGAAAAGCTTGAAATCGGTCTCGGCAGGTCTTGCGGTGGGGGATCTCGATCACGACGGGGACCTGGACATCGTCGCCGCGGGAAATGTCACTGGGGACGTCGAGGACGGGGATGGCCTCTTCTGGTTTCGGGGCGATGGGAAGGGAGGGTGGCGCCTCGTTCAGGAAAGTGGGCTACCGACGAGCGGCTTATCGCGCGTGCACTCCGTCACGCTCGCGGATGTGGATCATGATGGCTTCCCTGAGATCATTGCCTTGAGTGGCAGTCAGAATGGTAGCATCACGATCTGGAAACGGCGCTAGCGCATGAGGACGTCCCGAGTGACCCGCGCGTCCGGCTTCACCCTGCTCGAAGTCATGGTGGCGATCGTGCTCACGGGCCTCGTCGTGCTCCTGGCCTATGGGGCGGCGCAGGTGAGCTACGACGCACACGCCCGCCTGCGCGCGGATGTCGACGCGTTGCAGGAAGCACAAGCATTGCGGGAACTGCTCCAGGACGCCCTGCGCAGCGCGCGGGCGCCGCAACGGCCCGGTGACCCGCGGTTCACGCTGCACGCGGGCCGGTTGTCGTTCGTGACGGCGGGCGGCGGGCCGCCCTTGGATCCGGACTACGACTGGCTGCTCACGATCGAGCAGGGCGCGCACGGGCTCCAGCTCTCCGCGACGCCGGTCGGCCGTGCGCCCGCCGCCCAGGTGACGATCCGCGCCCCCGGCGTGACGCGCTGGGACGTGCGGGCCCGTCTTGCGGGCGCATCCGGGTGGCTCGAGGAGTGGCCGATGACGACCGTACTGCCCAGCGCGGTGGCGATCACGATGTGGCACGACTCCACGCTGGTAGGTTTGCCGCTGCAGGTGCGGGTCGTCGCGGGCAGTGCCTTGGTGCCAAAGGGCTCCATACGATGATGAAGCACGAGCGTGGGCTCACGCTCCTCGAAGTCATGGTGGCGCTGGTGGTGCTGAGCCTCGTGGGGCTCGGCTACCTGGAGCTATTCCAGGGCAGCCACCGGCTCGTCGCCGCGGCGCGGGAGTGGTCGCAGGCGGTTGCGTACGCCGAGGATGCCATCGAGCGCGCGCAACTTGGTGAGCCGAGCCTCCTCAGGACGTCGGCCGAATCGCTGCCCGGCGGGTTCCGGCGGGAGATCACGCGCCGCCCGTGGCAGCCTGGACTGACGCTCGTGACGGTGACGGTGTTTCTCCCGGGCAGCGGTCGCTTCGATCTCGATTGGCTAGCGCCGGACCGGCCGGACCAACAGCGAGGGAGCGAGTCGCCATGAAGCGCAGGGATCGCCGCGGCGTCGCTCTGATCTTCGTCCTGTGGCTGCTGGTGCTGCTCGGCGTGATCGTGGCTGAAGTTGTTTCGCAGGCGCGCATGGAGTCAGAGATCCTGTCGAGCTTGCGCTCGCGCACCATCGCCCGCTACAGTGCCGAAAGCGGGATCCTCGCCGCGACGGTCCGGATCGAGGAGCTGCTCGACTCGGCGCGGAGCCTGCCCGAGCGCATCACGACGTTCCGGGACCTCAGCACGCGCCTCGCGGGCCTCAACGACGTCGCTCTGGGGAGCGGGCGGTTCGGCGTGGCGGTGGTGGATCTCAACGCGCGCATCGACCTGAATCGCGCCGATGCGGCGACGCTAGAGGGGTTATTCCGGCAATTCACGACCGACAAGCGTGCGGAACACGCGGTCGCGCTCCTCAAGCTGGCGCCCCTGCATCGCCTCGGCGAGCTCACCGACATTGAGGGCATCGACGACTCGCTCGCGCTGGCGGTGGCGCCCTACGTCACCGTGTGGAGCGATGGCCTAGTGAACATCAACTCCGCCCCCGAGCCTGTGCTCGCCGCGTTGCCCGGGTTCTCGGGCACGGTGGCGCGGAGTGTAGTGCGGCGCCGCGACACCGGGGAGCTCGTCCTCAGGCCAGATCCCGTGCCGTCGCAAGCGGGGGCGATCGGCTTGGCCGCCCTCGCAGTGCTGCCCAGCCGTCTCCTGATCGTGAGCCGGGGGTGGCAAGACGGGCATCCGCTGACTCACGAGATCCAGGCTGTCTATGACGTCCTCGGCGCGCGGCTCACGCTGCTGGCGTGGCAGGAGCGAGATCTCTAAGACACTTTGAGGTTGATGCCGTAGATCGCCTGGAGCATCCCGAGCGCGACGAAGCCGACGAGGGCGCCGAAGATCAAGATGAGCGCCGGCTCGAGGAGGGCCACGCCGGTCCGAAGCGACCGGCGCACCTCGCCGTCGTAGGTGTCAGCGACGCGGAGGCACAAGTCCTCGAGCCGACCGCTCTCTTCCCCCACAGCGATCATCTGGAGGGCCAGCGGCGGTAATGTTCCTGCGAGCGACGGGGCGAGCGCACTGCCCTCCGCCAGCGCGGCCGCCGCACGGTCCACGCTCTCTTGCACCATGAGGTTCGTCGCCGACGCCCGGGCGATCTTGAGCGCGGGGAGCGCCGGCACGCCGCTTTTCAAGAGCAGACCCAGCGTGCGGGCCAACCGCGCCGTCGAATACTTGAGCTCGAGGTCGCCAACCCAAGGCCACGTCAGCCGGGCGGCGTGCCAACGGCGGCGAGTTTCCGGACGGGCGAGGGCGCTCGAGATCAGGTAGGCCCCCGCCGCCCCGAGCGACAACCACAGCCACCACGCTTTGGTCAACAGGGCACTCGCGCCGAGGAGGAGGTGCGTGCTGAGCGGGAGGGTGCCGCCAACGTCCGCGAGGACGTTCGCGAACCGCGGAATCACGAATCCCAAGAGAACGATTACTCCGACGGTCGCGACCACGGCCAGGAGGGCGGGGTAGAGCAGCGCCGAGAGGACCTGCGACCGGAGCTCCGCGCTTTCCTCCATGTGCTCCGACAGACGCACGAACACGACGTCGAGCGCGCCGCTCGACTCGCCGGCCGAGACCATGGCAACGAAGAGGGGATCGAAGTACCGCGGATGTTGGGCGAGGGCGTCGGCGAGGCTGGCGCCGCCTTGTACGGCGCGGCGCACCTGCCGGACCGTCTCCGCAAGGCCGTGATGACTCGCGTACTGTGCGGTGAACGCGAGCGCCCGGTCGAGCGGGACTCCCGCGCCGAGCAGCGTCGCGGCGTTCCGGGTCCAGAGCGTCACGGCGGCGCGGCGACCGAGCCGCCGCCCGCCCCGCGGCGCGCCGGTGGGCGTCGATTCGTCGACCGTGACAGGATAGAGGTGTTGGCGACGCAGCTCCTCGAGCACCGACTGGCGCGAGGGCGCATGCAGCACGCCTTCCATCACCTGCCCGTCCGGTGTAGCCGCCCGGTAGCGGAACTGGAGGCTCATAACAGCGCGTCGTCCGCCGTCACCCGCAGGACTTCTTCGAGCGTCGTGGTACCCGCGCACGCCTTCGCCCAGCCCGCCGCGCGCAGCGGCGCCATGCCCTGCGCCTGCGCCAGCGCGCGAATCTCGGCGAGCGGAGCACGCTGGACGACGCGCTCGCGCAAGTCCTCGCTCATCGGCATCAGCTCGTAAAGACCCGAGCGCCCGCGATAACCGGTGCCCGCGCAAGCGTCGCAGCCGCGTCCCCGCCGGAACCGCGGTTGGGGAATGTCGGGCACGGTTGTCACCTGGGCCAGCACGTCCGCCGGCGGGCGGAAGTCCTCGCCGCAGGTATCGCATACCAGCCGCACCAAACGCTGCCCCACGATCGCCAGCACCGTAGCGGCGACGAGGTAGGGTTCAATGCCCATGTCCACCATGCGCGTCACGCCGCTCGGCGCGTCGTTCGTGTGCAGGGTCGAGAACACCAGGTGCCCCGTGAGCGCCGCTTGGATCGCGATCTCGGCGGTTTCGCGGTCGCGCATCTCGCCCACCATGATGATGTCAGGGTCATGGCGCAGAATGGAGCGCAGCGCCGCGGCGAACGTCAGGCCGACTTTGGGATTGACGGGGATCTGCGTGACACCGTCGATCTGGTATTCGACGGGGTCTTCCACCGTCACGATCTTCACCCCGGGTTGGTTTAAGCGCGCGAGCGCACCGTACAGCGTCGTGGTCTTGCCCGAGCCAGTGGGGCCGGTCACGAGAAAGATGCCGTGCGGTTGGCGAATTAGGCGCTCGAAGCACTCGAGTGCCGCGCCGGGCATGCCGAGCTCATCCAGGTTGCGGACACCCGCCCCGCGATCCAGGATACGGAGCACGACCCCCTCGCCGTGCAGTGTGGGGCTGATCGACACGCGGAGATCGAGCTCCCGGTCCGACAGCCGCAACCGAATGCGCCCGTCCTGGGCGAGACGTCGCTCGGCGATGTTCAGACTGGCCATGATTTTTATGCGGCTCAGCACGGCGGCCTGGTACTGCCGTGGCGGGCGGGAGATGTCATGCAACACACCGTCGATGCGGTAACGCACCCGCAGCCCGTCGGGCGTCGCCTCGAGATGAATGTCGCTCGCGCGCGCCCGCAGCGCCTCGAGGATCATCACGTTCACGAGCTTGATCACTGGCGCCTGGTTGGCGAGCGTGCGCAGGTCGGCGATGGTCTCCTCCTCTTCGGCGAGAAGCACCAGATCGCTGCCGCGGAGGTCCGTCGCTTGCGCGTCGGCGGGCGACTCGGATTGTGCGGAGAGGATCGCTGCATGGATTTCGGCGGCGGGCGCGCTCACGAGCTTGACGCGTCGGCTATACAACCAGCATAGCTCGTCGATCACCGTCGGGTCGGGTCGCTCTTCCGCCGCCACCAGCAGTTCACCGGTCTCGCTCACGCCCACAGGTAGCAGGCAGTGCTCCACGAGGTATTTGGGAGAGAGGCGCTGCGCCAGTGGTCCCGCTGCCGCGGCCCGGAGGTCTGCCCCGGAGCGAGGCGCGGCTGGGTCCGGGCCGGCGAAGTGGGCGGGGCTGGGGTTGCTCACAGGCAGGTCACGGCTTTCGCGGAGGCACGGGCGCGAGCAAGCTGTCGAGCTGGTGCATCGAGCCTTCCAACCGGTCGCGCTCGCGCTGTAGCAGAGAGTCCGCCTGCTCGTCCGTAAACACGACGTACGGCGTCAGGAAAATTGCGATCTCGGTGCGCTCGTGGGAGGTGCTGCGGTTCTTGAATAGCAACCCGAGCAACGGGAGGTCCTTGAGCAGGGGGACGCCGCTCTCAACGGTTTGTTGCGTCTCGCCGATCAGCCCGCCGATGACCACCGTATGGCCCGTCTTTACGATCGCGCTCGTTTCCGCTTCGCGCGTCGTGATGATCGGAGCGTTCTGCGCCGCCGCCACCGTCTGCTGCGACAGCGCACTTACCTCCTGGAGCACGCGGAACGTGACGTAGCCGTCCTTGTTCACGGTTGGGATTACCGTGAGCTGCGTGCCGACGTTACGGAACTGCACGACGGTGTTCAGCTGCGCGGTCAAGCCGGCGAACGTCGACGAGACGAACGGTACCTCGCTGCCGACCAGAATGCGGGCCTCCTCGTTGTTGAGGGCGAGGATCCGCGGGGTGGACAACACGCGCACGTTCGTGCGGGTCGCGAGGGCCTGGAGGATGGCTCGCACGTCGACCGTTGCAAGCGAGATAAGCCGGATGCCGAGACCCTGCAGGCCCTTGAGAAGCGAATCGCTGAACTGCTGCGGGCCAACCCCGACCGTGACCCCACGCGTGCTGTCCCCCGAGACGCCCTTCTGCGTGAACAGTTGCCAATTGATCCCGTACTGGTTGGCGCGATCGAGCGTGACTTCGGCGATCAGAACTTCCAGCAGCACCTGGGGAGGGCGGACGTCGAGCTGGTCGATCGTCTCCTGGAGCACGGAGAAGTTCGGCGGCGCGGTCCGGATAACGAGCGAATTGGTTGCCTGATCAGGAACGATCGTCGTCCTGCCCAGCAGTCCCTGCTGTTGGACCTGGGCGCTCTCCGCGGCGGACGACGCGGTCCGGGAAGGGATCGTCGGAAGCATCCCGGCGCGATCTTGCGCCGACTCGACTTCACGACGTCGAAATCCTGTCAGCTCGCTCGACAGGCTGCGCCCCTCGAGCGCTTGGACGCGCTGCCGCGCCGCCGGCGTCGCCACCGCCGCACCGAACACCTGCCCGAGCGTGCCCGCGAGCTCTACCGCGCTCGCGTGCTTGAGCGGATATACGTAGGTGCGGAGTCCCTCCTCGCCTCCCGTCCTCACATCGAGCTGGCGCAACAGATCGAGGTAGCGTGCGATGTTCACGCCGCGGTCCGTGATCAGCACGGAGTTCGAGCGCGGCACGACCTCGAGGCGGGCGTTCTTGCTCGCGACCTGCTTCAAGAGGCTAATGCCCTCTTCCGCTCGGATGAACTCGAGCGGCACGATCTGCGTCACGAGCCCGAGTGGGGGCGGGGAGGGGAAGTCTTTTCCGACCCGCACCGGCCCCGTCGACGGGCGGTTCGCCTCGGGCATCACCTGAGCCACGGGGCCCGTCTGTACGAGCACCAGCCCCTGACTCTCGAGGATCGCCTCTAGCACCGCCCCGACCTGGGTCGCCGGCACCGGCTCCGGCGTCTGAAAGGTGATGCGACGGCTCGGGAGACCGCTGAGCACGACGTTCACGTTCAACACGGCCGCGAGCGAACGGATCACGTCGGACAGGTCGGCGTTGACGTAGTTGATGCGAATGGTCTGCGGCTGTTGCGCCGCGGTTCGGACGGGCGCGGCTAGCAGTGCACCGAGCAGGGCTATGGCGTACCCCCTCACGGCCCCCTCCGGGCTGCGCGCTGCAGGCGGAGGACGAGCGGTCCCGACGGCTGCGCCAGCGTTACCGTCGAGTCGGTGATGGCGAGGACACGCGCGCCCGCGACCAGGTCGCCGACGCGATAGAGCTCGCCGCCCGGGATGCTTGGGTCCGCGTCGATGATGGCCACCGCGCCCTGCGCCCCGACCGTGATCCCGTACAGCCGGAGCGTCGGTCCGCGGGGCTTCGTGGGCGCGGCCGCCCGCCCAGGCAGCGAGAACCGCACCGCCGGGGGGGTCCGGTCCGGGGAGAAAATGTTCGCGGCGATGATGGCGTCGGACCTCGGCGCCGGACGTGTGCTTGTCGGGGCGGCCTCGGGCTGGGCTTCTGCAGGCACGTCAGGCACGTCCAGCGGCGCCGCTTGTGCCCGAGGGAGGCGCGTCGGCGCCAGGCGCAGCCCCAAGCCAGCGATTAGGAGCGCCCCTGCGGCGGCATACAGGCTGCGCACGAGGGTCACGAGCGGCTAGCTCCGCCTGCGGCGCGGTAGAGCCCGTGTAGGCGGAGCGACCAGGAGAAGGGCTGGGGCGCCTTGCGGGGGCGAGGACCAGAGCCCGAACGGTTGCTCATCGCGAACCCAGCGTTCACCGACAACTCGTCGAGCGCGAGCAGCTTCTCGCTATGCTCCAGCCGGGAGAGAAAATCCACAAGGCCATAGATGTCTCCCTGACACTGGAGCTGCACCGGGATCGCGAGCAGACTGGACTCGCCGGGACGTGGCTGGCTCGCGACGTCGACACGGTTCAGCTGCACCGAGCTCTCGTCGGCGTAGCGCTGCAGCAGTCCTTGCAGCGACGAGGCCGCGAGCGCTGGCGTCGCGCCGGTCACGAGACGGGCCTCGTCCGGAGCGTGCGCGAGCTTCCGCTCGACGAGCGCCCGCCGCAAGCCGTCGGTGTTGCCCGTGAGGGCTGCGAACCGCAGCCATTGCTCGCGGCTCGCCGTGGAGGCTGCCTCGCGGACCGCCCAGTGGTGGGCGAACGGGAGTCCGAGCAACACGATCACGAGAGCGCTCGCGCTCACGAGCACCCCGCCCAGCACCATCCGGCGCTCGCGCGGGTTAAGGCGCCGGAGCGTATCGGAAAGCCAGTGCAAAGCTTTCATAGTTGTTCTCGCCCAACGCACCACGGGTTGTCGCGGAGAGAAAGCGCATTTCCTTGAATTCCGGCGCCGCGCCAAGCTGCGCCATCAGGCGCGACGTATTCGGGGCGTAGCCGTCTATCTGCCACTCGGTCCCCGACCAGCGTATCCCCCGCAGGTAGGCTCCGGCCGGCAGCTGCTTCGAGAGCGCCAGCAGCACGCCCAGCGGGTCGGGCCGCTTCTGCTCGACTTGCCGGATCGCCTGCGCCTCCCGGTCGAGCGCCTGGAGCTGGTTCTGCAGAGAGAGGGTAGGCGCGGCTCGCTGCTTGAGCGACTGGAGGCTCGCCTCGAGCTCGCGGGTGGCGCGCGCGCGCCAGGCGTCGGCCGACGCGACCGCGAACACGAGGGCCGCCGCGGCGACGGCTACCGCGAGCCCGAGCTCGCGCCACCACCGCGCGGTGATGCGGGCACCGAGCTCAGGAGAGACCAGCGTCCGCGCGAAGTTCGGTTTGGTTCCGATTCCGAGCGCTGCCCCGAAGGCGGGCAGGAACGGACCCACGACGTCCGCCACAGTGGGCAGCGGCCGCACCATCGCCTCGGGCAGGAGGGTACCGAGCACGCGCGCCCGCTCCTCGTTCCAGGGCGTCAGATAGATCGGCACCCCCCCCGATGCGCCACCGTTCTCCAGCAGCGCCGCCGCGGCGTCGTCGAGGGCGCCGAACACGCGCCGCGCGCGCGTCACTCGGCCCTCGCGGATCTCCACGACCCCGATGCCGTCATCCTGGCCGTCGAGCAGCACGAGGGCCCCCATGAGCTGCACCTGCGCCAGCGCGCGCGCCAGTGCGAGGGGACCAGGCTCGACCATCTCGACCGGTCCGAGTTCTTCGAGCGCGGCGACCCAGGTTGCAAGCGGGGCCTCCTTCGCCGCGAACACGAGGTCATCGTCGCGCACCGCGGGCACGATCTCCTCGGCACGCACGGGGAAGAATCGCTCGGGCTCGAGCCGCAGGATATTGCGCTTCTCCGGCTCACCGAGGGGAGGAAGCTTCACTCGCTTCATGAAGAGGAGGGGAACGTCGAGGGCTATGGCAATTCGGCGTGCGGGCCCGAGATGTTGACGGAGCGCCTCAACCGCCTCCGCCGGGTTCGCCGGGTCGCACTCGACCTCCACGACGCGGGCTCGGGGTCGGAGCCAGCCCTCGAGTCGCACACCGCGCAGGGCGCGGGCCCCGAGCTCGACGCCGAGGCGGGCCATCATGGATGTGCGTGATGCAGGAATTGCACCGGCTGGATATACGCTCAGGCATTTGGCCCTGTGGCGCACGCGCAACAGGGGCAAGCTCTGTGGGGCCCTCGCTACAGCGCTACAGGTCTACAGCTTCCGCGGCGGCTAGCGTGCGTCGCTACGCGGATCTGGGCCGCACCGAGAAGCTCTGAGTGGACGCGCGCCACCGCCCCGTGGATCTGACCAAAGTCTCTAAAGGCGCAGCCAGGGCCTCTTGACGGTGTTGCGTTGGCGCCGCACACTCTCCCCCGCGATCCGTATAGGGGGGGACATGGCTCGACAAGCGGAACTCCGTACGCAACGACGCACAGTGGAGGATGCGGGGAGGGGCGTGAAGACGCGCGACTCGCTCGAGGCCGACATCATCATCGCGAACGCGCCGGACCCGGTGTTCGTGTCCGACCTCGAAGGCAAGATCCTGCAGGCAAATGACGCGGTTTCCCAACTGCTCGGGTTCCGTCAAGACGAGGTGCTCGAGCAGTCGCTCTCGCGCTTCATCAGCCCCGAGGAAACTCGCGAATTCACGGCGGCGCTGCGCGAAGTGGTCGAACGGGGTGTCATGCGGAACGTGGTGCTGAACCCTCGCAGTGCGAGCGGCGAGGTGATCCCCACGAGCTTGAACGCCTCCGCCCTGCGCGATCCGGACGGTAGGGCGATCGGCGTGATCGGCATCCTGCGCGACATGCGGGAGCTGGACAAGGCCCGCGCCTACGCCGAGAGTTTGATCAAGAACGCGCCCGACCCGGTGTTCGTGTCGGACCTCGAAGGCAAGATCCTGCAGGCGAACGACGCGGTGTTCGCCCTGCTCGGCTTCCGTCCCGATGAGTTGATCGAGCAGTCGCTGTCGCGCATCATCTCGCCCGAAGAAACCCGGGAGTTCCTGGCGGCCCTGCGGGAGGTCGTGGAGCGGGGGGTGACCCGCAACGCCCGGCTCAACCCGCGGAGCGCGAGCGGGAAGGTGATCCCCACGACGCTCAACGCCTCCGCCCTGCGCGACCCCAACGGCAAGGTGATCGGCGGCATCGGGATCCTGCGCGACATGCGGGAGCTGGACAAGGCCCGTGCCTACGCCGAGAGCTTGATCAAGAACGCCCCCGACCCGGTGTTCGTGTCCGACCTCGAAGGGAAGATCCTGCAGGCCAACGACGCGGTTTCCCAGCTGCTCGGCTTCCGCCAAGACGAGCTCCTCGAGCAGTCGCTGTCGCGCTTCATCAGCCCCGAGGAGACGCGCGAGTTCACGGCGGTGCTGCGGGAGGTCGTGGAGCGGGGCGTGACCCGCAATGCCCGGCTCAACCCGCGGAGTGCGAGCGGGGAGGTAATCCCTACGACGCTCAACGCTTCGGCGCTGCGCAACCCGGACGGCAAGGTGATCGGCGCCATCGGCATTTTGCGCGACATGCGGGAGTACGCGCAGGTGGTTCGCGATCTGGAGAAGTCCAAGAGCGAGCTGCAAGAGAAGATCTTGGATCTGGAGAAATTCGAGGAAGTGGTCGTCGGCCGGGAGCTGAAGATGATCGCCCTCGAGAAGGAGCTGGAGAATCTACAGAAACAAGGCGGGGGGCTGAGGCTTGGGCGGGCCTGATCGCGATGCCGGAGACCGTGATACAGAATCCTAGCGCGGCCGTGGGGGTCGAGAGCCGACTGCGCGCGCACATAGAGATGCTGGAGCGCCGTCTGCGACAGCGCGATGAGCAGCGCCGCGCCATGCTTCACATCCTGGTCGACTACGAGCAGGACCGCCGACGACTGGCCCGCCAGACTGAGCGGCTCGACAGCTCGCGCCGGGCCGTGCTGCATATCCTGCAGGACTCGCACAAGGACAAGCTACGTCTGGAGGCCAGCCGCAAGGCCATGATTCACATCATGGGGAACCTACGGGAGACCACGGCCGAGGTCCAGCGGCGCGAGCAGGAGTTGCGCGACAAACAGGAGCAGCTCGTGCAGGCGGGGAAGCTCGCCACGCTCGGCGAGCTCACCACGGGCGTCGCCCACGAGCTCAACAATCCACTCAACAACATCGGCTTGTTCGTGGGCAATGCGGTCGACTTGGTCGACCTCGCCGTGACGGAAAAGGGGGAGATCCTCGACGAGCTGCGGCACGCCATGCAGCAGGTCAGCAAGGCCACGGAGATCATCTCGCACCTGCGTACCTTCGGGCGGGCGGCCCCAATCAGCCGCGTGCCGATCTCCTTGAGGGAGGTGATCGCGCGGGCGCTTTCTCTCATGGGGGAGCAGCTCCGGCTGCGCGAGATCACGGTCACGGTGGACCTGGGTCCTCAGGAGCCGGTGGTCGAAGGGAATGCGATTCAACTGGAGCAGGTCTTCATCAATCTGTTGACCAACGCGCGCGATGCGGTGGCCGAGTCGCCGCGCAAGGAGATTCGCATTTCGGGTTCGGTCGGCTCCGCGGCGGTGGAGATCGCGGTCGCCGATACCGGGGGCGGAATTCCCCGCGGGCTCGAGCGGCGGATCTTCGATCCGTTCTTCACCACCAAGGAGGTTGGGAAAGGCACGGGCCTGGGCCTGTCCATCACCTACGGGATCATCAAGGAGCACGGCGGCACGATCTCGGTGGTGAGCCCCCCAGGCGAAGGCGCCACGTTCCTCATCCACCTGGCCCCCGCTCCCGCCGATACGAGAGAGACCTCCCCGTGACCACGACGTTGGGCGTCCTTATCGTCGACGACAACCCGGCCCTGCTTCAGGCGCTGCCCCGGGCCCTGCGGCTGCGGATGGGCGGCGTGACCGTGGAGACGGCCGACTCCGCAGCGGCGGCGCTCGAGCGGATCGCCGTCCAGGACTACGACGCGATCGTCACCGACATCAAGATGCCGGGGATGGACGGTCTGGCGCTGTTGGCCGAGATCCGGGCGCGCCGGCCGGACACGCCCACCCTCATAATCACCGGGCATGGCGAGAACGAGCTGGTGGTTCGCGCTCTCCGCGGCGGGGCCTGCGACTTCATCCAGAAGCCTATCGACCGGGACTACTTCGTGGCGGCGTTGTACCGCGCGATTCGAGCGCACGTGCTGAATCGCAGGGTGAAGGACCGGCAGCTGGCGCTGGAATGCTGCGCCGAGGAACTGGAGCGGATCGTGCAGCAGCTGGAGCGCGAACAGTCATGACCCAGGGCGCCGTGCTTATCGTGGATGACGAACTAGCCGTGTTACAGGCCCTGCCCCACGCCCTGAGACTGCGGATGGACGGGGTGACCGTGGACACGGCCGACTCCGCGGGGCTGGCGCTGGACCGGATCGCCGCGCGGGACTACGACGCGATCGTCGCCGACATCAGGATGCCGGGGATGGACGGTCTGGCGCTGTTGGCCGAGATCCGGACGCACTGGCCCGACACGCCTACCATGATGATCACCGGACACGGCGAGAACGACCTGGTCGTTGGCGCACTGCGCGGCGGGGCCTGCGATTTCATCCAGAAGCCGATCGACCGGGATTACCTCATCGCCGCGTTGCACCGGGCGATCGAGACTCGCGAGGCCCGTCGCCGGGTCAAGGAACGGCAGCTGGCGCTCGAGCGTCACCTCCGCGAACTTGAGGTCATCGTCGAAGAGCGCACGCGCGAACGGCGGCAGACCAACAAGGCCATCGAGAGCCCTCTGAGCCTGCTGCAGGGCGCGAGTGGGCCAATGGAACAGATTGTCCAACAGATCAAGCAGGTGGCCGACTCCCCACTCACGGTCGTCGTCCAGGGCGAGACCGGCACCGGCAAAGAGCTCGTGGCTCGGGCGATCCATCAGCTGAGCGGGCGGCGCGATAAGCCATTTGTCGCGGTCGATTGTGGCGCCATCCCGGACACGCTGATCGAATCGGAGCTGTTCGGCTACGAGAAGGGCGCGTTCACCGGGGCCCATGAGCGCAAAGAGGGGCAGTTCCAGCTTGCCGGGGGCGGCACGCTGTTCCTCGATGAGATCGTCAATCTTCCGCTGCCTACGCAGGCGAAGCTGCTGCGCGCGTTGCAGCAACGGCAGGTGCAGCCGCTCGGCAGCAAGCGGGCGGTCCCGGTCGCCGTGCGGATCACCGCGGCTTCCAATGTTCCGCTCGAGCAAGAGGTGCGGCTGGGCCGGTTCCGCGCGGACGTCTACTACCGTCTCAACGAGTTCGTCATCACGCTGCCGCCGCTCCGGGAGCGCGACAACATCCTCCAGTTGGCTAATGGTTTTCTCGTGGAAGCCGGCACGGAGCTCGACCGCCCCTGCCGCAGCATCTCAGAGGCGGCGGCTCAGGTCCTGTTGCGCTACGACTGGCCCGGGAACGTGCGCGAGCTTCGCAACGTGATTCGGCGGGCCAGTCTCCTCGCGGCGGAAGTGATTGAGCCGGAACACCTCTCTGTCCTCCCCGTCGACCGGCCGTCGAGTACCGCTCCCCCGGGAGAGCCGGCGCCCGCCGGCTCGTCTCTCAAGGAACTGGCCCAGGCGGCTACGGTGGACGCCGAAGGACGGGCGATCCGGACGGCCCTGCAAGCAACGCGCGGGAACAAGAGCGAGGCGGCTCGACTGCTCCGCGTGGACTACAAGACGCTGCACTCGAAGATGAAGCAGTACGGCATCTCCGCGGGGCAGTTCCGGCAGTCCTGACCGTTCTCTGTCACTCAACTTGGTCCGCGAATTGCGAGGGGTGATCGGCGCCATGGTGAGATCGAGCGACCGGGCACCAGAAGAGCTGCGCGTTTCCCTGCGCGAGATCGCGGGCCGCGCGGCCGCGGAAGCGGAGCGCCAGGCAATCCGCTTGGCCCTGCGCGCCACGCGGGGGAACAAAAGCGCGGCGGCACGGCTGCTCCAGGTGGACTACAAGACCCTGCACGTGAAGATCAAGCAGTTCGGCATTTCCGCGGAACAGTTCCGGCAGTCCTGACCGTCGTCAGTCGCCCGCCGTCTCTCTGGCGGCGGCACCATGGTGTGCGCACCAGAGGTCTTGCCTCCGCACCAGACTCTCTGGTCCCGAAGGCTGCGCCCTCTGCTCGCGTTGAGCCGTCGCGACGGCACGTGCTTTGCCTTGGTTCGGAGTGCCGTCCCCGTCGGTTGTATTGCGCCTGGTGCTTCAAGGAGGAGACCAATGCAAACGCTCCGAAGGACCGTTGCAATCCTGACCTTCCCTGCGATCGCGTGGTTGGGAGCCGCTTGCGAGCGGGACACGCCAACGGAGGCGCGGCCCGGCGGCATGGCGTTGAGCGTTTCCGGCGATCTGACGGACGCTCTCTCGACCGATCTCGGCCAGTCGTATCAGGTGATCCTCTCGTGCACGGACGGGCACAGCGTCATTCTCTGGGTCGACTCGGCCACGCTGAGCAGCCTGGCTGCCGACGTCGAGGCGATCAACGCCAGCGACACCGGAGTGAGGTGCACGCTGGACTCGACGGCACTCGACCCGTCCAGCCAGACGACCGCTTGGACGGTCTACGACTACAACCCGTCGAACAACGCACTCGCTCCGCGGAACGCGCCTAACAAGATGCCGGCCACGACCACGGGCACAACGACGACGTTCGACTTCTTGCCCGGGAAGTTCACGGCGCTGCTGACCACGGCCGACCGGAGCTTGACGGGCGATCTCTCCATGACGACGCTCACGGACGTGATAAGCGTCAGCGGCCCCGCCACGACGTTCATGACCCAGCACAACGGTGGAGCAAATTGCAGCAGCAACATCCCCGCGGCCGTGAGGTTCTACTTCGTTTCGCCGTCGGCATCGGGCTCGACCGTTGGTACGCCTCCGGCGGGTTTCTACACGCAGTTCTGGTGGTCGAATCGCGCCAGCCTGGAGCTTTTGAACGGGACTCAGAGCGGCACGATCATCGCGAACGTCGGCGACCCGAGCGAGTGGTCGGACTGGAACGGGCAGCCAGCCAGCAGCCCAGGGGTGATGGCGGCGTTCCAGAAGGCGATTCATAACGTGCAGACGGTCGGTCTCTCGTTCGGCGGCATATGCTTCTTCGAGACGGGCGTCACCGCCGAGTACCCGTCGGACAAGCCGCCACCCTACGAGGTGTTCTCCAGCACCTTCAGCGAGGAGACGCCGTGATACAGGGCAACACGATCACCAACTTGGTTGGTGGCGGCTGGGTACACGCGATTGGTTTGGAGGCCAACACGCCCGGCGTGCTTGTCACGAGCAACACCATCAACCCGCTGGTGTCGCCCTCGTCAGACGCAGTCGCGGCCTGGTTTTAAGTCAATAACTCCTACGCGACAGCGAAGGTCAACCAGAACAACTTCAACGTTACCATCGCCGCGTATGGGATCGCGGTTCAACCAACCATCCCAGGAACGGGAGACTTCATCGCTCAGGACGGCTCGGGCATGGGCGAGTTCCAGGCTGTGCTCCTCGGCACCTCACCCCTGGGGACGCCGCAGAACGTCACCGTTGGAGGTGAGGTCCGCGGCGGGTCCGTCGGAGCGGACGGGAGTGCCACCATCAGCGGCACCGCGACGGTAGACATGGGCGACGGAACCCTGCCTGTGCCGGGAGTGCCCTTCGCAGTTACGGTCTCGGCGGGGAGTCTCGGGTTGATCCTCAACGCGGTGGCATTGCCCACCGCAACGGTGACCGCAGGGAGCATTACCGTGAAGTAGCAGCAACGAGTGCGGAGCGACGCGCAGCGGTGAAGCTGCCCCCTGTTCACCGCTGCGCGTCTGTGCGTCTAGCCTTGGCGGTCCTGTCGCCTGCGTCCCTGAAGCCTGAAGGCCCAAAATGCCATAGTGGGTGGGTCCACCCCGGTTGCGCGACCCGGACCAGGCGCGATATTGGCTCGACGCATCGGGAGGAGGGACATCCCATGAAGCGGTCATCACATGCATGGCTCGCCGACGGCGTGGTCGGCGGAGTACTGGCCGGGCTGGTGGTAGCGGTGTGGTTCTTCGTGGTCGACACGATTGCCGGCAGACCGTTCCATACGCCTGCGGCGCTCGCCGGCGTACTCACCCGCCAGGAGGTCGCTGCTCCGACGCTGCGGCTGGTTACGGCGTACACGGTCGTGCACTTCGCGGTCTTCGCGCTGCTCGGCGCGGCCATGGCCGGGGCGATCGCATCGCTGCGGACGCCGCCCCGCTTGCTGCTCGGCGTGTTGTTCGGCCTGGTGGCGCAGGAGATCGCCTTCTACGCGGGCCTGGCGTTGAGCGGCGGCTCACGCGTCGCCGTGGTGCCGTGGCCGCACATCGTCGCTGCCAACGTCCTCGCCGGGTTCGCGTTGATGGGCTACCTGCATCGGGCTTCGCAGGATCAGCATCCCTTCGGTCTGGCGGTGCTCAAGGGACACCCGTTACTCACCCAGGGCCTGTTCACCGGCCTGGTCGGAGCCGGGGTCGTCGCGCTGTGGTTCTTCATGCTCGACGTCGCCGCCGGCCATCCGCTCCGTACGCCGGCCGCTCTGGGGGCGGCGCTGCTGTTCGGCGCGTCGAACGCGGGAACGGTCGAGGTGAACCTCGGGGTGGTGGCGGCCTATACCGTCGTCCATCTCGTCGCGTTCTTCGCGGCGGGAGTGCTCTTCGTCGCGATCGCGGAGCAGATCGAGCGGACACCGTCCCTGATCCTGCTCGCCGCGATGGCCATGATCGTGCTGGACGCGGTGGTCGGAACCGTCCTCGCGCTCGGCGCTCAGTGGGTGCTCGGGACGCTCGGCGTGTGGTCGGTCGTGGTCGCGAACGTGCTCGCGGTGAGCGCGATGGGCTGGTACGTGTGGGCGACGCACCCGCTGCTGCGCCGCCGGCTGCGGGAGCCGGTCGAGATGCGTGTTTGACGGTGTCGGTCTCTGCCTCTCCTGCCGCTGGATGCGGTCGGTGACCAATCGGCGTGGATCGACGTTCTACCGCTGCGGCCGGGCCGACACGGATCCCCGGTTCCCACGCTACCCCGCGCTCCCGGTCGTCACATGCTCCGGGTACGAAGAGGGGCATCCCTCAACGGAAGAAGGGGGAGGGGAGAAGGAAGCGGGACGTTCCCGGTAGGCACCGCTCCCCTGCCCATTTTGGTGTTTCCAAGCACGAACGACTCCGCCACTATTGCGTTGGGTCACTCGTTTCCCCACTTTGTTCCCGCGTTCCCGACACTTCATCGCGCGAGGTCCCATCGTGGCTCAAACGCGTCAGCTGGAGCGCGCCAAGCTGTTCTTCTTCCGCCACTTCGAGCGGATCTTCGTGCTCTTGCTGGTGCTCGCGATGGTCGTCATCCACGACCTCGTGGACCAGAAGTTCGCGTTCCTGAGCTTCTACTATCTGCCGATGATTCTCGCGGGCTTCTACGGTGGCCGGCGATTCGCCGTGATGGCGGGCGTGTTCGTCGTCGTCCTCGTGGTCTACTACCAGTTCTTCCAGGGTCTCGACATGTTGCCGGGCTTGTACGGCAGCGCGCTCCTCGCGCTCGCCCCCTGGGCGGGGTTCCTCATCCTGACGGGGTACGTGGTGGGCGGCCTGGCAGAGCAGCGGGCGACGCGGCTCGCCGAGGTGAAGAATGCGTACATGGCGACGCTCGAGCTGCTGACCTATCACATCGAATCCGCGGAGCGACACCAACAGGGGCACTCGAACCGCGTGGCCGAGGTCGCGGCCGCGATCGGGCGAGAGCTGAGGCTCCCGCCAGATGACGTCGAGAACCTCCGCGTCGCGGCGCTGTTGCACGAAGTGGGGACGCGCGACCAGCGGTTGCTGCGCCTGTTGTCCCGCTCGGTGACCGACTCGGCGGTCGGCGTGGCGCGCGCCATGCGCGGCGCGGCCGAGATCATCGGGGAGTACGGGCACTACTACGAAATCGTGGGCGAGGACTGGGACATCGAAGCGCTGCCGCTGGCGATGACGGTGAAGATCCTGGCGGTCGCGGACGCGTTCGAGACGCTCCAGATGGCCACGCCGGTGCGGCCGGCCTTCCCGAAGTGGACCGCGCTCGAGGAAGTGGAAAAGGGGGCCGGGAAGACGTTCGCGAAGGACGCCGTGCGGGCGCTGCGCAGCGTCGCCGCCCGGCCCGAGGCGGCGGCGCCGGAGGCGGGACTGAAGGTCGTCTAGCCCGAATCACACCGGGTGGTACGCGACTTGCGGACTGGAAGCCCAGACTGCAGGATCGTGAGGTGTACATGAACCACCGCGGCTTTACCATCACAGAGCTGCTCGTCGTGGTGGCGATCATCGGTCTGCTCGCCACGTTTGCCCTCCCCCGCCTGCTCAAGACCAAGGAGCGGGCGCAAGTCGCCGCCATGAAGAGCGACCTTCGCAATCTGGTGACCATCGAAGAGAGCTACCAGGCGCAGAACCTCAAGTACACGAGCGACCCGGGCAGCGACTATCACGTCTCGCCGCGCAACAACGCGCCGACGATCCGGCTTACGAGCGATGGCTGGACCGCGACGATGACGAGCGCGAACACGGACAAGCAGTGCGCCGTGTTCGTCGGCTCCACGCCTATCCCGCCGGCGACACAGGAAGGCACGCCGGCCTGCGCGACTTCGGGCTCGACGACGACGTTCCCTTAGGGCTGGTCGCCGGGTGGGAGCTCGGCGCTCCGGCGGCCGCTCGCAACGCCACCTGCGACGCCCACGCCGAACGCGGCAGCGGTCCACATCGTGATGAAGGGCAACGCCGCTGCGGGAAGGGCCAGCGCGGTGGCGGCGACTCCCGCCACGATCGGCGCGGCAGGTCTCCGCACCGCATCCACGAAGCGTAGCCGGCGGCGCACGAAGTTCCGCGCCGCAACGTAGCCGCCGCCCAACGCCACCGCGCCGATTAACAAGCCCACCATGTCGCCTCCTCTAGTCGCGCCCCTACGCAACTTGCGGGAGGGGAGTTTCCGCCGCAACGTGTTCGAGTTTCGTGTGAAGACGGCGAGGGATGGAAGACGGGAGAAGGGGGACGGATAGATTCCTCATGATGCCGAGAATCACTGCTGTGTTCGGAGTATTCGGGCTACTTGGCTTCGGTCCGACAGTCGGACTCTCCGCCCAGTCGCTCCGCGTTCCGTACGAGACGTTCACGCTTCCGAACGGACTCCAGGTGATCCTGCACGAAGATCACTCCGTTCCGGTGGTAGCGGTGAACACCTGGTTCCATGTGGGCTCGTCGGACGAGCAGACCGGGCGCACCGGGTTCGCGCACCTGTTCGAGCACATCATGTTCATGGGCTCGGAGCACGTGCCCACGGGGGAGTTCGATCGCCTGCTCGAGGCCGCGGGCGCGGACAACAACGGGTCCACCACCGAAGACCGCACGAACTACTACGAAAGCGGGCCGAGTAACGCGCTCGCGTTGATGCTGTGGCTGGACTCGGACCGGCTCGGCTTCCTGCTGCCCGAGATCACCGCGGACAAGGTCGACCTGCAGCGCGGCGTGGTGCAGAACGAGCGTCGCCAGAGTTACGAGAACCGGCCCTACGGGCTGGCGGAGGAGAACATCCTGGCGCGGCTCTATCCGCCCGATCACCCGTATCACTGGCCGGTGATCGGGTCGATGGCGGACCTGTCGGCGGCGACGATCGAAGACGTGCGAGGGTTCTTCCGCACGTACTACACCCCCAACAACGCGACCATCGCCATCGCGGGCGACATCACTCCGGGCGAGGCGCGCCGGCTGGCGGAGCGGTACTTCGGCGACATTCCCCGCGGTCCGGCGGTGGCACGCCGGTCGCCACCGGTCGTGCGGCTCGATGCGGACGTGTCCGCAACCCTCGAAGACCGCGTGCAGGTGCCGCGGGTGTACGATGTGTGGCACACCGTGAAGGCCTTTGGGGAGGGCGACGCCGCGCTCGACGTGGTGGCGAACATCCTGGCGACCGGCCGTTCGTCGCGGCTGTACAAACGCCTCGTGTACGAGCTGCAAATCGCGACCGACGTGGTGGCGTTCCAGGACGGCAGCCGCCTCGACGGCAAGTTCGAGCTGTGGGCGACGGCCCGGCCCGGCCACGACCTGACCGAGCTGCAGCGGGTGATCGATGAAGAGCTCGCCACGCTCGCCCGCGACGGTCCCACGCAGCGCGAAGTCGACCGGGCGCGCAACACATTCGAGGCCCAATTCCTGTCGCGCATGGAGCGCGCCGGCGGCAAGGCGGACCAGCTGAACTTCTACAACTACTTCGTCGGCACGCCGGACTACTTCCAGAAGGACCTGGATCGTTACGGGAAGGTAAGTCCCATGGTCGTCCGGAACAGCGTGCGGACGTACTTGACGGGCGCGCATCGCGTAGTGCTGAGCGTCGTGCCGCAGGGGAAACCCGAGCAGGCCGTGAAACAGAGGGCGACGCCATGAGGTCGGACGGTCGGACTGTGGGACAGTCAGGCACGCTCGGGAAAACCTTGGCGCTCGCGGGCGCGGTAGCGCTGTTGTCGTTCAGTCCGACCGTCCGACTGTCCGCCCAGGCTGTCGACCGCACCAAGCCCCCGACGCTCCCGCCGCCGCCAGCCCTCAAACTGCCGGCCGTGCAGGTCGACACCCTGCCGAACGGGCTCACGGTCGCCGTCGTCGAGATGCACAAGGTGCCGCTCGTGGACGTGCAGGTGCTCGTGGACGCCGGGGCCGCTCGCGATCCTGCGGACCTCGCGGGACTCGCGACCTTCACGGCGACGATGCTGCAGCAGGGCGCAGGACGCCGGGGCGCGCTCGAGATCGCGGACGAGGTGGCGTTCCTCGGGGGGCAGCTCGGCACGGCCGCGAGCTACGACGCCGCCACCGTGACGCTCCACGTGCCCAAGCGGCGTCTGTCGCGGGCGCTCGATCTGCTGGCCGATGTGGTCCTACGCCCGACCTTCGCCGACTCCGAGGTCATCCGCCAGCGCGACCTGCGGCGCGCGCAGATCGTGCAGCTGCCCGACAACCCCGTCGCCATGGCGGCGATCGCGTTCCCGGCGATTGTGTACGGGCGCTCTCATCCATACGGACGTCCCCTCAACGGCACCGCCGCCTCGACCAGCGCTCTCACGCGGGATCGCGCCGCGGCATTCTACGCGGCGAACTACAAGGCGAATGGCGCCCGCATTCTGGTGGTGGGTGATGTCACGCCCGCGGAGGCGCGACAGCTGTTGACGACGCGCTTCCAGGGGTGGCCGCGCGGGGGGACGGTCGTGCCGCCCGAAGCCGCGCCGCCGGCGCCGGCGCCGCGCACCATCTACCTCGTCGACAAACCCGGGGCCGCGCAGTCGGTGGTCCGGATCGGGCACGTGGGAATCGCGCGATCCAACCCAGACTACTTCGCCCTGCAGGTCATGAATACGATCCTGGGCGACGCGTTCACGTCGCGGCTCAACCAGAACCTGCGCGAGACCCACGGCTACACGTACGGCGCCTTCTCGCAGTTCTCCGCCGGGCGGCTGGCGGGCCCGTTCGTCGCGAGCGCCTCGGTCGTGACGGCGAAGACCGACAGCTCGTTGATCGAGTTCCTGAAGGAGTTGCGCCGGATTCGCGACGAGCGCGTGTCGGAGGCCGAGCTGACGAAGGCGAAGGCGTACATCACCCTCGGTCTGCCGGGGGACTTCGAGACCACCGCGAGCGCGGCGGCCCGGCTGCGCGAGCTACTGGTGTACGGGCTGCCGCTCGACTACTTCGACCACTATGTCGCGCGGATCAACGCGATCACCACAGAGGACGTGCAGCGGGTCGCGCGGCAGTACCTCGACCCCGACCACTTCGACATCGTGGTGGTCGGCGACAGAGGTCAGATCGAACCAGGCATCAAGGCCCTGAACGAGGGGTCGATCGTGTACCGGGACCTGTGGGGACAGGAGATCACTACCCCTTAGCCAGCACCACCCGGATGGTCGTGCCGCTGAACGTGGCGGTGCCGCGAAGGCGATTCCGCTCTGCGGTGAAGGGCATGTCGCGGACGAAGGTGTCGGCAGTATGTGCAAATTCTATGGTCTTCCCTGTCAACGTCCAGGTGCCAGCCAGATCGGCATCGAAGTCTCCGCCGCCTTCGTCTCCTCCGGGTACGAACAATCGTCCGGTTGTGGTTCCGTCAGCTGCGAGGGTGAGGGTGAACGACGCTCCGGCAGCGAGGTGATTCGTCGTAGTCCCACTGTTGGTGGTGGTGAAGGTCGTCGCTCCGTAGCTACCGGCCATGTTCTCCACCGTTGGAGCGAACGGGTCATCGCCGCATGCCAGGAGGACGACGGCAGCGCCTGTAATCCAATCAGCGCGGCTCAGCATAAGACGGCTCCGATGGGGTGTCGCGCCGCGTCTAGATCAAGATCCGTGCGAGGGGCGAGTACCCCTCAGGTCGCCGCGTTTGATGTGGCGTGATTACCACACTGTCACCCCAACGTGCCATCTGGTGTCTCACCAGCGTATCGCCGCGCTCGCCCAGGTGAACCCCGACCCGAACGCCGTGAGGACCAGGAGGTCACCGCGGGAGAGCCGGCCGGCGCACAGTGCCTCGTGGAGGGCAATCGGGATCGACGCCGCAGTCGTGTTGCCGTACTTCTGAATATTCGCGTACACCTGGTCGTCGCGCAGGCCGATCGCCCGCTGTACCATCTCGATGATCCGTAGATTCGCCTGGTGCGGCACCAAGAGCTTGATCTCGCCGGGCGTGAGGCCGCTCGCCTCGAGTGCCGTCGCCACGGACTGGGGCATCAGCACCGACGCGTACTTGAAGACCTCCTTGCCTTCCATGACGGCGCGGTGCTTCCCCTGCCGCAGCATCTCCTCGCTGACATAGGGATCGTGCGCCAGCCCGGGGCCGTCCACCCAAAGCTTCTCGGCGTAGCGCCCATCGGCGTAGAGATGCGTCGACAGCACGCCGCGCCGCGGGTCGTCGGTGGGGCCCAGGATCGCCGCCCCAGCGCCATCGCCGAACAGCACCGCGGTGTCCCGCCCGCGCGTCGTCTTATCGAGCCCGCGGGAGTGCACCTCGGCGCCCACGAGCAGTACGCGCTGGTACTGACCCGTGCGGATCCAGGCGTCGGCCACCGAGAGGCCGTAGATGAACCCCGAGCACTGGTTGCGGACGTCGATCGCGGGGATGTCGGTGAGGCCGAGCTCGCGCTGCAGGAACACGCCGTTGCCGGGCTCGAAGTGGTCGGGCGTGCAGGTGCAGTACACGATGCAGTCGAGCGCGTCGGGCTGCATCCCCGCGAGTGACAGGGCATGGAGGGCGGCGTCGCGCGCCAGCGAGACACCGGTCTCGCCATCGGACACCCAGTGCCGCGTCTTGATCCCGGAGCGTTGGCTGATCCACTCGTCGGACGTGTCCATCATGTGCGACAGGTCGTCGTTGGTGACGATCCGCTCGGGGACGTGGAACCCGGTGGCGATGAACTCGGTGCGCGGCATCGACGTTCCTTGCGGGAAGGGGGCGCCGTGAGAAGATTTCGCCCCCGACCGGTCAAGGCAAGGGAGTCCATGGATCTCACGGTCACCCGGGCGCAATACGACGCCGTCCGCGGGGTGCGGCACCTGCCCGACGTGCTCAAGAAGGTGCTCGACGCGGCGAAGCGGGGGGGGGCGGGGGGGGGCGACGGGTACGTGCTCCACCTCACCTACGAGGAGGCGACAGCCTTGAACGAGCTGTGCGCCTGGAACGTGCATACCGACGCCGCTGGGGCCGTGACCGAAGATTCGCAGGTGTTCGATGATCTCGTGAAGGCGATCCTGACGCATCCGGACTACTGACGGACGGTCGGACTGTCGGACAGAAAGGCGATATGACGAGACGGCTGCTGGTCCTCCTGGGATGCCTCACCGTTCCCGTTTCCCTCTTCCCGTTTCACGGCCTTGCGGCGCAGAAACGCGCGATCACCATCGATGACTATCTCGCGCTCCGCTCGGTGAGCGACCCGCAGCTTTCGCCCGACGGCAAGTCGATCGCCTACACGGTCACGGAGGCGTCGCTCAAGGACAACCGTGGGATCGCCCATGTCTGGCTCGTCGACGTCGCGACGGGACAGGGCCGGCAGCTGACCGCGGGCCCCGGATCGGACCGGCAACCACGCTGGTCGCCCGACGGACGGACGGTCGCGTTCGTCTCGACGCGGGAGAGCGGCGCGCAGCTTTGGGTGCTCCCCATCGGCGCCGGAGGCGAGGCTCGCCGGGTGAGCAGCCTGCCCGACGGTGTTTCCGATCCCGTGTGGCTTCCCGACGGCCGCGGCATCGTGGTCACGAGCGACATCAAGTGGCCCCCTCCCGCCCCCGGCGCGCAGGAAATCGACCGGCGCAACGGTGAGTTCCCGACGGACGCCCGGATCTGGACCGACTTGATGTGGCGGCACTGGGACGACTGGCGCGCCGGCAAGCGCCAGCACCTGTTCGTCGTCACGCTCGCGGATGGGAGTGCCCGGGACCTGACGCCGGTGGACCACGACGTGCCCACCATCGCGACGAGCGGCGATGGCGACGTGAGTGTGGCGCCCGACGGGCGGGAGATCGCGGTGGCGATGCATGGCGATTCGACGGTCGCGGACAACACCAACGTGGACATTTATCTCATCCCTCGGGACGGGGGGCCGATGCGGCAGTTCACCACGGCGACGGGCGCCGACAACACCCCGCGCTACTCTCCCGACGGGAAATGGCTCGCGTACCTCTCGATGGAGCGCGCGGGGTTCGAGGCGGATCGGCTGCGGTTGATGCTGGTCGGCCGGTCGGACGGTCGGACGGTGGAGGCGACGGCAGGGTGGACCCTCTCGATCGGTTCGTACACGTGGTGCCCCGACTCCAAGTGCATCTATGCGGTCGTTGAGGAGCGCGGCAGGGACAACATCTATCGTATCGACGTTCCGTCGTTCCGTCGCTCCGTCGCCGTAGGGAACTCGGGCGTCAACACGGACGTGAGTGTTGCTCCAGACGGCAAGACCCTCGCCTACCTCCATCAGAGCAATACGCAGCCTAACGAGGTCTGGGTCTCCGCACGGCAACTCACGCATCACAACGACCAGGCCCTCGCGAGCCTGGATCTCCGTCCGCTCGAGCAGTACGGCTTCGTCGGCGCGCTCGGCGACTCCGTGTTCGGCTGGATTCTCAAGCCGCCGGCATTCGACGCGGCCAAGCGATATCCCCTGGTCTACTTGATTCACGGAGGACCCCAGGGCGCGTGGACCGACTACTGGGGCGCTCGGTGGAACTACGCGCTGTTCGCGTCGCGCGGCTACGTGGTCGCGGCGGTGAACTTCCACGGCTCGACGGGTTACGGTCAGAAATTCACCGACGCCATCTCGCAGCATTGGGGTGACTACCCGTACGAGGACCTCATGAAGGGTCTCGACGTCGTGGCGCGGCTTCCGTACGTCGATTCGACGCGCATGGGCGCGGCCGGTGCCTCCTACGGCGGTTACATGATCTACTGGATGGCGGGACACACCACGCGCTTCAAGACCCTGGTGGCTCACGACGGCGTCTTCAATGCGGCGAGCATGGCGGGGACGACCGAGGAGCTTTGGTTCATGGACTGGGAGTTCGGTGGCACGCCCTACGCGAACCGGGCGCTGTACGACAAGTGGTCTCCCCTGAACTTCGTGCAGAGCTGGAAGACGCCGATCCTGATCGTGCACTCCCAGCTCGATTACCGCGTGGACCTTTCGGAGGGGTACCAGGCGTTCACGGCCGCCAAGGAGTTGGGCGTGCCCGCGAAGTTCCTGTACTTCCCCGACGAAGGCCACTGGGTCCTCAAGCCGCGGAACCGGCGTCTGTGGTGGGGAACGGTGCTCGACTGGATGGATCAGTACCTCAAGGCCCAGGCCCCCACCGGGGCGCGTTAGTGCCGGAGCCCTTCATCAAGACGCTCACGCGCGACACCCTCGCCGCCGCGGGTTTGGGCTTCCTGTTGGTGCTCGTGCTCCCGCGTCACGGCTCGTTCGCGTCGGACTTCGTCGACACCTTCACCCTGGCCTTCTGTTTCACATTCCTGGGCCGCTACATCGACGCGATGCTGCGCTCCCTTCCGGGGATCGCCGAGGGAGCGGGACCACTCGTGCGCTTGGCGGGCTGGTTTGCGGGCGGACTGTGGTGCTACGTGACCGGTCGCTGGCTGTGGATCAAGTATGGACGGGATTTGAATGACCTGCCGGGACTGCTCTGGGGCGGGGTGTTCCTCGTGGTGCTTCAGCTGGTCGTAAGCAACGTGGCACGACGCCACGACGCCGAGTCATAAGTCTTGTTGGATTAGGGCTTCGTCCAGACGTTATTCCCTCTCCTCACATCCGGAAAATTCTGCGCCGGATCGATCTCGGCCTTTACCACGGCCGCCGGGACCTTCCGAACGTAGACGTAGTGATTGCCCTGGAACCAGATCTCGACCGGCAGACGCACGTCCTCGGTAGCCCCATTTGCATAGGTCAGTCGCAGGTCCACGGGCATCGGCAACTCGCCCGGGCTCGACAGCAACACGAGCGCCATGATGCCGCTCGAGTCGGTCCGAGTGGCCACCGAATCCACCGCCAGATCCACCACGTCGCTCCGGTAGAACCACCCGCGCCAGAACCAGGACAGATCCTCACCCAGACCGTCCTCCATGGACCGGAAGAAGTCGGCCGGCGTCGGATGCCTGTAGGCCCAGCGCTGGATGTACGCTCGGAACGCGGTGTCGAAGCGCGTCGTGTCGACGAGGATGTGCTCGCGCAACAGGTAGAGCCCCGTGGCGGGCTTGTTGTATGCGACCTGGCCCAGGAGGCGCGGTGTGATGCGGTCGGCCGCGAGCATGGGCGGCTCATCCTGGCCCGTAGCGGCGAAGCGCGCCCACTGGATCGCGTTTCCCCGATCGCGCGGCGCGCTGTCATGGTAGAACGCGAGGGTCGAGTAGATGTTGATGAAGGTGTTGAACCCTTCGTCCATCCAGGCATAGAGCCGTTCATTCGACCCGACGATCATCGGAAACCACTCATGGCCCAGCTCGTGCGTGGTCACACCGAACAGCCCGCGGTCCCCGGCGCGATCGCCACAGAAGACGATCATCGGGTACTCCATCCCGCCCACCGGCCCCGCGACGTTGATGGCCGTGGGGTAGGGGTAGCGATACCATTTCTCAGAGTAATGCTTGATCGTGTGGCGTGCATACTCGGTCGAGCGCGCCCAGTCCGGATTCGCTTCCGGTGGGTAGAACGACTGGATCAGCACGCCGTCGTACCCGCTCGCGTCCCACACGAAGTTGGCCGAGGCCGCCCACGCCACGTCGCGAACGTTCCTGGCGGTGAAATGCCACGTCAACGTGGTCCCGGATCCGGCGGGTCGACTGGACGGCTGCCCCACCTCGGTCTTCGCGATGATCGCGACGGTGGTGTCGGACCGCACCGCCCGCGCGAGCCGGGCGCGCTGGCTCGCGGTGAGCACGACCGCCGGGTTCGCGAGCGTGCCCGTCGCCGCCACGATGAAGCTTCGCGGCACGGTGATCGACACGTCGAAGTCGCCGTACTCGAGATAGAACTCGCCCTGACCCAGATACTGCTCGGTGTTCCAGCCGCGCACGTCGTCGTACACGGCCATGCGTGGATACCACTCCGCGATCTCGTACAGCCAGCCCCCCGGGAACTGCTCCCGACCCATGCGGTCCGACCCGTGCTCGGGCACTTCGAACCGGTACGCCAGCTCGAGCTCCGCCCGCCCGCCGGGCGGGAGGGGTCGGTCGAGCTCCACCCGCATCACGGTGCCATTGGTCGCGGTTGCGAGCGGCGTCCTGCCCGCCGCCTTCTCGATCCGGCGCACCACGCGCACGTACTCGATCGTGTAGCCGCCTTCGAACCCGCGACCGGCGAACCGCGCGTCGGTCGGATTCAGGAGGGCGCCCCTGCTGTTCGCCTTGTAAATGTTCTGGTCGAGCTGTAACCAGAGATAGCCCAGCGTGTCGGGGGAATTGTTGGCGTAGCGGATCGTCTCGACGCCGGCGATGGTGTGCGTCGCCGTGTCGAGCGACGCCCGGATCGTGTAGTCGGCGCGTTGTTGCCAATAGCGCGGCCCCGGGCGGCCGGAGCCCTCGCGGATCATCGTCGGCGTCGGGAGGTTGAGGCGCCGAAACGGGGACGTGTCGGCGACTTGAGCGGGTAGACCCTGTGGATTCACGGGCTGCTGCAACGCGACGAGCACCAACGACAATGCCAGCATCAGACGAGATCCCCTTTCCGCGCGTGCGTGGTCGTGGCTTCAGAGAGGTAGCTCGCGGCCACGCCGCCCACCACCATGATGAGCCCCAGCCAGCCGAGCGGCGAGAGTTGCTGCCCGAAGAGCACCAGCGCGAGCAAGGCGCCCACGACGGGCTCGATCGTCGCGGCCACGGACGTGAGCGCTGCGTCGATCCGCTTGACCGCGGCGAAAAAGAAGAAGTTCGCGGCCAGGACGGAACCGATAGAGAGCAGCACGATGTAGGTCCAGGCCCCAGCCGAATGCGGCGGGAGGGGCGTGCGTCCCGCCAGCGGCAATACGATTCCGAGCACGACGATCCCGCCGACGATCTCGAGAAAGAGCACCTGGATCGCGCCGTAGCGTGGCACGGCGTAGCGGGCGAGTAGCGTGGTCCCCGCGAACGAGAGCATGGCGAGCAGGCCGCCCGCCACGCCTTCGATCAAGCTCGGCAGCGGCACCGCGGCGGCTCCGGCCCCGTGGCTGCCCCCCTGGACCGTGAGCGCGGCGCCTGCCATGACGACGAAGGCGAGAACGATCCGCAGGGTGGTGAGTGGCTCGCCCAGCAATGGCTGCGCGAGAATCGCCACGAGCACCGGCGCGATATAGAGCAACGCCGCCGCGCCCGCGACCCCCGTCCCCGCAATGCCGAACTGATAGGCCACCTCGAACAACGCGACGAGCGCACCGCCGCCGAGTCCCACCAGCAGCAAGGCTTTACGGTCGATCTTGAAGACTTGCGGCCGGAACAGCCCGTACACGAGGAAGCCGACAAGACCGATCACGAGGCGCCAAAACCCGATCCCCGTGATCGCTTCGCCTGCGCGGTACAACGCGGTGGAGAGCGGCCCGGTCGTCCCCCAGATAGCGCCCGCGGCGAGCGCGAAGAGGTACCCGGCGAGCCGACTCACCCGGGCCGTGTGTGCCGCGGTGGCAGTCATGGGCCGAAGGATAGAAGCCTCCGGCCCAATCTGGCTAGTGTACTCTCAAGTCTCGGATTGGATCATTACCAGGCCCGCAGCCCTAGTGGGTCTGTACGGATCCGCGGATTGCCTGCGAGACCGCCTCGACGTCTCCGGGACGGCCCCACCACTCGAGGGCGAAGCGGCCGAACGCCAGCGCCCCCAGCAGCACGCCCAGCAGCGCGAGGACGATCCGGAGAGCGGCGGACCGTGGCTGGAGACTCGTGGGCGCCAGCGCAATCACCAGGCATACGATCGCGGGAGCGAGCCAGACCGGCAACAGGACCCGCGCGAACAGGGTCATGCCAAAGCGACCGTCGAGCACCGTCTTGCCGTCGCGCTCCCGGAATCGCCCGATAAACGTCGGCCGGAACAACGCGCGGTATTTGGCCGCGTCCCGGTAGTAGAGCACCACGGCGTCACCGCGGACCCAACCGTCGAGCCCGGCGGCGTTCCAGGGTCGTCGATCGATGGTCGCCTCGATCCGCGCCCGTGCCTCCTGAGCGTTGCCGCTGCAGGGGAACGTCACGTGCCTCATGACACGAGCTCCCCGCGCAGCACCGTCACCGCCTGCCCGCCGAGGATCACGCGATCGCCCGCCAGTCGCACGCGAACCACGCCCCCCCGCGCGGACGCCTGGTACGCGGTCATCGTGGTCTTGTGGAGTCGCTCGCTCCAGAACGGCGCCAGCGCGCAATGAGCGGAGCCGGTCACGGGATCCTCGGGCACCCCGCTCTGGGGCGCGAAGAAGCGCGAAACGAAGTCGTAGCCGGATGTCCCGCCACGACTGGTCACGATGATGCCCCGCGCCTCGACTCGCGCTACCGCCATCAGATCCGGCGCGAGGCGGCGCACGGCGTCCTCGGAATCGATCTCTGCGATGTAGTCGAACGTGCTCCGCCCCACCCAGCGGGGTGTGACACCGAGCGCAGTGGCGAGGCCCGCGGGCGCCGGCGCCGCCGTCGGAGGGGTGGAAGGAAAGTCGAGCTCGATCCAATCGCCCGCGCGGTCGGCGGTGAGGAGCCCGCTCTGCGTGTGGAAACGAACCTGCCGACCTGCGGCCAGGTGGCCCTCTTCCCAGAGCACGTGGGCGCTCGCGAGAGTGGCGTGCCCGCACAAGGCGACTTCGACTGCGGGCGTGAACCAGCGCAGTCGATAGCCGCCATTCTCCGGATGGAGAAACGCCGTCTCCGCGAGGTTCATCTCGCGCGCCACGTCCTGCATCCAGCGTTCGTCGCCCGGCGCGGGAAGAATGCACACGGCTGCCGGGTTGCCGGTGAACGGCCCGCTCGCGAACGCGTCCACCTGAACGATCCTCACGCTCATGCTCCTAAGTTAGCCTGCTTCCGGCACGCTGCGAGAGCACGGCCACCGAGAGGCCGAACGCGACGGCACCCACGAGGAACCAGGCCTCGTAGTGCGCGACCCGCGCGAGCGCGGCACCGGCGGCGGCGCCGTACACATAGCCGAGCCAGGTGAACAGCAACGCCCAGACGAGCGCCGTTAGCGCGTTGTAGCGCAGGAAGCGCAGCGGCGTGATGCCCACCGCGCCGCACAGGATCGGCAGCGGCAGGCGAATCCCGTACGCGAACCGCATCACCAGCATGACACGCACCGCGTTCTCGCGCACGAGCGTGCGGGCGCGCGCGATGGCGGGTTGCATGCGGGCGGGCAGGCGGTCGAGGAGCGGCTCGCCGAACCGCCGGCCCAGCGCGTAGTAGATCTGGTGTCCGAGCGTGGCGGGGACGCAGGCGAAGAGCCATACGGCCCACCACGGCCAGTACCCGCGCGCCGCGAGCGAGCCACCGACGATGACGGCTGCTTCACCCTGCAGCCAGGCCCAGACGAACAGCACCGGGCCGCCGTAACTGTGGATGACAGCGCCGAGGTCCATGGGCTCGGCAGGAATCTATGCGCGCGGACGACTGGGTGTTGCCGGCCCGATCACCGCTCCGCCGGGCAGCGAGGCGCGCTCTGGGCCGAGACGCCCACCACACTCGGGGGCGGATGGGCGCGCCACGCCCCGAGACCGACCTGCGCGGCAAGAAGCACGAGCGCGATCCCGAGAAACCACTCGAGCCGAGCGGTTGATGGCTCGGTCATCGCGCCGTTCGGGTCACGATCCGTTCGCGGGGCAGGGGATCGCGCGCAAACGGTCTTGCTGCTCATTGAGCAGGCGCCGTGCACGGGCGCGTGCGAAGTTCCAGTTGCGCCAATCGCCGCGCTCGAGCCTGTCGCGTTGCGCGAGCAGCCCCGACGCCACCGCGCACCGCGCCCGGCCGTCGAGCCCCGGCAGGGATGCAACGAGCAGGGGCACGGCATCGGCGCTCAAGGACGCGGCGTACCAGCCGTCGAACGGGCGCTCGCTGCCGGGACGGGCGAGGTTGGTGCGTACGATGAGAGCATCGGGGTTCGCGAGATGAAGGGCACCCAGCATCGCGAACCCCTGGACGAGTGCCCCGAAGGCGAAGCGCCGGCGCTGCCCGCGTAACGTGGTCCACGCGAACCAGGCGAACACACCGGCGAGATAGAGCATGAAGGCCGTCGCGTAGACCCGGTCCTCCGACAGTCCGAACGCGTTGACGTAGAGGCGCATCCGCGCGAGGGCAGACGCCATCACCAGCGCCAGGAGCAGCAGCAACACGACCGCCAGCTGGCGGAACGTCCGCTGATGCTCGCGCGGCTCGTTTCGTACCAGCCAGTCGGCCCCGGCGAGCAGGGGGAGGACCAACCCGCTGACGGTCGTCAATTCGAAGAAGCCTCGACGGGCGTACTCGGCGTAGGTAAGTCCCGTCGCGGTCGCGATCAGCTGGGCGCCTCCGAACAAGTAGCGGAGCTGGATCGCGACGAACATCAGGAACAAGAGATCGACGAGGCCGAGGGCCGTCGCGACCGGGATGATGCCGAGCGACAGCTTCGAGTCACCGTCGGCGAGCGGGCGCGCCGGCGCCGGGCGGAGTAGCGCGCCTCGCAGGTACCCGGCGGCAAGGGCTCCGAAGATCCCGAACAGGACGATGTGGCTGAACAGCACGCCGAAGTCGATCGCGAACAGATCGGTGACGACGCCGTGAAACACGGCGTCCGCGGAGCTGAACAGGCCGCCGAAGACGATGAGCAGCGGGAACGCGAGCGCGCCGCCGAGTGCGACCGCTCGGGCCTGCCGCAGCCGCCCGCCATCGGAGAGCTCGCTCCAGTTCACGTCGCGACCGATCAAGGGGAACACGCCGAACCACGCGCTGGCGGCGGCGTCCAAGCCGGCCCGCATGTAGTGCCAAGCCTGGAGACCGCGCAGGGCGACACCCTGGACGGTGAGGAAGGCCACTGCGAGGACGATCGTTAGCCCGATCGTATCGAATGCGTGGAGCGTGCGCGAATCGCGGGCGACGAAATTCGATGCGACGAGCAGGGCCGCCGCCCCGAGCCACGGGGTCTCGACACCGACCGCGACGCGGTGGCGACGCACCAGCCACCCCGTGGCGCCGACCAGACCCGCCGTGCAAAGCAGGGCATTGAGGCCCCACGGCACCGCGCGCAACAGCGCGTCCCCCGCGACACCGAGGGCAAGGCCCGCCCCAACGATCTCGAGGCCGAGCCTGGTCCTGACGCTGACCGCGCTCATCCGGCCGCCGCCTCCGACAGCCCGCCGAACCGGCGCTCGCGCGCATGAAACTCGGCAACCGCCGCCGCGAGCTCGGCGGGACCGAAGTCGGGCCACATCGTCTCCACGAAGTGAAGCTCGGCGTAGGCCGATTCCCACAGTAAGAAGTCCGAGAGTCGCCGTTCGCCACCGGTGCGAATCAACAGGTCCACGTCGGGCAGAACGACGCCGGCTCCGATCGCCCAGCGGGCGGAGTAGTCCACGGCAAGGCGCAGCCGCAGCCCGGTCGCCCGCGCCGTCGCCCGCTCCGCGGCGCCGATCGCGGCGACGAGCGGCGCCGGCAGCCGGTCGCGCCGTCCCACGACCTCGAGCCGCACGCCGTTCTTCAAGAGACGGGGGGTTTCCGTGCGGAGGTAGCGCGCGAACAGACGCATCAGGGCGGCGACCTCGCTGGCCGGACGCTTCCAGTTGTCCGCCGAGAACGCGTAGAGGGTGAGGGCCCCGATGCCGAGGTCAGGTGCGGCCTCGACGGTGCGGCGGACCGCTTCCGCGCCGGCGCGGTGTCCCGCAACGCGCGGCAGGCCCCGGCGACCGGCCCAGCGGCCGTTGCCGTCCATCACGATCGCGACATGGAGAGAAGAGCTTTGCGGCATAAAGTCACACCCCAAAAAAAATGCTCACCCCTGACGGGTGGCGTGAATCAACGCTTCCATATGGTCGAGGTAGCGCTCCAGCGCGCGTCGTCCGGCGGCGGTGAGGCGGTACTCGGTCTTCGGGATTCGACCCTCGAACGACTTGGCGCAGGTGATGTACTGCGCCTCCTCCAGCCGGCGCGCGTGGACGCTCAGGTTGCCGTCCGTCGTTTTCAGCAGTCCCTTGAGCTCATTGAAGCTCAACGTGTCGTTCACGGCGAGCGCGCTCACGATCCCGAGGCGCACGCGCTCATGGATCAGCCGGTCGAGGTCGGCGGCGCGCGATCCTCCGCGCTCGCCCTTGAGCCCCGACTCGACAGCCTCTGGCTTCCTTGCGGCACTCTGCTTAGCCACCGTACCTCCGAGCAATGATCATGCCGAACACGATATGCAGGCCGCCAAAGCCGGCGGCCATCAGCCAGTTGCCCCATGCCGGCGGGCCCAACAGCGCCACGGCACCAAGCAGCATGAAGCAGATCCCCATGACGGGGACGACGCGCACCGAGAACGCGCCCCCGGTCACGAACCCGGTCCCGTACAGCAGCAGCCAGGTGCCGGGCAGCGCGCTCCACAGGGCGGCGCGGTACAACACGACCGTGAGCAACCCTCCGACGAGCATGGGCGGGAGGAAGCTCAAGCCGAAGCGGCGCCCGGGCCCCGAAAGGATGGGGTCGCTCACCGCGTAGGCCTTGCGGACCATCGTCGCCCCGCCGATCGCGAGCGCCACGATGGCCTCACCCAACCAAATGACGAGCCACAGCTCGCTGGTCTGGTGGCGGCTTGCGAAGAATGCCGCGGCGAGCGCGGTGACCCCGACCGCCACCTGTCCCCAGCCGGGCACGGCGGTGAAGGACCCCGCCCGTTCCATCGTCTGCCGGATGAACCGGAGGTTGTCGAGGGCGCGATCGTGGAGCGGCCGTGGGGCGACCATGGCCACTACGATGGCACGCGGCTCGCCATTTGTCAAGTACTTTATAATGCAAAGTGCACGCGAGAGATACGTTTGTCGCCATGCGGGTCTACGTCTCGGTCGACATGGAAGGGATCGCCGGCGTGGTGCATGAATCCCAGACCGACCCGACCACCCCGGCCTTCGCCGCCGAGTATGCCCGGTTCCGCCGCCTCATGACCGCTGAGGCGAACGCCGCGATTGAAGGGGCGCTCGCCGCGGGCGCGACGAAAGTCCTCGTAAACGACAGTCACTGGTTCATGCGCAACCTGCTCGCCGAGGAGCTGCACCCGGCGGCCGATCTCGCCTCGGGAGATCCGAAGCCCCGCTCCATGGTGCAGGGGATCGACGGGGGCTTCGACGCCGCCTTGTTCATCGGATACCACGCCCGCGCCGGCACCCCCAACGCGATCCTCGACCACACCTACGCCGATCGGATTCACGAGGTGCGACTCAATGGAACGGCGGTTGGCGAGCTGGGGTTGAACGCCGCTCTGGCCGGCGTGCACGGCGTGCCCGTCGCGTTGGTGAGTGGCGACTCAGCCCTCGCCGCCGAGGCGAGAGATCTGCTGGGCGATGGCGTGGCGACGGTCGTGGTCAAGCGGGCGGTGAGCCGACACGCGGCGCAGAGCGTGGCCCCGTCCGTCGCGTGCCGCATGATCCGCGAGGAGGCTCTGCGGGCGCTGCAACGCAAGCACGCGCCGTATACCATCGCGGCACCGGTGACGCTCGAGGTCGACTTCGCACTGACGATTCACGCGGATATGGCGGAGCTCTGCCCCGGTGCGACGCGCACGGCGGGCCGGACGGTCCGTTTCACGCATCGGGACTACGGGGAGGTCTTCCGCGCGTGGCGGGCGATGCTCAATCTGTCGGCCGTGGTGTGAGGAGCCGGAGGGGATTACAGCGAGCAAGCAGGTGTCAGCCGATCGGGCTTGACACATCACGGCCCTTCTTGGTAGCTAACCTGTCAGATGGACAATGGCGCCCCGGAAGATGGCCGGGGTTGGCGGCGGCGTGACTTCGTAGTGTAGCGCAGATGCGCTGGCTAGTCGTGAGCGGCCGCAGCCCCGGGCGTTGGGGCTGCGGCCGCCATCGTTTTGGGGGCATTGGAATCACCATGGGGAGGTACCATGCGTCTTGAGCAGAAGACCCTGCTGACAACGGCGTTCGAGGCCCTGGGGCCCGAGCGCGTCACGCGCGGCCTCGAGGCCAGCGGCCACAGTTGGAACGACTGCTTCCTGGCCCTTGCGATCTCCGGCGAGCCCGCGGCGCTGGCGCGTGACCTCGCGAAACGGTGGCGCAAGGAGCATCTCGTCGGCACGCTCGTCGGCGTCCGCGTGCAGGTCGTGAACGAGGTCGTCCGGACTTGGGACCACGACGAAGGCCTGTTCCGGGCGCTCGCGGCCGAATGGCTGGAAGCGAATCGCTCGGCGGTGCCGACCGCGCAAACCGTCGGCGTGTGATCGGGGCGGGAGTTACTGCCTCGGCGTTGACCGTGCTACGGCGTGAGCAGCACGAGGCCGTAATCTCCCACGATCCGAAACCCCAAGTAGAGGTAGGCACGCCGCGCGGTATCGTTCGCGGGGTCGGCGAACAACACCGCGCGCTGCACGCCGTGCTTCCGCGCCACGACCAGGGAGCCGGCGACCACCCCGCGCGCGTATCCTCGCCCGCGAAACTCGGGCGGCGTCCATACACCACCGATCTGCACGATCTCCGGAAGCATGGCATTGAAGACCGCGTACGAGACCGGCGTCTCGCCGGCGACCAGCAGCCAGTCCGTTCGGCGCTCGTGCTGCAGCAGCACGTCGTCCCGACTGGCTTCGCGCAGCTCCGGGCGGTCGGGGGCGCCGAGGGCCTCGAGCGCGAACTGCGTGCGCCAGTGCACCAGTAGCTCGAGCTCGCCGGGTTCGGGGTGTCGGCAGCGGACCTCCCCCGCGGCGAGCGCCGGCGGCACCACCAGCCGCGCGAGATCCAGGACGTAGAGCTCGTCCCGGCTATTCTTGCCCGCGGGGGCGCCCGCGAGCCCGAGCGCCTCGCGGGCGGCCACGACCTGGTTCCACGGGCCGGAGAAGCCGGTCACGATCCGGCCGGAGCGCCGCACCGCTTCCCGGGTCGCAGCGGCTGCGTGTCCCTTCTCGGGCGCCTGCACCAGCACCATGCCGTTCCAGCAGTGCGCCGCTACACCCGCGATCCTGCCGTCTACGATCGCGGCGACGTACGTGGCCTGCATCGGGTTGCCCTGATCGGTGAGACCCGCGGAGCGGAAGTTGGAGCGCAGGAACATGGAGGTGTCGGCATGGCGCGCGAGGAAAGCGTCGAGCGCCGCTTCGTCGCCCGGACGCAGGAGGCGAAGCTCGGGCATCAGGGAGCGGAGGGCGCACCTGGCGGCCGCTTGAGCTTCAGAATCTTGAGCGACAGGCTGCGCGCCAGGATCCCGATGCCCGTTGGATCGCCGCCCCGCCGCGGCACCGCCCGATAGATCAGAATCACGAGGATCCAGGTGATCCAGCTGGACCGCTCACTCCAGGACAGGCTCGTGAACATCAGCCACGGCTGGGTGTACGCCGCCGTCCACGCCTGCCAGTCGCCCTGGGCGACGGCAATCGGCCGGGCGAGCACGCGGTTCGCTCCGAACCCGTGGGCGCTCGGGCTCGACAAGTTCCAGACGCAGGTCACTTTGCCCCAGCCGTGATTGTCGCTCGCCCCCACCACCAACAGGTCACGCGCCCCTGCCAGCCGGAGCACCCGGGTGCGCGCCGGGGTGGGAAACGCCAGCCCCCGAGGCGAGCAGTTCACGATCTCGAAGCCGTCGACGCCGGCCGCCACGAACGCGTCGAGGTCGTCCCAGTGATGCACCCAGTACTCCGGCAGCGACGCTAGGCCGATGGCGCCCTGGCGGTGCAATTCCGCGAACAGGCCGAGCATGGCCCGAGTGTCGCGCCCAAACGGTCCGGGATCGATCGGCGCAACGTCGCCGAGTACGACCACATGCTGGT
>WNGO01000536.1_pt1 | contig 44071 bp, 35 predicted proteins | sample 5400511 | NCBI WGS metagenome assembly WNGO01 (sample SAMN13153380, study PRJNA577476) | soil metagenome | isolation source: 20 cm soil or saprolite under Garry oak tree replicate 2 | place: USA:California | collected 2016-06-15 | reverse complement strand
CCTGACGGGCGCACGCCGCAGCTTGCGTTCAGCACGCAGGCCGGGGCCGCCGGGGCAGGTACGCCGTCCGTCAGATCAGGTCGGCCAGATCGGGGTGCCGGGCGCGAAAGCGGGACGCGGTGTCGCGCGCATCGGCGAGCAGCGAGAAATCCGCGAATTCGAACCCCGGACCTACCGTGCAGCCGACCAACGTGTAGGCACCCGTCGTTCTCGCGGCCTGCCATGTTCCCGCCGGCACTACAATCGTGGGACGCGTTACACTCGCCACCGGTCCGAGCTGCAAGCGGCGCAGGCCGCGATCATCGAACAGCACCAGCTCGATCGCGCCACCCTCGTGATAATGCCAGACCTCGTCGGACATCACGCGATGCCAGCGACTGAATTCACCCGCGGCCAACAGGAAATAGATCGTGGTGAGCGCGGTCCGTTCGACTTGCCGGTCGAGCACCTGGACGCGCTGCGCGGAGCGGAACTGCTCGACATAGTGCCCACCCTCCGGATGCGGGCGCATGCCGAGGGTGTTCAACAGCTCACGGGCGCGGGGGTGCATGCAGAAGCTCGCGGAGCACGTTTTGCGTCACGGCGCACCGATAGGCGGCCGTCGAGCGAACGTCGTCGATGGGGCGGATGTCGTCCGCCACGGCCCCGACAGCACCCGCAGCATCGTTGCGGGCGAGTGCCGCTTCCGCCCGCGCCGCGCGCAGCGGCACCTCGGCGACGGACCCGATCGCGACACGCGCGGGGGAACGGCTGACGGCCATGACCACTTTCGAAATCGCCTGCGCCGCCCGCGTCCCCACCTTGCGGAACGCGACGTGACGGCCGAGCGGGATGCGAACCGCCACGATGAGCTCGTCGGGTTGCAGCGCGGTCCTGCGATACCCGGTGAAGAACTGATCGATCGGAATCGCGCGCCGATCCGTCACCACGACGGCATCGTAGGCGAGCAGCACCGGCAGCGTGTCGCCGGCGGGCGAGGCGTTCGCGAGGTTGCCGCCGAGCGTCCCGCGATTCTGGATCTGCGCGGCGCCGATCGTACGCGCCGCCGCCACGAGCGCCGGCACATGCTCGTGCGCGTCACGCGACCGGATCATGCCGGTGTAGGACTCGGCGGCGCCGATTTCCAACATGCCTTGCGTCCGCCGCACGCCCTTGAGCTCGGGGATCGACCACACATCGAGCACGGCCCGCGGAGCGGGTCGAAACGTTCCCGCGTGGAGCATCACCATGAGATCCGTGCCGCCGGCAAGCGGGCGGCATTCGGGCGTCGATCGATATAATCGCACTGCGTCCTTCAGGTCTGTGGGGCGGAGATATGTCACGTCGTGCACGACAGCACCGCCTCGATAATTTTCGTGTAGCCGGTGCATCGGCACAGGTTGCCGGCCAGGGCCTCCCGAACTTGATCTCCGGACGGCTGTGTCGCGCGCTGTAGCAAGACATGGGCCGCGAGCAACATGCCGGGTGTGCAGATCCCGCATTGCGCCGCGCCGCGCTCGATGAAGGCTTGCTGCAGACGCGACAACTCGCCGTTGGGCGCTGCAAGTCCTTCCACGGTGAGCACGTTCCGCCCTTCGACCTGACCGACCGCAACCAGACAGCTGTCGACGACTTCGCCGTCGATCAGCACCGAGCAGGCCCCGCACTCCCCTTCACCACAGCCCTCTTTCGTGCCGGTTTTGCCGAGGTCTTCGCGCAGCACATCGAGGAGTCGCCGCGATCCGGAGCTCTCGATGCTTACAGGCACGCCGTTGAGCGTGAATCGCACCGTCACGATCGTGTCCCGTGTCCCGTGTCCCGTGTCCCGTTCAATGCCGAGAGGACCTTCTCCGGAGTCGCCGGAATCTCGTCGAGCCAGACGCCGGTGGCATCATGAATTGCGGCGATGATCGCGGGCGCTGGGCCATCCATCGGCAGCTCGCCGATCCCCTTTGCCCCGAACGGGCCGCGCGAGTACGGGTTCTCGACCAGAATCGTACGAATACGCGGGGCATCGAGTGCGGTTGGAATGAGGTAGGTCGCGAGGCGGTCGTTCTGATAGCCGCCGTCTTTCACTTTGATTTCCTCGATCGTGGCCCAGCCGACCGCCTGCAGGCTGCCACCCTCGATCTGGCCCTCCGCCATCACCGGATGCAGTGCCTTCCCGCAGTCGACGGCGGTGACCAAATCGGTGACACGTACCTCGCCCGTCGTCGTGTCCACGTCCACATCGACGATCGTACACGCCCACGCGTACACCGGATATGCGTCACCGCGGTAGGTGGTCTCGTCCCAATGGACCGAATCGGGCTGGATGTAGGATTTTTCGACGCGGAGCGGAGGCGCCTCACGCTTCAGCCGCTCCTTGAGCGCAGTCGCCGCGTCCTGGACCAGGCGACCGACGATCATCGCGGTGCGCGAGGCAACGGTGGGGCCGGAATCGGGAACGAGTGATGTGTCCTGCGGGGCAAGGACCACCTGGTCCAACCCGACTCCCAACGCATCCGCGGCAAGCTGACAAAAGATCGTCTTCGTACCCTGACCGATTTCCGTGGATGCCGTGAGGATGCGGAAGGTGCCGTCGGGCAAGGCTTCGAGCGCGATTGTCCCCTGGAGCTTCTTCTCGCCGCTGCCAGTGAAACCGGAACCATGGAAAACAAGTGACAGGCCGCGACCGCGTCGGACGGTTGGACGGTTGGACGGTTGGACGGTGGACGCGGCCTTGAGCGCAGCATCCAACACCAGTTCAGAGCCAACGCTCTCGGTCAGCCTCTGGCCGGTCGCCGTAGTGTCGCCGACGCGCAACATCCACTTACGGCGCAGATCCACACTCGACATCCCCAGTCGTTCTGCCACGTGCTCGACCATTAGCTCGGCGGCGAATAGCGACTGGGGCGCACCAAAACCGCGAAATGCGCCATTGGGCGGCGTGTTCGTCGCAACCGCCCGCGCCTGGATGCGGACGTTGGGGCAGGAATACGGCCCGGCGGCGTGGATCGCGGCGCGCGACAACACGACGGGCGTCAGCGTGCAGTAGGCGCCGCCGTCCAGGACGATCTCGATGTCCTGGAAGAGCAGTGTTCCATCCTTTTTGACGCCGGTGCGGTGCCGGATGACTCCAGGATGACGTTTCGTGGTGGCGGCGAGATCCTCATGGCGGTCGTAGATCAGCCGCACGGGCCGCCCCGCCTTGCGGGCGAGCAGCGCCGCGTGAATCGCCACGATCGAGGGGTATTCCTCCTTCCCGCCGAATCCACCGCCGGTCTCGGCTTGCACGACGATCGCCTGGTCATTGGTCAGGTTGAGGGCACGTTTTAAGGCACGGTGGACATAGTACGGGCACTGGAGCGAGCCGATGACCTGGATCGCTCCATCAGGTTCCGGAATAGCGATGGCTCCTTGGGGTTCGATATAGAGCTGCTCCTGCAGACCGACCTGGAAGGTTCGGTCTACCACAGCCTCCACATCCTCCACGTCCTCCGGAACCTCGCCTTTCCTGATCTCGATCGTGCTGAAGACTTCGGTGGCCTGGTCGAGCGCGTACACGGGTTCGGCGGTCTCGTACTCGATCCGGATGTGGTGGGCAGCCTCGTCCAGCAGGGCCCGATCAGGAGCCGCCAGCAGCAGGATAGGCTCCTCACGATGCCTGATCTCGCCCTCCTTCGGGGCGAGGACCGGCTGGTCGTCGCGAATCAGGTGGACGACGTTCTCACCGGGGATGTCGTCCGCAGTCACCACGACGACCCGCTCCCAATCGAACGCCGGGTCGAGAGCAATGGAGCGCACTCGGCCCCTGGGCAGGGTCGACCGGACCGTCTTCCCGTACCAAGCTCCCTGGACAGCGATGTCGTCGGTGTAGCGGCTGCGTCCAGCCACCTTGTCGGCTCCCTCGCGACGGGGGACCGAGCGACCGACGGCAGGTTGCGGAGTCGTGAAAGGCATGTGCGGTAATATTGCCACAGAAAGCGCCGCACCGGGTGCACAGGCCGCTACAATTCCGGTGGGTCAAACGCGCTCGTCGACCGAGGTTTCGCCGCCCGGGCATGGCATGAGGGTTGCAACGTCGTGCGGGCGGACGCAGTACGCGGATTTCGGGGGGAAGACAGCCGGCAAAGGCGGAGCCAGGTAAATGCTGGCGCTGCGCCGGCTGCGCAGCGGGTGTGCACGCCCGCTGCGGCCCCCCCCACTACTATGGAGGGGCATAAGGGGGCGGCTGGGAAGCGCTGCGCGGCATCGCGCGGCATCCCAGCTCGCCCCGCTTCTTTCCCCGGGAGTCCGTCCGTGACCGGAGCGCTAGATTGACCGTCGTGACGATCAGCGGGCTCGAGATTCACGCGCCTGGCGAGATCGGATTTGCCGGCATCCTGACCGCCGAGGCGCGCCGGTTCCTCGCTGAGTTGGCAGCCGCCTTCGAGCCGCGCCGCCAGGCGCTGCTCGCGCGACGCGTGGAGCGGCAGCGGCGGCTCGACGCCGGCGAGCTGCCTGACTTCCTGCCCGAGACTCGAGGCCTCCGCGAAGCGAGCTGGAGCGTCGCGCCGATCCCCGCCGATCTGGCGGACCGCCGCGTCGAGATCACGGGGCCGGTGGACCGCAAGATGATCATCAACGCCCTCAACTCTGGCGCGCGGGTCTACATGGCGGACTTCGAGGACTCGAACGCCCCGACGTGGCGCAACAACCTCGAGGGGCAGATCAACCTGCGGGACGCCATCCGCGGCACGATCTCGTTCACGAGCCCCGAGGGGAAACGCTACGCCCTCGCGCCGCGCACGGCGACGCTGATGGTGCGGCCGCGCGGTTGGCATCTCGACGAGAAGCACGTCACCGTGGACGGGCGGGGGCGCCCGATGTCCGCCGCGCTCTTCGACTTCGGGCTCTTCTTCTTCCACAACGCCAAGGCGTTGATCGCGAAGGGGACGGGCCCGTACTTCTACCTGCCCAAGCTCGAGAGCCATCTCGAGGCACGCCTCTGGAACGACGTGTTCAACTTCGCGCAGGACGTGCTGGGGATTCCGCGCGGCACGATCCGCGCGACGGTGTTGATCGAGACGATCCTCGCCGCCTTCGAGATGGACGAGATTCTTTACGAGCTGAAGGACCACTCCGCCGGCCTCAACTGCGGCCGCTGGGACTACATCTTCAGCTTCATCAAGAAGTTCAGGCACCGGCCAGGCTTCGTCCTGCCCGACCGCGCGCGCGTCACGATGGATCGGCACTTCCTCAAGTCATACGTCGATCTGCTCATCCAGACCTGCCACCGCCGCGGCGCTCACGCGATGGGAGGGATGGCGGCGCAGATCCCGATCAAGAACGACCCGGCGGCGAACGAGGCGGCGCTCGAGAAGGTCCGGCAGGACAAGCTGCGCGAGGTGCGCGCCGGACACGACGGCACATGGGTCGCGCACCCGGGGCTGGTGCCGGTCGCGGCGCAGGTGTTCGACGCCGGAATGCCCGGCCCCAATCAGCTCCACGTCGCACGCGACGACGTGCGCGTCACCGCTTCGGACTTGCTTGCCGTTCCCGAAGGCGAGATCACCGAGGCCGGCCTCCGAACCAACGTGGACGTGGGGATCCAGTACCTCGAGAGTTGGCTCCGCGGCTCGGGTTGTGTGCCGATCTACAATCTCATGGAAGACGCGGCGACGGCTGAGATCTCACGGTCACAGGTGTGGCAATGGATGCGTCACGGGGCGAGACTGGCGGATGGCCGTGTGGTGACGGAGCGCTTGGTGCAACAATTCATCCACGAGCTGTTCCCAAGAGAGAGTCCCGCCACGCGCCTGTTCCATCAGCTCATGACGGGTTCCGATTTTCCCGAATTCCTCACGGTGGTGGCGTATGAACATCTCGACTAACGGCAGGCAAAACGGCGGCGTCGACAGATGGGGATTTGTATCGGAGCTCGACATGCGGTGGCGCAGCGAGCGACGGTGGCAAGGCATCAAGCGCACCTACACGCCCGAAGATGTCTACCGTCTGCGCGGTACGCTCCCGATCGAGCACACGCTGGCACGTCACGGCGCCGCGCGACTCTGGAAACTGATGCGCGAGGAACCGTATGTGGCGGTGCTGTCGGCCATCACGGGGAACCAGGCGGTGCAGGAAGTGCGCGCCGGTCTCAAGGCGATCTACATCAGCGGCTGGCAGGTCGCGGCCGACGCGAACGGCGCGCTGACGATGTATCCCGACCAGAGCCTGTACCCTAGCGACAGCGTGCCCAACTTGATCTGCCGCATTCAGAATGCGCTGCGGCGCGCCGACGAAATCCACCACATGAACGGGGATCATTCGATCGAGTGGTACGTGCCGCTGGTGGCTGACGCGGAAGCCGGCTTCGGCGGTGTCCTCAACGCCTACGAGCTAATGAAGCTCATGATTGCGGCCGGCGCCGCCGGCGTGCACTTCGAGGATCAGCTCTCTTCGGTAAAAAAGTGCGGCCACCTCGGCGGCAAGGTGCTGGTGCCGACGAGCGAGTTCATCGCGAAGCTGACCGCCGCGCGACTCGCCGCCGACGTCTGCGGCGTGGACACGATACTCATCGCCCGCACGGACGCGAACAGCGCCGGACTGTTGACGAGCGACTGCGACGAGTACGATCGCCGCTGGTGTACGGGGGAGCGCTCGCCCGAAGGGTTCTTTGTCATCCGCGACGGGGTCGAGGCGGCGATCGCGCGAGCGCGTGCCTATGCGCCGTATGCCGACATGCTCTGGTTCGAGACGGCGAAACCGGATCTCGCTGAAGCGCGCCAATTCGCCGAGGCGATCCACAAGGAGTTTCCGGGCAAGCTGCTCGCGTACAACTGCTCGCCGTCGTTCAACTGGAAGCGCCATCTCGATGAATCGCAGCTCGCCGGCTTCCAGCAGGAGCTTGGCGCGATGGGCTACAAGTTCCAGTTCGTCACCCTCTCCGGCTTCCACGCGCTGAACCACGGCATGTTCACGCTGGCGCAGGACTACCGCGCGCGCGGCATGGCGGCATACGCCGAGCTGCAATCGCGGGAATTCGCGGCTGAGCACGATGGCTACGAGGCCGTGAAGCATCAGGAGTTCGTGGGCGTCGGCTACTTCGACGAGATCACGCAGATCGTGCACGGCGGCCGCAGCTCGACGGTCGCCCTCGCAGGGTCGACCGAGAAGGCCCAGTTCGTGAGTTGACAACCTCTTAGCCGTCCCTAGGCTAAGGGGATGAAAACCCTTCGTAATTACATCGGCGGCGAATGGGTCGCGCCTGCCGCCGCCGATTATCTCGACCTGACCAACCCAGCGACCGGCGAGCAGCTCGGCCGGGTGCCGCTGTCCGGCGCGCGGGAGGTCGACCAGGCGGTCGCCGCGGCGCAGACCGCATTCCTCAAGTGGCGCGAAGTCCCACCGGTCGTTCGGGCCCGCTATCTGTTCAAGCTGAAGTTCCTGATCGAAGCGCAGTTCGACGACATCGCCGCCACGGTCACACGCGAGAACGGCAAGACGCTGGACGAGGCGCGAGGGTCAGTGCGCCGCGGCATCGAGAACGTCGAGCATGCGTGCGGGATCCCGACGTTGATGATGGGCAAAGCGCTCGAAGACGTCGCGGCGGGGATCGACTGTGAATATATCCGCCAGCCGCTCGGCGTCTTCGCGGCGATCACCCCATTCAATTTTCCGGCGATGGTGCCGTGCTGGTTCTGGCCCTACGCGATCGCGACGGGCAACACGTTCATCCTGAAGCCCAGCGAGCAGGTGCCGTTTTCGCCGACACGAATCGTCGAGCTGGCGCACGAGGCGGGAATTCCCGCGGGCGTCCTGAATCTGGTGCACGGCGGCAAAGAGGCGGTCAATGCCCTGCTCGCACATCCTGGCATCGCCGGCATCTCCTTTGTCGGGTCGTCTCCCGTCGCGAAGTACGTGTACCAGGAAGCCGGGAAGTACGGCAAGCGCGTCCAAGCGTTGGGCGGCGCGAAGAATCACATCATCGTCATGCCCGACGCCGACCTGGATCGCGCGGTCGCCAACGTCACGGAATCGATGTTCGGCTGCGCCGGCCAGCGGTGCCTGGCGGGGAGCGTGGTGGTCGCCGCCGGAACGGCGTACGAGCCCTTCCGCGAGCGGCTCCTGAGCGCGGCGAGGGATCTCCGGCTCGGCTATGGCCTGGAGCCCGGCGTGAGCATGGGGCCCGTCGTGTCGGCGAAGCACAAGGAAAAAGTGCTGGCGTACGTGGAGGCGGGGCGCAAGGACGGCGCGACGCTCTTACTCGACGGCCGCGCGAGCAAGGTCGAGAAGCACCCGCGCGGCCACTTTGTCGGCCCCACCGTCTTCGATGGCGTGCAGCCCGACATGACGATCGGCAAAGAAGAGATCTTCGGTCCCGTGGCGTCCGTGAGCCATGTCAGCAACCTGGACGAGGGGATCGAGATGGTGCATCGCTCAGGGTTCGCGAATGCGACGTCCATCTTCACGCAGAGCGGCAAGGCCGCGCGCGAGTTCCGCTATCGCGTCGGCGTCAGCATGATCGGCGTGAACATCGGCGTCGCGGCGCCCATGGCGTTCTTCCCGTTTGGAGGCACCAAGGGTTCGTTCTTCGGGGATCTCAAGGCTCACGGGCAAGACTCGATTGAGTTCTATACCGACAAAAAAGTCGTGATCTCGAGGTGGTGATGCGAAAAGTCGTCGGCGGCCTCATCCAGATGTCGAATCCCATCAACGATCCCAACGCCCCGGTCGCGAGGATCACGAATGCGATGGAGGAGAAGCACCTTCCTTATATAGAGGAAGCAGGCAAGCGGGGCGTGCAAATCCTCTGCCTGCAGGAAGTCTTCAACGGCCCGTACTTCTGTCCCAGCCAGGACGCCAAGTGGTGCGACATCGCCGAGCCGATTCCCGGCCCGACGATCGAGCGCATGCAGAAGCTCGCGAAGAAACACGCGATGGCGATGATCGTGCCGATCTATGAGCGGGAGATGGCCGGCGTCTACTACAACACGGCCGCGGTGCTCGATGCGGACGGCAGCTACCTCGGCAAGTACCGCAAGAATCACATCCCGCACACCGCCGGCTTCTGGGAGAAGTTCTTCTTCAAGCCGGGCAACCTCGGCTATCCCGTCTTCAAGACGCGCTTCGCCACGATCGGCGTGTACATCTGCTATGACCGCCACTTCCCCGAGGGCGCGCGCCTGCTGGGACTCCACGGCGCGGAGATCGTGTTCAATCCCTCCGCGACGGTGAAAGGACTCTCGCAGTATCTCTGGAAGCTCGAGCAGCCGGCGCACGCGGTGGCGAACGGCTACTTCATGGGCTGCATCAATCGCGTCGGCGTCGAGGCGCCGTGGAACGTGGGACAGTTCTACGGCTCGAGCTACTTCGTCGATCCGCGCGGCGACTTCCTCGCGGAGGGCAGCGAGGACAAAGACGAGCTCGTTGTGGCGGAGATGAATCTCGACATGATCGAGGAGGTCCGGCGCACCTGGCAGTTCTTCCGCGACCGCCGGCCCGAGACGTACGACGACATGGTCAGGCAGCTGCCATGAACTGCCGTGCGTCGTACGTCGTGCGTCGTGCGTGGATCGGTGGATGCTGACGCTACTGCGCGCGCTGACGTACGCGACCCTGTTCGTCGCACTGTTTCTGGTCATCGTCCCGCAGCGTATTCTCACGGGCAGCGGAGTGGTCCCAATCGATTCCTTCGGCTTCGTCCAGCTCATCGGGCTCACGATTGTCGCGTTGGGTTTCGGGCTGGTGCTGTGGTGCCTCGTCACGTTCGCGTTCGTCGGCAAAGGAACGGCCGCACCGTTTGATCCGCCCCGCCAGTTGGTGATTGTCGGTCCGTACCGCTTCGTCCGCAATCCGATTTACATCGGCGCAATAATCGCCATGCTCGGCGCGGCGCTGTACTTCGAATCCGCCGCGCTGGCGTTGTACGCGCTGGTCGTGCTGATCGTCACGCACCTGATGGTGCGTCTCTACGAGGAACCACATTTGCGCCGTGCCTTCGGGCAGCCCTACGAGGATTATCTGCGCAGCGTGCACCGCTGGATTCCGACATGGCGCTCCTGATTCGCGACGGCCGGATCATCACGGCCACGGAAGACTTCACGGGCGACATCTACGCCGAGAACGAGACGATCACGCGGATCGAGCCGCACATCGATGCGAAGCTCGTCGCTCCCGGAGCGCAAGTCATCGAAGCGCGCGGCAAGCTTGTGTTTCCGGGATTCATCGATCCCCACGTGCACATCTACCTGCCCTTCATGGGCACGTACGCCGCGGACGACTACGAATCGGCCAGCAAGGCAGCGCTGGCGGGTGGCACGACCACGTTGATCGAAATGATCTGCCCCGGTGCGAGTGACGAGCCATTGGCCGCCTTCGAGCTCTGGAAGTCAAAAGCCGCGAAGCTCGCCGCGGTCGATTACACGTTCCACATGTCCGTCGTGCGATTCGAAGAGCACATCCGCGAGCAGTTCCGCGAGATCGTCAAAGCGGGCGTCGCGTCGTTTAAGGTCTTTCTCGCGTACAAGGGGGCCCTGAATCTCTCCGACGAGCACCTGTTTGCCGCCATGAAGCTCGCGAAAGACCTCGGGGTGATCGTGACGGCGCATTGCGAGAACGCGGACGCGATCGATGCGCTCCAAAAGTCGCTGCTCGCCGCCGGCAAGACCGGGCCCGAGTGGCACGGCCCCTCGCGCCCACCGGTCGTCGAAGCGGACGGCGTCCATCACCTCTGCACGTTCGCCGAGCTGCTCGGCACGCACGTCTACATCGTGCATACCTCCTGCGAGCCCGCGGTTCGCGCCGCCCTCGAGGCGCGGAAGCGGGGCGTCAAGGTGTGGATCGAATCGGTGATTCCGCACTTCGTGCTGGACGAGACGTACGCTGAGCGAGCGGCGTTCGAAGGCGCCAAGTACGTGATGTCCCCGCCACTGCGCGCGAAGGCGAATCAGAACGTCCTCTGGAGCGGGGTGAAGTCGCGGGACATCAGCACGATCGCCACGGACCATGCGCCGTTCCGGTTCGAGGATCAGAAGAAGATGGGACGCGACGCGTTCACGAAGATTCCAAACGGCATCCCGTCGGTGCAGGAGCGCGTTGATCTCGTCCACACCTGCGGTGTCGCGGCGGGACGGCTGGGCCTCCAGGCGATGGTCGATGCCTGCTCGACCCAAGCCGCGCAGCTGTTCGGGCTCTATCCCAAGAAGGGGACGATCCAGCTCGGCAGCGATGCCGATCTCGTCGTCTACGATCCGAATTATCGCGGCACGTTTTCCAAGGAATGCAGCTACTCGAACGTGGACTACAACGCCTACGAGGGATGGGAACAGAAAGGCAGAGCCTCCGTGGTGTCGGTCCGCGGCCAGGTCCAGGCCCGGGATGGAGAGTTCGTCGGCACGATCGGCCGCGGCCAATTCTTGAAACGGGAGCCAACACACTGATGGAGTCACAGACGGTACGCCAAAAGCACAAAGAGTTCCTGTTTCCCTGCGTCGCCAACTACTACGCCGAGCCCGTGGTCATCACGGAAGCCAAGGGCGTGTGCGTGAAAGACCTGGAGGGGCGCGAATACCTCGACTTCTTCGGCGGGATTCTGACGGCGGGGATCGGGCATTCGCATCCCGACTTCGTGAAGCGGATCCAGGACCAGGTCGCCCGGCTCGTGCACACCTCCAGCGTCTACCCTACGGTCGAGCAGGTCCGCGTCGCAGAGCGTCTCACGCAGATCACGCCCGGCAAGCTCAAGAAGAGCTTCTTTACGACCAGCGGGACCGAGGCCGACGAAACCGCGGTCATGCTGGCGAAGATCTACACGGGGCAACAAGAGATCATCGTGCTGCGGCACAGCTACGCCGGCCGCAGCCAGGGCGCCATTGCGATCACGGGGCAGCAGCCGTGGCGCGTGTTGCCGACCCAGATCGCCGGGGTCAAGCACGCGCTGTCACCCTATTGCTATCGCTGTCCCCTGGGACTCGAGTATCCCGATTGCGGTATTCGCTGCGCGCAGGACATCGAGGACCTCATCCGGACGACGACGAACGGCCGCCCCGCGGCCTTCATGGCCGAGCCGATCCAGGGTGCCGGCGGATTCATCACGCCGCCCAAGGAGTACTTCGAGATCGCGGTCGGGATCGTGCGCAAGTACGGCGGTGTGTTCATCTGTGACGAAGTGCAGACCGGCTGGGGCCGCACGGGCGATCACTGGTGCGGCATCGAGCATTGGGGCGTGGAGCCGGAGATCATGACGTTCGCGAAGTCCATCGCCAACGGGTTTCCGGTCGGCGCGACGATCGCGACGGAAGAGGTCGCGAACGCGTTTACCGGCCTCTCGCTCTCGACATTCGGCGGCAACCCGATCTCGATGGCCGCGGTGGATGTGACGATGGAGGTGATGCAGCGCGAGAATACGCCAGAACGGTCCGCGGTGCGCGGTGCGCAGTTGCGTCAGGCGCTGGAAGAGTTCAAGCGGCAATTCCCATTCATCGGGGATGTGCGGGGGATGGGGCTGATGCAAGGCATCGAGTTCGTCGAGGATCGCAAGACCAAAGAGCCATCGCCCAAGAAGACCACCGCGTTCCTCGAAGCCGCGAAGAAACAGGGCCTCCTGATCGGCAAGGGTGGACTGTACGGGAATGTCATCCGGCTCGCACCGTCGATGCTGATCACCAAAGCGGAGATCGACGACGGCTGCCAGCGGATGGAGCGCGCACTCGCCGAGGTGAAATGACGCTTGCGAACGCGGACCTGCTCCCGGTCGCGGAGGACCGGCGCACCTGGAACTGGTGGCATATCGCGTCGCTCTGGATCGGCATGGCGATCTGCATCCCCACCTACACGCTGGCGTCCGGCTTGATCGCTCAGGGCTGGACCTGGCAGGCGGCCGTCGGCGCCGTGATCCTCGGCAACGTCGTCGTGCTGGTGCCCATCGCGCTCAACTCGCATGCGGGCACGCGTTACGGCATCCCCTTCCCCGTGCTCGCGCGCTCGTCGTTCGGCGTCCTCGGCGCGAATATCCCGGCGCTGTTGCGCGGACTGGTGGCGTGCGGCTGGTTCGGCATCCAGACATGGATCGGCGGCTGGGCGATCTACAAGCTGATCGAAGTGATGTGGCCGGGGATCGCCACTCTGCCGCACATCTTGCCGGCATTCGTCGGGCTCAATACGGGCGAGTTTCTCTGCTTCCTGCTGTTCTGGGCGATGAACGTCTGGATCGTGCTGCGCGGGATGGACTCGATCAAGTTCCTGGAGACATGGGGATCACCGTTCTTGCTCGCCGTTGGGGTTGCACTGTTCGCATGGGCGCTGGTGCGCGCGGGTGGTCTCGGTCCGATGCTCGAGAATCCGACGGTCGGACGGCCGGACGGTCGGACCGCCGGTGTCGGGACCTTGTTTGGAGCAGGCTTGACCTCAGCCGTGGCTTTTTGGGGAACGATGGCGCTTTCCATCCCCGACTTCTCACGCTATGCGCGCAGCCAGCGCGATCAGATCGTCGGGCAGGCGGTAGGGTTGCCGGGAACGATGGCCCTCTTCGCGTTCATCGGCGCCGCCGTCACGAATGCGACTGTCATCATCTTCGGCCAACGCATCGCGGACCCCATTCTGCTCCTCTCCCGCATCGGCGGCCCGCTGATGATCATCCTGTCGATGGCCGGGTTGACCGTCGCGACGCTCACCACGAACATCGCGGCGAACATCGTCGCGCCCGCGAACGGATTCTCGAACCTCGCCCCGGACAAGATCACGTTCAAGCAGGGCGCCATGATCACCGCCGTCATCGGCATTCTGATGATGCCGTGGCGGCTCTACAACGACGCCGCGGCCTACATCTTCACCTGGCTCATCGGGTACGGCGCGTTGCTCGGGCCGGTCGCGGGCATCATGATCGCCGACTATTTCGTGGTGCGGCGGGGCCAGCTGAACGTGAACGATCTGTACACGCGGGACGGCGCCTACGAATACGCGCGCGGATTCAACCCAGTGGCGATCGCGGCGCTGGCGCTCGGTGTCGCACCCAGTCTCCCGGGATTCGTGGCGGCGCTGCGCGGCGTTCCGCTCACCACCGTGTTCGGCACGATCTACAACTGGGCATGGTTCGTGGGGTTCCTGGTTGCTGGGCTCCTATACTGCGCGGGCATGCGTGTGACGGGCGTGCCCATGCGTGAGCCGACCGACGTCCGGGTGACCGCCCGTGATTGACGCCCCGGTGCCGCTGAGCAACGAACAGCTCGAGCGAAACTTCGCCGACATTGCGCCGCCGCTCACCAACGATGCCGCGCTGCTCGAAGCCAACAAGTGTCTGTTCTGCCACGACGCACCCTGCACCATCGCCTGCCCCACGCATATCGATGTCCCGGCCTTTATTAAGAAGATCGCGAGTGGTAACCTGCGCGGCTCCGCGCGCGTCATCCTCGAGGCCAACCCGTTCGGGCACTCGTGCGCGCGCGCCTGCCCCGTTGAGGTGTTGTGCGAAGGCGCGTGCGTCCTGAACGATCGTGACGAGCAGCCGATCAAAATCGCGCTGCTGCAGCGCCACGCGACCGACGTCGTACTCGAGCGCAAACTGAGACTGTTCGAACCGGGACCGAGTACCGGCAAGCGCGTCGCGGTCGTTGGCGCCGGTCCGGCGGGCCTGGCCTGCGCGCGCGATTTGCGGCGCCACGGCCACGCGGTCACCGTGTTCGAGGCACAGCCGCAGCCTGGCGGCCTCAACACCTACGGCATCGCCGAATACAAGCTCAAGGCCGACGTGGCCCTCGCCGAAGTCCAGGACATTCTCGACCTGGGAGTCGAGCTGAAGACCGGTGTGACCGTCGCATCGCTCGAACCGTTGCTCGCCAGCTATGACGCTGTGTTTGTCGGGATCGGCCTGGGAAGCACGAAGCGCCTCGGCATTCCCGGCGAGGATCTGCCGGGTGTGGTCGATGCGCTCACTTTCATCGAGCACCTGAAGACGCACCCTTATCGCGAAACGGCGGTGGGACGGCATGTCGTCGTGATCGGCGCCGGCAACACCGCCATCGATGCCGTCACGCAGGCGAAGCGGCTTGGCGCGGCGACCGCCACCATCGTCTATCGGCGCGGCGAACGCGACATGCCATGCTACCACTACGAGTACGAGCTCGCGAAACACGATGGCTGCGGCTTCCGGTTCAACGCGGCGCCGCAGCGCGTGCTGGGCAATGGCGCCGTGGCAGGGCTGGAAGTGCGAACGACGACCGGCACCGAGACGATTCCGTGCGACATGGTGATCGTCGCGATCGGGCAGCAAGAACGGAGCTTGGTAGTGCCGCGCACTGATCCCAGAGTCTTTGTCGGCGGTGATTGCGCAAACGGTGGGGCGGAGATCGTAAACGCCGCGGCGGAGGGCGTCCAGGCGGCGAAGCGAATCCATGAAAGGCTGACCAATGGCTGATCTCAAAACGAACTTCGCGGGGATCGAGAGCCCGAATCCCTTCTGGCTGGCTTCCGGCCCTCCGACCAACACATACGGACAAGTCGCGAGAGCGTTCGATCAAGGCTGGGGCGGCGCGGTCTGGAAGACGATCGGTGAGCCGATCATCAATGTCTTCTCCCGTTACGGCGCGGTAGACCTCGGCCAGAACCGCATGATGGGCTTCAACAACATCGAGCTGATCAGTGACCGGCCCATCGCCGAGAACCTCAAAGAGATCGCCGAGGTGAAGCGGAATTATCCGAAGCACGCCGTGATCGCGTCGCTCATGGTCGAATCGAAGCAGCAGGCGTGGCACGAGATGGTGAAGCAGACCGAGGACACGGGCGCGGACGGGATCGAGCTCAACTTCGGGTGCCCGCACGGGATGAGCGAGCGGGGCATGGGGAGCGCCGTGGGCCAGGTGCCCGATTACACCTGCCAGATCGTCGAATGGGTAAAGGAAGTCGCCACGATTCCGGTAATCGTGAAGCTGACGCCGAACGTCACCGATATCACGTACATCGCGCGTGCTGCGGTCAAAGGCGGTGCCGACGCGCTCTCGCTGATCAATACCATCAATTCGATCGTCGGCGTCGATCTCACGACGTTCGAGCCGCAGCCGTCCGTCGCCGGCAAGTCCAGCCACGGCGGGTATTGCGGACCGGCGGTGAAGCCGATCGCACTGCACCTCGTTTCGGCGGTGGCCGCGGACCCCAACGTGAAGATTCCCATCTCGGGCATCGGCGGCATCGCCTCATGGCGCGACGCCGCCGAATTCATCGCACTCGGCGCCGGCACCCTGCAGGTGTGTACCGCGGTGATGCACTACGGCTTCCGGATCGTGGAGGATCTGATCGACGGGCTCTCGAATTGGATGGACGAGCGCGGCCATCGCTCAGTGGCGGATATTCGGGGGCGCGCGCTGCCGAAAGTCACGAAATGGGAAGAGCTCGACCTCAACTACCACCTGCTGGCGCACATTGATCAGGACAAATGCATCAAGTGTGAGCTATGCTGGACGGCATGCGAGGATGGGGCGCATCAGGCAATCCGCCGGGTGCCTCGGAATAACGGCGGACCGGTCGTCGAGATCATCGAAGAAGCGTGTGTCGGGTGCAATCTGTGTGCGGCGGTGTGCCCCGTGCAGGACTGCATCACGATGCGGCAGGTCCCCAACGACTACGCGCCAGTCACGTGGAAGGAATACGCGGCTGGTAAGGGGAAGCTGGCGCCGCGGTCGGAGCAATTCCACACGGCGACCTGGGGAACGCGTGCCTAGGGCAACGCAGCTACGCTTTCCAGTGGCCGCCACGCCACGGCGCGGAATGCGCCCGTCGCGTCCTGTGCCCGCCCTACCACCGTACCGTGCTCGTTGATCGCCAGCGGGACGCTCGACTCGCCGCCCAGCGTCCCAAGATCCGACTCCACCCCGTTGTCCCACACCTTGGCGCTGTCGATCCGATTCAGGAACGTTTCGGTGCCAATGATCACGCCCGAGTGATTCATCCCTTTGACGCGTTGATTGATCCGGGACTCCTGGTCCTCGGGATCGGCCGACAGCAGAATGCCGGCCTGCCAGCGGAACGGATGGTGGTCGCTGCTGAGAGCATCGAGGAAGCTCTCGCCCGCCACCCAGCCAACGTCGTTGATGACGATCGCGGTGGCGCTCTTGTGACCGGGCAACGTGCCGAGATCGGTCATACCGCCCGCATCCCATAGCACGGCGTGCGACTGCGCGAGAGCATCGCTCGTGCGTCCGACGATCTGACCCGCCCCGTTGATGGAAAAGGCGTCGCTCCCCTCGCCGAGGTTACCCAAGTCGGTCATGACACCATCCCGCCAGACGAACGCCTCCCGCCACAACGATCCGGGGACCGTGCTCGAGCCCACGACCTCGCCGCCGTCATTGATCCCGCTGACCCCGGCCGAAGGCCCGCCGAGCGTCCCGAGGTCGGTCACCACGCCGTCGCTCCAGAGCACCGGGTGAATGTTGCCGTCGGCGCCGAGGCCCGCCCAGGCGACTTGGCCGTGCTCGTTCAGGTAAAGTCGGGTGGACGGGGCCGGGCCCAGGTCGAGCGCGGTGCCGCAGGTCCACAAGACGGCGCGCATCTCACCGCTCGCCGTTCTGCTCCGGCCGGCCACTTGGCCGTCGTCGTTGATGTCGTCCGCGGTGCTGAACGTGCCACCCAGCGTGCCCAAGTCCTGCATGACCCCGTCCGTGATGAGAAACGCGTGCGTCTCGCCCGCCGCTGTCTGACTCTGCCCGACGATCTGCCCGTGCTCGTTGATATCCTGGGCGGTGCTGGACACTCCGCCGAGGGTCCCGAGGTCCTCTGTCGTGTAGGACAAGGCGGCCAAGACAGATGAGGACGGCGAGGACGATACGGGGTTGCTACATGCGGCGGCTGCGCTCCCAAGGATGGCGAGCATGACGAAGCGCTTCATGACGGCGGCTCCCGAAGTCGGTCTGTCCCCGACTTCGCAAGAGCCGTGCGGGCGTTTCCCGCACCGTGCGGGGTCCTAGTTGTGGCGGCTCGCCGTCGCTTGTTGTGCTGGCGCCCCGATTTGCAACCGACGTTACAGCCGGCTGGGCGGCGTCACCGGCGGCAGCGCGACGCCTTCCTCCGTCGGCTCGGGGGTGAAATCCTCGCCGGGATTGATGAAGCGATCGCGCTCGAAATTGTACTGTTTATCGTAGAGCTGTTTGTACCGGCCGTTGGCGACGAGCAGCTCCTCATGCGTGCCGTGTTCGACAATCTTGCCGCCTTCGAGTACCAGAATCTGATCGGCGCTCCGAATCGTCGACAGACGGTGCGCGATCACGAACGTCGTCCGGCCGCGCCGCAGGGCCCGTAAGCCATCCTGAATCTTGGCTTCGCTCTCCGAGTCGAGGCTCGACGTCGCCTCGTCCAGCACCAGAATCCGCGGATCGGCGAGAATCGCGCGCGCGATCGAGATGCGCTGCCGCTGGCCGCCCGACAGCTTGACGCCGCGCTCCCCCACGACAGTGTCGTACTTCTCGTCGAACTGCTCCACGAACTCGTCGCAGTGTGCGATCCGCGCCACGGCCTCGATCTCCCCCGGCGTCGCGTGCGGCCGCGCGAACGCGATGTTCTCGGCGATCGTCCCGTCGAACAGGAAGTTGTCCTGGAGCACGACGCCCAGCTGCGTGCGGTAGTCGGCCAGGCGTACGCTGCCCAGGTCGCGCCCGTCCACAAGCACGCGTCCCTTCTCCGGGCGATTGAACGCCAGCACCAGGCTGACCAGCGTGCTCTTGCCGGACCCCGATGACCCCACCAGCGCGGTCGTCGACCCCGCGGGAGCCCGGAACGAGAGGTCCTTCAGCACCGGGACGCCGGGCTTGTACGCGAACGTCACGTGCTCGAACGCCACATCGCCGCGTAGCATATCCAGGGGGTTACGGCTCGCGTCCTCGGCGTCTTCCGTCGTCATGCGCCGGAGCTCGTAAATCCGATCGAGTCCCGCAAAGGCTTCGGTGATCTGCGTGCCGATCGAAGCGATGTTGATCAGCGGCAGCGCCACGAGTCCCACAAAGAACACGTACTGGACGAGCTGTCCCAACGTCATCGACTGCGACAACACCGCACGGCCGCCCATGAGAATCATCACGATCGAAATCGCGCCAATGATCAATTGCGCGAACGCGCCCACGCTTGAGACCCCAGTCATCGTGGTCGCGACGTTGCGGAACAGACTGTGCGCGCCGCGGGCGAACACGAGCCGCTCGCTGCGCTCCGAGCGATAGGCCTTCACGATGCGGATCCCACCCAGCGTCTCCGCCAGCCGGCCGGTCACCTCTGCGTTCAGCTTGCCACGCTCCCGAAAGAGGGGCCGCAGCTTGGAGAAGGCGTACGCCATCCCGCCGCCGAACAGAGCGAGGACCAGAATCGAAAGCGACGTGAGCTTCCAGTTCAGCCAAAAGAGCACGCCCAGCGCGATGACAGCGGTAACCAGCCCGCCAACGAGCTGCACCAACCCCGTGCCGACGAGATTCCGGATTCCTTCGGCATCGGTCATGATGCGCGAGATCAGAATCCCTGTTTTGGTGGAATCGAAATAGGCGATCGGCAGGCGCAACACGAAGGACTGGATAGACTTTCGCATGTCGGTGATCGCGCGCTGCGCCGCCACGCCGAGGATCTGCGACAGCCCGAACGAGCTCAGCGATTGCACAATCGCCGCGGCGCCGACTGCGAACGCGATCACACCGAGCAGATCGGCCTGTCGTTGCCCGACCACCTGGTCGATGAGATAACGGGACGACCAGGGCAAGACGAGGCCGGCGAGGCGGTTCACCAGCATGAGCGCGAGTCCGACCCCGAGCCGGTAGCGATGCTGCCAGACGAGCTCGCGCGCCTCGCGCCAGGCGTTCGAGTAATTCGGTTTGGGTTTTTTATCTGCCACGGCGGGAAGGTAACCCAATCCCCATCCGTCGCACCACATCCCTCAGCGAGTGGTTGGGCAGCGGCGATGTGGGCGCGCGGGGCGTGACGACCCTCACTCCCGTGGGTTTGACGGGCGTCTTAGGTTCAGGTAGCATCGTCGCTGCGAGAGACCACCCTGTCACCATCCCGTCCGCGGCGCAAGCGCGCTGCCCCCGACCCGGCACCGCCGGCCTCCGGCTCTCCCCCTATCTGCCCCGTCGTGGGCCTCGGGGCCTCAGCCGGCGGCCTGGACGCGTTTCAAAAGTTCTTCTCCCGCATGCCCTCCGAGATCAACCGCGTCCGCAGCCTCCAGGACGAGGCCCGCCACAAGGACCAGTTCCTCGCGACGCTCAGCCACGAGCTCCGCGGGCCCCTCGCCTCGCTGCAGATCTGCTTCGAAGTGCTCCAGAGCCAGGGAACCGACGTCAAGCGAGGCAAAGACGCGCTGGCGATCGCGACCCGACAGCTCGAGCACCTCTCGGCCCTCGTTAACGAGCTGCTCGATGCGTCCCGGATCGCGAGTGGCCTGACGTCGCTCCAGCGATCGGATCAGGATCTAGTAGAGGTCGTGCGGACAAGCGCCGAAGACCAACGCTCATTGCTGAACGCCGCTGGCGTCGGCCTGGACCTCAGCCTGCCCTCCACCCCGCTGTGGGTGCATTGCGACCCGCGACGCGTGGGGCAAATCGTCGTCAATCTGCTCGGGAACGCCGTCAAGTTCACGGACCGGCGCGGGCTCGTCACGGTCTCCCTGCGGCGGGACGACGCGACGCGTACGGCGGTGCTCAGCGTACTGGACGACGGCCTGGGCATCGAACCCGAGATGCTCCCCCGGTTGTTCGAACCCTTCAGCCACAGGGACATGGGGTCACGGCCCACGGCGGTACTGTGGAAGCGCGCAGTGAGGGTCGCGGTCGCGGCGCCGAGTTCACCGTTCGCCTGCCGCTGCTCGACCAAGCACCGGAGATTGAGGCGCCACCAGCGGTCGACACTCCGGACCCGGGCGCCCGGCGTCATCGCATCCTGGTGGTCGAAGACGATTGGGACTTTGCCGAGAGTCTCCGCAGCATCTTGGAGGTCGCCGGCCACGACATCGAGGTCGCCGCGGACGGTGAGCGGGCTCTGACGATGGCGATGACTTTCCGCCCGGACATCGTGCTGTGCGACATTGGCCTCCCGGGGAGATTGGACGGGAATGCCGTTGCCGCCGCCATTCGTCGCGACCCGACGTACGGCGCGCCGCACCTGATCGCGTTGAGCGGGTACGGCCAGCCGTCCGACCGGGCGCGGGCGCTTGCCGCGGGGTTCGACCACCACGTAACTAAGGGCGAGCACCCACGCGTGCTGCTGGGCCTGATCGCCGACGTGCCGTCGCGCCCTTCCTAGCGCACCGCGACTCGCCGGACCAGAAGTCCCGTCGTCGAAACGCGCACCTCGTATCTGGTGCCACCCGGCGCGGTTGCGCCGATGAACGTGGCGGAGCCGTACTCCGCATCCACAAACGGCCGCAGCACCAGGTAGCGGCGCGCCAGGTCGAACGCATCGAACGGCTTGCGCGCAGCGAGGGAGTACACTGTACGCTGCTGTGACCGTTCGTCGCTGATCGCCTGGTAGCGCCCGGCAATCCGATCGAGCTCATAGACTGTTTCGAGGCCGAGCAGCGTCCCGATCGGGCGCCACTTGAGCACGTGCGCATCGATGTAGACGGCGTCGCCCGCGAGATCGAACATGTGCAGGCTGTTGTCGGCCAGCGTGACGGTGGCGCGGAAATGATGCGGGCCGAGCGGCTCGGTCGTGATCGTGGCCGCCAGCGCTTCCTGCGTGAAGGCCCGGTACCCGTGAATCCCGACGGTGATTGCGCCAAGCAGCACGCCGATCGTGAGGCACAGCACGGCGGCGAGAAACCCCACGCTCGAGCTTAAGCGACGCCGGTTCCGCCAGGCGGACGCAGCGATGTAGAACAGCACGATCGCGAGGACGTCGAAGCCAACCATGACCAGTCTGAGGATGCCAGTCATTCCCTACACGTTACGCAGCACGTGCCTCTGGCGCGAATTCCCCGCTCTTGCCACCTTCGGGCCATGAAACGCTCGACCCGAATCACCCTGGCGGTGATCGCGGCGATCATCGCCCTCTTCTTCTATATGTCCACGGCGCGCGCCACGCAGGAGTGTACCGTGTGCGTCGAGTTCAACGGCCGTTCCAATTGCGCCACGGCCGCCGGCCGCACAGCCGCCGAGGCGACGGAGACTGCCCACACCACGGCGTGTGGTCCCGTCGTCAGCGGCATGAACGAAACGATTGCGTGCGGGAATCGGGCTCCCGTGTCGGTACAGTGTAGGGGCCGGAGAGGCTAGAGTTGACGGGCTTTTCGATCCCCCGTGCGGCAATACCCGCCATGCTCCTGCAGACGGCCGGTGGCAAACGCGAAGGCGAGATCTACGTCATGGAGCGGGTTCCCCAGCACGCGGGCCAGGAAACCCCGCTCGACATGCTGAATCGGGCGGAAGGGTTCTTCCCGTTTCGCCCCAAGGGGAATGGCGCGGGGGTACTCCTGGTCGCGAAGGCCCGGACCGTGTCCCTGACCGTGCCCCTGGCCGAGGCGGAAGACAAGGCTCGTCTGTCGGCAGCCAAGCGTGCACGCCTCGAGGTGACGTTAGCCGATGGCTCGCAGCTGCTCGGCTGGGCGACGCTGGAGCTGCCCCAACACCACTCGCGGGTGCTCGACTATCTGAATGCCGTGGCCGAGCCGTTCTTCGCCATCACGACGGGCGATGGAGTCCACCTGGTCAACCGCGCGCACGTGCTGTACGCGCGCCCTGAGGACTGATTGATGGCGACGCGACTTGATCCTTTCGTCGAAGTGATGCTGCGCGAGCGCGCGGATCAGCTGTATTTGCTGCCGGACGAGCCCGTGACGCTCGTGAAGGACGGCAAGCCGCGGAGGGTCTCCAAGCAGCCGCTCACGGATCAGCACATCTATGCGCTGATGGTCGAGGTCGCCCCCCCGGAGGCGGCCGACAAGATTGACCACCAGTCCGAGACCGAGTTCGATTATGCCGCCGACAAGGGACTCGTGCGCGTCCGTATCGTGCCCGAAGCGGGGCGGCTGACGGCGGTGATCTCCGCGATCCACCGGGCGTCGCAGGACAAGGTCATCGATGGGGCGCCGGCCGCCGCGGAGATCACGACTGTGCGACCGGCGGCAAACAGTGCCGCGGCTCCGTCCGCCGCGTCGCCGGCGGCGGCGAAACCGGCAACCCCGGCAAAACCGCCACGGGCATCAGTCATTGCCGCCGCGCCGATGGTCGAGAGTCCCCCTCCCGAAATACCCGCCGCTGCGCCAACGGCGTTGCCCGGCGAGTTTGCCTCCTCGCAGTACGAGGCCGCCGAGCAAAAGCTCGGCAAGCTGCTCCGCGCGCTGGTCAGCTCGGGGAGCTCGGACTTGCACCTGCGCGTGGGCGAGCCGCCCCTATTCCGCACGCACGGGGAAATCAAGCGACAGTCGGGGCCCGCCCTGAGTGTGAACGACCTCGAGCTGCTGGTGCTGTCGATCATGCCGGAGCGCAATCGCGGCGAATGGAAAGAGAGCGGCGACTCGGACTTCGCATACGAGATCGCCGGCGTGGCGCGCTTCCGCGTCAACGCGGCGCGCGATCGCAAAGGACCGGTCGCCGTCTTCCGCGTGATCCCCGCCAAGGTGGTCTCGGTCAAGGATATGGGGCTGTCGGAAGAGGTGCAGAGGCTCTGCTACCTCACCAAGGGGCTGGTGCTGGTGACCGGTCCGACCGGCTCGGGAAAATCCACGACGCTCTGCGCGCTGATCGACCTCGTAAACAGCACGCGCAGCGACCACATCATCACGATCGAAGACCCGATCGAGTTCGTGCACGAGAACAAGAAGTGCCTGATCACGCAGCGCCAGGTCCACGTGCACACCGAGAGCTTCAAGTCGGCGCTGCGGGCGGCGCTCCGCGAAGACCCGGACATCGTGCTCGTCGGTGAGATGCGCGACCTCGAAACGATCGCCATCGCGATCGAGACGGCGGAGACCGGGCATCTCGTCTTCGGCACGCTGCACACGACGACCGCCTCCTCCACAGTCGACCGCATCATCGACCAGTTTCCCGCCGATCGGCAGGCGCAGATCCGCGTCATGCTGTCGGAATCCATGAAGGGCGTGATTTCGCAGACGCTGTGCAAGAAGATCAACGGCGGGCGCGTGGCGGCGCGCGAGATTCTGCTCTCGACGCCGGCCATCGCGAACCTGATTCGCGAGGGCAAAACCTTCCAGATCCCGTCGATCATTCAGACCAGCAAGAAGCTGGGGATGGTGACCCTGAACGATGCGCTGCTCGAGCTGGTCGAAAAAAAGGTGATCGATCCGGATGAGGCTTTCGTGAAATCGGTGGAAAAAGCCGGCCTGCTCGCCAGCCTGAAGGCGAAGGGATTCAAGCTCACACTTATGCCGGAGGTCTGATTATGAGCCGTCTCAACCCGCTTCGCCTGATCGTTCCCGCGGCCCTCGTGGTCGTGGCCGCGTGCCAGGACACCGTCACGCCGACGGCGCCGGTCGCCGCTCGCGTCACACCCAGCGCGCACGCGCCACAGCAGGTCCAACGCTGGTTTGACCTGATGGCGCGCGAGGGGCTGGCGCTGCCCGGAACCGTCCTCGCCGATTACGATGAGACGACCAACCGGGTGGTGGTCGGCGTCGAGCATGCGGCCGCGGCGGCCAGCGTGCGCGCCCTCGCCGCGCGTCTCGGTGTGCCGGCGGCGGCACTCGTCGTGCGCGAGATGGAGCCGATCCGTTTCGCCACGACGCTGCGCGACCGGGTCGATCCGCGCATCGGCGGAATCCAGATCCACTTCGGGAATTTCCTCTGCTCGATGGGCTTCAACGCCGTGGACGGGGGCCAGGCATCTTTCGTCACGGCGTCGCACTGCACCGATAAGCAGGGAGGCGTGGAGGGCACCGTCTATTATCAGCCGCTGCAAAGCGTGGACGGCGTCTCGATTGGCACGGAAGTCGAGGATCCGCCCTACCTGCGCAACATCGCGGGCTGCCCGCACGGCAAAAAGTGCCGCCACAGCGACGCGTCGCGCGCGGCGTACAACACGGGGATCAACTCCGCGCTCGGGCAAATCGCGCGGACCGATGCGGCCGGCCCCAACACCGGCTCGCTCGTCCTCAACGGATCCATCACGCTCTCGGGCGGCGACCTGCGCGACCATTTCGGGATCGGCGAGACGATGAACAAGGTCGGCCGCACCACCGGCTGGACGCAGGGCCAAGTGACCATGACGTGCGCGACGGTCAACGTCTCGGGCACGAATATCAGCCAGATCTGCCAGACGATCGTCGAGAACTCGGTTCAGATCGTCGGCGGCGGGGACAGCGGTTCACCAGTCTACACGTCCAGTAACGCGCTGGCCGGCATTCTGTGGGGCGGCAACTCGTCCGGAACGCTGCTGGTATTCAGCCCGCTGAAGAACGTTCAAGACGAGATCGGACCCCTCCAAGTCAAGTGACAGGATCCGCATAGATGCGCGGCGGGCACCGTGCGGCCCTCTCTGTTGTCCTGTTGATCGGGGGACCGCACGTGCCCGCCGCGGGTGTCTCGCCACTCGAGTTTACGATCTCGGCCCCGGCGCGCGGTCGCGTCGGGGCGAGTGTCTCCATCGTGCTGCGCCTGCACAATGCGTCCGACCGGCCGATCGAAGCGCATTTTCTCGGACGGACGATCGTGTTCGACATTGTGGCCGCACGTGAAGACGGCTCGGTCGCGTGGCGACGGCTCGGCGCGAAGGTGACGCCCAGCATTCTCCAAATCCGCACGCTCGCGCCGGATGAGACCCTGGAATGGCGCGACGCCTGGCGTCCGCGCGAGCCCGGTCGCTACCGGCTACAAGGGGTTCTGCCCTCCGACGAGCCGGACCCGCGCAGAACTCCCTGGGTGGACGTGACCGTCACGCCTTGATCGTGTTCGTCGCCACGTCCCACGTCACGGGGCCGCGCCGGAAATAGGCCTCGTTCGCCATGTGACAGGCGAGCGCCGCGTTGTGCCCGAACACCACATCCTCGACCACCGGTTTCCGGGTGCGCACCGCCTCGAAGTAGTTCCAGAGGTGCGGCCGCGTGTCGTCGAAGTCCGGCGTGCTAAAGGACACGGTTTCGGACAACGCCGGGAGCTCACCAGGTTTCAGATCATTGTCCTTGTGCCACTGCGTCTCGTACGCGTCCCGCAGCGCGCGCGGATAACTGCCCGTGTAATAGCTCGGCCACCGATCCTTGCCGCTCTGCGGTGAGAAAGTGAGCGTATTCCCGGACACCTCGAGAACCCCCTTCGATCCCTGAAAGCGGTACTGCTCCGGCATTTCTGTCCCGAGATTCAGTCGCATGTAAACCGGCAAGTCACCGCCGTAGTAGTAGACCGTCGCGTGCACGTCTGGCATGTTACGGCCATCCTTCCAGCGCCGGATGCCACCGACGGACATGGCCTGTTTCGGCGGCTCGTTGACGCTGAGCATGAACATCATGCCGCTGATCAAGTGGACGAGCAGGTCGCCGGCCACGCCCGTGCCGTATTCCTTCCAGCAGCGCCAGCGCGCGAAGATGTTCGGATCGAGCGGGCGCTTGGGGACATCGTTCTGCCAGGTATCCCAATCGAGGGTTCTGAGTGAGAGGTCGGGTGGCGGCGGGTACTCCCATGCGCCCGTCGGATCATTCCGGCCGAGCCAGCCTTCGACGAGCGTCAGGTCGCCGAGCATACCCTGCGCAATTATGTCCTTTGCCTTGGCGCAGATCTGCGAGCTGACGCGCTGCGAGCCGACCTGGAGGATGCGCCCGCTCTTCTTCACGGCGTCGACCATCGCGACGCCGTCGGCGGGGGTGTGCGACATCGGCTTCTCGATATAGATGTCTTTCCCCGCGCTGACGGCCTCGACGACCATGCGCCGGTGCCAGTGATCGGGCACCGCCGCGACGATGCAATCGATGTTCTTGTCGTCGAGCAGCCGGCGATACTCGCGCGTGGTCGGCAGATTCGCGCCGACGATTTCCTTCGCGAGCGTGTGGCGCCCGTCGTAGAGGTCGGCGGCGCCGGCGCAGACGACTCCCGGCAGGGAAATGGACGTGCCGAGGAGGCCGGACCCTTGCATGCCGACGCCGACCATCCCGAAGCGGACCGTGTCACTGGGGGCAAGCTTGCGGAATGTGAACGGCTGCGCGACGAACGACACACCGGTAGCGGCCGCGCTAGCCTCGAGGAATTCTCGACGAGACCAGGTGGATTTCTTCATGGCGAGCTCCCTGAAATGCGGGTTGAGCCGCCTATTATGGTCGCCGATTCTGCCTTGCGCTATCGCGCCGGATAGGTGCCGAGGACGCGGATCCCGAAGGTGAACGCCCGTAATTCCTCGAGCGCCGCCTCGATGCCCTGCCCCGTGTCCACCACGTCAAGATAAAAGAGGTACTCCCAGGGGCGGCCTGGGAGCGGCCGCGACTCGATCTTCGTGAGGTTTAATCCCCGACCCGCGAAGACGCCCAACGCCCGGTACAGCGTGCCCGGCGTGTTGCCCAGCGACAGCATCAACGAGGTCTTCTGCGACTCCGCCGGCTCGCGCGCCGCCGGCTCCCGCGCCACGACGAGAAAGCGGGTGTAGTTCTCAGCATGATCCTCCAACCCTTCCGCAACGACATCGGCCCCATACAGCTCGGCCGCCAGTTTCGAGGCGATGGCCGCATCGGCATCCACCTTGCCTGACATCACATCGCGCACGCTGCCCGCCGTGTCGTATGCCGGTACGGCAACGACCTCCGGGTGCGTCAGGAAGAAGTGGCGGCATTGCGCCAGCGCGACGGGGTGTGAGGCCACGCGGCGAATCTGCGGGAGCCTGGTGCGCGGCGGGGCGATCAGACAATGGCGGATGCGCAGCTCCGTTTCGGCCACGACATGCAACTCGTGTACGCTGAGCAGGTCATAATTCTCGTGCACCGACCCCGCGAGTGTGTTTTCGATGGGGACGATGCCGCTGGCTGCGTCGCCCGCTTCGACGGCGCGGAACAGGTCCACGAACGTCGTGCACGGCACGAGCTCGAGCGTCGGCCCATGCGTCTCGAGCGCGGCGGCATGACTGAACGATCCCGCCTCGCCTTGGATGGCGACCGTCCCCCCACCGTCTTCACGCATCGGTGACGGCTCCCTGACTGCTGCTGGAGACGAGCCGGGCGTATTTCGCCAGCACGCCGCTCGTGTAGCGCGGCGCCGGCGGTTTCCACTTCGCCTTCCGCGCCGCCAGCTCAGGGTCGGAGACGTTGATGCGCAGCTCGCGTCGCCCCGCGCCCGCGTCGATCGTGATCGAGTCGCCCTCACGCACCAGGGCGAGTGCCCCGCCGAGCGCCGCTTCCGGCGCCACGTGTCCCACGACGAGCCCATGTGTTCCGCCGGAGAACCGCCCATCCGTGATGAGCCCGACACTGCCACCGAGCCCGGCGCCGATGAGCGCCGCCGTCGGTGCCAGCATCTCGCGCATGCCCGGCCCGCCCTTGGGTCCCTCGTAGCGAATCACCACGACGTCGCCGGCGTGAACCGCACCGGCCAGAATCGCCGCGAGACAGGCCTCCTCCGAGTCGAACACGCGCGCGGGACCGGTGATTTCGTGCGGGCCGTGGCCGCTGACCTTCGCGACTGCCCCCTCGGGCGCCAGGTTGCCGCGCAGGATCACGATGTGCCCCTGCGGGCTGAGCGGCCGGTCCCACGGATGGATCACATCCTGATCGGGAGACGGGCGCGCGGGCACGTCTTTCAGCACTTGGGCGACGGTCCGGCCATCGATCGTGAGCGCGTCACCGTGCAGCACACCATTGGAGAGGAGGATCTTCAGCACCTGCGGAATCCCGCCGGCGCGATGCAGGTCAGTCGTGACATACCGACCCGATGGCTTCAGGTCGCAGAGCACGGGCACGCGCGTGCGGACGGCTTCGAAATCGTCGATGGCGAGCGGCACGCCGGCCGCGCGCGCGATGGCCAACAGATGCAGCACGGCGTTCGTAGACCCGCCGATCGCCATCACCACGGCGATCGCATTCTCGAATGCCTTGCGCGTCAGGATCTGGCGCGGCGTACGGCGCGCGCGCACGGCGTCGAACAACACCTCCGCCGAGCGAGCCGCACTGTCGGCCGTCTCCTGGTCCTCGGCCGCCATCGTCGAGGAGCGCGTCAGACTCATCCCCATCGCTTCGATTGCGGCGGACATCGTGTTCGCCGTGAACATGCCGCCGCACGACCCCGCGCCGGGACAGGCGCGGCGCTCGATCTCGAGTAGCTCGTCCTGCTGCATCCGCCCCGCCCCGGCCGCTCCCACTGCTTCGAACACGCTTACCACCGTGAGATCGCGCCCTCCATAATGACCGGGCTTGATCGTGCCGCCGTAGACGAAGATGGCCGGAATGTCGAGCCGGGCGATCGCGATCATCGCGCCCGGCATGTTCTTGTCGCAGCCGCCGATCGCGAGGAGCCCATCCATGCGCTGCGCGCCACACGCGGTCTCGATCGAATCGGCGATCACTTCGCGCGAAACGAGCGAGTAGCGCATCCCCTCAGTGCCCATCGAGATCCCATCGCTCACCGTGATCGTTCCGAACGTCTGCGGCATCGCGCCGGCCTGCCGCAGCGAGTCCTCGGCGCGCCGAGCCAACCGGTCGAGGGCGGCGTTGCACGGCGTGATGGTGCTGTGGGCGCTCGCGATCCCGACGATCGGCTTGACAAAGTCGCCGTCGCGAAAGCCTACGGCCCGCAGCATGGCGCGGTTGGGCGCGCGCTCCAACCCTTCGGTGATGGACCGGCTGCGAAAATTGTCGCTCATGACCGTCCCTCGAGCGCTTCGGCGAGAATCAGCTCCGCGATCCGTGCGCCCATTGCCGCGGTCCCGATGCTCGACTCGCCCGGTCGCACCAGGTCTTGCGTGCGGGCACCGGCGTCGAGTGCCGCTGCGATCGCGCCGTCCACGGCATCGGCGGCGTCGGCGAGCTTGAGCCCATGGCGCAGCAGCAGCGCCACCGTCGCGATCGCGCCGATCGGATTCGCGACGTCCTTGCCCGCGAGCGACGGCGCGGAGCCATGCACCGGCTCGAACAGACCCGGCCCTTCACCGAGCGACGCGGATGGCAGCAGGCCGAGCGAGCCCACGAGCACCGCCGCTTCATCGCTGAGGATGTCGCCGAACATGTTCTCGGTGAGCACCACGTCGAACGTGGCGGGATCGCTGACCAGCCGCATCGCGGCCGTATCCACGTACGCGTGCTCCAGCCGGACCGTCGGGTAGTTGCGGGCGACCCGGGTGACGGTTTCCCGCCAAAGCTGCGACACCTCGAGGACGTTGGCCTTGTCCACGGACGTGACGAGCCGGCGCCGGCCGCGGGCCGCCTCGAACGCCACGCGTGCGACGCGCTCGATCTCAGCGGCCGTGTAGGCGAGTGTGTTGGTCGCGCTCGTCGGGGTGCGGCGGCGCGGCTCGCCGTAGTAGAGCCCGCCCGTTAACTCGCGCACCACGAGCAGATCGACGCCGCGCAAACGCTCCGGCTTGAGCGGAGAAGCGCCCACCAGTGCGGGATGGACGGCGACCGGCCGCAGGTTTGCATAGACGTTCAACAGCTTGCGCAGCGCCAGCAGGCCGGTCTCCGGACGGAGCTCACGGGGCGCGCCATCGAAGGCCGGATCACCGACGGCGCCGAGCAAGACCGCGTCGCTACGCGGCACGGCATCACGCGTCTCCTGTGGCAGCGGCTCATTCGCGGCCGCAACGCCGGCCGCGCCGACGGGAAATGTCCGCAGCGCAAAACGAACATCGAACCGCTCGGCCACTGCCTCGAGCGCACGCACGGCCTGCGCGATGACTTCCGGCCCGATGCCGTCACCGGGCAAGACCGCGATGGAGTACGTCTTCACGCGTGCGCCCTCTCGTAGGCCGCGATGCGCGGCTCTTCCAGGAGCGTCCGGCCGATCTCGTCGAGGCCGGAGAGCAGCAGCTCGCGACCGTAGGAATCGGCGCGAAAAGCGGCGGAGAAGCCCTCGTCATCCGAGACCACGAGCTTCTCCAGATCCACGACGACTTCAAAGGTGCTGCCGGCAAGGGGAGCTTCCGCGCGTCGAGTCAGTCTCTCGACGTCGGTCGCTGTGAGTTGCACCGGCAGCACCCCATTGCGATAGCAGTTGGCCGTGAAGATGTCCGCGAACGAGGGCGCGATGATGGCGCGGAAGCCGTATTCCGCCAGCGCCCAGACGGCGTGCTCGCGTGAGGACCCGCAGCCGAAATTGGGGCCGGTCACGAGAATCGTCGCGCCCTGCGCCGCCGGGCGATTCAGCTCGAAGTGTGGATCCGCCCGCCAATCGAAAAACAGTCCCGATGCGAAGCCGGTCCGATCGACGCCCTTGAGAAACTGCTTGGGGATGATCTGATCGGTGTCCACGTCACGGCGCGGCAAGGCGACGACCTTGCCGCGGTGGCGCACGAACGCCCTCACCATGCGCGCACGTCCACGAGCCGTCCTTCGATCGCGGCCGCCGCGGCCATCACGGGACTCATGAGATGCGTGCGTCCCCCGCGGCCCTGCCGGCCCTCGAAATTGCGGTTGGACGTCGCGGCGCAGCGCTCGCCGGCGCCGAGCACGTCGGCATTCATGCCGAGGCACATCGAGCAGCCGGCGTTGCGCCACTCGAACCCGGCGTCCCGGAACACGCGGTCGAGCCCTTCGCGCTCCGCCTGGGCTTTGACGCGCTGCGATCCCGGCACGACCATCGCGCGGACGCGCGACGCGACGTGGCGGCCGCGCACGACCTTCGCCGCCGCGCGCAGATCTTCGATCCGCGCGTTGGTGCACGATCCCAGGAAGACGCGGTCGATGGGAATCCCCTCCAGGCGCGTGCCGGGTGCGAGACCCATGTACTCCAGCGCGCGGCGCGCGGCCTGACGCTCGTGTTCGGTGGGGAGCTGCCCCGGATCGGGGATGCACGCGGTGATGTCGGCGACCATGCCGGGCGTCGTGCCCCACGTGACCTGCGGACCGACCTCGCTCGCGTCGAGCTGCACCTGCGCGTCGTACCGGGCGCCGGGATCGGTGCGGAAGGTGCCCCACCGTTCGACCGCGTTGACCCAAGCCGCGCCACCCGGTGCCCGCGGCCGTCCCTCGAGATACGCGAACGTCACGTCGTCGGGCGCGATCATGCCCGCGCGCGCTCCCGCTTCGATCGACATGTTGCACACCGTCATCCGCTCTTCCATCGACAGCCCGCGCATCGCGTCGCCCGTGTACTCGATCACGTGGCCGCTCGCCCCCGCGGTCCCGATCCGGCCGATGAGCGCGAGAATCAGATCCTTCGCCGTGACGCCGGGACCGCGGCGGCCGGTGATCCGCGCTTCGAGATTCTTGGGCTTGGACAGCACGATGCACTGCGTCGCGAGCACGTGCTCGACTTCGCTGGTACCGATCCCCAATGCAAACGCGCCGAACGCGCCGTGCGTGGACGTGTGCGAGTCGCCGCACACAATCACCATGCCCGGCTGTGTCGCCCCCAACTCCGGCCCGACGACGTGCACGATGCCCTGCTCCGGCGAGGCGAGATCGAACAGCTGGATGCCGAATTCGCGCGCGTTTGCCTCCAATGCGTCCAATTGGCAAGCCGCAATCGGATCGGCAATGGGAAGTGATCGCTCGCCCGTCGGCACGTTGTGGTCCACGGTCGCCAGCGTGCGCTCGGGACGGCGCACCATCCGTCGCGCGCGCCGTAAGCCTTCGAACGCCTGCGGCGACGTCACCTCGTGGATGAGATGCAGATCGACGTACAGCAATGCCACGCCGTCGGCCAAGTCTTGGACGACGTGCGCATCCCAGACGCGATCGAACAGCGTCTTTGTCACGCCCGGGCTGGCTCCCGGTCGGGCTGCTTCGACGCTGCCGGCTTCTGCTTGGCGCGCTTGCCTTCTTCCGTCCACGGCATCATCGCCCGCAGGCGCGCGCCGACCTGTTCGATCGGGTGCTCCCGCGCCTTGCGCCGCAGCTCAGCGAAGCGTGGCGCGCCGGCACGGGATTCCGCGATCCATTCTTTCGCGAACGCGCCGCTGCGAATGTCGGCGAGCAGCCGGCGCATTTCCTCGCGCACCGCCGGACTGATGACGCGGTCGCCGCGCGTCAGATCGCCGTATTCGGCGGTATCGCTGATCGAATGCCGCATGAAGCCGAGGCCGCCGCGATAGATGAGGTCCACGATCAGCTTGAGCTCGTGCAGACACTCAAAGTACGCCATCTCCGGAGAGTACCCGGCGTCGGTCAGCGTCTCGAACCCCGCTTGAATCAGGGCCGTGACGCCGCCACAGAGGACGGCCTGCTCGCCGAACAGATCCGTTTCGGTTTCTTCCGCGAACGTCGTGGCCAGGACTCCCGCGCGCGCACAGCCGATGCCGGTGGCGTAGGCGAGGGCGTTGGGCAGGGCGTTCCCGCTCGCGTCCTGATGAATCGCGACGAGTGCCGGCACACCCCGCCCCGCTTGATATTCGCTGCGCACGAGATGGCCGGGAGATTTCGGCGCGATCATCGAAACGTCGACGCCCTGCGGCGGCACGATTTCGCCGAAGTGGATGTTGAAGCCGTGCGCAAACATGAGGGTCTTCCCGACTCCGAGCGCCGGCGCGACGGCCGTTTCGTACACCGCGCGCTGCGCAGGATCCGGCACGAGGATCATGATGACGTCAGCGGCCTGGGCCGCGTCGGCGACGGGGCGCACCTCGAGCCCATCCACGACTGCCTGTTTCCACGACGCCCCGCCCGGCCGCAGCCCCACGAGCACGCGGGCGCCGCTGTCGCGCAGGTTCTGTGCGTGGGCGTGGCCTTGACTGCCGTATCCGATGATCGCGAACACGCGATCGCGCAAACGGGCGCGGTCGGTATCCGCCTCGTAATACACGCGTACCGATGAGCTCATGGCATCTCCAGGAGAAGAAGTTGCGTTCCCCCTCTCCGGAACGGAGAGGGGGCCAGGGGGTGGGGACGTCGCCTTGAGGACGCCGACCACATTCTGGAATTGCCGCAGCAGACTCTCGACGGTCGCATCGTCCGTGTCGATCGCACAGGACATCCGCCAGAAACCGGGCTGACCGGTCGAATCCACATTGAACTCGCGGACGGGCAGATTGCGCCGCCGCAATAGGCCGCAGGCACGACTGAGCGTGAGCAGGTCGCTGCTCATCACCACCGTCAGCGTACGGGCAACGGTCATACCGGCGCCGCCTCGAGCGGTTCGGACAGCGAGCCGCCCGGGACGATCATCGGGAAGACGTTGGCTTCCTGCTCGATCACCAGCTCGACGAGCGCCGGACCTGGGGTCGAGTTCGCCTGTCGCAGCGCGTCGCTCACCTCACTGGCCTGTTTCACGCGCCATCCCGGAATCCCATACGCCTCGGCGAGCTTCACGTAATCGGGACTCCAGATCGGGGTGTTCGAATACCGGCCGCCGTGGAAGAACTGCTGCCACTGCCGCACCATGCCGAGGTAGCCGTTGTTGAAGATCGCGAGCTTCACCTCGATCCCCTCCTGCACCATGGTGGCGATCTCCGCCATGTTCATCTGGAATCCACCGTCGCCCGAAATCGCCCACACCGGCTCATCCGGACGCGCGAGGCGCACGCCCATGGCGGCGGGCACCGCGAACCCCATGGCGCCCAGGCCACCCGAGGTGATGTGCGTGTTGGGCCGCTGGAAGGGATAGCGCTGCGCCACCCACATCTGATGCTGGCCCACGTCGGAGACAATCGTGCAGCGGCCGCCGGTGACCTCCGCCAGCGCTGAGAGAATCACGTCGGGCGACAAGCCGCCGGCGAACGCTTCGGCGCGGGGCCGCATGAGGGTACGGATTTCGTCCCACCAGCGCGCGCACGCGCGCGGTGCCACCACGGCCAGCAGCCGCTCGACGACCGGGCGCGCATCGCCCACGATCCCCACCGCCACGGGCACGTTGCGTCCGATCGCCGCGGCGTCCACGTCGATATGGACGATCCTGGCGCGCGGCGCGAAGGTGGCGGTATTCCCCGTCACGCGATCGTCGAAGCGCAGCCCGATCCCCACGATCAGATCAGCCGCCTGGATTGCCTTGTTGATATGGACCTCGCCGTGCATCCCAGGCATACCGAGGTGCAGGTCGTGCACCTGCGGGAAGGCGCTGATCCCGAGCAGCGTCGTGATCACCGGCATGCCGGTGCGCTCGGCCAGCTCCCGCACCTCCGCGTACGCGCCGCTGATGATCACGCCGCGGCCGATCATCATGATCGGACGCTCCGCCTCGGTGATGAGATGTGCGGTTTGCTGGATGGCGTTCTCAAGGTCCTGGGTGTCAGGTGTCAGGTGTCTGGGCTTCCCTAGCCCCTGACCCCCGGCACCCGACACCTTGTATTCGGCCTTCTGGTTCTGGACATCCTTGGGCACGTCCACGAGCACCGGACCGGGACGTCCCTCCATCGCGACCGCCATTGCCTCACGCAGATCGTCGGCCAAGTCTTCGATGTCGCGGACGAGCACGTTGTGCTTCGTGACCGGCATCGTCACGCCGACGACGTCGGTTTCCTGAAAGGCATCGCGCCCAAGCATCGGCCGGCCGACCTGACCCGTAATCGCCAGAACCGGGGAGCCGTCCATGTACGCAGCGGCGAGACCGGTCACGAGGTTGGTCGCCCCTGGCCCGGACGTCGCGACGCACACGCCCACGCGCTTTCCGGCGCGCGCGTATCCGTCGGCCGCGTGCGCCGCCGCCTGCTCGTGGCGCACGAGGATGTGCCGCAGACCCGCGTGGCCGTGCAGCGCGTCGTAAAACGGCATGATCGCGCCGCCGGGGTATCCGAACATCACGTCGACGCCCGCGTCGACCAGGGTGCGGCACAGGATCTGCGCCCCGCTGAGGAGTTCGCTCATCCGGTTACACGCCCCAGAAGTAGCTGTTGGACAGCGCCGCCGTTTCGAGTCCGTCGGCGTGATCGGCCTTGTTCAGCGCGTGCACCAGCGCGCGCGCGCCCGCCTCGACGATATCCGTGGAGGCGCCGTGACCGCTGAGCGACTTGCCGTCGATCCGCACCTGCAGGATGACGCGGCCCAGGCTGTCGCGTCCCGGGGTCACCGATTGAATGGACAGGTCCAGTACTTCGATCGTCCGGCCGACCGCTTCCGCGATTGCCGCAAACGCCGCGGCGATGGGGCCGTTGCCGGTGGCGGTCGCGCCGCGCTCATCGAATCCGGGACCGGCGATGCGCACGTCGGCGGCGGCCATCTTGGTACCGCACGTCACCTGCAGATGCGTGAGGGTGTAGACCTCGGGCGCGTGATGGAATCCGTCGTGTAGCAAGGTCAGCAGATCTTCATCGAGGATCTGCCGCTTCTTGTCGGCGAGTGCCGTGAACGCCTCATACAGCTGTTCGAGCGTGCCGGCGTCGGGCTCGTAGCCCAGCTCGCGATACCGGCGCTCGAGCGCATGCCGGCCGGAGTGCTTGCCAAGCACGATGCTCGACCCGCCCGCGCCCACCGTCTCGGGCGCGATGATCTCGTAGGTGAGGCCGTTCTGGAGCACCCCGTGTTGGTGAATCCCGGCCTCGTGCGCGAACGCGTTGCGGCCGACGATGGCTTTGTTGGGCTGGGGGAACACACCGATTTCGTGCGACAACAGCCGGCTCGTGCGCGTGATCTCGCGCGGGTTGACCTGACAGCGGAACTGGGCGACTTGGGGCCGCACCCGACCGGCCATGACGATCTCTTCGAGCGCCGCGTTGCCTGCGCGTTCGCCGATGCCATTTACCGTGCACTCGACTTGACGGGCGCCGGCGTCGATCGCGGCGAGCGAATTCGCCACGGCGAGGCCGAGGTCGTCATGACAGTGCGCACTCAGCACGATCTTCGCCATCTCGGGTACGCGCTCCTGGACCGTGCGGAACAGCGCGGCGTACTCGGCCGGCAGCGCGTACCCCACCGTGTCGGGCAGGTTGATCGTCGTCGCGCCCTCGGCGATGGCAACGGCAATGACGGTGCAGAGGAAGTCGAGGTCCGAGCGGGTTGCGTCTTCGGCCGAGAACTCGACGTCGCTGGCGTATCCGCGGGCGCGGCGTACGGCGGCGCGCACCCGCTCGACACAGGTCCCGCGATCGATCTTCAGCTTCTGCTCGAGGTGCAGATCGGACGTCGCGATGAACACGTGGATGCGCTTGCGCTGCGCCGGCTGCAGCGCTTCGCCCGCCGCGTCGATATCCCGATCGTGACAGCGCGCCAGCGCCGCGATGGTGGGGCGATGGACCGCCTCGGCGATCTGCTGAACGCCGCGCCAGTCGCCCTGGGATGCCGCCGGGAACCCGGCCTCGATGACGTCCACCCCGAGCGCGTCCAGTTGGCGGGCCAGTCGCAGTTTCGCCTCCGGAGACATCGCGTTTCCGGGCGCCTGTTCGCCGTCGCGCAGCGTGGTATCGAAGATGACGACATCCTGAGCCATGGCTCCCCTCCCTTTTTCTCTGTGCGGTAAAAAAAAACCGCGAACCTGATTGGGTTCGCGGCGCCGGTGCTACTCCGTCCTGCTCTCGAGCGACTTCTAGATTCTTACCTCCGCGCGCGCCACGAACCTCCCGCTGAGCAGCGTAAGGCTCAGCAGCAGGACCAGGCTCAGAAACAGCGCGAAGGAACTCATGTGTGGGGGTGTAATCTCCCTATATGCCGTCGACTGTCAAGAGCCGTTTCATGGAGTCCTCGGATCGAGCGGCGGCAGCTGCAACCGCGCCAGCTCGACGTTCGCGACGGCCAGGTCCTTGGACCAGACCTGGCTCATACGATCGAGATAGCCCTGCAGCTCCGCCGAGAGAATACGATACAGCTCCGGCATGTTGCTCGTCGGCGCGCCGTCGCCGCGCTCGGCCATTGACATCAGGTTCGCGAGCCGATTGTTCACCTTGATGGGGAAGTTGAGCGGGTCCTGATTGCTCTGATTCCGCACTTGGTAGATGCTTTCCTCGATCGCCGACGCGTGCGCCCGGAGCGTGTCGGCCGCAGCGCGTAGTCGCGCGTCGCCAGACTGCTTCAGCCGATCATCGAGCTGTTTCTTGACCCGCCGGATCTCGATCACCGCGGTGTTCGCCTCGTTCACGCGGTCCCGCACCTGCCGCGAGAAGGCGTACTGCGCCGCGAGATCAGCGGGTGTGACGTCGCGGCTCCACGGATGGGGTTCGATGGTCAGCGGTGCTGTCAGCGTTCGGCCGTCAGCCGTCAGCCGCACCGTGTAACGCCCCGGCGGCACGGCGGGCCCGGTGGTCCGCACCCCCCACATGATCATCCCGGGGAACGTGACGAACGGCTGGGCGCGCAGATTCCAGGTCAACTGGCTGACCCCCGCCGCGACCGGCAACCACTGCGTCCGGAGCGCTCCCCCCCCCCCGCCCCCCCCAGGCTCTTCGCCACCTCCGCCCGCACGAGCGGCGGCTTGCCGCCGTTCCGGAGGCGTGGTATCGGGCTCCCAAGTCCGGACCACCGCACCCGCCGAGTCGAGAATCTCGAGCCGCAGCGTGCTGGGTTTGCCTTTGAGGCGCCAGCTGAGGGTCACGCCCGGGCCAGAGCGCACGCCGTGGGGCGGCGTGAACAGCCAGACGTCCGCCGCGAGGGCTTCGGCCGTCGCCTGGCGCAGCGGCGCCAGGTTGTCGAGCACCCAAAAGCCGCGGCCGTGTGTGGCGATCACGAGCTCGTTGTCCTCGACGATCACGTCCGCAACCGGAACGTCGGGGAGCGCGGGGTTCAGCGGCTGCCACAGTGCGCCGTCGTCCGTCGAGACATAGACGCCGTGCTGGGTGGCGGCGTAGAGCAACCCGCGGCGCGTCGGGTCTTCACGCACTGCGTGTGTGTACGCATCGGCGCGGACGCCGTTCGTGATCTTCGTCCAGGTGCGGCCGAAGTCCGTGGTCTTGAAGATGTACGGTGCGAAGTCGTTCAAGAGCGGGCGACGCACGGAGATGTACGCCGTCCCGTCGTCGAACGCCGAGGCGTCGATCTGACTCACGCGCCCGAAGTCCGGCATCGCGCGAGGCGTCACGTTCGTCCAGTGGGCCCCGCTGTCGCGCGTCACGTGGACGAGCCCGTCGTCCGAGCCGGTCCAGATGACGTTCACGTCGCGCTTCCCCGGGCCCACCGAGAAAATCGTCGCGTACACTTCGGGGCCGTTCATGTCGCCCGTGATTGGCCCGCCCGAGCGCTCGAGGGTCGTGGGATCGTGACGCGTCAGGTCGCCGGACAGCGCGGTCCACGTCTTGCCCCCGTCGCGCGTGCGCCAGAGCCGCTGCGACGAGACGTAGAGCGTGCGGGGATCGGCCTGCGAGAAGATGATCGGGAACGTCCATTGCCAGCGCTCGCGGATGTCCTTCGCGGGCTCGCCCGAATAGAACCAGGGGTAGGGATTCACCTCGCGCGCCGCGTCGAGACGCCGGTCGAAGCGGTCGACGTAGCCGCCGTTGTTCGTCCCCGCGTAGAAGATGTCGGGATCGAGGGGATCGGCGGCGACGTAGCCAGGCTCGCCGCCGCCGACCTGATACGAGACGCGCATCCCGCCCTGGGTGATGTCGCGGCGCCGCGCATTGGCGCTCGTGTCGGGCGGCGCCGCAAAAGCGGCCGCGTTCCAGTTGAACGGCGTACACAGTGTGCTGTTGTCCTGCTGAGAGCCGCATACGTGGTAGGGGACGTGCGCGGTGGTGATCGCGTGATAGAACTGCTCTGTGGGATAATCCTCGTCGGTCCAGCTGCGGGAGGTGTCGGTCGAGACGGCGCCCCCGCCGTCGTTCCCCACGACGAGGTGGCCGGGGTCGTCGGGATCGATCCAGAGGTCGTGGAAATCGCCGTGCGTCGCCGTGCCGACGGATTGCGTTGTCTTGCCGCCGTCGGTGGACCTGAACATCGCCGTGTTCTGCATATAGACGACATCGGCGTTCTTGGGATCGGCGAAGACGTGGGTGTAGTAGAAGGCGCGTTGCCGGATGGCGCGGCGGTCGTTGGCGAGACTCCAGGTGGCGCCGGCGTCGTCGCTGCGGTACAGACCGCCCTGCTCGTTCTCAACGAGGGCGTACACGCGGTTCGAATTCGCGCCCGAGACCGCGACACCGATCCGGCCCACGACGCCTTTCGGTAGTCCCGGGTTCCGCGTGATCTCTGTCCACGTCTCACCGCCGTCCGTACTCTTGAAGAGGCCGCTCCCCGGTCCCCCGGACGACATCTGGTATTCTTTGCGGTACGCCTCCCACAGCGCCGCGTAGACGACGTTGGGCTTGTTGCGGTCGATCGCGATGTCGATGCCACCTGTCTTGTCGTCGCGGTAGAGGACCTTGCGCCAAGTTTGGCCGGCGTCCGTGCTCTTGAAGATGCCGCGCTCGGGGCTCCGCGCGCTGTATTTCCCGAACGAAGCCACGAAGACGATCTGGGGATTGGTGGGATGAATGCGGATCTTCGCGATCCCGTGGGACTCGGCGAAGCCCACGTGGGTCCATGTCTTGCCAGCGTCGGTGCTGCGGTAGACACCGTCGCCCGGCATGATGTTGCCGCGCAGGCAGGTCTCGCCCATGCCGATGTAGACGATGTCGGGATTGGACTCGCTCACCGCCACGGCGCCGACCGAGGCGCTGTTGACCTGGCCGTCGGTAACGGGGAACCAGCTAGTGCCGCCGTCGGTCGTTTTCCAGAGCCCGCCGCCGGTGGCGCCGAAGTAGGCTTCCTTGGGGCGGCTGCGGACGCCGCTCACGGCGATCGAGCGACCGCCACGGTCGGGGCCGATGTTGCGCCACTTGTAGGCGGCGAGGAGCGTGGAGTCGAGTGTTGTCGGCCGCTGGGCGGCGAGGACGAGAATGGCGGTGAGGAGTGGAGTCACTTGAGTGGCGTCAGGTGGGCGATCGGCGTCAACTCGAGCTTACGAAACTCGACTTCAGAACCCTCCGCCTGCAAGGCGATCTGGCCGCGGTCGGCGGTCGCATCCGTGCCGTCGTTCACCAGGTCGCCGTTGACCCAGACGCGGATTGCGCGGGCCACGGCCTCGATCACCATCGTGTTCCATTCGCCGAGGGCCTTCTCGGAGCTATCGGTGAGATTCAGGATGCGCCGCGCCTTCCCTTCCGTGCCGCCCCACCGGGCCGGCGGTCCGCGCCGGCGCTCCATGTCGGGCACGCGGATGTCTTCCACGATGCACCAGAAATCACCCGCGTTGCCGTGCTCCATCTGCACCTCGATGGAGCGCGGGAACATCTTGTAGAGGGCGCGCGGCGTCGACGCGTGCACGAGGATGCCCGCGTTCCCGGGCTTGCCAGGGAACCGGTATTCGATCTCGAGCCGGTAGTCGTGGTACACGGAATCCGTAATGAGATGGCCGCGGGGGTCGCCCAAGCTCACGAGCAAGCCGTTGCGCACGATGAACGACTTGGGCACCTGTGGATTGGTGTCGGCGGCGGGGACGTCGGCGTGCCAGCCCGCGAGGTCCACGCCGTTGAACAGACTGTGCGGCGTGCTCTGCGCAGCCCGGACCGCGGGGACGGCGCCGGTGAGGGCCGCGATCAGGACACCCGCGACTCGGGCGGAACGCATCGCGGCCCAACGTGCGGTCAGAGGGGTGCAGGACGCAAGGGGGCGTCCTGGTTACTGGATCTTCACGACGGACGCGACCGAGGGAACCCCGTTCGCGTTGAGGATGAACAGCATGTAGTGCCCGGGCGGCGCGATGTTGGCCGTGCTCGGCGACTGCACCGTGAGACCTCCCCCGCCAGCCTGGAACGTCAACTTGAGAAACCGCTGGTTTGTATTGAAGGCGTGAGTCACCGATCCCAGCCTCACCAGGTTCACCGCCGCGATGTTGGCCGCGTCCGGAGTCCCCACGAAGAAGTCTGCGCCGTACCCCACCGTCGCCGGTGCCGAAGAGATCGTCGGGCGTGGACCCTTGAACAGATACCGCGGCGAATAGAACTGGGCCTCGAGATAACTCGGTCCCCAGCGACCGCCGCCCGCCGACAACACGCGGCCGTCCGGCAACAACAGCGCGGTGGAGTGATAGATGCGCGGCCGGGTCGAAGGCGCCATGAGTGTCCAGCTCTCGGCTGTCGGGTCCCAGAGCTCCGGTGTGAGCACCGGGGCGTTGGGGTCGAACACATCCGAGTTGAGCCCCCCGCCGATGGTGAGCACGGTGCCGTCAGGCAGCAACGTCAGGTTGTGCTCGGTGCGCGGGAAGGCCATCGGGCCCGTCTGGCGCCAGTGTGGATTCGGGGCCGTCATGTCGAGCACGTATGTGGTGGCGACGGACGGCGCGCCGGGCAGATCGGGGTCCCGCCCATTGCCCGACTTCATGATCTTGCCGGGCGTGTACATGACCGAGCTGCCGGCGTCCAGCACGGCTGGATCGACCGTTGTCCACGTCTGCGTGGCGAGGTCAAGCGCGTATGTCGGGATCGCCCGCCTATTCGCCCCCGTGACCAGGATCCTGCCATCGGGGAGGACAAAGTCGTGTGGGTAGTATGGAAGGTCCAACGGCGCGCCCGTGAGCTGCGTCCACGTTCCCGTCGCCGGGTTGAACACCTCGGGCAACAGCGCGTTGCATTCGTTGCAATTCACTTCTCCGCCGACTACCAGCATGCGCCCATCGGGCAAGGTCGTCACCGTCGGGTACCAGCGACCGACCGCCATCGTCCCCCCCGACGTCCAAGACTGAGTCTGCGGATTGAAGATCGTGCCGTTAGCGACACCCACGTGGTTACTGATGTGACCGCCCGCTATGAAGACCCTGCCATCCGGGAGCATACTGAGGCCGGCGCAGAACAGGTTCGCGGCCAGGAACGGCCTCACCGTCACCGTGAGCGTCGCAGGATCGAAGACCGCAGCGCCCGTGGCATCCGTGTGGTCGTCCCACGCGAGGACCTTGCCGTCGGGCATGAGCGACATATGGATCGCCACCAGAGGCCAGTCGAGAACCTGTGACCACTGGCCCACCACGGCGGGATCGGTAGACGTACTGTTGGTCACCGTCACGGCGACCGCCGTCGATACGGTTGAATTACCAGCGCCGTCTCGAGCCCGAGCCGTAAGCGTGTGCGGCCCGTTCGACGTTGTCACGGTATTCCACGGGATCGCAAACGGCGCGGTCGTATCCTCCGCCCCAGACGGATTGCCGTCGAGGAAGAATTGGACGCCGGCGACCGTGCCGGAGTTGTCCGAAGCGTCGGCGGTCTCATTGACGGTGCCCGTGAGATTCGCTCCGGCGGCTGGCGACGTGATAGTGACGGTCGGAGGCGTCGGGTCTGGCGGCGTGGTCGTAAACGAGACCGACGTGTCAGTGCCGAGGATCTTCGAGTGGTCGGCGCGGACGAGGTAGCCCTGGAGCACGTGGGAGCCCGCCAAGACGTTGGTAAACTGGTAAACACCGTCGAAGCTGAGGTCCATGACCTCGGGATTCGCATCGAGCTTGAAATGGACGTGATTGACCTCGGTGAGGTCGCCCGAGGCGATGTACCCCACATCAACTGTGGTTCCGGTGATGGCGGCGCCGGCGGCGGGCTGGAGGATCACCAGCTTGGGCGGAATCGTCGCGACGTCGACCGCCATGTCGCTCTGGATCTCGGCGGCTGTCTGGGCCCGGTTATAGATGCGGACGTCGTCGATACGGCCCTGGAAGCTCTCCCCGTAGGTGTTGTTCCCGATGCGCAGCGGCGTCGTGCCGGTTTGGAGCAACCCGGTAGCCGGCGTCGTGTTCACCTGCGTGCCGTTGACGAAGAGCCGCAGGGTCGCCCCATCGTACGTCACGGCGAGGTGCGTCCACGTGTTGACGGCGATCGCGCTGGGGGCCGAGAGGTGATGGTCGGTGCCGTTGAACGTGCCGCCAGCACCCGGTCGCAGCGCCCCCGCATCGCTGCTCGCGTGCAGGAAGTAGGCATCGACCTCGCGCTGCACGATGGTGCGCCAGCCGCTTTGGGTCGCCGTGGGAAACACCCACGCCGACAGCGTCATCCCGGACGTGACGTTCAGCGTAGAACTGAAGGGGACCAGGACGACGTTGCTAGTGCCGCTGAAGCTCAGCGCATTGCCGTAGCGCCCCAGCGTGGACCACGTCGCCCCAGAGATCGTGCCCGTATTTTTATAGCCCGAAACATCCACGACAGTAGTGCCGGTACCTTCCTTGAAGCTCCACGCCCCTACGAGACCTGACGCGGGCGCCGGTGGCGGCGGCGGCGG
>WNGO01000009.1_pt1 | contig 44146 bp, 43 predicted proteins | sample 5400511 | NCBI WGS metagenome assembly WNGO01 (sample SAMN13153380, study PRJNA577476) | soil metagenome | isolation source: 20 cm soil or saprolite under Garry oak tree replicate 2 | place: USA:California | collected 2016-06-15 | reverse complement strand
CGCTAGCCACTGCGCCGCTGTCCGAGGCGCAGCGCAAAGCCCTTGGCCTCGGGTCGCGACGCCCGTTTTACACAGTCGACTTACCGTACCTGTGGGGACGCTTACTCGAATCAAACGGCGCCATCTTCGGCGCGGGGCTTGTCCCGCCTTACGTCGGAACGCCTTCCCGCTTTCCTCTTGGCGACGGCTCGATGAAAAACGCCGCGCGCGACTTGCGCAGCTACGATGTGCGCAGGGGCCAATCCGCGGACCGCCTCCGCTGGCTCGAAAACCGTGTCCGCAACTTGCATCCCGCGCTCGAATCCGTGCGCATCACGCACCGCTGGGGCGGCCCGATTCTCTTGACGGAAAAAATGCTCCCCATCTTCCGCCGCCATCCTTGCGGCAAACAGGTGTTGATCCTCGCCGGCTACAACGGCCATGGCGTAGCGCTCTCCGTCTATCTTGGCAAGTGGGCCGCGGAAGCGCTCCTCGCCCGGCGCGCTCTGCCGTCCTGGGAATAATCCAAATAGCGGTTGTCTGGCGCTCGCAATGATAGAATCCCACGCGCATTCCTGAGGAGGAGCGAAATGAGCAGCAGGCTACGGACTTGGATGATTGTTTCACTGGCAGGCGCGGCGCTGCTTTGCGGGCAAGCGGTCGCGGCGCAGGAGAGGACGCCAGACTGGTCCAAGGTTCAAATCAAAGCAACCAAGGTTTCCGGCAACATCTACATGCTAGAAGGCCAGGGCGGCAACATCGCAGCGTCCGTAGGCGAAGACGGAATCGTCATCGTGGACGACCAGTTCGCTCCGCTTGCAGAAAAAATCCAGGCCGTGCTCAAGGAATTGAAGACTACGGACAAACCCGTACGCTTCGTCATCAACACCCACTATCACGGGGATCACTCCGGGGGAAACGCGCCATTCAGCAACGCCGGCTCTACGGTGATCGCACAGGACAACGTGCGCAAGCGGCTGGAAACGGGCGGCATCGCGGGCAATGGCGGCTCCATGAAGATAGAGAATAAGCCAGCGGAAAAAGCGGCGCTCCCTATCATCACGTTTGAACACGACGTGACGGTGCATCTCAACGGCGAGGACATTCGCGCGCTGCATTTTCCTTCCGGCCACACCGACGGCGATTCCATCATTTTCTTCCCGAAAAATAATGTCGTACACATGGGCGACGACTTCGTGCGCTACGGATTCCCGTTCATTGACGTGGCCAGCGGAGGGAGCGTACAAGGCATGATCGACGCCATGGAAAAGGCCACTGCGCAGTTGCCGGCAGATGTAAAAGTTATCCCCGGCCACGGTGCGTTATCGAATTTGGACGATGTTCGAGCGTTCACCAAAATGCTCAAGGAAACTTCCGCAGTGGTGCAGAAAGCCATCGACGGCCAGAAAACGCTGGACCAGATGAAGCAGGAAAAAATTCTCGCAGCCTGGGAGAAATGGAAGAACGGGTTCGTCAACGAGGACGCGTTTATCGAGACGCTCTACAACTCGCTGACCGGGCATAAAGGCGAGTTCATGAAGCACAACTGAAAGATCCAAATCTTACTGGGTCGATGCGCAGGCCAGGCTTCAGCCTGGCGCGGTGTAAATTACTTGGTGGAATCCAGGCAGGGAAGCGCGGAAGTTTTCGCCTCGGGAGTTTCGTACGATACGTCTCCCACCGAGTCTTGCATGGAGAGCAGCACCCAGTTTTGCGGTTCGTCGGCCGTCCGCGTGAAGGTGAAGAGAGCAGTTCGCTCACCGCTGATTTTATAGCGCATGGTGCGCTTGATGACCGGATACACATCCGTGGTCGTGTCTTCCATCGCTGCGCCGCAGCGCGCAATCAAACGATCCGGGGTCACCGTATCGGTGGCCTTGGTGATGCGACGTTCCCGCGTTTGCTTGAACCACCCCGCGGCCTTGACGATGACGAACTGCGCAAAAAAGAGACCGGCGACGACAAGGACGACACTTCCGGCCATGATCCAGGATTGCTTAATTTCTGGGAGCTTCATGGGACGCCTACCCTTCTGGGCTTGCTCCCATGATCGCTCCGCCGACGGCCTCTGGAAGAGAAATTTTGTAGACCGCTGCGAGTCGGTAACTTCGCTGTAGGTGGCGGGGCGGTCTGGAACCTGCACCGTTTATGGCCGGGCGTTCGGCGAGAAGAAGCCAATCGGCAGGTCGCGCGCAGTGCGCAAGCCAGCCGGAGCGTCAAGGATCACGGGAATCGAGTTCACGACGACCGAAGCCGTGGCTATGTCGCCATGCGAACCGCCGGGAATCAGCAAGCTGATGTTGGGATGCCCCGTCAGCGTGATCGTATCGGCAGGATCTTTTGCGCCGACATACATCTGCAACTCGAGATAGACGAGTTCTTTGCCGTCTTTCGACAGGCCGCGTCCAATTTGGTGCACTCCCGCCGCCTGGCCCACCTCGACTGTCAAGTATTCCGTCGGCACGCGCTCGTTGGCGACTTTGGGTTCGATCGTTTCGGTAATTTGCTCGACGGGCAAATTCAAACTGTCGGCCACCATGGCTACGGATTCCGGCAAGCCAACGTGTTTGATCACGCCGGCTTTTACCTGCGCGCGAAACTCCTCGACGGCCATTCCCGCGCCGATTTTTTTCTGCAGCGGCAGGCGCCGCTTCGAAGCGTCCACCACGCGCACCGCCTTGGCGTGTTCTATGCGCTGAGAAATCGCTGCGAGCGTCACGACAAGTTTGTCCATGACGAAGCCCGGGTTCACGCCCGTGCCCACCAGCGCCACGCCGGACTCCTTCGCGGCCGCGTCCAGCTTCGCCGCGAGTTCGGGGTGCGTTCGAAACGGATACGACAATTCTTCGCAGGTCGAAACGATGGACGACTCCGCTTTAAGGCACATCAGCAACTGGTCCATCACTTTTGCGAGCGACGACGATGTCGAATGGATCACCACGTCCGCATTCTGTTCCAGCACTTCCTGGGCATCCGCGGAAACGCTCACGCCCCACGGCGCGTCCGTCGCGCCAATCACTTCGCCAAGGTCACGCCCGACTTTCGCGGGATCGGTATCGATGGCGCCGATGATTTCAATGGCCTGTTTTTCCCGCATCAGGCGCGCGATGGATGCGCCAATCGGGCCCACACCATACTGGATGGCGCGAATTTTCTTTTTCACGTCGTTCTCCACTCCCCGGTTTGAATGCGCACAACGCGCATTTTCGCTGCAAAAGAAACCCCTACGATAATGGAATTCCCGCGCGCATTCAACGAAGAAGCGTTCCAAGCGTTCCGACGGACGGCGTTCGCGCCGGTAAAGCTGGAAATGTTGCTGGAGCCGGGCTTGCGCCGCATAATGGTTTGGGAAGACACCAGCCGATTGCGGAGGAGTTCTACATGCCTGCAAAAAAACTTTCCGATCCCGAGATTACCGCTCAGCTTTCCAAGACCAAGGGATGGACTCTTGTGAACAGCAAGCTGCACCGGGAATTTACGTGCAAGGATTTCGTTACGGCGTTCGGCAACATGACGCGTGTCGCGCTCGTCGCCGAAGCCATGAACCATCATCCGGAATGGTTCAACGTGTGGAACAAAGTGGTCATCGACCTGAATACGCACAGCGTGAAAGGCATCAGCGACTACGATTTCAACCTGGCGGAAAAGATCAACGAAATCTTCGGCGCGTGATTTGTCCCCATCGAAAACGAATTCTCCCGAATGAGACTAGACCGCCAGCCGCAAAAATCCAACCGGGGCTGGATTTTCCTTTTGCTGCGCTGGGCGGCTGCCCTGCTCGTTCTTGGAGTTCTTTTTTATCTGCTGCCGGTGGCGCCGCTGCCTAGCGCATTGGCGCGCGTCCCCCTCACGCGTCTCGTCGCGGTGTTGCTGATTTATCTGGTGGCTGTGACGGGCGGCATCACCAAGTGGCATACGGTGGTGAATTCCGCGGGCGCGCAGCTTAACTTCGCAGCCAGCGCACAGTGCTACACCAGCGGACTGTTCGGCGCGCTTTTTCTGCCGTCGATTATCGGGGGCGACGTGGCGCGCCTCGCGGTGGGAATCTCGCACAGTCCGCGTCCCGCCGCGGTGATCACCGGGAATGTGGCGGACCGTTTTCTCGACGTGGCCGCGCAGCTCACGCTTGTCTCGCTGGGCCTGATGCTGCTGCCAGTTTCCCTGCCGGTCCCGTTGCAGGCGCCGGCGAAGCGCTTGCTTTTCGCCGGTGTCGTTGGCGCAGCAGTTTTTTTTGGTCTGGTCTTGGCGCTACACCGGCCGCTCCTGCGCGGACGCTCTATTCGAATCCGGCGCAGGCTCGCGCAACTTCGCCACGCCATCCGCGCCGTTTCCCGGCGTCCCTTGCGGCTGGTTCTTTGCTGGTTGTTGGGAACTTCCGTGCAGGGGACTTATGTCCTGCTCACCGCTCTCTTGGGCGTCACTTGCGGACTCCGCCTCCCGCTGCGTGTGTGGCTCTTCGCGTGGCCACTTGCCAAAATCGCCGCCGTGATGCCCATTACGCAAGGCGGCATCGGTGTTCGCGAGGCGGCGCTTGTCGTGCTGCTCGCGCCCTTTGGCGCGCCCGCGTCGCAGGTTCTTGCGACGGGAATTGTTTGGGAGGGCGTGATCATCACTGCAGGGCTGCTCGCAGGACTAACGGCGTTTCTCTTGCGCTATTTGCAGTCTCCTGGGTCTCGACGCTGATTGCCACACTCAAAATCTTAAATCCTGAGGCCATCTTCCTCGATCTATTGCTCGCGCAAAGAAGCGGACGGATCCGAGTTGAAGCGCGACCGCCAAGTGGGCATTGACTATGGAACGCGGCCACTCGCGAACCCCAATGAAGTGAGGCGTGGCTGCATTTTTTCTCATCGATCCGTTTACTTTTTTGTCGTTGACACGTGCGTTTTGCAGTGCTACAAACCGCACAAAGACAAGCTCTTTGGTGGTGAGTCTCCTAACGAATTGTACTAACAGTCGCGAGTGAGGCCGCAGACCTGCCTGGCAGGGCAGGCCTGCTGAGCTGCCAAGAGTGTTGTCAAGCAACACCCCACCACCCCGGGAGGTGAGAACGAAGCTGTTTTCACCTCCTTTTTATTTTTGGCCGCCGAATGCCGCGTCTCCTGTTTCCGTGTGAAACATTGTTATCCTCTTCCTCCTCATTCCGCCAAACCTCGTTGCCTCCCCCTGTTCCGTTGCATAAGACCCGCTCTCGGTTAAGATTACGCTGTCATCGATGCTTGCGACCACAAAGCCGTCCATACGTTTGAGCTCAGAATGAATTCCATCGCGCCGCCGCTCCTCTCCTTAGCGCACGTGACGGTCATGCGTGGTGACCGCGAGGCCCTGCATGACGTCAACCTGGACATCGCGCGCGGGGAGCATGTGTGCATTTTGGGGCCGAACGGCTGCGGGAAATCAACGCTGATCAAGACTATTACGCGGGAGTGCTATCCACTTGCGCGAGAGGGGTCCAGCATTTCCATACTGGGGCGCGAGCGATGGGATATTTTCGAACTGCGCGCGCTCCTCGGAATCGTGTCGCCGGACTTGCTGGCTTCGTGCACGACGGATGCCACCGGCCGCGATGTAGTGCTTTCCGGTTTTTTCGGCAGCACGCGCATTTTTCCGCACCATCATCCTGATCCGGGACATCTCGCGCGTGCGGAAGATACTCTGGCGCGGCTTGGCATTGCGCATCTCGCCGATCGCGCGGTTACGGAGATGTCCTCCGGTGAAGCCAAACGCACGCTGATTGCGCGCGCTTTGGTACACCATCCGCGAACACTTTTGTTTGACGAGCCAAGCAATGCCCTGGACATTGGCGCGCAGCTTCAGCTTCGCGACACCATGCGGCAGCTTGCGCAATCCGGGCTGGGGATTTTGCTCGTGACGCACCATGTATCCGAGATCATTCCAGAGATCGAGCGCGTCATTCTCTTGCGCGAAGGCCGCATCCTGGCCGACGGCTCGAAATCCTCCGTGCTCACCGAGGAGCATCTTTGCAGATTGTTCGGAGTGGCCGTCCGGCTGGGCCAGAGCGACGGGTATTTCCATCTTTACTGAGCGAAATCAACTTGGCTGCGTTCAGTCAGCTCGTCTGCGCCAATGCGTAGAGCAATTCGGCAAAGGAGCGCACGGCGCCATCCATGCCGTGGACCTTGGGGTTTTTCGATTCGATGACGTAGTACTCGTCGGGAGCGTGCGCCCCGCTTCCATGGCCGAGTCCAAACGGGCCCGCCGCCAGATGCAGCGGGTCGCCGGTGAAAACGTACCCGGGCCACGACCCCGCGCTGCGCGGAAGAATGACCGGATCGATTCCGCCCCTGCGGTACACCTCGGTTTCGACGTGGATCAGTGCCGCGTCGGCGCGCGTGCTGTTGGGGTCGTAACCGCCCGTCATGCGAACTTCGATGTCGCCGAAACCTTTTTTCGCGAGGTGCGCCTTGAGCGCGGCGAGCGCCTCCGTGGCGGTCATGTCTGGAACGAGACGCAGGTCGAGCTTCGCGGTGGCCTTTCCGGGGAGAATTGTCTTTCCGCCCGGACCGGTGTAACCGCCGACGAGGCCTTCGATGTTCACGGTGGGCCGCGACATCAGGAGTTCCAGCGCTTCGTTCCAGCTTACGTCGTGAACCCAGTGCTCGACTCCAAGAAGTTTCTTTGCTTCCGCCTCGCTCAAGCGGCGCGCCGCTTCGGCAATCATTTTCCTTTCCGCGTCCGAAACCGGGCGGGCCTTGGCGGCAAAACCTTCGATGGCTGGATCGTTGCCGTCGGGCGAAACCAGAGTGGCGAGTGCTTCGACCAGGTGCCATGCCGGGCTATCGAGACGTGCTTTGTTGCTGGAGTGAACGTCCTTGCGCGGGCCGCGGCCCCAGCGTTCGCCGCTGGAAATCAATTCGCACTCGATCACGCCCTTTGCGCCCAGCGCCATGGTGACTTCGCCGTCGAGCCCCTGGGAGGCGCTGGGCATGAAAATTCCTAGGCAGTTCTTCAGGGCGCCGAGCACTTCCGGCCGGCGCACAATCTGCGGAAAGTGCGGTGAGCCGATCTCCTCTTCTCCTTCGGCCACGAAGACCAAATTCACAGGGAGCTTCTTACCGGCGCCATGAATCGCGTGCAGCGCGGCTAGGAATGACGCTTCCGGCCCTTTCTGGTTGACGGCCCCGCGGCCGATCACGACTTTGCCGAGCCCGGGTTTGTCCACTAGAGCGGCTTCGAACGGCGGCGAAGACCACTCAGCAGGATCGGCCTGCTTCACGTCATACATATAGTAAAGGCCCAGCGTTTTCGGGGCGCCGGCATCCAGAGTGGCGAAGACGCCTGGCTGGCCATCCGTGGAAATTTTTGTGGCTTGCTGAAAACCTGCGTCGCGCAGCATGCGCATCATCATGTCGCAGCCCTCGTTCATGCCGCGGTTTTCAGCGGCGATGGACGGCTGGCGGATCCAATCCTGCAGGTGTTTGACGGATTCGTCGTGGCGCCTTTCAATTTCGGTGCGAATGGCGTCGAGGTCGCTGGCGGCCGCTGCGCTGCGGGCCCATGCGGGCCAGGCCAACGTGGCTGCGCCGGCTGCAGCGGTTGCGGCAGCGCCTTGAAGGAAAGTGCGGCGGTCGGAAGACGGAAGGAGCGGCGAAGAATTCGAATTGTTCTGCTCGCGCCCTTCGCCGAGAGATTCGTGGTTGGAGTTCGAAAGATTTGGCATGACAGCCTCCGCAAAGGATTTTCGTGCCGAGACAGAAGCCGGGGATCGTCGTCTCGTTTTCAACGCGGGAGATTATACCTTCTCGATTCAGTCGGCAACTTCCATCGCGGCCGATTGGACGCGCCGTGGTTTGCGATAATGAATCTCGTCTTGGGTGTGATTGACGAAGCGCGCAATGGTGCTGTTGGGGCCGACGCCCCAACCCGTGAAGTCATTTAAGAGAGCCACGGCATTGAGATTCAGCGAGTCCGTATGCTTCCAGCGAACACCGGAATCATCGGTCATATCTTCGCCGTTGGGACCGACGGCCACCCACCGCCCATCATCGATGTGTGCCACGGCGGAGCGGTAGCCGCCGGGCTGCAGCGCGGCTAGTTGCCAGGTCTTGCCATCATCGGCTGAATAGGCGGCCACGCGGTAGGGGTGGCCGGGTTCCTTGTAGTCGCCGCCCAACGCCATGATTTGATTCTCGTCACCAAGGGCAAGCGAGAAGATCCCCGCGGAAGACTTGCCACTGGCAATGGGGGTTTCTGCCATCGTCCAAGTGAGGCCCGAATCGGTGGAGTGAAAGACTCGGGCAGCGGGACCGCCGGTGCCGAAGAAAATCTCCTCGCCGGAGACTGCGAGACAAGTATTGCTCGCAGCGAATGCGCCTTCGCCGGGCAGCGCCGCTGGCATGTTTTCGCTGGCCAATGGACTCCAATGCTCGCCGTCGGTGGTGCTGAGAATCAGGAACTTGCCATCGAGGGGGTCACTAAGAGCAACGCAATGTTTTTCGGAAAAGCAAGCGATCGAGTCGAGAAAGAATTCCTTGCGTTTGTCCGTGTATTGTAGGTTCCAGGTTTCGCCGCCGTCGGTTGTTTTATAGACGCGCGACTTTTCGCCTTCGCCGCTGGACATCGCGTAGGCGACGTTCTCTGAGAACGCCACAATCCCACGAAAGTCGAGCGCGTCGCCGCCGGTGACGTGCCGCCGCTTCCACGTCTTGCCTTCGTCGATGGATTTTAGAATCACGCCATTCGAACCGGATGCCCAAACAACCGGCACGGGAACGCCCTTCGCATCTGGCATCTCGGCCACGCTGACCCCGCGCAGGTTGCTGTCAATTCCGCTCGTCTGCACCTTCCACCACTGCGCTTGGACGGTTGAGCTGAAGAACAACGAAAGCAGGAATGGCAAAAGGGCACGCATAACGCGCATTCTAGCAGGGGACTCTGCAAAGTGACGCTGCTGATTCATCCGCACATCACAGTTCTAAACGAAACATTTGTTTCTTGGCCACCACTGGCTTAGACTTCCGCGGGCTTCCTGCCAGGGAGGGACGAAGATGCGCGAGAAGAAATCGAAACGCCTTAGCACTCTGTTGTTTTTGATTGTTGGAGGAGGCTTATCTTGGCCCGCGTCCGCGTCAGCCCAGTTCCATCCGAAGGACACAGAGTGGCCTTCCTACGCCGCCGATCTTGCAGGCACACGCTACCGCCCGCTGGACCAAATCAACGCGACCAACTTCAGCGATCTTGAAATCGCCTGGAGCATTAAGACCGACAATTTCGGCGACCGGCCCGAGTACAAGCTCGAAGGAACGCCACTCATGGTGAACGGCGTTTTGTACGCCACGGCTGGATCGCGCCGCGCCGTGATTGCTCTAGACCCGGCCACCGGCGAATTGCTCTGGACTCATGGCGAGCATGAAGGAAAGCGCGGGGGAGCCGCCCCGCGGCAACTCTCAGGCCGTGGACTTGCCTATTGGTCCGACGGAAGAGAAGAGCGAATCTTTTACGTGACGCCGGGATTCCGGCTGATCTGCCTGGACGCGAAGACCGGGGTGCGTATTCCTTCATTCGCCGATAACGGCGAAGTGGATCTGAAGCTGAATGACGATCAGGACATTCTTCCGGATTTGACTACCGGAGAAATTGGCATCCAGTCGGCTCCCGTGGTCGCGAAAGACACCGTGATCATCGGCGCGGCTTTCCGCGAAGGCATGACGCCCAAGAGCATGCGCAACAACAAGGGCTATGTGCGCGGATTCGACGTGCGAACCGGCAAGCGTCTCTGGATTTTCCACACCATCCCGAAAAAAGACGAGTTTGGCTACGACAGCTGGGAAAAAGGCTCGGCCGAATACACGGGCAACACCGGAGTGTGGACGCAAATCACCGTGGATGAGCAACTCGGATTGGTTTACTTGCCGGTGGAGTCCCCCACCAGCGATTTTTATGGCGGGCACCGCCCGGGAAACAATTTGTTCGGCGAAACTTTGGTCTGCGTCGATTTGAAAACCGGTGAGCGCAAGTGGCACTTCCAACTGGTGCACCACCCGCTCTGGGACATGGATATTTCTTCCGCGCCGATTCTCGCGGACATCACCGTCGATGGGAAACCCGTCAAAGCCGTGGCCCAGCCCACCAAGCAAGGATTTCTTTATGTCTTTGATCGCGTGACCGGCAAGCCCATCTGGCCGATCCCTGAGCGCCCGGTGGAAGTCGGCAATGTGCCGGGCGAGTGGTACTCTCACACGCAGCCCATTCCCACGAAACCTTTGGCCTACAGCCGCAATGGCGTGCTGATCGACGACTTGATCGATTTCACGCCCGCGCTTCGCGAACGTGCCAAAGAAATTGCCTCAAAGTATCATCTCGGCCCCGTTTTCACGCCCCCGACGGTGAGCAAACTCGAAGGTCCACTCGGCACGCTCACGATGGGAACTGCCTCCGGCGGCACGAACTGGCCCGGCGGATCGTATGATCCTGAAACGCACAACGTTTACGTCTATGCTTGCAATTCGTGCATCGAGCCGGTCGGTCTGGTCCCCGCTCCCAAAGAAGTCTCCGACATCGCATACATCGCGGGAACGGCCGGCAGGGAAGTGGAGATTCTGCACGGTCCTGGCGAAAACGCCGGAGCCGATTCTCCCAGGCCGCCGAAGAAGCCGGCTGGCGGCGGTTTCAGCCGATTGGACGTCGATGGATTGCCCCTGGTCAAGCCGCCGTACGGAACAATTACGGCCATCAATCTCGATAAAGGTGAATTTGTCTGGCAGATCGCGCACGGCGAGACGCCGGACGTGGTAAGGAATTCCGCGGTCCTCAAAGGCATGAATATTCCTCGCACCGGTCAGACCACCTACAACATCGGGACGCTGGTCACCAAGACGCTGGTCATCGCGGGAGAAGGAAATATCACCATTACGGCGGATCATCCGCGCGGCGCGATGCTCCGTGCCTACGACAAAATGACCGGCAAAGAAGTTGGCGCCGTCTATATGCCCGCCCCGCAAACCGGTTCGCCGATGACCTACATGGTGAAGGGAAAACAGTACATCGTGGTGGCCGTCAGCGGCGGGCCTTACTCCGGCGAATACATTGCGTATACGCTGCCATCGACGGGAGAATGAACGCACTGCCGCACAGATGATCCACGCGGCAGGAAGGTAATGACCACGGTGAAGCTGACCTATCCATCGGCATTCTTCGTTGTGGCGGCAATCGCTGCGCTTGGCCTGCTTCGCGCGCAGGCCCCAACATCTTCAGATTCGCGCTCCGTGTGGGACGGCGTCTACACCGAGGAGCAGGCCAAGCGCGGCGAAACGATCTACCGCAAGGAATGCGCGGCTTGCCACGGCGACATACTCACCGGCGGAGAATCCGCGCCACCACTGACGGGTGGCGCATTCCTCGCCAATTGGAACGGCCTCACCATGGGTGATTTGTTCGACAGAATTCGCAAGACCATGCCGCAGAGCGCGCCGGGCCGCCTCACCCGCCAGCAAGACGCAGACATTCTGGCCTTCATGCTGAGCGTCAACAAATTTCCGGCTGGAAAGACGGAACTCTACCGGCAATCAGAGATGCTCAAAGAGATTCGCTTTGAAGCGGAGAAGCCGGCTCCCAAAAAATAGCAAGAACGAAAGTTTGGTTTCGCCAGCATCACCACATCCACGTTTTTTGATATTTCACGCACGGAGGATTGCCTCATGAAAAGAATGCTTCCCGTACTTTTGGTTGCCGCCGCCCTTCTCGGTTACATGGCTGGCTACGCCTCGAAACCCGCTCCGCAACCGATCCTCAGCGGCCATTTCGACGACCTTTCGATGATCCCCAGCGCCAACGCCCAGGAGAGCAAGAAAGAAACCATGCCTTTCGGCTTCAATTCTCCCCATGATCCGCCTCTTGCGCCCGATGCCCCGCCCATCACCTACTGGAACATCGACGACATTCGCAAAGCGCACGCCGAAATGGCCGAGAAAGCCGCGAAATTAGTGAAAGAAGCGGGCAGCGGAAGTTCGCAATCGTTTGGCGGCGGGCCCGTGCACGTGCAGACGCGCAACTTCACAATGTTCATGCTCTACCGCATGTTTCGCGACAAGCCTGTCCTCAGCTTGACCAAAGTCAACAGTGTCCTAGATGATGCCGAGCAACACGCCGGCGCCTACGATTTCTATATTTTCACCGGAGGCACCGGCGAAATGATCCTCGGCGGAAAAATCGCCAACCGGCAAAATCTGCAGGACAAAGACGGCATAATCCCGGGCGAATATCGCGGCCAGCCCGTCGTTGGCGGGCAAACCTACAAAGTGAAAGCCGGCGACTGGCTGCTGATTCCGCCCGACACCCCTCACCAGCCCAAGCCGGATCCCGGCGGCTTCAGCTACTTCATCATGAAAATCAATGTCGGCGTATATCCCTGGAGCCTGATCCGCTAGTCAGCCGCAATGATGAGGACTGTGGGTCTCGCCAGACAGTCTCAGCGCAACTGGCTGGACTCGACGCCTTTCTTCCGGGCTTCGTCAAGGAGCGCGTCGACCTTTGACTCGAGATCTTTTTTCTTGTCTCGCAACGCGCGCATTTGCACCTCGATGGGTTCGCGTTGGTAACTTTTGTTGAGTTTCATGCCGCTCGTGGACGTCGAGGGCTTGCCTTCGCTGAAGTTCTTCAGATCAACGAGCTGCTTGTCAATGTCGGCGATTTGCGCCTGCAGCTTATCGAGCTGCTTGCGAACCGAGGCGACATATTGCGCGTCCACCGGCTGGGAAAGCTCCGGCCTCGGCTTGTTCTTCGCGTCGCCAACCACGGAGACTGTGCCGCTGGCGCCGGAAATGTTCTCGTTGGTCCAGACTTTCTTCGGTTTCTTCGTCTCCGAAGGGGTCGAAGAATCCTGCGACGGGGTTGGCGGTGCAGGTGCGTTGCTGTCTGGAGATTGAGCGGCAGCGGAAAATGCCCCAAAGAGGGTCAAAATCATTGCCAATGAGAGCGAACGGGGCATGAAGCCTCCAGTGTCGCAGGGTCCAGGACTTTACCGTCTCAAACCTATTCTAGGAGAAAAAGTTTCACTGATCGGCGGTGCCCGCGAGTGGCTTGTCTAACTCGCCATGTCCGAGCTCCTGGCGAATGGCGGTAAGCGCTTCCTTGGGCGGGCCTATATAGCGGTAGTTTGAATAAAAAGTGCGCTCGTGAACGGAGAATCCGGAAAACAATTTGCGCCCGTCGAAATCGTACTGCGAGAAACTGGTAAGCCACAGCCCAAGCACAAACTCGTAGCGCTCTTGCATGAAGTGGCTGCCCTTGTAGATTTTTCCCAGAAACAAACCAATGGAAATGTCCTCGATGACGTCGCCTTCGATGCGCGCGACTTCGCCAGAGGCTTCGTCAATCCACACCAGGCCGCGCACCTTGGGAAAGATGGAAGTGAAGCGTGTCGTGGGTTTGAAGGCCGGGTTGGGATCCATCTTATATTTCGAAAGCGCTCGCTCGCCGCGCTGTTCCGCGGCGATCAGAGTAAACAGAAAGGCATTGTGCGTGGCGTCGATGAGATCGTTGCGGTCTTTCTTTTTCTTGGCGTATTTTTCTAGAGCTTCCCGCTGGGATCGGTTGTCGCTGACGAGTAGCGCCAGCGCCAGGCTCTCCAGGTCCGCGCGATACGCGGCGGAATCCTTGGGTTTGCCATCGGGGCCGAGGGCAATCCGCACCATGCCCGTCCCTGAAGGAATGACCCGCGAAATTTTTACCGCTGAGGGCGTTGGGTCGTTGGGATTCTTGCGAGTCTCGACGCGTTCGATGCGTTCGTAGAGATCCAGGGCGGCTTCGCCTTTTTTCTGGTTCGCGATGATGCGCTTAAAGAGATCCGGTTTTGTGGGCCCAATCGTGGGAGTGGTATCGGGTACGGCGGATTGCGCGGCGGCATCGGCAGCGAAAGCCAGCGACAGCAGCGCCAAAGAAATAAAAGTTTGATTGAGCATGATGCAAATTGGCGCGAAAGCCGCCAACGTCTACCCTGATTGGATTCGTCTGGGCACACAATTGTTGTACACCGCTATTGCACCGAAATTCTCCGCCCGATGTCAAACGGTCAATGCCAGGTTGTTCGCCGGAGCTGGTTAAGACTTTGGTTTGTCGGCAGGCTTCTGTTGTTGCTGCTGTTGGGCCTCTTCCGTCCAGGGCGGCACGAGGCTGTTCACGCGCGCGTAGGCGATAGATTGGCCGAGGTGTTCGCCAAAATGCCCAATGATCATAGTGAAAGATCCGCGCAGCGTTGATTGCCGCCCAAACATTTTCTGCGGCTTATCCGCATCGCCGTCACTCAGCGCCAGGGTGGCGCTGCGAAGGTGCGCAAAGGAATCCTTCAGCGCTTGCACCACCTTGGGCTTGTCGTTGGAAAGAGCGATGATTGCTTTGAAATCCAGGCCGTTGGGCGGCGCCGTCCCCAGCGCCCGGGCGACGCCATAGTTCGCGCCGACGATGTGGGTGAAGACTTCACCGACCGAGCGAACACCCTCGCCTGGACGCCAGGCATACTTTTCCACGGGCATGGCATCGGCCAGCCGGGTGTACCGCTGTTCATAGTAGGCAATTCCTTCCAGGAATTCCGCCCGGAAGCCTGACGTCGGCGCGGCGGACGCCATGGCCGGAGCTTTATGGTCGAGACTCTCCTGAGCTTGGCTGGATGGCATCAGACCTAAGACGAATAGTGTAACTATAAGAAGATAAAGATAGATACGACGCATGGCATCCTCCTTGTCGCGTTGATTCTGGCGGGCCTGGGCGAGCAACTTCTCCCCAGATTCGTTACGCAAAACGGTACAATATTGTATCGTTGATCCCTTGGAAATCGGCGTAGGCTACTCCAAGAAACACCGAAAGCAAAGTGCTCTTCCGCACGTCTATATACCAAGGAACGATTCGACCGGCCCACTCGTATTAGCTAGAGAAAGTTGGAGGTCTGTTTGGGCGTAACACCTATCGACGGATTTGACGCCATCACGCGCACCGCTCCGCGCGCCGCCGGTCTGCGCCTGAAACACGGCCGTTTCCGCAGCGGTTTGGTTACCATGACCGAAACGCTGCGCCTCTCTCTGGACGCCCTTCGCTCCCATAAGCTGAGGAGTTTTCTGACTTTGCTGGGCGTAATTCTGGCCGTAACGACGCTGGTCGCGGTCATGAGCGTGGTCGCCGGACTGAATTTCTACGTCGCCGACCGCATCGCCAATCTCGGCGCAAACGTCTTCGTTCTGAACCGATTCGGGATTATCACCAGTGAAGACGCCTGGATAAAGGCCCAGAAGCGCCCGCTGGTCACTACCGACGAATTCGACAAACTGAAGACCGGCATGCGCACCGCCGGCCAAATCGCCGCCCTCCTCGGCACCAACTCGGACGTGCGCCATGGCAATGACCTGCTCGAGAACGTCAGCATTCTTGGAGTGACTTCCAACTTTTCCGAGGTCCGCGGGTTTACCGTCGCATCGGGCCGCTTCCTGACGGCATCCGATCAGGAGCACCGCTCTCCCGTGTGTTTCATTGGCACGGACCTGGTCAAAAAGTTTTTCTCCAACGTGGATCCCATCGGCAAAACCATTCGTGCGGGAACGCACAGCTATGAAATCGTCGGCGTGTCCGCAGTTATTGGCAGTGCGCTCGGGCAGTCGCAGGATAATTTCGTTTTTATTCCCCTGGAGACCTTCAGCAAGGAATGGGGCACGCAGAGAGATTCGCTGGTGTTGTTTGTCCAGGCGCAAAACGCGGAAATGATGTCCGCCTCCGAAGATGAAGCGCGCATGCTGCTGCGCGCCTGGCGCCACATTCCCTGGGAGGGGCCGGACAATTTCGGCATCATCGGTTCGGACTCCATCATGGGCCTGTGGCAATCCTTGACCGCCAACTTGTTCACGGTCGCCGTGGGACTCACTGCCGTCTTCCTTGTCGTCGGCGGAATCGTGATCATGAATATCATGCTGGCCAGCGTCACGGAGCGCACGCGCGAAATTGGCTTGCGCCGGTCGCTGGGCGCGCGGAAGATACATATCGTTCTTCAATTCGTGACGGAATCGGCGGTGCTGGCGGCGACCGGCGGCTTGATGGGGATTATTCTTGCCTACGTGGTGGTCGCGGTGGCTCGCGCTCTGACCTCCATTCCCATGCGGACTCCGATGAGCGCCGTAATTCTCTCGCTTGCCGTTTCCACCAGCGTCGGTCTTTTCTTCGGCATCTACCCGGCGACGCGCGCGGCAAAACTTGACCCCATCGAAGCCCTTCGGGCAGACGGCTAAGGATAATCGCGGCTCGTCTAACCGAGCCGCCACCAGACGACCATGGCGCAACAGCACGGCGAGAATCTCAGGCAGGCAATGGACACGCTCCGCGCGCACAAGCTGCGCAGCTTTCTCACCGTCTTCGGTGTCGTCCTCGGCGTCAGCGTCATCATGCTGGTCGCCGCGCTCATTACTGGATTCGACGAGCAGGTGCAGGAAAGCATCAAGCAGTACGGCGCCGATACCGCGTTCATCTCGCGCTTTGACCAGGGCCCTCACGGCGGCGGCCGGCGCCCCAAGGAAGAGCGAGAACGCAAGCCGCTGACCCTCGAAGACGGCCAGGCCATCAAGGAATTATGTCCTGCGGTGAAGGACCTCACCGTTTTTATCAACTGGTGGGAACAGCCGCATACCGTGCGCACCAAGTATGGCGAGGTTAGCTCCATTGATTACCGTGGCGTGCAGCCGAATTTTGGCCAGGTCTATGCCAATGCCGCGACGCTGGCTGGCCGGTTCATCAGCGAAGGTGACGACCTGCACCGCGAAAAGGTCGTTATGCTGGGTGAAAACGCCGCCCCCGTGCTTTTTCCCAATGTTTCACCCATTGGCAAGGACGTGATGATCGACGGTTCGGCATTTCGCGTCATCGGTGTTGTGGAAAAGCCCAAGGGCATGTTTGGCCAGGACGATGAAGACCGCCGCATTCTGATTCCTTACAATACTTTCCGAAAGATTTATCCCGGCGCGTACGAACACAGCATCCGCATGCAGGCTTATCCAAACATGCTCGATCAAGCGGTGGACCAGGCCACCGAAGTGCTTCGCCGGCGCCGCAACGTTCCCTACGACGGCAAGAATTCTTTTTCGATTCAGACTTCCCAGCAAATCGTCGATCAATTCCACAGCATCCTGGGGATGGTCGCGCTCGCCACGTTTGTCCTCAGCGGAATTGGCCTGCTGATTGGCGGCGTCGGCGTGATGAACATCATGCTGGTCAGCGTCACCGAGCGCACGCGCGAGATCGGTATTCGCAAGGCCATCGGCGCGAAGAGCGGCGACATTACCTGGCAATTCTTGCTGGAAGCCATGGCGCTCACCGGAGTCGGCGGCGTGCTCGCGCTCGTCCTGGTCAATGGTCTTGTGCTGCTGGTGAGAGTTAGCTTGAAGTGGCCGGGAAGCGTGCCGGTGTGGGCGGCGGCCACCGGAATTGTTGTCAGCGTTTGTGTAGGGCTGGTGTTTGGAGTATGGCCGGCGATGAAAGCGGCGAAACTCGATCCCGTCGAGGCGCTCCGCTACGAATAGCGGGCAATTCTCTTCTCTCTTCTAGCTTTCAACAAAACTTAGGCGGCATCTAGTTTACTAACGCGGCGGACTTTAGGTTGCTGGAGCTGCGTTCAGCGGAGTGTGCGGATGCGGTTGGCGCCGGCGCTCCGGGCCAGGTGACCTCGAGGGCGAGCTCGTGCCGAATGAGCAACTTGGCGCGGCGCGTGATGTGGACGGCTAGCGTGTTTGCGCGCTCACCGCCGGTTTCCGCGAAGCCCTCTTTTTCCAATTGCAGGCTCCGGTCCGCTTTGTATAGCGCCACGCGAAATTGATGCGGTCCCGCGGCGAGCGCGTGTTCGAAATGCAGCGGCTGGCCTTTCTTCTCTTCCGCTAAATTTGCCGAGAAAAGCAATTCGCGATCAGCGAAGACGATCAAGGTGCCTTCTCGGACCGCCGAAGTAATCTCAATGTGCAGGCTGGAATTGGGAGGAGCTGCGGGCTGGTTGATGGGAGGCAAAGAGGGAAGAGCGGCAAGAAACGTTTTCGATGAAGAGTTGTGCAAAGGATGTTTTTCACGGGCGCGAGAATTCTTTGCGGAACGATTCGGCCGCGCTGGAGAATTTTTCCGTTCATCGGCTGGCGATAACACATCAGCCACGGGAACGGGCGTCACGTCCTGCGATGTGTGCATCAACGCTTCTGGCGGCAGCGCCAGCGAAAAACGAACACCCGCGGGAGGCGCAGGAACCGCAAGCCGCGTGCGGGCAGAGCGGATCGCTGGAACGCTGAGCGCCAGCAAGAGACACGCCGCCGCCGCGATCAAGATGTCCTCCGGGCGCGTCGGTTTCGACCACCACGATTTCTTCTTGATTTTGGGAGCGGCCGGTTGCTTGCTGGATCGCGCAAGCGGGTACAAGGCGGATGCCAGCTCATCGCAGGAAGCAAAACGGTCTCTGGGATTTTTGGAGAGGCAGCGGGCCACGATACGATCGAGCGCAGCCGGAACAGCCGGATTGCGCCGTGAAGGCGGCTCCGGGGCGGCCTGCAAAATCTGCGCACAAACGGCTCCGATGGAACTTCCATCAAAGGGGCGCGCGCCGGTCAACATCTGATACAAAACAATGCCGAGCGCAAATTGATCCGAGCGGGCGTCCTGCGGTTGTCCTTGGATTTGTTCCGGCGCCAGGTACGCCGGCGTGCCCAGCAGCCGGCCCGAGCCGGAAATCTGAGACGCGTACCGTGCGATGCCGAAGTCGCCGAGTTTTACCTTGTTTTCCGGCGTCACAAGAATGTTTCCGGGCTTGACGTCGCCGTGGAGAATTCCGGCGCGGTGGGCCACTGCCAGCGCATTGGCCAGATCAGCCGCCCAGGCGCACGCGCGCTGCGGCGTCAAGACGGACGGATCGAGGTGGTGCTCCAGCGTTTTGCCGGCGACGTATTCCATCACCAGGAACGGGGTGCTCTGCTCGTCGATGCCCACGTCATAAAGCTGCACGATGGAAGGATTGGAGAGCTGGCCGATGATCTGCGCCTCGCGCAGGAATTGCTGCTCTTGGCCTTCCCCGAAGCCATTGACAAAAGTCTTGAGGGCCACGACGCGGCCAATGACGTTGTCGCGCGCCATTTCAACGCGGCTGGTAGCGCCGGAGCCGAGCGGCTCGATGCATTCGTACCGGCCTTTTTGCAAGGTAATCATCAGGCAGAGCGCAGCAACCGCGCTGCGCGATCGCGCAGACCGTTTGCATTTCCATTGGATTGCGTGACAGGAACCGGAGTCTCTTTACGTCGCGCCAGTGGATACAGTTCTTCCGCAAGAGCCTCGGCCGGTGCGTAACGGGCCAAGGGATCTTTCGCCAGGCAGCGCGCAACGATGCCGTCAAAATTCGATGGCACGGATGGATTCGCGTGCGATGGCGGCAGCGGGGTGGAAGAGAGAACGCGGCTACAAATGGCTTGAAGGGAATCCGCGTCGAAAGGACGCTTGCCCGTCACCATTTCGTAGAGAACAACGCCGAGAGAAAATAGGTCGGAGCGCGCGTCTTGCGGTTTGCCCAAGATTTGTTCAGGGCACCAGTAAGCGGGTGTTCCCACAAGCGGCGTGGCTTTGGAATCATGGCTGGCCAGACGCGCCATGCCGAAGTCCATCAATTTCAAGCGGCCGTCATCCGTGATGAGCATGTTCGCGGGCTTCACGTCACCGTGAATCACGCCTTTGCGGTGCGCCACGCCGAGCGCGCAAGCCACTTCCGCTGCCCAGGCGCAGGCTCTTGGGAAGGGAACGCTGCCTCTATCCAGAATGCGATCGAGCGGCTGGCCTTCCAGGAATTCCATGACCAGATAAGGCGTTTGCGTGGCCTCGTCAATGCCCATGTCGTGGAGCGTGATGATTGAAGGGTGCGAGAGCTGGCCGACAACGCGCGCTTCCTGAATGAAGCGCTGGCGGGCTTCGCCGCTGGCTAATTCCTTGGGGAACAGCTTGATGGCCACCAGGCGGCCGATCATGGGATCATGGGCGCGGGCCACACGGCCGTGAGCGCCGGTACCGATGATTTCAAGAATCTCGTAGCGTCCGACTTGCACGGGGACAACTCCTCAGACCGCTAGGTTTGGAATAGGTGGATGATGGGGGAAAAGCGTGTTCTCTCAAATGAAGCAAGCGTCCTGTTTGAGAGGGTACGAACGTACTAGAGGGAAAATGGCTCTAAGTTCTTTGTGTTCAGCATTTAGTCAAGCAGGATTCATTTTGGGCGAGTAGCTGGCCGCCGGATCATCGCTGAGGAGACTGGCTGCGTAGCAGTGAGAGGGCTGACGAAGAATTCAATCGCGCGGGGAAGTCGCGAATGAAGGATTTCATGGCAGGATGCCAGAATCCGTTGAAGCCGAAGAAGTACATTTCTTTCATGGCGTGTTCCGCGGACCATTTCTCGAAAGCCATGCGGTAGGTAGCCACGAAAACTCCGGTGCGATCATCACCAAAGCGGCAGTGCACGAAAACCTTTTGCCCTGGTTGGCCGCGAAACAGAGACAAAAACTGAACCACCTGTTCGTCCGTCGGGGGCGACCAGCCACTGACGGGGATGTGCACAAAGCGCATGCCGAGCGATTCAGTATGCTTGCGCTCCCACGTGATTTTTTCCTGGTCTTCGCCGCGAAGATCGACAATCGTGGTGACGCCCAACAGTTTCAGTTCAGAGATGCCCGTTTCTTTGGGCTGCGCGCCGCGGTAGAGAAAGTCAGTGATTTTGCCAGCGTTGTGCACACCGGCGATCTGCAATTTCTGCCCGAAGGCGGGCTGCGTGAGGGGAGGAGCGGAAGCGGGCGCAGTGGTTTGCGCGAGAATGCGAAGGGGAAGAACTAGAAGGAGAACAAGCGATGGAAGAGTGCGCTGCATATTCAATAGGATGCAGAGAATGTGGCGTGAAAGGCAAGGCGGCGAAAAGTGTCAAAGAGGAAGCGGTGAAGTGGAAAATCGGTGGAAACCGAGTGGAAATCAGACCACTACAAATAGACGCAGTACGAAAACGTCAACCACATTTTGCGTTTTTCTCTTGACAGAATATTTTCTTCCGTTGATACTGCGAATCCAGATTCGGGGGACGTGGAAGCGCCAGACGGACCGGATCGAGGACGAATGAAGGTCCGTGTGGGCTAGGCCACGAGGCAGCCCGGGTTCTAAGCGAAAAAATCGAGCGCGAATACCTGCTCCGCGCCCGTATTTCAGGCGGGGCACCTGCTGTTAGGCTGAGTGCGAACCACCGGCCAACGGCAGAGCATTGGCGTTTTGCGCTGGAACTTGAGTGCGACCGGAGCATGGCCGGCCTTTTTTTTCGCTGCCCGCTTTCGCGAACCCATCGAATCGAGAGATGCGTTAACTTCAGCCCAGACCCTGAAGCGAAGCGCGGCGCCTCTGCGGGACGCAGAGGAGTAAAATAATAGGGTTCCCTCCGCGAGCGGGAACCCTGGAGCGCGGAGGGACGGATGGCTACAGTGAAGCATGCATTGAACGGAAAATCCCTGGCGACGGATGCGGCCGAGAAGACGGCAGTCAACACAGGGAAAGGTCTGACCTTTGATCGGTACTTTACCGACGGGAAGAAGTCTTCCTTCGACGCCGTCGAATGGGAAAAGCGCACCGCGCTGATCGGGAACGAAAAAGGGGTGACGATCTTCCGACAGGAAGACGTGGAAGTGCCGAAGAGCTGGTCACAGACGGCCACGAACATCGTCACCAGCAAATATTTCCATGGAAAGCCCGGGACTCCGCAGCGCGAAGGTTCGGCGCGGCAACTGATCGGCCGCGTGGTGAATGCCATCGTGCGATGGGGCCAAGAGGGCGGATATTTTGCCGATGCGGATTCGCGGGAGGCTTTTCGCGATGAGCTGACCCATCTCCTCGTCGAGCAGAAGATGGCCTTCAACTCGCCGGTGTGGTTCAACGTCGGCGTGCAGCCGAAGCCGCAGTGCTCGGCGTGCTTCATCAACTCGGTCAGCGACGACATGGAATCGATCATGGGGCTGACGCGGACCGAAGGAATGCTCTTCAAATGGGGCTCTGGGACGGGGACGAACTTCTCGACGCTGCGCGGCAGCAGGGAAACGCTGAGTGGCGGCGGGATTGCGTCCGGACCGGTGAGCTTCATGAAGGGCTTCGACGCGTTCGCGGGCGTAATCAAGAGCGGCGGAAAAACGCGGCGCGCGGCGAAGATGGTGATCCTGAACATCGATCACCCGGATATCGTTGAGTTCATCGAATGCAAGATGAAGGAAGAGCGCAAGGCGCACGTGCTGATCGAGCAGGGCTACGACAGCTCGATCGACGGCGACGCGTATGCTTCGATTTTCTTCCAGAATGCAAACCACTCGGTGCGCGTGACGGATGACTTCATGCGCGCGGTGGTGGAGGACAAGGATTGGTGGACGAAGAACGTCCTTGACGGGCAGCCGAATGAAAAGCTGCGCGCGCGCGACCTGATGATGAAGATTTCGGATTCGACGTGGCACTGCGGCGATCCGGGGATGCAGTACGACACGACGGTGAACCGCTGGCACACTTCGAAAAACACGGCGCGAATCAATGCCAGCAACCCGTGCTCGGAATACATGTTCCTGGACGATACGGCGTGCAACCTGGCTTCGCTGAACCTGATGAAGTTCGCGAACGGCAGCGGGCAGTTCGATGTTGCGGCGTTCAAGCATGCGGTGGACGTAACCATCACGGCGCAGGAAATCCTGGTGGACAACGCGAGCTACCCGACGCCGAAGATTGCGGAGAATTCGCATAACTTCCGGCCGCTCGGGCTGGGCTACGCCAACCTGGGCGCGCTGCTGATGTCCATGGCGCTGCCGTACGATTCGGACGAAGGCCGCGACGTGGCAGGCGCGATCACCGCGCTGATGTGCGGCGAAGCGTACGCGCAATCGTCGAGAATTGCGGAGCGCATGGGGCCGTTCCCGGGCTACGAAGTGAATCGCGAGCCGATGCTGGACGTGATTCGCATGCACCGCGACGCGATGCGCGGGATACAACCGGAACACGTGCAGACGGAATTGTTCCTGGGCGCGCAGGAAGCGTGGGACACGGCGCTGGCGCATGGCGAAAAGTACGGCTACAAGAATTCGCAGGTGACGGTGCTGGCGCCGACGGGCACGATCGGCTTCATGATGGATTGCGACACCACGGGAATCGAGCCGGACCTGGCGCTGGTGAAGTACAAGAAGCTGGTGGGCGGCGGGCTGATCAAAATCGTGAACAACACCGTGCCGCAGGCGCTGATGAAGCTGGGCTACACGCCGGAACAGACCAGCGAAATCGTTTCCTACATCGACAAAAACGGAAAGATCGAAGGCGCACCGCACCTGAAGACGGAAGACTTGCCGGTGTTCGATTGCTCGTTGGCGCCGCAGGGAGGCGGGCGCTCGATCACCTGGACGGGGCACGTAAAGATGATGGCGGCGGCGCAGCCGTTCCTCTCGGGCGCGATTTCGAAGACCATCAACATGCCCGAGGAATCCACGGTCGAGGACATCTCGAACGCGTATATTGAATCGTGGAAGCTAGGGCTGAAGGCCGTGGCCATCTACCGCGACAATTCCAAGCGTTCACAGCCGCTGAATGCCGGCGGAAAAAAAGAAGAAAAGAAAGCCGAGCCCGCGGCGACAACGGCAAACATTGAGCCAACGCAGCGCGAGCTCTTTGCGCGCGCGGTGCGCGAGAAGATGCCGGTGGAGCGCGCGTCAGTAACGCATAAATTCAGCGTGGGCGGTCACGAAGGGTACATCACCGTAGGCATGTACGAGGACAATCGCCCGGGCGAAATCTTCATCAAGATGTCCAAGGAAGGGTCGACGCTTTCCGGCGTGATGGACGGGCTGGCGCTGACCATTTCGCTGGGCTTGCAGTACGGCGTGCCGCTGAAAGTGTTTGTGGACAAGCTGCTGAACACACGGTTCGAGCCGTCCGGCATTACCGCGAATCCGAATATCCGATTCGTATCATCGGTACTGGATTACATTGCACGGTGGCTGGGTGGACGATTCATTTCGTCCGATTATTTGAAGCTCTATGGCGGCGCTCCAGCAGAAAACGCGGGCGCTTCCGTTCCGGCCCCGGCGATCCTGGCGGCGCTTACTTCGCTCCCCGCTGGAGTGGCTGCGCCGAAGCTGACCAATGCGCATGAAGGCGCTCCGACGTGCAGCGAGTGCGGCATGCTGATGGTGCCGAACGGCGCTTGCTACAAATGCGAAAACTGCGGCAGCACCAGCGGCTGCAGCTGAGCTGCAAAGGAGCGATGAGAACACAAGAGCGATGAGCGCCCTCCCCTCCGGCTCAGGAGTAGCAGCACGGCTGGCCCCGGCAAAACCAAAAACGCGCGGGTTTCTCCATATCGTGAGACACGGCGCGGGTCCCCATGCGATTTATGTTGTGACGTATCACCGGCTGGGCCATGACGGCCCTTCGGCCGTGGATACCAATCCGGGGCACAGAGAACACGCTTCGCTTCCTTCGGCTTCATTCCCCTCCGCGCCGATCGAGGCAAACGCGGCGAGCACGCCGCCAAAGCCGGCGCTTGCAGAAGGCGCGCAGGCGCTGATTGAATTGCTCGAACGCATCGGCGTGGACTTTCGACTTGGCGATGTGCGCGGCGCGCTAGAAGATATCCTACGGCTCGGCTCGGCCAACATCCCTGATCTGTGGCTCAGTGACGAAGAGATGCTTGAGAAAGGCCTCGTGGAATCGTGACCTGCGACTCGTGATCCGTGCTCTGTGACCCATGGAAGAACGGGCGCAGAAGAGGTTGATGGCGATCTTGAAGGTGAGATACCCCCCTACCCCCATTACATGGATGTATATGAAAAGAAATGGCTTACAAAATTTGTTCAACGTATGTGATTGATTCTAAAGAGCATATCTTTGGTTGCGTTTGGAACAAGAAAAGAGGCAGAAGGCCCAAAAAAAGGCGGCAGCAAGCTCCCACATTCCGAATGGAGTTATCTACGACACCAAGTATAGCATGGGATAAAGGAAAGTCAAGGGAAACTTCGGCGCCTGGTCAGTTTCCGATTACCGTGGCGGGCGCTGACCATCGCGATTGTTGTGCCTATTGGCCAGCGGCCCACGTGCGGACCATGTCAAAAACCTCGTCACTATTCCAAATGTCGAGCTCGGGCGCCGTGATGAAAGCGAAGGCTTCACGGGCGACGGATTTGTCTTGCGCGACGAAGGCGAGGAAGGCGAAGCGGTTGGCCTTCAAGTTCGATGTGCCGTAGAGGCGCTGCATATTCGCGTAGCCTCGTTTCGTACGCGGCCATGAAGTTTTGCTCAGGGCCTCCATGCCCGTTCTGCAATAGCACGTCAGAGTGCCCACGATCTCGAAATAGAATATGGAGCTTTCCGGCTCCTCACGGTGCGCGGCAATCTCTTCGCCGAAAGCCTGCACGTCACCGGGCTGGCCATACCACTGAGGCAAAAGGTAATTCGCGTACCGACGGTAGAAATGGTAGTAAGAAGGCTCGAACGCGATGGCTTGATCGAACAGTTCGCGCTCCTGGTTGGGATCCCAACCTTCGCCATTGGAAACTTGCATCATTACGTCAAACCAGTGCGCGTCTTTGTCTTTCATTGCCGCAGCTTCGAGGAGAACTTGCTTTGCCTGGGCCACGCGCGAATAAAAAAGCTTCCAGTTCGCGTCGGAAACAGAGTCAGCATGTCCTGTGCCGCGGGCGGAGTCCGCGTACGCAGTGTAGATGTCGGCGAGTGCTACGCGCGCGGTAGCGGAACCGGGATATGCGGCAACCCATTTCTTCGCGATCGAAAGGCGAAAATCATAGTCTGAATCCTTTATTTCCTCGCCACGCGGAAGTGCGATCGCGGTGAAAAATGAGCTGCTCTTCCAAATACCACCTGCGACTCGCCCTTTTTCTATTCGGTTCCGCTGTTCAATCTTCTCCAATTCCGCGAAATTTTCATGGACAAAAAGGTTATTGATGCTACCTGCGTACTGTTCGTCCGTTTCTTGTGGCACCGAAGCGGGCGCAGGGGAAATCGCGGCTTGATGCCCCCGGCCGTAGTCGCGGACCGTCTTCATAATAGTCTCTGTGGGGACGGCGGGCGACGCGGCTTGCGTATGACCGCAAGAAGAGACACTTACGGCCACGAATGCAATTGCGAGAGTGGCGACGATTTTGAGGCTGCGATGCCGGAGTGGATGAATCATTCCGAAATGATAACGAGTGGAGCGTAACGTGGATACTGTACTGAAGGGCTAGTAATGCGAACCGGAAACACACGCCAGCTAACATTTCAGGGCACATAGCTCTTTATCTGTTCAGAAATGCTGAGATCTCGCTAGTTCATTCGTCAGCGGGGGCGCGGACGGAGGGGCGGACGCGCAGTAAGGGAGCGGGGACGCATACGGAAGCGGGGGCCGAGCGGCGGGGGAACGTTGCGAAGGAAGTCGCCGCAGCAGGGGCAGCGACCTTCGCTTCCAAGAGGAGTGGTGGCATCGGCGCGAAGCCAGTGACCGCGGGCTTCGCACGACGGATTGATACACTGCACCGTGAAGCCGGGCAAATATTGCATTTTCTCTCCCCAGAAGCCGCAAAGCTCATATGGATCGTGGTGCGACCGATTGCAGGCGACACCTCAAAGATCTTCAAGCTCCCCTTGGCGGCTAGGACAATCTGCGAAAAAGGCCCGGTTACGCCCTGCAAGAATTTTCGCAGGGTTCACAAAACTTGATGGCGGGGATTGTGCCGCGGGCGGCCTGTGGTGTCAATAGAAAAGGCTACTAGATATTGTGGTAAGGTTGTGGAAAGTCGCGACCGGTAAATTCCGACCGCTGACTGAGGAACACACCAATCGAATCAAGGGCGCGGACCAGCAGGAAATCAGGAGTGCGCTTCCTGCGTAGTAAGGGTAGTGGTTGTGCGGCCGGTTTCTTAGCGAATAAGCCGCAGACGGAGAGAAAATGCCAACGACAACAAGATTTGATCTGGGCGGCGGCGGATTGCCGTCGATGCCGAACCTCGGCGGGGCCGGGAAAAGAATATTGCAGCTTGGGATATTGGTCGTGGCGCTCATCGTGGTGATGGCGAGCACAACCTCCATTCCGACCGGGAATGTAGGCGTGCTGACGCTGTTCGGGCGCGTGACGGGCGAAACCCTTCCGGAAGGGATTCACCTGGTCAATCCGTTGAAATCGGTACAGAAACTTTCCGTACAAACCCAATCGGTGAAAGAGAGCGCCAATGTGCCGTCAAATGAGGGCCTAATCCTGGCGTTGGACACTTCACTGCTTTTCCGGCTGGACAAGAACAAGGCGGCGTACGTTTACCAGACCGTGGGCGACAATTACGCGGAGAAAATCGTGGAGCCGACGCTGCGGGCGGCGATTCGCGCGTCAACCTCGGCGCATTCGGCGAATGCGTTATATACGAACGCGCGCGAGCTGGTACAGCAGCAGATTCAGGATGAATTGACGGCGCAACTCGCGCCGCGCGGCGTAATCGTGGAAAACGTGCTGCTGCGCGACGTGCAATTGCCGGCGATGCTCAAAGGCTCGATCGAGGCCAAGCAGCAGGCCGAGCAGGACGCGCTCCGAATGAGTTTCATCTTACAGAAGGAGAAGCAGGAAGCAGAGCGGAAACGCATCGAGGCCCAGGGCATAGCGGACTTCCAGAAGATCGTGGCCGCGGGCATCAGCGCACAACTGCTCGAATGGAAAGGGATCGAAGCCACGGAGAAGCTGGCCGCGAGTTCGAATGCCAAGGTGGTGATTATCGGCAATCCGAAGAATGGGTTGCCACTCGTGCTGGAACCAAGATAACCATCCAAAGCCTGTCCGTCGGTTCTGGAAAGGGCCAGTAAAGCGGCCAAGCGGAGAAAAACAAAGGAGTACGAAGATTTTCGTTGACAATACGAAAACCTTCGTATTAAGCTCCGCGCATGTCGAACGAACAACCGCAAAAGCCAACCGCGTCTGAGCTGGAAATCCTGCGAGTGTTGTGGGAACGCGGGCCTTCCACGGTCCGCGAAGTTCACGAAGCGCTGCAGGAAAAGAAGGACCTCGGCTACACCACCGTCCTGAAACTGTTGCAAATCATGACCACCAAGGGCACCGTGCGCAGAAACGAAGAGCAACGGGCCCACGTTTATGAGGCATGCCAGCCAGCGACGGAAACCAAGCGCCAACTCGTGGGCGACGTACTGCAGCGGGTGTTCGAGGGCTCGGCAAGCGAATTGATGATCCACGCGCTGGAGGGCCGGCGAACGTCCAAGGAAGAGCTGCATGAGCTGCGGCGCCTTCTGGACGAGTACGAGGGGAGAAACCGATGAGCAATTTCGCGAATTGGATTTCGCCGGAGCTCTTGCGAACGCTGGGTTGGACCCTGTTGCATTTCCTGTGGCAAGGGGCTGGGTTGACGGCGCTGTTCGCGGCGGCGGCAGCGGTTTGCCGAAGCGCATCGGCGCGTTACGCGCTGGCGGTGAGCGCACTCGTATTGATGATGGTATCGCCGGTGGTCACATTCACATGGTTGCGTGCGCAGGCGAATCCGGCCGTACAGACTGGGGCGGGAGGAGCCTCGACGTGGGCGGAAACGTCCACCCAACACGCGACCGCGCTGTCACGCTCGCGCGCCCCTGTTGCGGAGTCTGGAGCAGGACAGGCGACGGGAATGTTGTGGCTCGTGGAGGCGTGGTTCCTGGGCGTTCTTTTGCTGAGCCTGAGGACGGCAGGCGGGCTGATTCTGATCGAGAGAATGCGGCGAAGAGAGATCAAGCCTGTGGGAGCAGAGCTGTACGCGAAATGCGTGGCGCTGCAACGGAGAATGGGGCTGGACCGAGTGATTCGCTACTGCGAATGCCACCGGCTGGACGCTCCGGCTGCACTGGGATGGTTCCGTCCGGTGGTGCTGCTGCCGGTGAGGGCGCTGACGGGATTGACGGAAACGCAAATCGAAGCGGTCATCGCGCATGAACTGGCGCACATTCGCAGACTCGATTGCTTCGTGAATCTTTTCCAGATTGCCACGGAAACGCTGCTGTTCTACCACCCGGCCGTGTGGTGGGTGAGCCAGCGGATTCGCGCCGAGCGCGAGCACTGCTGCGACGATGAGGCAATTGTGATTTGCGGCGACGCCGTGAATTACGCGCGGGCGCTCACGCTGATGGAGGAGAGGCGGGCGGCGCCGGCATTGATGATGGCGGCCAATCGCGGGCCGCTTGCAGAACGCGTGATGCGGCTGCTGGGATGGAATGGAGCGGCCGGAAGAATTCGCGTAGCGGGACTGTCGGGCAGCTTCGTGTGCCTGGTGGGAGCGTTGCTGGCGGGCAACGCGTTTCTGGGAATCGCGCATGCCGCGCTGGGAGCGGGTGCGTCGCCGAGGCAGGAACAGGAAAGCAGCGTGATTGTCGTCAAACCGGAGACAACTACGCCGAAGGCACGGACCACGCAAGCGGCAAAACCCACGCCTGCCTCAACGCCCCAACCCACGCCAAAGGCACAAACGGGCCCGGGCAGCGAGCAGCAGACGACGAGCGATGGCAAGAAGCAATCGTACATGGATGCGATGGCGGCAGCGGGCATCAAGATCACGGACGTGGACGAACTTATCGCTCTGAAGATTCAGGGCGTGACGCCGGAATACATCAAGGGGATGCACGATCTGGGATTGCAACCCAACGCGGAAGAGCTTATCGGGATGAAAGTGCAAGGCATCACGCCGGAATACGTTCGCGAGATGAGGAAGTTTGATCCCAACGTCGGCACGGATGAGCTGATTGGGATGAAGGTACAAGGCATCACACCGGAATACATCACTGAGATGCGGAAGTACTTCTCCAACCTGAATGTCGAGGATTCCATTGGAATGAAGGTGCAGGGAGTCACGCCGGAATATATCCGGGGCTTCCACGACCTAGGCTTGCAGCCGAGCGCCGAAGACGTCATTGGACTAAAGGTGCAGGGCGTGACCCCGGATTACGTGAAGGAAATGAGGGCCATAGGGCTTAAACCCAATACGGATGAACTTATCGGGATGAAAGTGCAGGGAGTCACGCCGGAGTACGTGAAGTCGATGCAAGCGGCGGGCTTCAAGGATCTGGATTGCGATGAGTTGATCGGCGCAAAAGTGCAGGGGATTACGCCGGAGTTCATCGAGAAGGCGAGGAAGCACGGATTCCAGAACCTGACCCTGGACAAACTGATGGCGCTCAAGCACGCAGACATTTTGTGAGTTTCGCAGCAAATGAGGAGAGGAGCAGGTCCCATGAGTCTGAAACGAACGATTGGATTAATCCTGGTTATCACGGGCGTGATTCTGGGAGTCGCGAAGGCTCTCGGCAGCGAATCGCAAAGCGGCGACTGGACCATCCGGCGCTCGGAGATTCCGGGGAGAGTGGAGTTTTCGCTGATGGATTCGCGCGCCGGGCGTCACTTCCATACCAGTTCGGACTGGCCAGCGAGCGATTTTTCCGGGTTGGATTTCTCTAAGTCAGGAAGGCAACAAGTTCATTTCACAATCGCGCGAGACGCCGGCAAATTCGAATGCGATGGATTTTTGCACGACGGCGAGGGAGCGGGGCTGTTTCATTTCATAGCCGATCCAAAATATTCGCAGGAGATGAAGGCGCTCGGTTTCGAAAGGATAGATGAAGACAGACAGTGGGCGATGGCCATCCACGATGTCAGCTTGAAATTTGCCCGGGAAATCAAGGCGCAGAACCTCCAGGGGCTGGACACGGACAAGCTCATTGCTTTCAAGATTCACGGGGTGACGCCGGAGTTCATAGCGACGATTCGCGCGGCGGGGCTGAGCATTAGTGATAGCGACAAACTGATTGCATTCCGCATTCACGGGGTGACGCCGGAAATGGTGAGCAGCCTCAAACAGGCCGGCTACGAGCCAGACGCGGACAAACTCATTGCCATGAGAATTCATGGGGCGACTCCGGAATGGGTGGAGCAATTGAAGAAACAAGGCTACGAGCACGTCGGCCTCGACAAGCTGATTGCGTTCCGCATTCATGGCGTGTCACCGGATTTTATCGGCCAGCTTCAGAAGCTGGGGTACTCACATCCGGAGCCAGACCAACTGATAGCTATGCGCATTCATGGAGTGACGGCCGGCTTCATCAGCGGGCTGCAGTCGCGCGGAATGAAAAACCTGACGATCGATCAGCTCGTGAGCCTCAAAATTCACGGAATGGATTGAAAGAACCCGTCCGGTAAGCGCCAAGAACTTGAATCCTAAGGCTTGGGAGGCTCGCTGGGCGAGTTTTCCTGTGTCGCCGGCAGGGCCGCCAGTTTGGCTTTCAATTGCTCGAGTTCTTGGTGTTTATCACTGATTTGTTGCTTAAGGGCGTCCAGTTTCTGTTTCCCTGCGGTGTTCTTTGCGTAATCGGGACTGGAGTAGAATGAGTCCTGATCCAATTGATATTCGCGCTGGAGAAGATCGAGATCGCTCAGCGTTTCCTTCATCTTCTCCTTTAATGCGGCACGCTCCTTACGCGCATCGTCTTCTGAAGAAGTCTTGGAGCTTTGCGCAGGCGCATTTGCCGCGCCGCCAGCGGGCTGCGCAGGCGTTTCCGGCGAACCCGGTATTCTAAGTTGCTCGGCGGCAGCGCTCTGCACGTCACCCTTTTTTACATTCAGGTTTTCGTCCGTGATGACCTTTGTGGGTTTTTCGGAGTTCTTCTTCTGCGCGCGGGCGCGTCGGGCGGCTTCCGCGACGGACTGAGTGTCTTGCGATTGGGCGAAAGCAACTGCGGGAAGAAGCGTGGCCGACAGTGCGACCGGAAGAACAATACGCAACGTGGTGCGGCGAAACATGGTGCTTACACCTCACGACAGTCAAATCTGTATCAATTCTCAAGATACGCCGGCGGGGCGGGAATGACAATCTGAAGTACGATAGCGACGCGAATGTGCAAACGGAGTGAGCCAGAACAACGCGGCGCTAGACGCAATATCGCGAAGTCGGATTCGTGGAGGTCAACAGTTAACGGCCCACCGCTGTGGACCGTGCTGCCGAAATTTCGCGAAACGAAAAATGTGTCTGCAGGTTCTTTACGGGCTGGCCGTTGGCCTCGGCGTAGGGATAGATAAAGTAATTCAGCGGTTCGCTCTTCTGGTCTGGCGAGAGCCGGATATCGCGACCGTAGGTAAAGAAAACGCGATTGACGTCGTGCGCCCGAAAAAGAAATCACGCTTGGCAGGATTCTTCCAGGCTTCCGAAGCGTCCACAGGAACCCAGCCGACGCCCGCGAGATAGAACTCAGCCCAGCAATGGTAGCCGGCGATGCCCCCATCGGCCTGCGGCAAGGGAATCCAAAGATGGGTTGGGCCACCGGGGTCTGCGATGGCGGGAACATGGTCAGGACTCCTGCATGGAAGGTAAGGCCCGGAATAGCGCCTATACGATTATACTGGTTTCAGAAATTAGGCAACTATCGTGCCGGGGGCCAGGGAATTGCTGAATCACAGAATGATCCTTCTATTTGCTCTGGCAAGCAGCGTGTCCGCGGGGAGAGCCTCGGCTCAGACGCCGGAGACTGAAGAGCGAACACCAACGCCAACCATTGTTGCTCTTGCAAGCAAAAGTCAGACCGAGGAACGGATCCAGCAGCACCGCTTTTGGGACAAGAAGAATACCTGGTTGTTTGCAGGTGTTGGAGTGTCGCGGACGTTCGATTATTTTTCAACGTTGAACTTGAGGCGGCGCGGAGACCAGGAAATCCTGGTTACCAACGACCTTGTGGACAATCACGCGGCGTTTGCAGTCGTGGAGGCCGCGGGGACGGGCGTTTCGATCGGGGCGTCGTATCTGTTCCATCACTACGGCCATCACAAACTGGAACGCTGGACTTCCATCGTGCACTTCGGGTTGGCGACATCGGGCGCAGTGCGAAACTACTGCCTCAAGACGGCACATCCGAGGACCATTCCGTAGCGATAGCCATTGGCGGCGCGGCAGAAACGCAGCCTCGTTCAATCCGTCTAACTCAATGTGATGAAATCTTGCAGTTCGAATAGCGGTACGGCATACTCGCGCGGCGTGAGGACCTTGGCCGGACCCGCGTGGAAAGTGGCGTTGGCAAATAGGCGAGGTGGTCTTGTGCGACGGTGGCCGTCCCGTTTCGCGCTGATTGTTTGCGCGAGTCTGTGTTTCGCGATGGCGGCGCGTGGTCCTTCGGCCCTCACGCCTTCTGCGCATACGGAAACGCAGGCGGCATCGGCCTCGCCGCAGCAAGCTGGTTCTTCGCAAAGTTCGTCTTCAGGATCGAAGACTCCAGAACAGACCAGGACCGAACAATACACCCTTTCGCATGAGCGACAGGCGAAGGCAGTGGCGTACTCGCGGGCGGGCTACACGCTTTATTTCGTCTCGTATTTTCTTGGCGGGCTTTTCCTTTTTCTGATCCTTCGGCTGGGCTGGGCCGCGAAGTTTCGCGACATTGCTGAGAGTGTCAGCGACAAGAAATGGATTCAAGCATTGGTTTTCGTGCCGCTTCTTTTTGTGACTCTCGACGTTCTGGACCTGCCCGTGCACGCGTATTGGCATTCGCTTTCCCTGCACTATGAACAATCCATTCAAGGCTGGGGCTCGTGGTTCTGGGATTGGACTAAGGGAGAGTGTCTGGGCACGGCGTTTGGAATCGTTCTGGTCTTAATCCTGTTTGCCGTGATGCGGCGCAGCCCGCGGCGCTGGTGGCTCTATTTCTGGTTTCCGGCCGTCTTGATTCTTCTCGGACTCATCGTGATCACTCCACTGGTGATCGATCCCCTGTTCAACAAGTTTGACCCACTGAGCAAGGAACATCCTGACCTGGTTTCTGCTATTGAAAAACTTACGAAACACGCGGGCGTTCCCATTCCGCCGGACCGCATGTTCCTGATGGCAGCGAGCCGGAAAACGAACGCCATTAACGCGTATGTGACGGGACTGGGAGCCTCCAAGCGCGTGGTGATCTGGGATACCACGATTCAAAAGACTTCCAATGATGAATGCCTTTTCATTGTCGGACATGAGCTGGGTCACTATGTTCTTGGACATGTTCGCCAGGGCTTTTTGACGGGAGCAGCCGGATTGCTAGTTGCGCTCTATTTCCTCTTTCGAGGCTTGCATTGGGCGCTGGATCGCTGGGCCAAGGATTGGAAGCTCTACGGACAAGAAGATTGGGCTTCGCTCGCGGTGCTACTCTTGCTTCTGCAAATACTGCTGTTCGTTTCTTCGCCGGTCATCAACGGCTATAGCCGCATGCAGGAACATGCCGCGGACATTTACGGGTTGGAAGTCATCCACGGATTGCTACCGAATTCGGCCGAGGTCGCCGCGCACGCGTTTCAGGTTCTGGGGGAGCTGGATCTTGCGGATCCCAATCCGCCGCCGTTTATCACCTTCTGGCTCTATTCGCATCCACCGTTGGCCGACCGCCTGGTGTTCGCGCACACGTACGATCCCTGGTCAAAAGGGGAATCGCCAAGGTACGTGAAATAGCCGTGGAGAAGGCTGACTCGACTCAATAGGAAGCGTTGCGCGCTGATGGGTGCTTGCGCGCAAAAGCGGCCACTTTGCTCCGGTTGCCGCAAACGGCCATCGAACACCAGCGGCGGCGCCGGGTGCGCGAATTATCGTAGAAGAACAGACCGCACTGCGGATTGGCGCAGAGCCGAAGGCGTGCGCGAGCGCCTTCGGCGACAATCTCGGCTCCAGACCGGGCCACGGCGGCGAGCAGCCAGTCAAGACCACCCTCTCTGGCGACAAATTCGATTTTCCAGGAGTTGTCCTGACCGACGAGTTCGTCGTGGCCCTCGGTAATACGCAGTATTTCGTTTATCGGCGCGATCCATTCCGCGGGCATCCTCTGCTTGCGGATCACGGCCGAGAATACTTTGCGCAGGGCAATCCCGAGCCGCCAGGCCTTCTGGAGCAGGGCCTCCGCAGTTTGCGGATCGGATTGCGGCAGGCTCAAAAGCTGCGCTCTCCGGTCAGCCGAAACAATGCTGGTGGCCTCTAGAAAGAGGATTAGCCGTTCCCAGGACAGGTCTCCGTTTGAGGGAGTCGTGTTGGCAAAATCGACGGAGAGCCGCCCGCCTAGCAATGCTGGCCGCGAGCCGGTGGAAGGCATGGGAAGCGCCTCGCTTAAGAGTGCGAAAACTGAACCAGTTTTCCCCTACATAACCGTTGAACACTATCATAACGGTTATGTAGATGAAAGTAGCTGCAGCCCATGCCTGGCGGTAACTTTTCGCGGGCAGTGGGATCAGATATGATGGCAGTAAGGATACAACTCCTATGAAACGCCTGCTGGAAGGTATTACCCTCATTTCAATTCTTCTTGTTTCAGCACTGGCCTTGGTTCGCCCACAGGCGAAAGCCTCTTCGGGGACGCCCGAGACGACCCGCTCGCCGGTGGTCGTCGAGTTGTTCACCTCCGAAGGCTGCTCAAGCTGTCCACCGGCGGACGCTTTGCTGGCGCGACTGGATGGAGCGCAGTTAAACGGGAACGTGCAGTTGATCGCGCTGGAGGAGCACGTCGATTACTGGAACGATTTGGGTTGGACCGACCCATTCTCTTCGCGAGACTGGACATCGCGGCAGCACGTTTATGCCGGGGTTCTTGGAAACCGCAACCCTTATACGCCGCAAATGGTCGTGGACGGGACGGTGGAATTCCTCGGCAGTCATCCGCAGAAGGCACGGCAGGCGATCCTGGAAGCCGCAGGCAAGCCAAAAGTGCCAGTGATTCTGGAGCAGCGCAGCGCGAGCATAATCGACACGAGCGATTTTTCCGTGAGGGTGGGAAAACTGCAGGGAACAGCAAAACATGATGCAGCGGAAGTCTGGCTCGCCATTACGGAAACCGGATTGCACTCCGCGGTGACGCGCGGGGAGAACGCCGGCGAAGAGCTTCGCCATGCCGCCGTCGTGCGCACCATGCGCAAGATCGGCGAGGCGAAAGGTGACGGAGAAACTTCCTTCGCTGGAGAAGCCAGCGTTCCTCTACTGAAGGAATGGAAGCGCGAGAATCTGAAGGCCGTGCTCCTCGTGCAGGAAAAAAAGAGCCGGCGGATTCTTGGCGCTGCAGAGATCCACATCGGACAATAAATTTAAGAGAGATTCGCCTCAATTTTGGGCATTGCTCCCGGTGAGCAGCGTTATTCCGGAGATCCAGCCTTTTCAGGTACTATCTAGTCCGGTTGCGAGAGCGATTTAAGCCCGCCGGAGACTCTTTCCTTCGGCAAAATCTGTCTCCGCTGAGAATCAAATTTGCTTACGGCGAATCAGCAAGCACGTCAGACAGCATTACGGGCGTCGAGATTTTCTCGAGGTGATTGTTGGATTTCGAATCATTGGCGGAACCATCTTCCACTCCTCCTCTTCAGGCCCCGCCCCCCGAGGGAATCCTTAGTAGAATTTTTTTGAACGACCGAGGACTGCGCGCCATATGGCGCCTGCTGATCTATGCGGCCTTCGTGAGTGTGCTCGGATTCGGCGGTTTATTGGTCCTCCAGCAGTTCGCCGGCCCCCCGAGCGGTGGGTTTTCTCTTAGCTATGCGTTCGCCTCCGAAGTGATCTCCTTCGCCGTCGTCTTTGGGGCCGCCTTGATTATGTCTCAAATCGAGGGCCGCCCTCGCGGCGTTTACGGTTTGCCGATGAAAGGAGCGTTCAGAAAATTGTTCTGGCAAGGCTGCCTCATCGGGTTGGTGGAAGTGTCGGCCTTAATTGGTTTGATCGCCGCCTTTGGCGGTTATTCCTTCGGCGAAATCACTTTGCACGGCGGCGCACTGTTACGCTGGGGGATGCTGTGGGCCATTTTCTTTGTCTTTGTGGGCCTGTTTGAGGAATTCTTGTTTCGGGGATACACGCAATACACGCTCGCGGAGAGCATCGGTTTCTGGCCCGCAGCGATTATCCTTTCGCTGCTGTTTGGCCGCGTTCACCTGAATAATCAAGGCGAGAACTGGGTGGGAGTGGCCGGTGTGGTGATCATAGGACTGGTTTTTGCATTTGCCCTGCGCCGTACTGGCAATCTCTGGCTAGTTGTCGGGTGGCACGCCAGTTTTGACTTTGGCGAGACATTCCTTTACTCCGTGCCGAATAGCGGCCTCTTGCTCGAAGGGCACCTCTCGAATGCCTCCCTACACGGTCCTGAATGGAAGACAGGAGGCACGGTCGGCCCCGAAGGCAGCGTCTTTAGCTTCCTGACCATGAGTATTCTTGCGCTCGCGATTCACTTTCTTTTCCCGGCAAAGAAAACAGAACCTGCACAGATCCAAGAAAAGCAAGCTACTTAGTGGGTTAGCTCGGAAGCGGGCACCAGATGAACGCCTTGCGCCTGTGCCTGCGGCAGGACTTCGCGCAGAGCCTGGAGCGTCGCGGGATGAGGATGCCCGATCGCCACGGCTTCGCCCTTTTCGCGAGCGCCGCGCAGGGCCAGCTCAAGTTGCTTGCGGACGGCCGCCACTTGGGCGACGTCGTCGAGGAAAGGGACATTGCGGAAGGCGGAGCGAACTCCGAGGTCCTGCGCCGTATCGTAGGCCACTGTTGCGGCGGTCGTGCGGCTGTCCACGTAGAAGAGGTGACGGTCGCGCAATACCGGCATCAGTTCGTCCATCAGCGCGGCATCGGCGGTGGCCTGCGACCCTTGATGATTGTTGACGCCAGCGGCGTCCGGCACATTTTGCAGAAATTGATCGACCATCGCGGCAACTTCGGGCGCGGGCATGCCGGGATGCAATTCCTGCGCTTCCGGCGTTTCATTCGCGAGCGATTGCATTGGCAGGTGAAGCATGACCTGGAACCCACGGCGATGCGCTTCCTGAGCGATGTCCACGGAGTGCTCGTGATTGGGTAGAACGGAAATAGTGAGGGGGTAAGCGAGGGCGAAGATGGCTTCGGCTGCCGCGCGGTCGTTGCCTAGGTCATCCAAAATAATCGCGAGCCTAGGACCGGATGATCGAGCGCCGCTGTCGCTTCCTTGATTGAGCTTCGGGCGAACGTGAAAGTGGATCGCATGGGTTTGTACCCCGGATTTCGCGTAGTAGAAGCAAATTCCTTCGCGGCACAGCAAAGGCATCTTTGTCAGGCCGTAGTGTGTAGCCACGGCGCCCAGGGAACGCTCGATTTTTGTGGTCTCCGCCACTGCGGAATAATCCGCCTCTTCGGAAAATAGGGTGATATCCAAATAATCTGTTGATTGTCGAGCGTAATCGGAGGCTTGCAATCCGCTGTGAACCTCGGCTCCCCGTGGTGCGGCGGTTCGGGCCGCGGCCGCCAAGTCACGCGTGATCTGATGGATTTGCGCGGGTGCGAGGCGGTTCGCTTCTTTCTTCTTGCAGCCAACAGAAAAAATTGCGAGCAGCAAGGAAATTCCCACCAGCGCAAGACGCGCCGTACCCCTTATCTTGATTCGAAAGCAATGCAGGATGGTTTGAACCGAGTCACGCTGCTGGACCACGGAAAACTTAAGCAGCCTTTTTCACTGGGGCCTTCAACAGATCAAGCGCTCGGTGAAAGATGGGGTCTTCCGGAGAAAGCGGGCGTGGTCCGAGCCCGGGTTCCTTCTGCGTTTCAGGCGGCGGCGCTGCCTCTTCTTCGGTTGTGTCCGAATCATCTTCAGGGATGGCGCGCACCACTTCTGTTGGCGTGACACCTTCCTCGATGATCGATTTCCCGCCGGGATTGTAATAGTTCGCGACGGTGAGAATCAGCGCGGCGCCATCATCCAGGGTGATGAGCTTCTGCTCGGACGCGAGACCGAAAGTCCGCTCTCCAACCACGTCCCCGCGATGGTTTGCAGCAATTGCGGAGGCCAGGACTTCCGCTGCTCCCGAAGTGGTGGCGTCAATCAAGACCGCGACGGGATTCTTCCAAATCACCTGCTTGGGCTCTGCGGAAAAAACCTGCGTCGAGACCGTCTGGCCGCGCAGCGTTGTCAGCATGCCCGACGGAACGAAAAGACGCGCGGTCGAAATCGCTTCGGAAACCGGTCCGCGGCCGCATTCCCGCACATCCAGGATGACCTTGTGAATGCCCTGTTTCTCCGCCTCCAGTAGACGATTGCGAATTTCATCCGCCCGGCCCACGTCGAGGGTTGGCAGGCGCAAAACCAGAATATCGGGGTCTACTTTCTGGACGATGATCTTCGGTGTTGCCAGCTTCGCGCGTACCAGGTCAACTTCCTCCGGCGTCGCCTTGCCGCGCCGGATCACCCCGACCTTGACGCCTGTGCCGGGCTGGCCGTTGAGGAGATTCATGGCTTGCCCCACGGACATATCACGCGTAGTAAACCCGCTGATGGACTCGAAAATGTCGCCGCTGCGAATGCCAGCTTGCGTGCCCGGACTATCCGGGAGCACGGAAAGCACGATCACGTAACCATACCGTTTGCTCAGCGTCAGGCCGGTCTCGCCAGTGCCGGCATTTGCGAGCTTCTTTTTGTACTCGTCATATTCGCGAGGAGTGAGGTAGCTGGATTGCGCGTCGAGGGATTCCAGCATTCCGTGCAAGGAACCGGCCGTTACCGTGCGCATGTTGGGATCGTCGACATAGTCCTGCTGGATTTTCTGCAGAACTTCGCCGTACACGGTGAGCGACTTATAGGCCTTGTCGTCGGTTGTGCGGCCCAGCAGGACGTAGCCTAATCCGGCGTAGCAAAAGATGGCTATCGATGCACAAAGAATACCGGTACGAGCTGCTCGATTCATGCCTCACCCTTCCACAAAAAAACTACAAGCCTCCATTGTACCACCGTAACCGATTGGGACGCTGCGGCAATCGAAAAGGAAGCCTAAGAGGCAGGGACAGAGGACGACGGAAGTATTCTCCGATGAGACACGTCGAAACCATGAAATGTTGCGAAAATACCACACTATGCGATTCCCGTCCTCGTACACAATTCGTAAATCGTTGATAATAAAGCACAAGCAAGCTAAGAGTTGGTGAACAACATGCTAGAATGGTTGTGGGGAAATGTTCCAAACTACGATAGCCAGAGAGTCCTTTGCCGAGGGTGTGGGCCTCCATACGGGGGTGTACGGCCACGTCCGTCTGCTACCAGCGCCGGCTGAAACAGGCATCGTGTTTCGCCGCGTTGACTTGGACAATTTCCCTATCGAGGCGCAAGGCCATAACGTTGCCCGCGTCAGCTATGCCACCAGCCTCATGAAGCAAGGCGTTTTGCTGTCTACCACGGAGCATGTGCTTGCTGCTGTCTATTCCTGCGGCATCGACAACATATACATCGACATCGACTCTATCGAAGTGCCCATTCTTGACGGCTCCGCGGAGCCTTTCATGCAAATGCTGGAGCACGCTGGCGTTCGCAAGCTGCGCCGTAAGCGGCGCTATCTGAAAATACTGAGGCCGCTGGAGGTTACCGAAGGAGACCGCCGGATCGGCATCTACCCCGCCGACGAGTTTCGGGTGCGCTGTTACGTGGACTTTCCGCACCCCCTGGTGGGCCAGCAGGAAGTGGAGATGCTGGTGGGGCCGGACACTTTCCGCCATCTTCTGGCGAGGGCGCGGACTTTCTGTTTCGAACGCGACATCGAGCCGCTCAAGGCCATGGGCCTCATTCGCGGCGGCTCGCTCGATAACGCCATCGTCCTCACTGACGACGGCGTCATGAACGGGCCGTTGCGCTTTCCAGACGAGTTTGGGCGCCACAAAGCACTGGACCTGATCGGCGACCTGGCTCTGGCAGGCTTGCCTCTGCTTGCCCGTGTGGAAGCCCACAAAGCCGGTCACGCCCTGCATACCCAGCTTGTCAGCCGCCTCCTGGACGATCCCTCGCTCTGGACCATTACGACGGGCGAAACCGCCCTCCCGGAGAGTGAGGCCTACCTGACTGTCCTCTCCCCCGTCCCTGCTTCTGATTAGCAATTCGCGTCTTCCCAAGCAACCCTCCGTTGCGAAATATCCGCCGCTCCCGCAGAATGGCTCGAAACTATGTCCAACAATGATCTCGCCATAGTGATCCTCGCCGCCGGCAAAGGAACCCGGCTGAAGTCTAGCCTGGCGAAAGTGCTGCACCGCGCCGGTGGACGCACGCTCGTCGAACAAATCGTGCGCGCTTGTGAACCGTTGAAGGCGCGAGAGACTGTGGTCGTTGTCGGCTACCAGGCGGAACAGGTCGCAGCGGTAGTCGAGCCGCGCGGGGCGCTCACCGTGCTGCAGCAGCCGCAGAACGGCACCGGTCACGCCGTGCGAGTGGCCAAACGCGCCTTAGGGCGAGCTAAATTTGCAGTGGTCCTTCCCGGCGACGCTCCCCTGGTGCGCACGGAAACTCTAAAAGTTCTGATCGCCGCCCATCACAGCGGCAATGCGGCGGCGACCATTCTCTCTGCGGTTCTGGCCGATCCTTCCGGCTACGGCCGCGTCGTTCGCAAGACCGAAACGGCCGTCTCCGCCATTGTCGAGGATTCGCAGCTTACCGATGAGCAGCGCGAGATCAATGAAATCAATTCGGCGATTTATTGCTTCACCTTGGAGAAACTCTGGCCCGCGCTGGCACAGGTGAAGCCCAACAACAAGCATCGCGAGTTGTACCTGACCGACGCCATCGGCGTGCTGAACGCCAAGGGCGAGATCGTGCTGGCGCAGGTCGCCCCTGATTCTCGCGAAGTACTTGGCTGCAATACTCGCGCGGATCTTGCGGAAGTGGATCGCGTATTCCGCGAGCGGAAACGGAGCGAGCTGATGGATGACGGCGTCACCATCCAGTTGCCGGAGACGGTGCTGATCGATCCGGATGTGACTGTGGGCGAAGACACCATCATCGAACCCGGAGTTCAATTGCTGGGCAAAACCAAAATCGGCGCGCACTGCATGATTCGAACGGGCAGCGTAGTGACTGACGCAATTCTTGGCGACCACGTGACCGTCGAGCCGCATTGCGTGGTAGCGGAGAGCCGCCTCGACGATGGCGTCATCATTGGCCCCTTTGCGCGGCTTCGCCCGCACAATCACCTAAAAGCCGGCGCGCGCATCGGCAATTTCGTCGAACTGAAGAAGAGCACCATCGGCGAAGGCACGAAAGCGATGCACCTCTCGTACCTGGGTGACGCGAAGATCGGAACGAAGAGCAACATCGGCGCGGGCACGATTACCTGCAATTACGACGGCTTCCACAAGTATCCGACCTCGATTGGGAACAAGGTTTTTATCGGCAGCGATACCGCCCTGGTCGCGCCCGTGCGCGTCGGTGACGGCGCGTACGTCGGCGCAGGTTCAACGATCACGGAGAACGTGCCTTCTGATGGATTGGCCATCGCTCGCGGCCGCCAGCTCAACAAACCAGGCTGGGCCGCGAAAAGACGCCGCGAATTGGCCGCCGCCGAGAACCCCAAAAAACCCGCGAGGAAATCGAAGCGCAAGCCGCGGCGCGCCTCGAAAAAGCGTAAACGCTAAGTTCTCTGCAGTCCGATTTTCATTCCCGCCATTTGGCGTAATTTTTTCACGATTCTCCCCGTGGTAGTTTCACAACCTGAATCATTGAATACGAACCGAACGGATGCTATCGTCCGCCGTACGTGAACCGGAAGGAGTCCCTCTGTGGGCAATTGGGTCAATTGGCTGCTGGTGATTGCCGGCATCATCTGCGTGATCATGGAGCTGGCGCTCGGTGCGTTGACGGGCTTCGATCTCGCGCTCATAGGCGCGTCTCTGGCCGTCGGCGGCGGCATCGGCCTCCTCACCGGTTCCGCCAACGTTGGAATGCTCGCGGCTGCTGGAGCGGCGTTGATTTACTTCGCAGTTTTTCGCAGTTGGCTGAAATCGAAGCTCACGGTCCGTGATCAGCCCAGCAACGTGGACGCGGTTCTCGGCAAGACGGGCGTGGTCATCAAGCGCATCTCTCCGCGCGACACTGGTCTCGTGAAAGTCGGCACCGAGGAATGGCGAGCGGAACTCGCACAGGGCGACGACACGGCCCGCGAAGTCGGCGCAACCATTACTGTAAGTTCCGTCGAAGGGGTGACTCTCAAAGTGAGGTGAGATTTGTATGGACACAGGAATCTTCTTTGGTTTTCTGCTGGTGGTGGTTTTGCTGTTTTGCCTGACGGCGCTGGCCAAGGGCGCGCGCACGGTCAAGCAGTATGAAAAAGGATTGATTACTCGGCTGGGGAAGTACCACGGTATGGCGCCTTCCGGCCTGACCTTCATCATTCCTTTCGTGGACGACATCGTGCGTGTGGACATGCGTGAGCAGGTGATCACCGTGCCGCCGCAGAAGCTCATCACCAAGGACAACGTTACCGTCGAAGTGGACGCGGTCGTCTACTACAAGGTGATCGACCCCGTGAAGTCGCAATTTGAAGTGCAGGATTTTGGCTACGCCTGTACTACCCTGGCCCAGACCAACCTTCGCAATCTAATCGGCGATCGCACACTGGATGAAACACTCGTTGCGCGCGACATGATCAACAATAATCTGCGCCATGTCCTCGACGAAGCCACCAACAACTGGGGCGTCAAGGCCACTCGCGTGGAAGTGCAGAAAATCGAGCCGCCACGCGACATCACCGACGCCATGTCCCGTCAGATGAAGGCCGAGCGCGAGAAGCGCGCCGCCGTGCTGGAAGCCGAAGGCATCAAGCAGAGCCAGATTTTGCAATCGGAAGGCAAAAAACAATCGGAAATCCTGAAGGCTGAAGGCGATGCCCAGGCCCGCATCACCCGCGCCAACGCCGAAGCCGAAGCCATCAAGCTCGTCTCCACCGCCGCCGAAACCTATTTCAAAGACCGCGCCGAAACCATGCGCCGCCTCGAAGTCCTGAACAACACACTCGCGCAAAACACGAAATACATCGTGCCCTCCAACTCTAGCCTGGTAAACGTGCTGGGCCTCGACAGCGCAGTACACGCTTTGCCCAAGGGGGCCCCGGATTCTTCCACGCCGCCCGCCTCAGGACCCGCGGGACGATCGATATAGGCACAACGGAGGCTTCGCAATGTCTGAGACGAGCGCAAAGCCCGCCGTACGGCTCACCTCGATTTCGCCGGTATTTGTTGTGCCGGATGTCGTTGCCTCGGCGGAATACTATGGCGACGTCCTAGGAGCGCGTCTGAGAATTGACTTTTGAGGCCCAATCCTTGGCGCGAACGAGCCCAGATAGGGCTATCCGGTATAGTGCGCGTCGCCTAATGGTAGGACCGTTCCTATGATTGGGATGTTCTGGAGCATCGTTTTC
>WNGO01000300.1_pt1 | contig 44197 bp, 28 predicted proteins | sample 5400511 | NCBI WGS metagenome assembly WNGO01 (sample SAMN13153380, study PRJNA577476) | soil metagenome | isolation source: 20 cm soil or saprolite under Garry oak tree replicate 2 | place: USA:California | collected 2016-06-15 | reverse complement strand
TTCGAGGCGCCCAATCGCGTCACGCAGCTTCTCGCCGATCTCGCCGAGGCGTGTGGTCCCGAACGGCAGGCGGTCGTCTCTCGGGAATTGACGAAGGTGTTCGAAGAGACGCGTGCGGGGACGTTGCAGGAATTGTCAGAGCACTATGCAGAGGCTCCCGCGCGGGGCGAGGTTACGGTAGTGGTCGCGGGAACTGGAAAACAGCGGATTGAAGAACCGCCGCCCGATCGGAGCGAACGCGCCAAGGCTCTCCTCGCCGAAGGACTGTCACGCAAGGATGTAGCTGATCGTTTGGTGGAGGAGACCGGGATCTCACGGAATACGGCCTATAAACTGGTAAACGAGCTATGAGCGGTTTGGCGGTTTGGCGGTTTGGCGGTTTGATGCTGCTCGGCGCGGTGTTTGTTCCAACCGCCGAACCGCCCAACCGCCCATCCGCCGCCTCTCTCACCATCGGCCGCCTCCACTACGACGGCGGCGGCGATTGGTATGCGAACCCCTCGAGCCTGCCCAACCTGCTGACGGCGTTGCGTGAGCGGACGACCCTGCCCGTCGCCGAGCGTGAGCGGGTGGTGACGCTAACGGGGCCGGAACTGTGGGAGGTCCCTTACATCTATATGACGGGCCACGGCAACGTGCATTTCTCCGACGTCGAGATCCGCAATCTGCGGCGCTATTTGGAGCAGGGCGGGTTCCTGCACGCCGACGACAACTACGGGATGAACGTCTCGTTCCGGCGGGAGATCGCGCGCGTTTTTCCGGACCATCCGCTGGTGGAAGTGCCGTTGACGCACCCGATTTACAACCTGGTCTACGCCTTCCCGCGGGGCATTCCCAAGATCCACGAGCACGACGGTCTCCCCGCGCAGGGCTTCGGCATTTTTTTGGGAGACCGCCTTGTCGTATACTATTCCTATCAGTCGGACCTCGGGGACGGTTGGGAGGACCCCGACGTCCACCATGATCCTCCTGAGCTGCACGAGGCGGCGTTGCGGATGGGCGTGAACCTCTTCACCTACGCGGTGAGCGCGAGCAAATGACGGAAACAGCCCGCCGGCTGCGGCGCCTGGGGGCGCCCCACGCACGCGCGCGGGCGTTCGCCATGGTGCTCGGCGGCTTCGGTGCGGCGCTGGCGGCCGCTGCCCTGGGGCTCGCCCTCGCCCCGGCCGTGCCCGGGATCGCCTTGGCGTGGGCGCTGATCCTGGTGAGCGCCGCGGCTGCGACAAGGGCCGTGCTGCGCACGCGGCGCGAGGCCGCCGCACCGGCATTGGGGAGACTCGTCGAGTCGGCTGCCGGTGGACGGGCAGGCAGCATCGTCGGGGTCGTCACCCCCACCGCGGGGCAGGGCAGCGGCTCGAGCGCGGCGTTGTTGCGGGCGGCCGATACCCGCGCTGCCGCCGTGGTGTCGTCCGCCGCGCCACAAGTCGATAGCGCGATGCGCCGCACGACGCGTCTGCGCGTCGCCGGCGGTGCCGGTGCGGCGCTCGCCGGCGCGATGCTGCTCGCGGCGAGCGCGCCCAACGCGGGGCAGGCCGCGGCATTCTGGCATCCGATGCGCGCCTGGCGGGATGCGCGGACGCCGATCCGCGTGACGGTCGATCGCACCACAATCCCACGCGGCGGCAACGTCTTCGTAACCGTGATCGCCCCGGCGGCGACGCAGGCGACCCTGTGGTCGCGCGGCGCGGGTGAGCCATGGAGAGCGATGAAGGTCGGCCTGGACCGCGACGGCAAGGCCGTGCGCGGTTTCATGGCGATCAACGCCGATCTCTACCTGCGCGCCTCGACCGGTGGGCGACGCAGTGGCGACATCAAAGTCTCCGTCGCGCTCCCCGCTTTCCTCGCGGACCTGGGACTCACCGCGCGCTTTCCTTCGTATCTCGGCCGGGCAGACGAGCCGTTGCTCGCCGGTCCCGACGTCATTGCTTTGCCTGCCGGCACGGCCGTGGTGACGAACGGCGCCGCAAGCGTGCCGCTCGCCAGGGCTACGTGGACGCTCGCATCACGTAATGAGCCGCTGCGCGTCGACGGCACGCGCATCGAAGGCCGGTTCACGCCGACCGCCAGCGGCACCTGGCGGCTTGAAGCGCGCAGCGCGGACAACACGCCCCTCGAGGGCGACGCGCCCGAGCTGCACCTCCTCATCGTCCCCGATTCGGCGCCCGTCGTCACGTTGCCCGTGCCGGGGCGCGATACGACGCTGCCGATCTCGTTGCGCCAGCAGCTCGTCGCGGATGTGCGGGACGATCACGGCATCACGCGTCTCAGCGTCGTGAGCTGGCGGGTGAGCCGCACGGGTCGAGTCGGGGAGCAGGTGCGCGAGTCGCTGGACGTGGCGAGTGTCGGCGATCGCGCCATCGTGCAGGGACAGCTCGATGCGGAGAACCGCGGCTTGTTGCCCGGTGACACGCTGCGCCTGTTCGTCGAAGCGTGGGATAACGCGCCAACCCCGCACCGGGGACGCAGCGCCGAGATCGCGCTGCGGCTGCCCAGCATGGAAGAGCTGCGCGCCGAGGCCCGCGCCGCGGCCCGCGGGGTGGCGAGTGCCGCGGACTCCGTCTCCGCCGCGCAGCGCGAATTGAGCGATCGCACGCGCGACCTTGCGCAGGAGCGCAGCCGCAATCCAGATGGCCAGACCGCCGGACGGCCGGACGGCCGATCGGGGACTCAACAGAGTGGGTCGATGTCGTTCCAATCGACCCAGCGTGCGGAAGAGATCGCGCGGGACCAAGCCGCGATGTCGCAGCGCGTCCAGGAGCTGGCCCAGGCGGTCGAGGAGATCGCGCGCGCCGCCAAGGCCGCCGGGGTGGATGACACGGCATTTCAGAGGCGATTACAGGAAGTCCAGGAGCTGTTGCAGCGGGCGCTGACGCCGGAGCTCGAGCAGCGGCTGCGCGAGCTGCAGGAAGCGCTGGCGCGGCTCGACCCCGAAGCCACCCGCCAGGCATTGCAGCGACTGGCGGATGCGCAGCAGCAGCTGCGCCGCGAGCTCGAGCGGAGTCAGGAGCTGTTCAAGCGGGCTGCGCTCGAAGGCGAGCTGGCCTCGCTCGCCAAGGACGCCGAAGACCTGCAGCGGCGTCAGACGGAATGGAACAAGGAAGACGCGCAACACGCCGACTCGGCTGCTGCCGCCGCGGAGCGCGATCTCGCCGCGGCCACCGACTCGCTGGCGCGCGGTGTGGATCACGCGGCCGAGACCGTGCCGCTGCAGCAATCGCAGGCCGCCGCGCGCCGCGCCCAGGCTGCGATGCAGGAGGCGGCGAATGCCGCCGATCACCGTGATTCCCGCGGCGCGCGGCGCGGGGGCCAGGAAGCGGCCGACTCGCTCGCGCAACTCCCCGATCAGCTGCGCCAGCGGCGCGATTCACTGGCGACTGCCTGGCGTCAGGAGACACTCGACGCGCTCGATCGCGCGCTCGCCGAAACGGCGGCCCTGGCACAGCGCCAGGAGGGGCCGGTCGTCATGCGTTGGTGTCACCGCAGCTCGAGTCTGCCCTGGGCTACGCGCAGAACCAGATGCGTCAGGCGCGCGAGCAGCTGGAGCAGGGCGATCCCAACGCGGCGGCCGCCGCGCCGTTTGCCGAACAGGCCCTGGACGCGCTCAACGCCACCGCCCACGCGCTGGTGCGCACGGCGCAGCAGGTCGCGGGCGCGCAGTCGGGGTCGGGTTTCCAGGAGGCGCTCGAACAGCTCGCGCGCATGGCGCAGCAGCAGCAGGGAATGAACGGCGATGCGCAGGGGTTGCTCCCGATGATGGCGCCCGGTGGCGACGCCGTGATGCAGCGGCTGCGCGAGCTCGCGGGCCGCCAACGCGCGCTCGCCGAGCAGCTGGAGCGGCTGCAGGCGAGCGGCGATGCGAGCGCCGCGGGGGCACTCGCGCAGGAGGCGCGCGAGTTGGCGCGCCAGCTCGAGGCCGGCCGGCTCGACGCCCGAACCATCGACCGGCAACAGCGGCTGTATCGCAAGCTGCTCGATGCCGGCCGCAGTCTCTCCGGCGCTGAGCCGGACGAGCAAAAAGACCGCATCAGCCATTCAGCGATTGGCGACAGCGTCCATACGCCCGCCGCGCTCCTGCCGGGCGCGACCGGCGCCGGCCCAAAAGTCCGCTACCCGACGTGGGACGAGCTGAGCGGTCTCACGCCCGAACAGCGGCGCATGGTGCTCGAATATTTTCGCCGGTTGAATGAGCAGAAGCATTAACTGGGCGGCGGTCGCCGCGCTGGTGCTCTTGCCCTCGGCTGACCCCGCGCGGGTCGCGCGCGGTCAGGCCATTGGTCCGGGATTCGAATTGGAGCGCTCGGGGCGCTACGCCGATGCCGCGACCATCTATTTCACGACGGTCCGCAGCGATCCGACGAACCTCCCGGCACTGCTCGGCCTCGAGCGCACGCTCTTCGTCCTGAACCGCATGACCGAGCTGTTGCCGCTCGTGCAAAACGCACGCGCGCGCCTGCCCGAGAGTCCCGCACTGCGCAGTCTCGAGCTGCGCGTTTACGCGGCGCTGAATCAGACCGACTCGCTCGAAGCCATCGCGCTGCGCTGGGCCGCCAGCGTGCCGCGCAGCGACGCTCCCTACCGCGAATGGGGGCTGGCACTCGCCGATCGCCGCATGTGGGATGAGGCGCGACGCGCCTATCTCACCGGACGCAAAACATTGGGTGGCGAGGGGACGCTCGCGATCGAGCTGGCGGAGCTCGAGCAGCGCGCCGGCAACTGGGAAGCCTCGGCGGCGGAGTGGGTACGCGCCGTCACGCGGGCCGCGGACGTCGCACCGAACGCTGCGAGCCAGCTCGCGGACGCACCGAAAATGATGCATGAGCACGTGGCGCGCATCCTGACCGGGCCCGACGCCTCTGTGGCCGCGCGGCGCGTAGGCGCGGAAGTGCTGCTCGCCTGGGGACAACCCAACGAGGCGTGGGTGGTGATGGAACAGACGCTCGGGCAGGGCGACAGCGATGCGCAGGTTGCGCTGCGGCGCTTCGCCGACCTCGCGGCGGCGTTGCCAACGCCCGAAGGACATCGCGTGCACGGGATGGCACTGGCCCGCTGGGCCGACCTCGTCCCATCGCCCGTCTCGGAGCGGGCGCGTGCCGAAGCGGTGCGCGAGCTGTTGGAGGGTGGCGACCGCGCCGGTGCCCGCCGGGTCCTGGAGGCTCACGCGGACGCCACGGCGTTGGGCCAGGCGTCGTTAATCCAGATACTCATCGCGGATGGCCAGCTCGATGTCGCCGAAGCGCGTCTTCAGACGTCCAAAACCGCACTCACGGCGGACGATCGGGGCGCGCTCAGGCTGGCACTCGCCACCGCGCGCATTGCGCGCGGCGAGCTCGACCGGGCGGATGCGGCGCTGGGTGATGATTCGAGTGTCGCCGCGATCGCACAGCGCGGCTGGATCGCGCTGTATCGCGGCAATCTGAGGGGCGCGATGGAGGCGTTCCGGGTCGCGGGTCCGTACGCGGCCGACCGCGCCGCGGCGACGGAGCGCACCGCGATGATGGCGCTGTTGCAGCGGATTCAAGAGGAGTCGAGTCCCGAGCTGGGTGCAGCGCTGCTCACGCTGGCGCGCGGCGACTCGGTGGCCGGTGTCGCGGCGTTGCGTCGCGCGGCATCCCGGCTGCCCGTGCAGGGCGGCCGGCTCGAAGTGCTGCTGCTCGCCGGCCAGGTTGCGGCGCAGAAAGGCGGGGATCAGGAGGCGACGGCAGTCGCGCTGTTCGACGAAATCGTGCGCGCCGGTGGTGAGGGTGCGGCTCCTCCCGCCGCCGAGCTCGAGTGGGCGCGGCTGCTGGTGCGCACAGGCCGGTCGGCGGAGGCCATTCCACACCTCGAGCATCTGATTCTCACCTATCCCAATAGCGCCTTCGTTCCCGAGGCTCGGCGGGTTCTCGAGCGCGCGCGCGGCGCGATCCCCAAGTCATGAAACGGCGCGATTTCGTAAGAGCGGTTGGGCGGTTGGGCGGTTTGGCGGTTGGCGCACGCGTCATGGGTTTCCAACCGCCTAACCGCTTAACCGCCCCGTCGTTGCTTATACCAATGGATGACGCCCAAACCGATCACCTGAAAGCGTACGGGCTGGCGTACCGCGCGATCCAGGCGGGCCTGAAGGCCGAGTGGTTCCTCAATTACCGCGGCGGCTCGTTTCTCATTCCCGATCTCGACGCGTTGCGGCGCGATGCGGCGCTCAACGGCATTCGCTTCGAACCGGTCGACAGCGGCATGCCGGCGGTGCGCGGAGAAATCGAAGCGAACAACATGGATGCGGTGCCGCTCGAGAAGGCGCCCAAAGTCGCCGTCTACGCGCCGCCGAACGCCGCACCGTGGGACGACGCCGTCACGATGGCGCTGCAGTACGCCGGCATCCCGTTCACCAAGATCTGGGATGCGGAGGTGATGAACGGCGGGCTGCGCGACTTCGACTGGCTGCATCTGCATCACGAAGACTTTACCGGCCAGTACTCGAAGTTCTTCCTGATCTATTCGGGGATGACGTGGCTCGGCGAGATGGTGCAGCGCAACAGCGACATGGCCCGGCGGCTCGGCTTTCAGACGGTTCCGGATCTGAAGAAGGCGGTGGCGCGCGGCATTCACGGGTACGTCGAGAACGGCGGTTTCCTGTTCGCGATGTGTACGGCGACCGAGACGATCGATCTCGCGCTCGCGGCGGAGCACGTGGACATCGCCGCGACGTTCGCCGATGGCACGCCCATCGATCCCGACGCCGACGCGAAGCTCGATTGGTCGAGAAGCTTCGCGTTCACGAACGCGCATATCGAGCCCAACCCGCTGGTCGCGAGTTTTTCCGACATCGACGGCCATCAGGTGAACGGCGGCGCGCGCCGCCAGCCGCTCGGCGCCTTCACGCTGTTCAACTTCAGCGCCAAAATCGATCCGGTGCCCACCATGCTCGTTCAGAATCACCGCCAGGTGATTCCCGATTTCTACGGCCTCACGACGTCGTTCACCCGCAACCGGCTGAAGCCGGGCGTGACCATCCTGGCAGAAGAAGAGGGTGCGCCATGGGTGAAGTACATCCATGGAGACCTGGGCAAGGGCACGTGGACGTTCTTCGGCGGGCACGATCCCGAGGACCCGCAACACCAGATCGGTGACCCGCCGACCGATCTGTCGTTGCATCCACATTCTCCCGGCTACCGGCTGATCCTGAACAACGTGCTGTTTCCCGCCGCGAAAAAGCGCGAGCTCAAGACGTGAGCGTCGAGCGCCTGACGGCGGCCGCGCGCGCCCTGCTGCAGGAGGAGATCGCGGCGGCCCACGGGCGCGAGGTGTCGTTCGTGGTGCGCGCCGATCCCAACGGCACGCTTACGGACGCCCGCGTCGTGGCGCGCGGCACGATCGACGCGGTGCTCGCGCTTCCCGGCGCCGCGCAGCGCGGCGAGATGTTGCTCCACAATCATCCGAGCGGCTTCCTCGAGCCGTCGGGCGCCGACCTGCACGTGGCCGCGCGGCTGCATGATGAAGGGGTTGGTTTCGGAATTGTCGACAACGACGTCGCGACGTTGTACGTCGTAGTGGAATGCCCGTGGGCCCGCACCCTCGCGCGACTCGATTCGCTCGACATCGCCAATCTGCTCACCGAGTCCGGCCCCGTCGCGCGCGTGCTCGGCACCAGCGCATTCGAGGATCGCCCCGGTCAGCGCGACATGGCGGCCTACATCGCGGACGCGTACAACGACGGCGGCATCGCGCTGCTCGAGGCGGGGACGGGTGTCGGCAAGTCGTTCGCCTACCTCGTGCCCGCACTCGAATGGGCGCGGCGCAACGGCGAGCGCACGATCGTCTCGACGAACACGATCAACCTGCAGGAACAGCTCGTGGGCAAGGACCTGCCGATCCTGTCGCGCGCCTTCTCCACCGGCGAGCGTGCCGTCACGTTCGCGCTGCTCAAGGGCTGGCGGAATTACCTCTGCCTCTCGCGCCTGGAGCAAGCGCGCGCGGGCCAGGAATCGTTGTTCGACGACGGACGCGCCGCCGAGCTCGAGTCGATCGCCGGATGGGCGTCGCGCACCGCGGACGGCAGCCTCTCCGACCTCGTCGAAGAGCCGTCCAGCGACGTGTGGGACGCCGTCGCCGCCGAATCGGATCTCTGCACGCGGCTCAAGTGCCCGCACTTCGACCGCTGCTTCGTGTTCGCCGCGCGGCGCCGTGCCGCCGAGGCGGACGTCGTGGTGGTGAATCACCACCTGCTCGCGTCCGATCTCGCGGTGCGGATCGCCTCCGACAACTGGCAGGAGGCGGCGGTGCTGCCGCCCTACCGGCGTCTGGTGCTCGACGAAGCCCACCATCTCGAAGACGTCGCCGCCCATCACCTCGGCACCCAGGTGAGCATGCTCGGCGTGCAACGCCTGCTCGGCCGCCTCGAGCGCAACGGCCGCGGTCTGTTGCCGACGCTCGCGGCGGAGCTCGGCACGCATGACGACTTGCTCGCCTCCGCCAGCCGTGACCTGCTGACACGCACCGTCCTGGACGCGCTGGTCGCCGCCCGCCGCTGGGCCGAAGAGCTGTTCGGCCGCCTGGGACGGCGGCTCGATGCGGATCAGGTGCTGCGTCTCACCGATGCGTTCCGCGAGGACGGCGTGTGGCGCGAAGGGCTGGATGTGGCGCTCGACAATCTGCTCGTCGCCTTCAGCAAGCTGCGCGACGGCGTCGAGACGATCGCCGACCGCTTGTCGATCGATGATCCCGCCGAAATGCGGACGCGCCTGATCGGCGAGCTGCGCGGCGTCGTGCGCCGCCTTGACGCGGCCGCGGAAGGCCTCAAGGCCACGCTGCAACCCGTTGGGTACCGTCCGGCCGTCGGGCCGTCCGTTCGTTGGATGGAACGCCGTGGCCGGGGGGGCCGTCGTACGCCAAATCTCACCCTCTCAGCGGTACCGCTCGATCTCGCTCCGGTTCTCAAGGAAGCACTGTTCGATCGCGTCGAGACGGTCGTGCTCACGAGTGCCACGCTCGCGGCCGGCGGCGAGTTCACGTTCCTCGAAGAGCGGCTGGGGCTCGCGCTGCCGCCGTCGCGGGTGACGGTGCGCGAGATCCTGCCGTCGCCGTTCGATTTCGGCGCGCAGTGCGTGTTCGGCATCCCCACCGACATCCCGGAGCCCCGCGACGACGAATCGGGCCACGGGGCCGCCGTTGCCCGCGTACTGCTCGAGCTGGCGCATGCGTCCGACGGCGGCATCTTTGCCCTCTTTACGAGCCACGGTGCGTTGCGGCGCACGGCCGACGCGATTCGCGGCGACGTCGGCGCGCGCTGGCCGCTGCTCGTGCAGGGCGAGGGCCAGCGCGATCAGCTGCTGCGGCGCTTCCGCGATGCGGGATCGGCGATTCTCCTGGGGACCGATTCATTCTGGGAAGGGGTGGACGTCCCGGGGCGGGCGTTGCGCGTACTCATACTGGCGAAACTGCCGTTCAAGGTGCCGAGCGAGCCGCTAACCGCGGCGCGGCTGGAGCGTCTCACGGAGGCGGGCGTGGATGGCTTTACCCACTATCTCGTTCCGCTCGCGGCGCTCAAGTTGAAACAGGGATTCGGGCGGCTGATCCGCACCAAATCCGACGTGGGCGCGGTGGTGCTGCTCGACCGGCGCGTCGTCACCAAGCGCTACGGGGCCACGATGCTGGAAGGGCTGCCGCCGGCGGCGAAGGCGATCGGCAACTGGCCGGATGTACGACGGGAGTTGGAGGAATTCTTTGCGATGCACAGCATCGGCAGCCCGGCTTCCTGGAGCTAGATTTATCGCATGAGTTTCAGCAGGCGCGTTTCCCAACTACCGACGTATCCCATGGCCGAGCTGCCCGCGATCAAGCGGCGGCTGATCGAGCAAGGTGTCGACGTCATCGACGTCGGGGCGGGGGATGCGGACTTTGCGCCCCCGGACGTCGCGGTCAAGGCGCTGACGCGTGCCGTGCAGGATCCCGCGATGAGCCGCTACGGGTTTCAGCTGGGCCTGCCGGCGTTCCGCGAAGCCGCCGCGGCGTACATGCAGCGCCGCTTCGGGGTGACGGTCGATCCGTTCAAAGAGCTGCACCCGCTGCTCGGCTCAAAAGAAGGCATCGCGCATCTCGCGACGGCGGTTTTGAATCCGGGTGACGCCGCCATCGTGCCCGTGCCGGGCTACGCGGTCTATCACGGCGGGACGGTGCTCGCGGACGCCGAGCCGTACGTCTACGATCTCACGCCGCGCACCGATTTCCTGCTCGAGCTGGACGAGATCCCCGCGGACGTGCTGAAGCGCGCCAGGCTCGTCTATCTCAATTATCCGAACAATCCCACCGCCGCTGTGGCGCCGCGCGAGTATCTGGAACGGACGATCGCGGCGTGCCGCCGGCACGATATCGTGCTCGCCTACGACAATCCGTACTGCGAGATCACGTTCGACGGCTACGTGGCGCCCTCGATCTTCGAGGTCCCCGGCGCGATGGACGTCGCGGTCGAATTCCACTCGCTCTCCAAGAGCTTCTGCATGACCGGCTGGCGGCTGGGCTGGGCGGTGGGGCGGCCCGATCGCATTGCGGCGCTGGCGCGCGTGAAAAACTATGTCGACACCGGCGCGTTCCTCGCGGTGCAGGCGGCGGGCGCCGAAGTGTTGAAGCAGGCGGAGAAAATCGCCGCGGGATACGCGGCGCAGTTCAAAGAGCGGCGCGACGCGATTGTGCCGGTACTGCGCGCCAATGGTTTCGAGATCGATCCGCCACGGGCGACACTGTACCTCTGGATTCCATTGCCCGATGGGCTGCCGTCGGCCGCGTTCCAGAAGCGCGCGCTCGAGGATGTCGGCGTCGTGACGTTGCCCGGGAGTGCGTTCGGCGCCGGCGCAGAAGGGTTTTTCCGAATTGCGCTGACTGTCCCCGTGCCCCGACTCATCGAGGCAACGGAGCGGCTGGGAAAGGTGCTCGCCACTGTTTGACCGTCAGGTTGGGCGTCCGCCTATCGGCCGCGCCTGGCTGATCACCGCCGCGCTGCACGTCGTCGCCGTGATTCTGTTCTTCACGGTGAACTGGCAGGCGCCCTGGCGCCGGGCGGACTACGTCGTGCTGCAGCCGATCGAGGCGGGCGACTCGCTCGTCTTCGTTCCGGGGACGCGCGAACTCCGTGCGAAGGGCCCCACAATCGTCTCAACGCGTCGCGAACCTCCGCCGCCCCCCGCCGCCCCTTCGCCGCCCCTCGCCGCCGCTTCGCCGGATACCGGAGTCACGCTCCCGGCCTACGACCCGAACGCCAGTCGCGTAGCTCCCGCGCCCCAAGTGGGCGATGGCCGTCTGTGGGTCAGCCCGCGGCCGGGACTGCCCGCTGCGATCGCGGACGCGATCTACGGCGACACCGCGGGCCGGCGCCAGGGAGCGATCGAGCGGCTGCGCGTGATGGTGGATTCGCTGAATCAGGTGCTCGATCAAATGCAACGCGACCGGCAGCGGCCCAAGTGGACGCTCGGCGGCACGCCCGACAAGCCGGAGTGGGGCATCGATTCGGCCTACATCCACGTCGCCGGCGTGAAGATCCCGACGATGGTGCTGGCGCTGCTCGGCAATCTGCTGCCGCAGGGCAATTTCGACGAAGAGATGCGGGCGCGACAGCTCAACGACATGCGCGCCGACCTGCTGCGCGCCGCCGATCGGGCGCAGACCCTCCAGCAGTTCCGTCGCTACGTGCGCGAGCTGCGCGAGCGCAAGCAGGCCGAGCGCGACGCCGATGAACGGCGCCGCGCCCAGGATACCGTCAAAGCCGTTCCGTAGTGTATCTCGCCGCCGTCCTTCTCATTCTCCAGGCGCCGAGCCTCGACCGCACGGAGCAGCGAATTCGGGCGGGCATAGCCGCCGCGCGCGAAGCCCAGATCACCTACCTGCAGCAGGTCGTCGACATCCCCAGCAGCACGCTGAATTTCGAGGGCGTGCGCAAAGTCGGTGCGGTGTTTCGCGCCTCGCTGGACTCGCTCGGTTTCACCACGACGTGGGTCGCTGTGCCGGACGCGGTCGGTCGCGCGGGGCACCTCGTCGCCGAGCACCGCGGTCGGCCAGGAGCGGTGCGGCTGCTGCTGATCGGCCATCTCGACACGGTGGTCGAGCCGGCGGGTCCCAACTTCGTGCGCGAGGATTCGTCCGCGCGCGCGGTCGGCGGAGCCGACATGAAGGGCGGGGACGTCATCATCCTGTACGCGCTGAAAGCGCTCCGGGCCGCGGGCGCGTTGCGCGACATGAACATCACGATCGTGTTCACCGGCGACGAGGAGCATCCCGGTGAGCCGCTCGCCGACGCGCGCGCAACGCTGATCGACGCCGCGAAACAGAGCGACGTCGCCTTGGCCTTCGAAGCAGGCAATCGCTCCGATGCCACGGTCGCCCGCCGGGGCGCGAGTGAGTGGCGCGTCACCGCGACGGGCCGGCAGGCGCACTCGGCGGGTGTGTTCGGCGAGAGCGCCGGGTACGGAGCGATTTACGAGGTGGCGAGAATCCTCGATGCCTTCCGGACGCAGCTTGGCGGCGAGCAGTACCTCACGTTCAACTCCGCGATCATCGTGGGCGGCACCGATGTGAACTACGACACCGTGGCGATCAGCGGCACGGCGGCGAGCAAGCTCAACATCATCCCGTCACGCGCCGTCGCGCACGGCGATCTCCGGTTCATCTCTGCCGAGCAGCTCCAACGCACCCGTCAACGCATGCGCGATATCGTCGCGCAGCATCTGCCGGGCACCGATGCGACGATCGTTTTCCGCGACGAGTATCCCGCGATGTCGCCCACGCCGGGCAACGCGCGGCTGCTCGCGGTCTACGACTCGGCCAGCAGAGCACTCGGCTATGGCGCCGTGGCGGCGCTCGATCCCGGCCGCCGCGGCGCGGGCGACATCTCCTTCGTCGCGCCGTTGATCGACGGGCTCGACGGGCTTGGCGCCCTCGGCAGCGGGTCGCACGCGCCGGGTGAGCGCGTGGACCTCAAGACGCTGACGATGCAGACCGAACGCACGGCGTTGCTGCTGTACCGGGTGGGGAGACGGCCGGCATCACAGTTCGCGCGGGCGGCCACAGGAGCGAATTGATGCTAGGCGCGCTCATCGTGTTGGCTGGTCTCGTTCATCAAGACTCCACGGGTGGAATGCCGATCATTGTCCGCGCCGCGAACGTTTTGGACGGCCGAGGCGGCACCCAGCACAACGTCGACATCGTAGTCGTGGGAAGTCGCATCGTACGCATCGCCCCGCGCGGACCTGTGCCGGCCGGTGCGCGGCTCGTGGACCTGGGCGACCGCACGGTGCTGCCGGGACTGATCGACGCCCACGCCTATCCCGTCTGGTACTTCAATCGCAGGAATCGGCTGCACACGTCTGACGACGGCGACACGCCCGCACAGTCCGCGCTCGCGATGGCGGCCAACGCCTATGCCACGCTCAAGGCGGGTTTCACGACGATTCAGAGCGTGGGATCGCGCAGCGATCTGGACCTGCGGGACTGGATCGCGACGCAGGGCCTGCCGGGGCCGCGGATCCTCACGTCGCTCGATCCGCTGGCCGATCGCAGCCTCAGCCCCGACTCGCTGCGCGCGCTCGTCCGCCAGCGCAAGACTCAGGGGGCCGACCTCATCAAGATCTTCGCCTCGGCGAGCATCCGCGAAGGCGGGCAGCAGACGATGTCCGACTCGCAGCTCGTCGCGATGTGCGGCGAGGCCAAAGCGCTCGGCCTTCGCACGCTGGTCCACGCGCACAGCGCGGCGGCGGTACGTGGCGCGACACTCGCCGGGTGCACGCAGGTGGAGCACGGCATCTTCGTGACGCAGGACGTCCTCACGCTGATGGCCGAGCGCGGGACGTACTTCGATCCGCAGTGCGCGCTCGTGTTCCGCAACTATCTCGACAACCGGGCCCGCTACCAGGGGATCGGCAACTACACCGACTCCGGGTTTGCGGCGATGGAGCGCGCGTTACCGATCGCCGCCGCGGACATTCGCATGGCGCTGGCGACGCCCGGGCTCAAGGTGGTCTACGGCACGGATGCCGTCGCGGGAGCGGACGGTCACAATGCCGAGGACCTGATTTGCCGGGTCGAGCGGGCGGGTGAGGCCCCGATGCACGCGATCGTGGCGGCGACGTCGCTCAATGCACAAGCCATGGGGCTCGGCAATCAGATCGGCGCGATCGCGCCGGGGCTCGAGGCCGACATCATCGCGGTGGACGGCGACCCCTCGCGCGACATCACGGCGCTGCGGCGCGTGAGCTTCGTCATGAAGGCGGGAAGGGTCGTCAGGGACGATGGCGTGATGCTCCGCTAGCGAAAGCCGTTCCCTAGCGGACGACCACGACGCCCTTCATGAACGGATGCGGCGTGCAGTGGAAGGCGTAGTCGCCCGCCGCCGCGAAGGTGTGGCTCCACGTCTTGCCGGGCTCGATCGGCCCCGAATCCCATGAGCCGTCGTTTGCGCTGATGGTGTGGACGAGCTGATCGTTGTTCGTCCACGTGACAGTCTTCCCAGCAGCGATCGCGATGCGGTTTGGTGAAAAGGCCATGGTCCGCATTTCAGCCTTTGCCGCCCCTTCGCCGCCCCTCGCCGCCGCTTCATTCGCCGCCCTCGCCCGCTTCCCGAAGTATCGGCTCAAGGTGAACGGAATCGTGAACTCGAACCCGCCACGCGCTTTCCCTACGACGCCGCGCGAGGCGCCTTCGAGCGTCCCGGTATTGGTGTTGGCGACTTGCAACGAGACGGTGTGCGGGGTGTAGGGGACGCCGAGGTGCAGGCCGGCCCCCCACGCGGCTCGCTCTCCCGGGCGTCGATCGATGAGGGTCGCGACATCACCTGCCAGCGCGATCCAGCGACCCAGCCGCAGGACGGCTCCCCCACCAATCGCATAACGGGTTGTATCCACACCATACGCGTGCGAGAGCACTCGCCCCACAGCCAGAATGCGCAGCCGCTGGACCGTGCGAGCCAGGGTGACCTCGCCATCCATGCTCTTCGCCGCCTGGTTGTAGCCGAGCTCCGCGGCCACATCGAGCGGCCCACTTCTCCCATACCGTGCGAAGCCCTCGAACTCGTTGACCGCGCTCGGAGACACGTCGGACGAGGTCGCATAGTTCACCCCGACCATGAGCGGCAGCGGCAGGCGATAGGAGAAGAAAAAGGTGGGCGAGTTCGAGACTTTGCGGGCGGCGTCACTGCTGACGCTGAAGCGATGCACGAAGTTGAACTGCACCGTCCCGGGCGCTCCGAGCCACCCGCCGGATAGATTGGGCGGCCGATCGAGCAGTGATTGTCCCTGCAAGCGACCAGCGCACGCCGCCACAACGACCGCGGCGGTCATCACACGAATCTGGATCATGAAGGGAGTCCTCTAGGAAAGGGAAGCGGCCTCGAGGCGGCGCAGCGCCGCGTCTTTGCCCACGACCGACAGCAGTTCGTTGACCGGTTCCGACACCGTTCCTCCGGTGAGCGCGATGCGGATCGGCTGAAAGATTTTTCCCGCCGCCACGTTGCGCTGCTCGGCGAGACCACGCAGCACCTTCTCCAGACTTTCGGCCGTCCAGTCCGGCGCATTCTTGAGCGCCACCACACTGGCTGCGAGCGCCGCGTGATACCCGGCTGAGTCTTTGGCGATTTCCTTCCGGGCCTTCTCATCCAGCGTCACGAACTTGCCGTCGAGCCGCACCGCCACCTGGCGAGCGACGTCGAGCGTCGTGCGCGAGCGGGTCTTCACGGCGGTGATCGCCTTCAGCAGCGTGTCGTGGTTGCCATTGATACCCAGCTTGGCCAGCTCCGGTTGCACGAGCGGCAACAGCTCCGCGGCCGATTTTGCGGAGAGGTATTGCCCGTTCATCCACTCGAGCTTCGTCGTATCGAACACGGAGGGCTTCTTGAGGATACCGTCGAGCGAAAAGAGGTTGCGCAGGTCCTCTTTGCTCATGATCTCGCGATCGCCGCCCGGACTCCATCCAAGCAGCGCGAGAAAATTGCGCATCGCCTCCGGGAGAATCCCCAGGTGCTGGTAGTCGCCGACAGCGGTCGCGCCGTGTCGTTTGGAAAGTTTTTTGCCGTCGGGTCCGTGAATCATCGGCACGTGGCCAAAGATTGGGGTTAGGGCGCCGAGGGCACGATAGACGGCGAGCTGCTTGGGGGTGTTGGAAATGTGATCGTCGCCGCGGAGGACGTGGGTGATCTGCATGTCGATGTCGTCGACGACCACCGCGAAGTTGTAGAGCGGTGAGCGATCCGACCGCAGAATCACGAAGTCGCGGATGTCCTCGCCCTTGAAACTGATGCGGGCATGCACCGCGTCGTCCCAGGACAGCTCGCCGGGGGGGACGCGCAGCCGGATCGCGTCCTCCTCCATGTAGGCTTTCTCCTCTTTGAGCAGCTGATCGGCGACCTGCTGGTGCCGGGCGAGGCGCGCGCCCTGGAAGACGGGGGGCTCGTCCCAGTCCAGGCCGAGCCAGGTCAGGCCGTCCAGAATGACCTGCGTGTTTTCGTCGGTGGAACGGGCCTTATCGGTGTCTTCGATCCGCAGCAGAAACTTCCCGCCCTCGCGGCGGGCGAACAGCCAGTTGAACAGCGCGGTTCTTGCGCCTCCAACGTGCAGGTATCCCGTGGGAGATGGGGCGAAGCGGACTCTAATCGTCACAGAGAACGGAGGAGGGGGGATTCGAACCCCCGATAGGGTTTTAAAGCCCTATAACGGTTTAGCAAACCGCCGCCTTCAGCCACTCGGCCACCCCTCCCGGGGAGTGAATTATCCCCGGGCAAGGCTCCGCGAGCAAGACCGCTATCGCGTGATCACCTCGATCACCCCGGCGGCGTGGTTGACGCCGTATTTCATGGTGGCGTCCGGTCCGCGGAGAATGCGCATCTCCACAACGTCCTGCGCCGGGATCTCGTGCAAGTGATTGGCATCGCCCCAGCGCGAGCTGTTGATGTAGATCTGGATGTCTCCCGCCGTCGGATCGGTGATGCTGAGCGGGCCGCGCCCGCGCAGCCAGTTGGGCCGGTACTGCTGCACCAGTCCGTACGCATCCGTCGCCGACGTTCCCACAAACTCATCCTCGCTGAGCACGTCGCCCGACCCGGCCCGGCGTCGCTTCGTCTCGGGAGCGGGGCCGGTGGCGGCGGCGCCAGTCGGCACAATCGCAGGCGGGGCACGGGGAGGTGCCGGCGGGGGCGGGGGCGGGGGCGGGGGCGCTGTCGCGGTGTCGACGCCGGGTCCGCGGTACACCAGTGCGCCGGTTTTCGTCTTGATCTCTGCCGCGTTGCCGCCGCGTTCGAGGAATCCGACGACCGTCGGCAGACTCTCCCCGCCGCCCTCGGTGACCGACCGGCGCCGTCGCTCCGCGATCGGCATCCGGATCACCCACTCCTTGACGATCCATACGCCCGACGGCATGCGCTGGAAATCGACTCGGCCCCCGGCGCGCGGCTCGACCACCCGCTCGGGCAGCCGGGTGTAGCTGAACTCGAGATGGCGCAGCTCGGCCGTCCGGCGATCGATCCACAGCGTGCCGGTGATGTCCGGCAGCTTCCGCCCGCGCGCGGGTGAGAAGGCGAGCCCCACGAGGCCATCCGTCTCACCGCGCCCGATCCTGGTCTCGAAGCAATGGGTGTGAAGGAACGCGTCGGAGAGCAGCACCTCGGCGTCCGGCTCGTAATACGTCCAACCGTCCGCGTCCACGACCACATAGCCCTGCGCCGCGAGCTGCTCGGCCGGCGCGCTCTTGAACGGGACTCTCTGATAGCCCACCTCGTGCCAGGTAGAATCGTCGCTCCCTACCTGACGGTTGCCGCCCGCGTTCAGCGCTCGCTGGTATTGGACGATCTCGTACCAATAACCTGGAATCCGCGAAGTCCACGAGACGGCCGCCAAGGCCTCTCGGGTTTCGTCCCATAGCGCGGCGACCGACGCACCGGAGTCGATATCGCACTGGCGTTCGCCGGCGACCACGACCTCCTCCAATGCGATCGGGATCGGGTCGATGGCGGCGCTGTACGCCGTCGCTTCACCGGCGCGGAGCGTAAGCGCGGGCGACAGGTAGGGGCGGAACCCGATGCGTTTGGAGCGGAGCCGGTATGTCCCGGGGGCGGGGGCGGTCAGCAGGAACTCGCCGCCGCGGTTGGTGATGGCGCGCGCCTGCTCCACGCCATGGTCATCCACCAGCGTGAGAAACGCGCCCGGTAAGGGTGCCCGGCTGACACTGTCCGTCAGCTGCCCGCGCACGCTCTGGGCGGCTGCGGGCAGTGCCGTGATCAGGAGCAGCGCGGCTAGCCTTGCTCCCACCAGCGGAATCGTTGCGGCTCGAGCTTGGCGAGCCGGTACAGGTTGCGGGCGAATCGCCCGACAAACAGGGCCACCATGCCGGCCAGCAGCACGCCGAGCGTCCAGTTCGCCAGCACGTCGATCGGCACGGGCAATGGGGAACGCCATCCGGTGGTGACGTACGCCGCGGTATTCAGGAGCATGAGGATCAGGCGCACTTCCGTCGGGCCGATGCGCCCGTAGGAAATCTTGAACACGCCGAACACGGTGGATTCGAGGTAGACGTTGATCGACATCGCGAGATACACGACGACGATCCCGAGGGCGAGGCCGAGGTACACGTAGGGAGACAGGCCGATGCCGAGGCCGATGACGGCGGTGGAGAACGTGTCTACGATGTGGTCGAGGTAGTAGCCGTACTTGGGTCGCTGCGTGCCGCGCACGCGCGCCAGTGTGCCGTCCAGGCTGTCGCCGAGCCAGTTCACCAGGAGCATCACGCTCGCGACCCAGAGCCAGGCCGGAGTGTAGTTCGTGAGCGCGTAGGCGGTACCCGTGCCGACGGCGCCGATCACGCCGATCGCCGTGAGGTGGTTGGAGCGGATGGTGCGGGGCACGCGCCGCGCGAGGTACTGCAGCACGGGCTGTTCGACGCCCGCCAGCAGGAACGTCATTTCCCGCTTGCCGGTCACTGGTGCTCCGTCCAGGATTCGGTCTTCACGTCGGCGAGTACGGATTCCAGAGGATTGAGTTGCAGCGATTTCGGCATCGCCGGCAGACGGATCGTCGCGTCGGTGAGGGGACCTTTGACGAGGATTCGCACGAGCCCCTCGCCCTCCGGGAGCGTGATCAGGATGGGCACGTACATCTTGAAGGTCTCAGGGACGTCGCTCTGGCGAACACGCAGGTGCGCCACGAAGCCCGCGCTATCGGGCACGACATTGTAGGAGAAGGTGTAGGTCGGCACCGCGGTACCGTAGACCCACTCGTCGAAGAACCAGTCCATCGATTGCCCCACAGCCTGCTCGGTCATGCGCTGGAAATCGGCGGTCGTGGCGCGCTTGCCGCGGTAGTTCTCGTAAAAGGTGCGCATCATCGCCTGGAAGCGGTCTTCGTTCATGGTGCGCACGTTGAGCAGCATGTTGCGCAGCATGTGCAGCACCCAAGCGCCTTTCTCGTACGTCATGAGCGTGTAGTCGCCGCGCCAGCTTTCGGCGGCCCGGTAGCCGATGCCGATCGGTGCCGCCTTGCCACGATCGCGGCGAATGTTTTCGCGCGCGCGCCGCAGCGCCTTCAAGTACTTGTCGTTGTCGTTGAGCACCATCTGCATGTACCACATGCCCGAGAACTCGGAGAACCCTTCCGCCAGCCACGCATCGCGGTAGCCCGCGGGCTCGACACCGATGCCCCACCATTGATGCGCCATTTCGTGCGCCCGGAAGATCTCGTCCTCCCCGTCCGTCCGGATTCCCAGGAATGTGATCCACGAGAGGTGAATCATTCCCGGGAATGCCTGGCCGTGGTAATACGGTGTCTCGGTTGCGAAATAGTGCTGGAAGAGTGGCGCGCCATACATCTTGGTGAAGAAGGAAAGGCTGCCGGCGACGTCGGCGCCGACGGATTCTTCCGGGTTGCGCGCCGAGACGATCACTCGGCGGATGCTGTGATGCGCGTCGGCGTTGACTTGCACGGTCACCGGCGGAATCCGGGGATCACGAATCTCGAGTTCGTCGAACTTGCCGATGTTGAATGACACCTGCCTCGTCGGAGCTTCACTGGCCCAGCGCGTGGTCTTGACGTTGCCGATCGTGCTCGAGTCCACCAGCCGACCGATCGTTGCAAACTGGAGATTCTTCGGCGTGTGAAACGTCAGCGTGACTGGTGTGCTTTGAACAAAGCTGTAGCGCGGAAACCAGGTGCTCGTGGATTTGATGTACGCCCATCCGTCGAGCATTATCCCCAGCTCGCGCTTCATGCCCTCCGTAATCCCGAGGTCCTCCAGCGCCGATCCGAACCCGATGAGCCCGCCGTGGTAGACGAAGCGCAGGTTGACGGTATCTCCTGGAGCGACCGGCTTGGGAAAACGCACCCACAGCTCCGGCTGCCGGTCGCGCCGGTAGAAGGTGAGCGGGGTTCGGGAGTCCGCGGTGACGGAGTCGACGTCGAGCTCGCTGTAGAGCTCGAAGTTTGCCCACTGTTGCCGGTCCTGCCGCCCGATCAGCCGCTCGGTGACGCGCGCCGAGAATTTGTAATTGCCGTCGATGCTCGCGTCGATGTCGTGTCCATCCACGATGAGTGACTCAGGCTGCTTTGCGGCGACGGAGACATTGTTCACGAGGTCCTCGGCGCGTTGAAACTGACAGACGGTTTCCGTTCTTTGCCCCTGCATCTTGCCGCGGCGGTAAAGCGCCACTTCCTCCGCGCGCGTCGGATCGAACTCGAACAAGACGCTCTCGCCGCGGGAGCGCTTGAGGTAGGCCGCGAAGTATCCGGGGCTGGTGTTATTGAGCAGCGCCGCGACCAGGCTTTCAGTGGCGCTGTGACTGCTGCCGTCCACGATATAGTCGAGGGCGTCGCCGACCGGCGCGAACGCCGGTCGCAAGTCGGCGGGGCTGGGGGGTGCCCGGCCAAACTTCAACGACCGCGCCAGCTCAGGCAGTGTCGAATCGGCGAAGATGAAGACGGCGGCGGTGATCGGCCCGCTGATCGTGGAGTCGCCCATGACGCGCTGCAGATTGAACTGCTCGACCGTCAGTGGCGGGACAAAGAGCATCGATCCGCGGCCGGTGAAGACGACACCAACGATGCGGTCGGCCACGGGGGTCAGCAGGTAGGCGGAACCTGAATCGAGCCGCAGCTCCATCACGTCGCGCCGCAGCACCAGCCCGCTGACCGATGCGACCGCGTCGAGCTGCGGCGCGAGGCTCTTGATCTGCTCGTAGACGGTGTCGTACGCGGTCTGCGTCGAGGTGACGGCGAGGACCAAGGCAACGACGCCATGCATGTGGGCCTCCCGACCGGAGGGTTAAGTCAGCGGAGGGCACAGGATTCGAACCTGTAAGGGCTTGCGCCCGCCGGTTTTCAAGACCGGTGCCTTAGCCATTCGGCCAGCCCTCCCGACGTTTCAATAACCTACTCTCGCGGGCAACGAGTCCATAGCGAGACCTTGCGGGTGTTTGTACTTCGGTATACGTTCGGGTCCCCATTCCGAACAAGAACGGGACCAGCCGATGTCGATTTCCCGCGTTTTGTTTCGACGTACTAGCAGAACACCTTGGAACCGGCGCGTGGAACGTCCCGTTACGTTCAGGTCGCCGCGTCGATTCACTTTACCGGGAAGAAATTGAGCGCATGAAACTCTCCGATACCGCCATTCGACGCCCCGTCCTCGCCAGCATGCTCTCGGCCGCGCTGGTGCTGTTCGGGGTCATCGGGTACACCCGGCTCTCCGTGCGCGAGCTGCCCGACATCGATCCTCCGATCATTTCGGTGCAGACGACACTGCCCGGTGCGAACGCACAGGTGGTCGAAACCGCGGTCACCGACGTGCTCGAGGAAGAGCTTTCGACCATCCAGGGCATCCGCACTCTCAGCAGCTCCTCGGCGGAGCAGAACAGCTTCATCACCCTCGAGTTCACGCTCGACCGGCCGGTCGACGTGGCCGCGCAGGACGTGCGCGACAAGGTGTCGCGCGTCCGCGGGCGCCTGCCGGTTGACGTGCTCGAGCCGGTGATCGCGAAGCAGTCGGCCGACGCGCAGCCGTTCTTCTGGCTCGCGCTGTCGAGCGACAACTACGATCTGATGCAGCTGTCCGACGTCGCGGACCGGCTGGTGAAGGCGCGGCTGCAGAGTCTGCCGGGCGTCGGCAGCGCGGCCATCTTCGGCGAGCGGCGCTACTCGATGCGCGTCTGGATCAAGCCGGAGGCGTTGTCGGCGCGCGGGCTCACGGTGCAGGACATCGAAAACGCAATCGTCTCGCGCAACGTCGAGATTCCGGCCGGCCGGATCGAGTCGACCCGGCGCGAGTTCTCGGTGCGCTCGCTCGGCGAGCTCAAGACGCCGCAGGAATTCGGGGAGATGGTGGTGGCGCAGCAGGGGACGCAGCTCGTCAAGCTCAAGGACGTGGCCCGCGTCGAGCTGGGGCCCGAGGACGACCGCTCGATCTTCCGCTGGAAAGGCACGCCCTCGGTCGCGATCGGCGTGGTGCGGCAATCGAAGGCGAATCTCATCGACGTGGCCAAGCGCATTCGTGCGGAGCTCCCGGCCATTCAGCAGACGCTGCCGGTCGGCGTCAGGCTCGAGAAGGCGTTCGACGGATCGGTGTTCGTCACGCACTCGATCGACGATGCGCGCCTTACCCTGCTCATCGCGGCGATCCTGGTCGTGTTGATCATCTTCGTGTTCTTGCGCAACGTGCGGGCGACGATCATCCCGGGACTCGCCATTCCGGCCTCGATCGTCGCGACGTTCGCGATCATGTACTTCCTCGGCTTCTCGATCAACAACTTTACGCTGCTCGCGCTGACGATCGCGATCGGCATCGTGGTCGACGACGCGATCATCGTGCTGGAGAACGCCTTCCGGCATCAGGAGGAGCTGCACGAACAGCCGGAGGAAGCGGCGGTGCGCGGGACCGACGAAATCGGATTCGCGGTCATCGCGACCACGATCGCGCTCGTGGCGGTGTTCAGCCCGCTCGCGTTCCTGACGGGCACCGCGGGCCGGCTGTTGAGCGAGTTCGGCATCGCCGTCGCGGGTGCGGTCGTGATCTCGGGCTTCGTCGCACTGACGCTCACGCCGATGCTGTGCGCCAAGATCCTGCGCATGCAGCATCAGCACGGCAAGTTCTTCGAGATGTTCGAGCGTGGCTTCAACGCCCTGTCGCAACGCTACGCGGGGCTGCTGCGCCGCGCCGTCGATCACCGCGTGGCCGTCCTGCTCGGCACGCTCGGCGTCGTCGCGGTTTCGGTCTTTGCGTTTCTGATTTTCCCGCCGACGCGGCTGCAGAACGAGCTCATTCCGGAAGACGATCGCGGGTTCTTCCTGGTCGTCGTCCGCGGTCCGGAAGGCGCGTCACTGCCGTACACCGACAGCTACGTGCGACGTGTCGAGGAGATCGTCGGCCGCACACCTGGCGTCAATGGGTACTTCACGATCGTGGGCGGGTTCGCCGGCGGCGTGAATAGCGCGTTCGTCGGCGTGATCATGAAGGACTGGAGCGAGCGCAAAGCCACCGTCCAGCAGACGGTCGGCGGCCTGTTTCCGCAGCTCTTCGGCATTTCGGGCGTGATGGCCTTCCCCTACGCTCCCGGCGCGATCGGCTTCTCGCAACCCATTCAGTACGTCGTGCAGAATCCCGATTTCGCGAAACTCACCGACATCATGGGGCCGTTCGCCGGTCGCGTCTCACAAGTCAAGGGTCTCGCGAACGTCCAGACCGACCTGTTCGTGAACAAGCCGGAGCTGCGAGTGACGTTCGACCGGGACCGGGCTGAGGATTTGGGTGTGCCCGTCCGCGATGTGGCGAGCGCGCTGCAGACGTTCCTCGGCGGCCGCCGCGTCAGCACCTTCACGCGCAATGACAAGCTGTATTACGTGATGGTGCAGCTCGATCCCAAGGATCGTGCGACCCCGAGCGACATGCGGGGCATCTACCTGCGGGGCAAGAGCGGGCAGCTGGTGCAGCTCGACGCGCTGGCGAACGTGCAGGAAGGGGTCGGCGCGCGACAGATCAACCACTTCAACCGCATCCCCTCGTTCACGTTGTCGGCGTCGCTGATGCCGGGGCTCGCGCAGGGCGAGGCGCTCGATTCGATCGATGCGGTCGCGAGGCAAATCCTCCCGCCCGGGACTACGACGGCGCTCGCCGGAGAGTCGCGCGAGTACAAGGAGAGCGGCAGCGCCATCTACTTTGCGTTCGTGATCGCGCTCATCGTCGTATTCATGGTGCTCGCCTCGCAGTTCGAATCGCTGCTCCATCCCTGGACGGTGCTCCTGGCCGTTCCGCTCGCGGTCACCGGTGCGCTGGCGACACTGAAGGCGGTCGCCCTCTTGACGCCCACCTTCATCGGGCGGCTGCTGCACTTCTCCGGTGCGACGATGAACTTGTACAGCCAAATCGGGATGATTCTCCTGATCGGGCTGGTCAGTAAGAACTCGATTCTGCTCGTCGAGTACACCAATCAACTGCGGGAGAAAGGACTCGATACCGTGGCGGCGGTCCTCGAGGCAGGCCGGATCCGGCTCCGCCCGATTCTCATGACGTCGGTGGCGACGATCATGGGCGCCGTGCCGGTGGCCTGGGGCGTCGGTGCCGGCTCCGCGTCGCGCAAGCCGCTCGGCTATGCTATCGTCGGCGGCGTCTTCTTCTCCACCGCGCTCACGCTGTTCGTCGTGCCGGTCGCGTACCTGGTGCTGCCGTCCATGTTTCACTGGCTGGGTAGCGTGCCCGGACGACTGTACCGCCTGGTCGTCCGTCGCCGGCAGCCCCTAACGGCGGAGGGCGACTGATGCTGGCGTTGCTACTCGCCCTGCAGGGAGCGGTGTCTCCGGCGGAGGCGCCCACCGATTCGTTGCCCCAGGTCACGTTGACCGAAGCGCTGCAACGGGCGGCGCAGCTCGATCCGAATTACGTCGCGGCGCTGGGGCAGGTGGACAATGCCGTGTGGGCGCGGCGCAATGCGTTCGCCGTGTTCGTCCTGCCCTCGGTCACGATCGGTACGCAAATGCAATGGCAGAATCCGCCCGGATTTTCGGTTGTGCCGCTCCGCAAGGTGGTCGTGGCGTCGCTGAGTGCCAGCTACGATCTGTTCACCGGCGGGCAGAAGGTCGCGGAGTTGTCGCGCTCGGCTGCGGGGCTCGACAGCGCGCATGCCGGTGAACTGGCCGCGCGCTTCGCGACGGCGATGCAGACGGAATCGACGTATTACGCGGTGCTCGAGAGCGCGGAGCTGGACCGGGTGGCGCGCGAGCGAGTCCGGCGGGCGACTCAGCAGCTCGGGGTCGCGCGGGCACGCGTGACGTCCGGCGCGGCCGTCTCCACCGATTCGCTGAACCTGCGGCTCGAGCTGACGCGCGCGGCGGTCGGCCAGTTGCAACAGGCGTCCAGCCTGCGCCTGTCCCGGCTCCAGCTGGGGCGCCGCGTGGGTGCGTCGGGGCCGGTCGCTGCCGCTCCGCTCGACACCGCTCCCATGCCCGAGCTGCCGCTGTCGTTAGCGGACGCCATCACCCAGGCGGCGGTGCAGGGCCCCCAGTACCGGATAGCTGCAGCCAGAGAGCGGGCCGCCAGCGCCAGCTACCGCAGCCAGCTTGGCTCCTATTTGCCCAAGGCGACGCTCACGTTCAACGCGTTTGCGTTCGACACGATGTTCTATCCGAAATTCTTCAAACAGACATCGTTCGTACTCAACGTGTCGCTCCCACTGTGGAATAACGGCCAGCGCGAGCTGGCGCTGTCGCGCGCCCGCGTCAGCCGCGACGTCGCGCGCGCCGTGCGCCGGGACATGGATCGCGGCATTCAACACGACGTGAGCACCGCCTACGATCGTTACGTCACCGCCCGCGCGTCCGCCGAACTGGCGGCGGAAGGACTCGTCGTCGCGCGCGAGAGCTTCCGCGTACAACAGACCCGCTATCAAAGCGGCGCGACGACGATTCTCGATTTGCTCGACGCTGAAGTAAACCTGTCCCAGGCCGAGGCGGACCTCGTGCAAGCCCGCTATGGGACGCGACTCGCCCTCGCCGGCCTCGAGAGCATCCTCGGCAAGAGACTTTTCACCGATAAGGAAGCCCCGTGATGTCGTATCGCTCATTAGCTGTGTTGGTCGTGCTCGCGGCCGCGTGCAACAAGGCCAAGTCCGCGTTACCCGGCGGTGCTCCCGGCGGCGGCATGCCGCCGATGCCGGCCGAAGTGGCGCTGGCGATTCACGACACCGTCGTCGACGCGATCGGCGCGACCGGGCAGATCGAGGCCATTCAGTCCGTCGATCTGCGGCCCGAGGTGGACGGACGCATCGTCGAGATCCTGGTGCGTGAGGGCCAGGGCGTCGCCGAAGGTACGCCGCTGTTCAAGGTGGACGACGCGGAGCTCAAGGCGCAGGTCGCGAAAGCCGAGGCCGACCGGGACATGGCGCAGCGGAATCTCGAGCGTACCAAGCAGCTGATCGCGCAAAACGCCTCGTCGCAGTCCGACCTCGAGAAGGCGGATGCCGGGTACCGGTCCGCGCAGGCGTCATACGATCTGCTCAAGACGCGGCTCGACCGCACGGTCGTGCGTGCGCCGTTCGCCGGTCTCGCCGGTCGCCGCCTGGTCAGCATCGGCACCTACGTCAACGCGCAGACGCCGTTGATCAGCTTGCAGTCGATCAACCCGCAGTTTGCAACCTTCCAGGTCCCCGAGCGCTACGCCGATCGGCTGCGCCAGGGGCAGCTCGTGAGCTTCCAGGTCGCCGCGCTGCCGGGGAAGAATTTCTCCGGTGAGGTGGTGTTCGTGGATCCCGTCGTCGAGCTGCCGGGCCGCACGATCCTGATCAAGGCGCGCGTGCCCAATCCGGAGCGTCGGCTCCAGGCCGGCATGTTCATCGAGGCGCGGCTGGCGACGGATATCCGGCCGAACGCGGTCGTCGTTCCCGAGGACGCGATTCTGCCGCTCCAGGGTCAGACCTACATCTGGGTCGTCAAAGCCGGCAAAGCTGACCGCCGGCAGGTGACGCTGGGGGTGCGGACGGCGGGTTGGGCCGAGATCCAGGGCGGCTCCGTCGACGCGGGTGATTCGGTCGTCGTTGGCGGCGCGGAGCGGTTGTTCCCCGGTGCCAACGTGATGGCGCAGGTCGTGAATCGTCACCGCGGCGTGCAGACCGGCGAGTCGACGGGCACGTCCCGGCCCGCGACGCGTTAGTGGGGGGGGCCCGGCTGCTCCGGCAGCGGCTGTACGGCCGTTTCGGTATTCCGGAAGATCGACTGCGCGATTTGTTGCGCGCGCGCCGACAGCGCGGTGTTCGTTTTTTGCAGCTCCTGCGCCATCGTGTAGTACGTCAGCCCGTAGAGCGAGAGAATCCCCTCGGAGGGCTTGTCCACCCAGCCGCGCGGCCTGGTCCGCGCGGCGGCGTCCGTGTGGTAGACGTCGAACAGCAGCCGCGTCGTGCGCGGCACGTTCACGTAGCCCAGTGACTGGATCCCCTTGATGCTGTCGGAGGCCGCGATCTCCTGCTCGCGCAGCGCGCGGGCGAAGCCGTGGCCTTCGAGGTGGGACGTGAACCCGAACTGGTCCCCGTACAGGCCGACCGTGCGGGAGAAGTAAATCGGGCGTTTGCCGAGCTGATCCTTGATCACCTGCAGCACGATCACGTCGGCGCGCTCGAGGTAGGGGCGGCCCAGCATCTGCGGATCGAGCGTGACGCTGATCGAGCCGAGTCGCGCCACGCGCTTCTGGTCGAGGATGTAGTACTGCTCGAGCGCGTTGAGCTGCTCATCGCTGAAGCTCATCAGCTTGCCGGCCGGCATCGGCCACTGTTTGCCGCGATACACCTCGGGCGCGCGGGTCGAATCGAAGGGCTCGAGCGGCCGCCGCTGCAGCTGGCGCACGTACCAGTCGGTATTCGCCAGCGAGAGGTTGACGATCGTCACGTCGCGGCGAATGCCTTCGACCTCCTGCGCATACCACAGCGGGAACGTGTCGTTGTCGCCGGCGGTGACGAGCACCCCGTACGGCTCGACCGATTGCAGCAGGTCGTAGGCGAAATCGCGCGCCAGCGTCTCACCCTTTCTCGAAGCCGTCAGCCGGTTCCCCACCAGCGGGATCAGCGCCAGCGCCAGCAGCGGCGTGCCGTACAGCCAGCGGCGCGCCGTGTCCGGCTGCCGCTCGCGGAACAGGTCGCCCACCCATTCGATCCCGGCCGCGAGGCCCATGCCCACCCAGATGCCCCAGATGGCGAACGAGCAAATGAAGAAGTAGTCGCGCTGCCGCACCTCGTGCTGATTCACGGCCGCTTCCGGATGCAGCGAGTAGCCGTACTTGAAGTTCAGGTAGAACACGAGCGCGAACGTGAAGATGAACATCAGGGCCGTCATGGCGATCGCGGTGCGCTTGTCGGCGCGCCAGTGGCGCACCGCGCCACCCAATCCGACGAAGCCGAACAACACCGCCAGCAGCCGCTGCGCGCGGTCCGGGAAGTCATGGCCAAACTGCCAGCTGAAGTACTGTGCGTAGTTGACCAGCTGATCCCAATAGAGGGTCAGGGTGTGGCCGGGATTCGTGACGCCCGGTGCCTGGGTGGGATTGTCGAAGATGGAGGGCTTGCCGTACTGCTGGCGGCTGAGGACCGCCCACAGCGCCTGCCAGTTGGTCGGCTCCCCCTCGTTGATCGGCGGGTAGAAGCCGGCGCGAATGGGGAGATACGTATAGACGGAGAGTCCGACCACGACCACCACGATCGCGGCGATCGCGAACCGCAGGTTGCCCGCCAGCATCGCGACGACGAGTGCGCCGGCACACAAGACGCCCGCGAGGGCGATGAATTCCCAATGCTCCAGGCCGAGCGACAGCAGCAGCGCCCAGACGGACGTGAACACGATGAACTGCGACCACTCGACGTTGCGCTCGCCCGCCGTCACCGGCCGCAGCTGTTTGAGTGGCGGCAGGAGCAGCACCATCACCACCGGGCCTACGAGCACGCCCATCATGTGGTTCGTCGCGGTGAGCGCGAGCAGATAGATGATCAGCAGCAGATAGTGGTCATGCGCGTCGCCCGCCGGCTGATCGTCCCACCGCACGATCAGCCACAGAATCAAGGCGATGGAGAGCAGGCTCAGGGTGTACACCTTCTCGTTGACGACCGACTGATTCCATACCGTGAACGCCGTCGCCGAGACGATGGCGCCGGCGAGCGCAGCGAGGCGCCGCGGCCACAGGGCGGGCACGAATGAGCGCAGCCAGCGCTCGCCCACGAGGAACCAGCAGCCGGCGGAGACCGCGCTCGTCAGGGCGGCGAACAGGTTGATGCGCTCCGCATAGCCCGACACCAGCGGGATCAGCCCCCAGACGTGCGCCATGAGCACGAACAGCGGATTGCCGGGCGGATGCGGGATCCCGAGCGAGTACGCGGCCGCGATGTATTCCGACGTGTCCCAGAACTGCGTGGTCGGCGCGAGCGTGAGGAGATAGAGCAGCAGCGCGCCGGCCGCGACGCACGCGGCCATGACATAGGGCGGCCGTTGGACTTGAGCGGCGGTGGTCGCGCCCGACAGGGGTCGGCTGGGTGCTCGTACCGGAGACTGCGTCGTTGCCATAGAGGGAATCAGTTCGACCGGGGAATGGCGTAAGTGGTATTGGCGAGGATTGCGTCGCGCAGCTCGCGGGCCCGCATCGCCAGCGCCGGTTCGCGGTCGCGTAGCGCGGCCGCCATGGTGTCGTACACGAACACGTAGCCCAGCAGGCTCGGCTGCGAGGGTGTATCCACCCACCCCCGGGGCCGCTTCCGGGCCGCGGCGATGCCGCCGCGGTACACTTCGAACACGAGCTGCCGCGTTCTCGGCACGTTGAGGAACCCGCGTCCTTCGACAAAGCGAATGCTGTCGCTCGGGACGACCGCCTTGGGCAGCAGCCGCCGGACCAGCCCTTCACCGACCAGATACGGTGTCAAGCCGAGCTGATCGGCAATGTTGCCGGTCGAGCTCGAGAAATAAATCGGTCGCTTGCCGACCTGATCTTTGATGATTTGCAGCACGGCGAGCTCGGCGCGTTCGAGATACGGGCGCTTGAGCACCTGTGGATCCAGCGTCACGCGAATCGGACCGACGTCTCCGGCCACGGGGTGGTCGACGATCACGTACGGCGGCAGCGAGTCGCCCCCTCCCCCCCCGGGCGCGCCGAGATAATACCGGCTCATCCACGGCTGCGTCGGGGCGGGCACGCCGGCGTACGGCACCGGTGGCCGGCGCTGCAGCTCTGTGAGGTACCAATTCGTGTTGGCCAGCGTCATCACCATGACGCTCACGTCCCGCCTGATCCCCTGCGCCTCCTGCGCGTGCCACAGCGGGAAGGTGTCGTTGTCGCCGCTGGTGATGATCAGCGCATACGGATCGACCGATTCGAGCAGGTCGCGGGCGTAGTCGCGCGCCACCGTCTCCCCGGCGCGGGACGCGGTGAGCCGGTTGCCGACCAGCGGAATCAGCGCGATGACAAACAGAGGGGCCGCGGCTAATCGCCACCGAAGAGTCTCCGCGATCGCTGCCAGGCCGATCCCGACCCACACCCCCCACACCGCGAACGATGCGATGAAGAAATAGTCGCGCTCACGCACCTCATGCTCGAGGCCGGTGTACGGCTGCGAGAAGCCCCACTTGAAGTTGAGATAGAACACGAGCGCTACCGTCAGCGTCAGGACCAGCGCCGTCATCGCGAGCGCGGAGCGGCGGTCGGCCCGCCAGTGACGCCGGGCGCCGAGGAAGCCGAGCCCGGCGAAGAGGACGGCGAGCAGGCGCTGCGCCAGCGCCGACCAGTCGCGCCCGAATTGCCAGGTGAAATACTGCCAGTAGTTGAGGAACTGCTGGCCGATCAGCACGATCGAGCGGCCGGGATTCTCCGCGCCGCGCTCATACATCGGGTTGTCGAAGATCGATGGCTTGGCGAATTGCTCGCGCGCGAGGACCGCGCGCAGCGCCGGCCAGTTGCTCGCATCGCCCTGATTCATGTAGGGATCGAGCGCCGCGCGGATCGGAATGAACAGATTCACGCTCAGCCCGACGACGGCGACCAGGCCGGCGGCGATCAGGAACCGGGGCCGCAGCAGCGCGCGCGGATCGGTCAGCAGCACGTAAACGAGCACCGCGGGCGCGACCAGCAATCCCATGAGCTGATTGGTGGCGGTGAGCGCCAGCAGATACACGATCAGGACGAGCAGGTTGTCGGGGCGCGTCTCGGCGGGCTGATCGGCCCAGCGCAGTGTCAGCCACAGGATGAGCGCGATCGACAGCACGCTGATCGTGTAGACCTTCTCGTTCGCCACCGCCTGATTCCACACCGTGAACATCGTCGCGCCGACAACGGCGCCCGCGGCCGCGGCAAGGCGGCGCCAGCCGTCCGGGGCGACGATGGGCCGGAGCCACCGCTCGCCGATGAGAAACCAGAGGCCCGCCGACGTCGCGCTCGTCACCGCCGCCAGGAAATTGATGCGTCGCGCGTAGTCGGAGGCGACCGGCAACAGTCCCCACACGTGCGCCACGATCACGAAGAACGGATTGCCAGGCGGATGCGGAATGCCGAGCGCATGCGCCGCCGCGATGTATTCCGACGCATCCCAGAATTGCGTCGTCGGGGCGAGCGTGACGATGTAGAGCATCAGCGCGGCGAGTGAGACGCCGGCGGCGGTGAGGTACGTCTGCTTGGCAGGGGTCATGGGTCGTGTAATCTAGTGACGGAATTGCCGCATACCGGTGAGGACCATGGCCAGGTCATGCTCGTCCGCCGCCGCGATGACCTCGGCGTCCTTGACCGACCCGCCCGGCTGGATGATCGCCGCGACCCCGGCGGCGGCCGCCTCGTCCACCCCGTCGCGGAATGGAAAGAAGGCGTCGCTCGCCAGCACCGCCCCCCTCGGGTCGTGGCCCTGCTGCCGGGCCTTATGCACGGCCAGGAATGACGAATCCACCCGGCTCATCTGCCCGGCGCCGATGCCGAGCGCGGCCTCATCCCGCACCAGGATGATCGCGTTCGACTTGATCGACCCGACCGCGGCCCAGGCGAAGCGCAGGTCGTTCCATTGCGCATCGGTCGGGCGCCGTGTGGTCACCACCTGCCATTTGGATTCGTCGGCGACGCCGCCGTAGCGGAACCGGTCCTGTACGAGAAACCCGCCGCGGATCCGCTTGTAGTCGAGCGTCGGCTCATCGGGGAAGCGCGGCAGCTCCACGACGCGCAGGTTCTTCTTCTCCTTGAAGACCGCCAGCGCCTCGGCATCGACCCGTGGCGCGACGACGACTTCGACGAACAGGTCGCGCATCGCCTCGGCGGCGGCACGGTCCACGACCGTGTTGAATGCGATCACCGATCCGAACGCGGAGGTGCGGTCGGTCGCCAGGGCGCGCGCGTAGGCATCCGCGGCGTTACGGCCGAGCGCGATGCCGCAGGGCGTCGTGTGCTTGATGATTACGCAGGCGGGACGGGCGTCCTTGCTGCCACCTCGCCAGGGTGCGATTGCCATCATCGCGGCATCCACGTCGAGCAGATTGTTGAACGACAGCTCCTTACCGTGGAGCTGCTGCATGTCGCGGATGCCCCCCCCCGGGTCGTCGGTCACGTACAGCGCGGCGCGCTGGTGCGGATTCTCGCCATAGCGCAGCGGCTGCCGGCGCTGCAACACGACGCTCAGCGTCTCCGGGAGCGCTTCCTGCGACCGTGTGAGATAGCCGAGGATCGCGGCGTCGTAGGCGGCGGTGTGGGCGAAAACCTTCGTCGCGAGGCTCCGCTTGAGGTCGTTTAGCGAGCCCTCCTTCAATGATGAGATCACGAGCGGGTAATCGTCCGGATCCACGACCACGATAACGGACTCGTGATTCTTGGCAGCCGAGCGGAGCATCGAGGGGCCGCCGATGTCGATCTGTTCGATCGCCTGCGCGAACGTGGTCTGTGGTTTCGCGACGGTCTCGCGGAAGGGGTAGAGATTCACCGCGACGAGATCGATCGGCGTGATGCCGTGCTGCTTCATCGCTTCGAGATCAGCGGAGTTCTCTCTTCGTGCCAAGAGCGCCCCATGCACCTTCGGGTGCAACGTCTTTACGCGCCCATCCATCATCTCCGGAAAGCCCGTGACGTGTTCGACGAGGACGACGGGAATGCCCTCGCGCCGCAGCGCCTCCGCCGTCCCGCCGGTCGAGACGATTTCCCAGCGGAGACTCACCAGCTCGCGGGCAAATTCGACGATCCCGCGCTTGTCCGATACTGAGAGCAGGGCTCTACTCACCAGTCCTCTGCCACCGCACGCACCATATCCGCCAGGCTCACCAGATCTTTCAGGTCCACCACCTCCACGGGCGAGTGCGAGTAGCGCAACGGCCAGCCCATCGCCACGTCCACGACGCCGAACTGCGTGAACGTGGAGCCGTCGTTGCCGCCGTTGGTCGTGCCGATCTGCAGCGCGACGCCGCGGGCGCGGGCGAGCTGTGCCAACGTGTCCACGTCGGCCGGTGGCGAGCTGTGCCAACGTGTCCACGTCGGCCGGTGGCGTGATGGACGAATTGTCGAGTGCGCGCGCCACGGCGCCCGCTCCCAGGCGCGCGACCGCGAAGTTCTGCAGCTCGAGCGGGGAATCGGCGGAGACGAACGTATCGATGGCGTGCACCCGCCGCGTGCCGGTGCCGAGCTGCCGGGCGACCACCCCGGCGCCCTCGAGGCCGATCTCTTCGCGCGTGCTGAAGATGAAGACTACTGGATGGCGCAGCTTTGAAAGATTCAAAGTTCTTAAAGCAAGGATGAGCGAGGCGCACCCCATGCGGTCGTCGAACGAGCGGCCGGTCGCGCGTGTGCCGGCGAGCCGCACGTACTGCTTCGGCATCGTGATCGTCTGGCCGAGCTTCACTCCCAGTGATTCCGCACCAGCCCGCGTGGTGGCGCCCACACTGACGCGCAGGGGCGGGGGAGTGCGGCGCGTGAGACCGGTATCGCGTGGCAGGAAGATGCCGGGGATGTCGGCACCGCCGTCGCGGTGAATGAGCGCTGGCTTGCCTTCGAACAGCGACAGAATGAAGCCGCCGCGGTTGCGCAGTCCCAGCGTGCCGTCGGCGTTGATCGTATCCACGCGAAAGCCGATCTCGTCCATGTGCGCGACGATGACGACCGGCCCGTCGCCCTGGCCGACACGGACCCAGAGATTGCCGGCGGTATCGGTCTCGCTGCGCGCCCAGCTTGGCAGCAGCCGCTGGACGGTGGCGCGAACCGGCGCTTCTGATCCGGATACGCCGTAGGACTCGACGAGTTGGGACAGCACGGACTGGGCTTCAGCGATGCGGCTCGTGTCCTGGGCGGTTAAGCGGTTTGGCGGTTCGGCGGTTAGAAACACCGCAACGAGCGCCGCTTGTCCAACCGCCCAACCGCCCAACCGCCTAACCGGCTTCATTGCCCCCCCCCCATCCACCGCACGATATCGGCCACCAGTGCATCCACCTCACGCAGCGCAACGGTTTCGACCGTCGTGTCCGGAAATTTGGACTGCACCAGCACCAGGCGGCTGTCGGCAAACGGTCCTTGCGTGTTCTGTACCGTCTTCAAGCCGGCGCTGTCGGCATAAAGGCTCTGCACGGTGAACGCCACGACGACCGTGCCCCGCACGCGCGGCTTCGACAGGGCGGCGGAGGCCAGCGCGGCGCACGCCGAGCGGCGTCCCGCACCGGGCGCCGCGAGGAGGCGATCACCGTAGCGGTGCGGGCGTTTCGCGATGGACATGGGAGTGAGAATCGAGATGCCGAGTGCGAGCACTTCGTCGCGAGCGGTGGCACCGACGTCCACGTAGGCGTTGTCCACGGTGAACGCTGCCTCGTTGCCGCTGGGCCGGCCGCGCGTGAGATGCGTCGAGCGCACGGCCACGACGCCGGGCACCGGCCCGTTTCGTCCGAACAGCGTGACGCGCTGCCCCTCGATCTGCTGATCGAAGAGCGGGTACAGCCGCGCGCCGCCACCCACGCGCCGCAGCGTGAGATAGCCGTCGTCGGTGATGTTGCCGACGACGTAGCCAATCTCGTCGAGCCCGCAGTAGACGAGGCGCTTGGGCGCGCCGCGGCCCAGGGTCATCGTGACGTTGCCGATGCGATCCCGCGCGCTCCCGGGCAGCAGGGCGAGCAGCGAATCCGTCATGGCGTGCTCGTAGCCGGTGACGGCTGTCATGCCAGAGAAACGGATCGCAAGGCTATCGGCGGTTTGGGCCGAGAGAGAAAGTTGGAATGTTGGAAAGATGGAAAGTAGAATCATTCCGACTTTCCAACATTCCAACGCAGTCTTTTTCACGAAATCCTCCTCGCCAGTTCCAGAACCACCTTCGGCAGCAATCGGTGCTCCGCTTCTAAAACCCGAGCCGCGAGCCTTTCGGGCGTGTCCCCAGGTTCGATCCGCACCCGTTCCTGCGCGATGATCGCGCCCCGATCAAAGGCTTCGTCCACGAAGTGCACCGTGGCGCCGGACTCTGTGGCGCCGCTCGCCAGCACCGCTTCGTGCACGCGCCGCCCGTACATCCCGGGGCCGCCAAACGCGGGCAGCAGGGCGGGGTGAATGTTGATCATGCGGCCGCGAAAATGGGAGACCACGGGCGCCGGCACAAGTTTCAAGTAGCCGGCCAACACGACGAGCTGCATCCCCTCGAGGGCCGCGCGCAGCTCGGCGGCATCGCTCGGATCACGCAGCACGGTCGTGGGGACGGCGCTGCGGCGCGCGCGCGCGAGGGCGCCGGCATCGGGCCGGTTGGAGATCACGCGCGCGACGCGCGCTAGGGTCGAATCGTGGAGGGCATCGAGGAGGGCCTGCAGGTTCGTGCCGCCGCCCGAGACGAGCACGGCGACACGAACCGGCTGTTCTGTCACTGATTACTGCGACTGCACCGCGCGACCGACTTCGGCTTCGAGCCGCTGGTAACGCTCAACGTAAACGATCCCGTCGCGTAATGATCCGCCGTATTCACGACGATCTCGTACTCGCCGCTCTGCGGGAACGTCGCGGTGAGGCGGGCGTGACAGTTGCCGCCGGAGTCGTCGTCCTGGAAATCGCGGCCGCCCGAGATCCCCGGCCCGCGCAGGAACAGGTAGGCATCGAACGCATCGGACTCGAGGTCGATGGTGATCGTCTGACCGGCGCGGCCCTGGATCGTCCACGGCTGCGCATACGTGCTGTCGCTGGTCAGCAGGACGTCGTTGCGGGTGAGCGTGCCCTGCTGGCTCTGCCCCACGTCGATCGACCGGGACGATCCCCCCCCGCCACCGCCACCAGTGTTGCCGGAGCTGGCGTTGCCCTGTGGCGCCTGGCAATCCGTGTTGCCGTGGTCCTGGACCGGCTTCGTCCCTTCGGTGATCGACAGCGAGTAGCGCCCCGTCTGCCGCTCGGGCGACGCGGTGGTGTTCACGAGGATCCGGTACGGCCCGCGGCTCGGGAAGGTGCGCGACACGCGCGCCGAGCAGCCGGGCCCGCCGTCGTCGTCGATGATCGATGCGTCGAGATCGTCGCCACGCACGATCAGCACGGGATCGAAGTCGTCGGATGACAGATCGATCGTGACCGCTCCCGACGGGGCAGTGAACGTATAGAACTTGAAATAGCTTTTGTCGGGATAGAGCGAATCGTTGGTCGTGAGCGAGCCGTTGACCGTCTCGCCGACCCGAATCACGGGTATCCCAACGTTGTTTTGGTTGCCCCCGCCGCTGGCACCGGCCGGATGACAGTCGGAGTTGCTGGTGCCGTCCACCGGCATGCTGCCTTCCTTGAGCGACAGCGTGAAGCGACCCGTCTGCCGGTGCGGGGAAGACGTCGTGTTCACGAGAATGCGGTAGGGCCCGCGGCCGGTGAAGGTCTGTGACACGCGTGACGCGCAACCGGGCCCGCCGTCGTCGTTGATGATCGACGCCGCCAGGTCTTCGCCGCGGATGATGAGCACCGGATCGAAGTCACTCGACGACAGGTCGAGGGTGATGTCGCGTCCCGGCGTGGTCGTGAACTGGTAGTACTTGAAGTAGGTCGTATCGGGATAGAGCGAGTCCGACGACGTCAGCGCCCCGCTGATCGTCTGACCCATGCTGAGCTGCGGGACGCCGGCCAGCGAGCTCGTGTTGCTCCTGCCACCGGGAGTGTTCGCCGTATTGATCACGGACTTCGGCGTGAGCAGCCCCTGGCCCTCGGCCACGGCGACTTGATCGTTATTGAGGTTGCGGATCGCGTCCGTGGCGGTCGCGAAGTTCAGCGACTGCCCCGCCTCGATCGTGCTGCGCACGATGCCGATCACCTGACCCCTCGTGTTCAGCACCGGCGCCCCGCTCGAGCCGTGAGAGATGGCGGCCGAGATCTGCCACAGCTTGGTGCCGTGCACGACGCGCGATGCGGAGACGATGCCGCGCGTTACCGTCCCCGGCAGTTGCCCCAGCGGGTTGGAAATCACGGTGACGTCGTCGCCGTCCTTGACCGCCTCGCTCACGCCCCAGCGCAGCGTCGCCGGTGGTGCGCCCGGCACCATCAGCATCGTGACGTCTTTCACCGAGTCCGAGGCCGCGACGGAGCAACGCAGTTGCTGGCCGTCGGCCAGCTCGATGCGGCACCCGGCCGCCCCTTCCAGCACGTGCGCCGCCGTGACGACGTAGCCCTCGGTGACGAAGAAACCGGTTCCGCTGGCCATCGGCTGGCCGCTCGCGTCGAGCGCCTGAATCGTCACGACGGCCTTGCGGGCCGTGGGGATATCGATGCCGGCGGAACGAGGCTGTTGAGAAGCGACTGGTATGGCAAACAGGGCGAGGGCGGCGAGGGGAGTCAGGATTCGTCCGCGCATGCACGGCTCCTTCATGAAGGGCGAGGTCGGGCTAATTTGCAATTTGAGGTCACCAAACACAAATCAGGAGCGCAAAATCTCATCGGCGGCCGCCGCCAAGTCAGCGACCACCGTCACACCGCTCGCCCGCGCCTGCCCCTGATGCAGGTTGCCTTCCGCCGTGGCGACCAGAATGCCGCGTCCGCCCAGCGCCCGTGCGGGCTGCACATCCGACAGCCGGTCGCCCACCCACCAGGAGCGGGCAAAGTCGATGTCGAACGCTGCCTGCGCCTCGCGGAACAACTTGAGGCCCGGTTTGCGGCACTCGCAGGGTGCCCACACCCCTCCCGTGACATCCGGCCAATGCGGACAGAAGTAGTCGCCATCGATGCGTGCGCCCTGCGCCGTGAGCAGCTCGCCGAGACGACGCTGCACGGCGGCGTAGTCCTCCACCGAATAGAGACCACGTGCGATTCCCGATTGGTTGCTCACCACGACGACGACGAAGCCGCGCTCATTCAAGCGGCGGATCGCCTCGCCCGCGCCCGGGAGCAGTTTTACCCGATCGGGCTCGTGAAGATATCCGGGGTCGTCGACAATCGTGCCGTCGCGGTCGAGGAAGACTGCTGGGGAGCCGTTAGCCATCAGCCGTCAGTGCGGCGATGACCGTATCGATCTGTTCGGGAAAGATTGTGCGCGCATCGAGCAACACGCGGCTGCCCGCGACCCGCGCGATGATCGGCGGATCATTGGCGCGCAGCCGCTCGGCAAGCCGTTCGTCCGGGAATCCGGCGAGCCACGTCCGGAGCTTGGCGCCGGGGAACGACCCGCCGCCGACCTCGGAGTCGCCTTCGATCAACTGACCGCCGAGTCGTTCGGCTCTGTTGCGAATGCTGTCCATGCTCTCTGTCAGCATTCTCAATACCGGGATTTCCTTTCTGGCGATTTCGGGCTCACGATACAGCGCCAGCGTGGCCTCGAGCGCCGCCAGCGTCAGCTTGTCGGCGCGCACCGTCCGCGCGATCGGATCGCCCCGGCACGCCGCGATCGCGGCCTCGCTGCCGACCAGGATCCCCGCCTGCGGGCCGCCGAGCAGCTTGTCGCCGCTGAACGCCACGACGTCGGCGCCGGCTGCGACGCCTTCGGGGACCGTCGGCTCGCCGGTCAATCCCCAGTGGGACAGATCCATCAGCAGCCCGCTGCCCAGATCGTACACGCACGCAATGCCGCGATCGTGCGCCAGCTCCGCAAGCTCCACCACCGCGACGTCGGCGGTGAACCCGGTGACCTGGAAATTCGAGCGATGGACCTTGAGCAGGACTTTGCTGTCCGCTGTCAGCGCTCGGTCGTAATCGTTCGGATGGGTGCGGTTCGTCGTGCCGACTTCGACCAGGGTCGCGCCGGAGCGGGCCATGATATCGGGAATTCGGAACGACCCGCCGATCTCGACCAGCTCGCCGCGCGACACGATCGCCTGGCCGCCGCGCGCCAGTGCGCTCAGCGCCAGCAGCACGGCGCCCGCCGCGTTATTCACGACGAGCGCGTCGGCGGCCCCCGTCAGCTCGATCAGCAGATCGCGGCAATGCGCGTGGCGCGAGCCGCGCGTGCCGCGGCCCAGATCGTACTCCAGCGCCGAGTAGCCCTGCGCGACGCGGGTCAGCGCGGCGATGGCCGCCGGCGCGAGCGGCGCGCGGCCGAGATTGGTGTGCAGCACGACGCCCGTCGCGTTGATCACGGGCGCGAGCGACGGGACCCCGAGCCGCGCCACCGCCGCGCGCACCGCCGCATCCCAACCCTCGACCGGCGGCGCGCCGCCGTTGACGCGGGCCGCGTCGACCGCGGCGCGCGCCGCCTTCACGACGAGCGCGCGCGGATGCTCGGCGAGCAGCGAGGCGATCCCGGGGTTGGCGAGGATCGCATCGATGGATGGGAGTTGGCGGCGGAGATCGGTCACGGACGACCGGTGCGTGGTGCGTGGTGTGTGGTATCTGACACAACGGGCTTGGGCATCGCGAAGCCGATCAGGCCGTCGCCCTTCTTGCCGATCAGGTTCGTCGCGCCTGCCACGCGCACGACGTAGCGCGTCTCGGGCTTCATGGGGCGCACCAGACGGATCACGATCTTGTCCGATGGAACTGGACGACGCGCGAGCAGCTGCCGCACCAGCGCGGTATCGACGGGTGCCTTGGCAGGCGCGCGGGCCGCCGCCGCGGGCCCGCGCGCGGCCTGCGGTGGGGCGGGTGGCGGAACAGCGCGACGAATGTTTGGAGCCGCACCGGTGTCGCCCTTCGCGCGTGCCGCTGAGTCCGCTTTCGCCCGCGCGGCGTTGGTCAGCGAATCATACTGGCGTTGCGTCAGCACCTGCGTGGTTGCGACTGGGGTCGAATCGGGTAGCTCGAGCACGTGCACGTGCGCGGTGTCGAAGGACGCGGTCGGATCGAGTGCCTGGGTGAACTCGACGCGCACGGTGGTCGAGTCCAGGGACGTCGCCGCGCGCGGGTGCGGAGGAACGGTGTCATGCGGGAAGGTGAACAGCGCGACGTTGCCACTCGAATCGAGCGTCACTTCGGTCGAGTCGTACGCCTCGCGCACGCCGCGGCGCCGGTCGCCGTTCTCGTCCGCCGTCGCATACACGATGTAGCGCCCCGGTTGCAGGTTGGTGAGGTTGAACTGGCCGCCGGAATCGGCCATGGTCAAGTACCCGGCGCTATCGGGGAGCGGCACCGCTTCGATGAGCGCGCGCGCCAGGATCGTTTGCTCGATCCACTTCAGCGCGATGCCGCCGATGCGCGCATGGCCGATCTCCGGGCCCGTCGAGAAGATCACCGTCTTGGCCGAGTCGAGACGGTTGCGGCGCAGATCGACGAATCCCGGCAGGATATCCAGCCGGTAGACGCGTTTCTTCCACCCTTCTTTCGGTTTGACGGTGACCTTGGTGCGGTGCCAGCTTACCTTCACGCCGCCATGCACCGGGGAGAGCAGCACCTGCCGTTCCAGTCCGGCGACACCGCCTCGGCCTCCTCCACCGCCACCGGCCATTTCGTCGATCACCTCATCGAATTGAATGACGACGTCGTCCTTGAGGTTGGGGACGATGGCGCCCGAGTCGGGCTTCACGCTGACGATTTTCGGCGGGGCCTTGTCGGGCGGCCCGCCAGGAGGCGGGCCGACGCTGGCGCAGGCCTGCAACAGGCTTACGAACAGCCCAGTGACTTGAGCTTGCCGGCCAGGACGTCGCGCTGATCGCGCCATGCCTTTTCCTTTTCGCGCTCCTTGGCCACAACGTCCTGCGGCGCGCGCGAGACGAAGCCTTCGTTGGTCAGTCGCGCCGCGAGGTTCCCCAGCTGCTTCTCGAGGCGGTCGAACTCGTCTGAGAGTCTCCGACATTCATGCGTGAGATCGACCACTCCTTCGAGTGCGACGACTACTTCGCTGCCGTCGCCGAACACGGCATGCGCGCCGACGCCCTGTGGCGCACCGTCGAGCGCGAGGCTGTCGAGCTGGGCGAGCCGCACGATCGTATCGCGCTCCCCCTCGAACGTCGCCGGGCGATCATTGCCGCGCGCCACGATCGTGGCGTTGAGCCTGGTCTTGGGCGACACGCGGTACTCGGCGCGGATCGAGCGAATATGCTCGATCACCGTCTTCACGCGCGCGAACTCCTGGTCGGCAGGCGGATCCTCGAGCGCGGGCTTCGGCGCCGGCCATTGGCTGACGGCGAGCAGCTCATTCGCCTTGCGCCCGGGGAGCTTCTGCCACAGTTCCTCGGTAATGAAGGGTACCACGGGATGCAGCAGCCGCAACGCGAGATCGAAGCAGTACGCGAGCACGGCCTGCGGCGTCTGCGCGCTCCCCTGATCCGACATGCGTGGCTTGACCGCCTCGACATACCAATCCGCCAATTCGTTCCAGGCGAACGCGAAGCAGCGCTTGGCGGCTTCATCGAGCCGGAACTGCTCCAGCGCGGCGGTCGCGTCGCGCACGGTCGCCTGCGCGCGCGACAGGATCCAGCGATCGGCGAGCGTGAGCGAGCGCCGATCGACGGCATCGATGGCCGGCACAGACTTGGGGAGTTGCCCCAGGACGAACTGCCCGATGTTCCAGAGCTTGTTCGCGAAGTTGCGGCCGGGCGCGAACGTGGTTTCGAGATCGTTGGGATCGACGATGACGTCGGCGCCGAGCGAGCCGCCGCCGATCAACGTCCAGCGCAGCGCGTCGGCGCCGTAGAGCCGCACCACATCGCGCGGGTCGATCCCGTTGCCGAGTGACTTCGACATCTTGCGGTGTTGCGTGTCGCGTACGGTTCCCGTCAGATACACCGCCGTGAACGGCAACCGCCGGTCCATGAAGTGGTACCCGGCCATGAGCATGCGCGACACCCAGAGCTGCAGGATCTCGGGCGCCGTGACGAGCGTGTGTCCCGGATAGAAGCGCGCGAGGTCGGGCGTCTGGTCCGGCCAGCCGAACGTCGCGAATGGCCAGAGCCAGGATGAGAACCACGTGTCGAGCACATCGGGGTCCTGCTCGACGGTCGCGCCGCACTTCGGGCAGGACCTGGGATCGTCGCGGTCTGCCCACTGATGTCCGTTCGCGCACGTGAACACGGGGATGCGATGGCCCCACCACAGTTGCCGCGAGATGTTCCAGTCGCGGATGCCCGCCATCCAGTTCTCGAACGTAGCCCGCCACCGCTCCGGAATGATCCGAAACTCGCCGCGGTGAAACGCCGCGAGCACCGGTTCGGCGAGCGGCTTCATTTTCACGAACCACTGGTCGCTGAGCCGTGGCTCGACCACCGTATCACACCGATAACAGCGGCGCACGGAGTGCTGGTGCTGCTCGGTTTTGACGAGGAGACCTTCGCGCTCGAGCTGCTTGACGATCTTTTTTCGAGCTTCGAATCGATCAAGACCATTGAGATCCGGCGGCACTCGGGCGGTTGAGCGGTTGGGCGGTTTGGCGGTTTGCGAGTCTTTCGAACCGCCTAACCGCTTAACCGCCGAACCGCCACTCTCTCCCAGTGTTCCGTCCTCTTCCATGATCAACGGCATGTCGGAGTTGGGCCAAACTCTGCGGGCAATGTCGAAGTCATTGGCATCGTGCGCCGGAGTGACTTTCAGCATGCCCGTCCCGAAGGTCTGATCGACGGCGTCGTCCGTTGCGATCGGGATCGCTACACCCGACAGCGGGATCTTCACCCGCTTGCCCTTCAGGGCCCGGTAGCGCTTGTCCTTGGGGTTGAAGACCAGACCGATGTCGCCGAACATCGTTTCCGGACGCGTCGTTGCGACGGTGACAAACCCGGAGCCGTCCTCGAGCGGATACCTGATGTGGTACAGATTGCCCTGCGTCTCGTGGTGCTCGGCCTCTTCGTCCGACAACGCCGTCAGACAGTGCGGGCACCAGTGGATCACGCGATGGCCGCGGTAGATCAGCCCTTCATCCCACAGGCGCACGAACACCTCGCGCACCGAGCGCGAGTAGGCGGGGTCGAGGGTGAAGCGCGTCCGGCTCCAGTCGCAGGAGCAGCCGATGATCTTGAGCTGCTCGAGGATCGTGTCGCCTGTCTCGCGCACGAATTCCCACACACGCGCCACAAAAGCCTCGCGGCCCAGATCGAACCGCGTCGTGCCTTCTTCCGCGAGCTGCTTCTCGACGACGTTCTGAGTCGCGATGCCGGCGTGATCGGTCCCGGGCAGCCATTCGGCCGCCCGACCGCGCAGCCGCTCGAAGCGGATCAGGACATCCTGGATGATGTTGTTCAGCCCGTGCCCCACGTGCAGCACGGCGGTGACATTGGGTGGCGGAATGACGATGACGTACGGCTCGCCCTCGGGCCGCGGCTGGAAGACGCCCGCATCGAGCCAGCGCTTATAGATGGCGGGTTCTACGGGCCGCGGATCGTATGCCATTCCTTAATATAGAAGCGGCCGCTAGAATATCGTCCAATGACTGAGCCCAAGTCCTCCGCACCATCCGATGATGTCCTGCCACCCAGCCGCGTCGTTCGCTGGCTGCTGCTGGGAGCGGTCATTCTGTTTTCGGTAGCTTTGTATTTCCGATTCGGCTTGCATACGCCGCACATCGGAACCGTGCCGACGCCCTAACGCATGCCCCCTGCGGAGATTCAGGTCGTCCTGCCGGATGGGAGCAAGAAAACTCTGCCGGCCGGCGCAACGGGCGCCGATCTCGCCCGGGCCGTGGGCCCGGGCTTGGCAAAGGCTGCGTTGGCGATTCGGGTCAACGGCGAAGTGCGCGACTTGCAGCGCCCGCTCCCCGACGGTGCCACAGTCTCGATTCTCACCAACAAGGACCCGCAGGCACTCGCCGTGCTGCGCCATTCGTCGGCGCATACGTTGGGGACCGCCGTGCGGCAGCTCTTCCCGCAGGCCCAGATCGGTTTCGGGCCGCCGATCGAAGACGGCTTCTACTACGATTTCGACATCGGGCGGCCATTTACGCCCGAGGACATCACGACGA
>WNGO01000622.1_pt1 | contig 44389 bp, 46 predicted proteins | sample 5400511 | NCBI WGS metagenome assembly WNGO01 (sample SAMN13153380, study PRJNA577476) | soil metagenome | isolation source: 20 cm soil or saprolite under Garry oak tree replicate 2 | place: USA:California | collected 2016-06-15 | reverse complement strand
CCTGCGCCGTCTCCGCCAAGCGGCACGGCGTGGACCCGCTGGTGATCGACGCCGGCCCGGTGGTCCATTCGGTCGTGCGCTACCCCATCGGCATGACGTTCTTCACGACCCCCGACAAGATGGAGATCGGCGGGCACCCGCTCACCAGCGCCGGCCAGAAGGCGACGCGCGAGGAAGCGCTCAAGTACTACCGCGGCGTGGCGCGCAACGAAGGGCTGCGGGTGCGGCCGTTCGTGCGGCTCACCGGTGCCGAGCGCCGGGATGGCGCGATTCACTGCACGCTGGCGACGCGCACGGGCGAGGAGCGCGTCACCACGCGCCGACTGGTGCTCGCCACCGGCTATTTCGACCACCCCAACCTGCTGGGCGTGCCGGGCGAAGACCTGCCCCACGTGAGCCACTATTTCGACGAGCCGCACCGCGGCTTTAGTCTCGACGTGGTGGTGATCGGCGGCCGCAACTCGGCCGTGGAAGCGGCACTGGAGCTGTTCCGCGCCGGCGCGCGCGTGACGCTGGTATATCGCGGCAACGAACTGCCGTCCAGCATCAAGTACTGGGTGCGACCCGACATCGAGAACCGCATCAAGGCGGGCGAGATCGCCGCACGGCTGGGCGCCGAAGTCCAGCGCATCACCAACGACGCCGTCGTGATCCGCCAGGGCCGCAAGGAAGAAACGCTCCCGGCGCAGCGCGTCTACGCGCTCACGGGCTATCATCCGGACTTCGATCTCTTCAAGGGGATGGGCATCGCGCTCGACCCCAAGACGCTGCGCGCGACGCTCGATCCGGTTACGCGCGAGACCAACGTGCCGGGCATCTACATGGTGGGCAGCATCTCGGCGGGGCGCGCCATTTCGGAGATCTTCATCGAGAATGGGCGGTTCGACGGCGAGAAGATCTTCGCTTAGAGGGCATCAGCCCAGGCTCGCATCACTCCCGCCAGATCCTGCAGCACATCCTGCTCCGTCTTCCCCGAGCTCTTCTTCACTTTGAACGAGTGATCCCCGCCCTCGATGAGGTGGAGCGTCGCCCGCTTGTCCAGACGAGCCACCACTTGCTGCAACAGGTCGAGCTGGGCGAACTCGTCGCGCGACCCCTGGAGAAAGAGCGACGGGATCCGCACCTGATCGAGGTGGTCGGCCCGCGCCGTGTCGGGCTTGCCGGGCGGGTGCAGCGGAAACCCGAAGAACACCAGGCCGCGCACGCCCGGCAGCGGTTCCGCCGCCTGGGCCTGCGACGTCATCCGCCCGCCGAACGACTTGCCCCCCGCGAGCAGCGGCAAGCCGTGGGCGCCGGCTGCCGCCACGGCCGCTCGCACGGCCGCGTGGGCCAGCGCGGGCGGGTCCACCCGCCCCTTCCCCGCTTCCATATAGAGGAAGTTGTAGCGCAGCGTCGCGATGCCGTGGGTGCCCATGGTCGCAGCCAGATGCTCGAGGAATGCATGGCGCATGCCGGCGCCGGCGCCGTGCGCGCAGACATAGAGCCAACGCGCGTCCGCCGGCAGATCGAGCAGGCCGGAGACGGTCGCGTCGCCTACCGCAATGCGCAGCAGCTCGCTCATAGGCGCTGTTGCAGCTTATCGAGTGCCGCCGGCAGGTCCGGCTGCTCCGACAACACCGGCAGCAGGGGATCTTCCTTGAGTTTCTTCATGCGCGCGGGCGCCGTCTTGATGGTGAACGCGCGCAGGTCGAGCTTGTCGTTCACCTCGCTCCACTTGAGCGGCATCGACACGGGCGCGCCGGGCAAGGGCCGCACGCTGAACGGCGCCACGATCAACCGGCCGTGGCCGTTCTGGACGTAATCGAGATACACACGGCCGCCGCGCTTCGCGACCTGCCGGGTGACGGTGGCGATGTCGGGCAGCTCAGCGGCGATCACCCGCGCCAGCAGCCCCGCCATCGTGCGACACTGCTCGTAGGTCAGTTGGCCGCCCAGCGGCAGCATTACATGCAGGCCCGTGGACCCGGACGTCTTGATGTAGCTCGGCAGGCCGATGGCATCGCACAGTTTGCGCGTCGCCTTGGCGACCGCCACCACGTCCGCGAACGGCGCGCCCTTGGGATCGAGATCGAGCACGCACCAGTCCGGCTGCTCCAACGTCCCGACGCGGCTCGCCCACACGTGCAGCGGGATGCTGGCGAGGTTCGCGAGGTAGAGCAGCGACGCTTCGTCGTCGCACACGAAGTAGTCGATGTCGCGCTTGGCGTCCTCGCTCCACATCCGCTCGGTGCGGAGCCATTCCGGCGTGAACGCCGGCGCGTCCTTCTGGAAGAACGACTTGCCGTCGATGCCGTCGGGAAAACGCGTCAGCACTACCGGCCGGTTGCGCAAATACGGCAGCAGCCACGGCGAGATCTGGCGGTAATACTCGATCAGATCGCCCTTGGTGTACTTCTCGGCGGGCCAAAAGACCTTGCCGACGTTCGAGAAGACCACGTCATGGGGAACGGGGACAGGGGACTGGGGAATGGTCTCTTCTGGCGGCTCATCCCCATTCCCCTGTCCCCCTTCCCCATTCCCCGTTTCCGGTAGTTCACAGTCTTTCGGATCCTTGTCGTCCCGGAATCTCAGGAACACCGGCTGCCGCAGCAGATGATCCGCCGTCCACTCCTTGTAGCGCACCTCGACGACGAGCTCGGGCTCCACCCAGTGATGTTGCGCGCCGGTGGGCACCGGGCCCTCGGCCGGCGGCAACGGACGCGCGCTGCGCTCCAGCTGCGCGGCGACTTCCTTCAGCTGCTTGTCCGAAAAGCCGGTGCCCACGCGCCCGGCATAGATCAGCTTGCCGTCCCGATACCCGGCGACGTGCAGCGCGCCGAAGCCGCCGCGCGAGCCTTTGGGCTGCGAGTAGCCCACCACCACGAGATCGGCGACGTGATCGGCGCGGATCTTGAGCCACTCGGCCGAGCGGCGGCTACGGTAAGGGCTGTCCGCCTGCTTCGCCATGATGCCCTCGAGCCCCATGCGCTCGACCTGGGCGTAGAGCGTCTCGCCGTCCTTCTCCCAGTGCTCCGAATAGCGCAGCGCGCCCACACGGGGCAGCAGCTCGGCCAACAACGCTTTGCGCCGCTCCAGCGGCAGGCCGCGCAGGTCGTAGCCCTCGAGGGCCATCAGATCGAACACGTAGTAGCTCGCGGGATTGTCGACCGCAGCGCGCCGGATGTCGCGCGCGCCGCGCAGCTGAGCGCGGTTCTGCAGCCGCTGGAAGCTGGGGTGGCCGCGGGGATCCAACACCACCAGCTCGCCGTCCATCACCAGGCCCTCGAACGGCAGCGCGCGCACGGGCTTCGCGATCTCGGGGAACGTCGCGGTGATGTCATGGCCGTTGCGCGACAACAGGATCGCCTCGCCGTGCTCGCGCCCCGCGATCACGCGGTAGCCGTCGAGCTTCAGCTCGAACAGCCACCCCGGCTTGCTGAACGGCGTGTCGCGCGTCTCGGCGAGCATCGGGGAGATGTCTTTCGCATGCAGCGCGCGCTTGGGAAGTTTAAGTTTTTCGAGCTGCTTGACGACCTTCGCGGCGCGGCCGGCGCCGTCTTTGAGTTGTTCGACGGTGAGCCCTGAGAGAACCGACTCGGGTGGGTACTCCGTCCCGTCGGTGCGGACATGGGCGTCCTTCTCCTTGATCAGGAGCCATGCCTTCGGATCCTTTTTGATCTTCACCAACGTCCACTTGCCCTTGAGCTTGTAGCCGTTGAGATCGAACAGCAGCTTGCCCTTCTTCATGCCCTCGACGGGATCCTCGAGCGGCGTCCAGCGACCGCGGTCCCACACGATCACCTCGCCCGCGCCGTAATTGCCGTCAGGGATGATGCCCTCGAAGTCGCCGTACTCGATGGGGTGGTCTTCGACGTGCACCGCGAGGCGTTTGTCGGCGGGGTTGGGCGACGGCCCTTTAGGGACCGCCCACGACTGCAGCACGCCGCCCATTTCCAGTCGCAAATCGAAATGCAGGCGCGTGGCGGCGTGTTGATGGACGACGAACAGCCCGCCCGGGCCGGGGCGCGGCGTGACGACGCCCGCCGGCTCGGGAGTTTTCTCGACGGAACGCTTTGCGCGGTAGGCGCTTAGCGGATCGTCCGCAGCAGGGCGTTTACGGTTTGCGGGCATGGGCGCGGGTCCTTATGATAGCCCCATATGAGCGCTCATTCCATTGGATCCGCCACGGTGTCCTTCGGGCTCGTCTCGGTCCCGGTGAAGATGTTCTCGGCCGGGGAGTCGTCCTCAGCCATCTCGTTCAACTGGCTCCATAAGAAAGATGGGGCACGTCTGAAGCAGCAGTACATCTGCTCCAAGGACGGCGAGAAAGTGGAGAACGACGATCGGGTCAAGGGCTACGAATTCTCGAAGGGCCAGTACGTCCTGTTCACGACCGACGAATTGAAGGCGCTGGAAGAGCCGCGCGGTACCGGGGCCATCGACATCATGGAGTTCCTCCCCGCCCAGCAGGTCGACCGCATCTACGTGGACAAGACGTATTTCCTGGGCCCCGACAAAGGTGGCGAACGGGCCTACAAGCTGCTCTCGGAAGCTCTGAAGAAGACCGACCGCGTGGCGCTGGGCCAGTGGGCGGCGCGCGGCAAGCAGTATCTCATCCTGGTTCGCCCCATGGAGGGTGGGCTCGCGATGGAACAGCTGCGGTACCCCGAGGAGCTGCGGTCCTTCGCCGAGGTCCCGGTTCCGAAGACCGAGATCAAGAAGGGCGAGCTGGATATGGCGATCAAGGTGATCGACCAGAGCGCGTCGGACGAATTCAAGCCGGAGAATTACAAGGACAACGTGCGGCGCCGCATCCTCGACCAGATTCAGCAGAAGGTCGAGGGCAAAGAGATCACCGAGGAACCGACCGAGGCGCCCAAGACGCAGATCATCGATCTGATGGAAGCGCTGAAGGCGAGCATCGCCAAGGGCGGCCGCGCGGGGGGCGACAAGAAGCCCGCGCAGCGCGTGGGCTCCAAGGGCAAGGCTCCTAAGGTCGCGAAGCCGGCCGTCAAGCAGCGCAAAGCCGGGTAACACGGCGGTACGTGAAGGGCTACACGGTTGCCGACGTCGCGCAGCTGTTGAAGCTCGCGCCCGCGCAGGTGCGGGCGTTCGCGCGTGACGGTTTTCTCTCTCCCGGCCGCGGTCCCCGCGGCGACTTCCGGTTCTCGTTCCAGGATCTGGTGGTGCTGCGCGCAGCGAAAGACCTCGCCGCGGCGCGCATTCCCGCCCGCCGCATCCGCCGCACGCTCAAGCGCCTGCGGCAGGACCTGCCGCGCGGCCGCTCGCTCGCCGAGCTGCGCATCACCGCCGAGGGCGAGCGCATCGTGGTGCGCGACGGCGAGACGGCGTGGAACCCCGACTCAGGACAAGTGGTGATCGACTTCCACGTGCGCGATCTCGCGACGCGCGCGGCGCCGATCGCGCGGCGCACGGCGCGCGCCGCCCAGGCCGCCGCCGCCGACTACGACGCCGACGGCTGGTACGAGCTGGGGTTGGAGCTCGAGGCGGTGGCGCCGCAGGAAGCGCGCGACGCCTATCGCCGCGCGCTGGAGCTCGATCCCCATCACGCCGACGCGCACGTCAACCTCGGCAGGCTCTTGCAGGAAAAGAACCTGACCGAAGAGGCGGAGACGCACTACCGCGCCGCGCTCGCCGCGTCACCTGCGCACGCCACGGCCTGGTTCGATCTGGGGACGGCGCTCGAGGACTTGCGACGCGCGAGCGACGCTGTGGACGCCTACCGCCGCGCGATCCACGCCGATCGCCGCATGGCCGACGCGCACTTCAATCTGGCGCGGTTGTATGAGAAGGCGGGGAAGAAGGCGGCGGCGCTACGGCATCTGGGAATCTACCAGCGGCTCACGGACTAGCGAACAACTCCGCGAATTGCTTCGCCAGCACCGGGCCGACCCCCTCCTCTTCGTGCTTGAAGAACACGAACGCATCCTTCCAGCCGGCGCCGAGCTGTTTCACACGATCGGCCCAGCGCTGCAGGTCACCTTCCTTGTAGCCCTCGTCCCGCAGCCGCAGATAACCCCAGTCGGCGGTGATCACATCGGGTGTGGTGCTCTCACCGGTGTCGGCGATGCACAGTGCGGCATTGCGGCTCTTCAAGAGGTGATAGACGTCGTCGGAAAACCATGATGCGTTGCGGAATTCCCAGGCGCAGCGGATCTCTTCGGGCACGAGCCGCAGCACCTCACCCAACCTCTCCGTCTCCTTCTTGAAGTTGGGCGGCAGCTGAAAGAGTATCGCGCCCAGCTTGGGGCCGAGCTGCAGCGCGGTGTCGCAGAAATAACGCAGCTCGCTCTCGACTTCTTTGAGCCGCTTGAAGTGCGTGATTTTCTGCGAGGCTTTGAGCACGAAGGTGAATCCCGCCGGCGTCTGCTCCACCCAGCCCGCGATGGTCTTGGCGTTGGGCATCCGGTAAAACGTGTAGTTCACCTCGACCGTCGGCAGCCGCTCGGCGTAATACGCGAGCATCTTGGCGGACGAGAATTTCTCGGGATAGAACGTCCCTTTCCATTCGTCGAAGTTGTAGCCCGAAGTCCCCGCGAGCAGTCGCATGACAGCAACGATACGCGCACTTGAGTCCCGGCGGCAATCGGCCATCTTGTGTGCGTGCCGCCCGCGCTCCGCCTCTCCAAATCCCGCTACGTCGCGGGCCTGCAGTGCCACAAACTGCTGTGGTGGAAGGTCCACGAGTCCAACGCCAAGGAGCTGATTCCCGATCCCGTCGCCCGCAACCGCTTCGAGCAGGGCGACGAAGTGACGCGCGTGGCCCGCGGTCGCTTCCCCGGCGGCCACCTGATCGACCTGCCGCCGTTCCAATACGACAACAGGATCGCCGCCACGCGCGAGGCGCTCACAGGCAACGCACCTGCGATCTTCGAGGCGACGTTCCAGGCCGACGACACCGTGGCCGCCATTGATGTACTCGAGCGCGTGCCGGGCGGCTGGGCCGTGATCGAGGTGAAGTCCGCCACCAAAGTGAAGCCCGAGTACCTGCCCGACCTCGCCATCCAGGTGCACGTGCTGCGTCGTGCGGGTCTGCCCGTGGTGCGGGCGGAAGTGATGCACCTCAACTCGGCGTGCCGCTTCCCCGACCTCGGGAATCTGTTCACGCGTGTGGACGTGACCAAGGAAGTCGAGGCGGTGCTGCTGGGCGTGCCGGGCGAGCTGGCGGCGCAGCTGGCCATGCTGCGCGGGCGCCTGCCCGACGTCGCCATCGGCGAGCACTGCACCAAACCGTACGACTGCCCGTTCCTGGAGCGTTGCTGGCCCGACGTGCCGGCGGATCACGTGTCGAGCTTGTACCGCGTGGGTCGAGTGAAGGCGCTCGCCTACGAAGCCGACGGCGTCTCGCGCATCGGCGACCTGCCGAGCGACTTCGAGATGAACGTGATCCACCAGCGCCAGGTTCGCGCCGTGACGAGCGGGCGCATGGTGGTGGAGCCGACGCTGGCGCGCGCGCTCGAGCAGTTCGTCTCGCCGATCGCCTACCTCGACTTCGAGACCGTGGGCTACGCGGTGCCGCGGTGGAACGGCTGCCGTCCCTGGCAGAACGTGCCGGTGCAGTTCAGCGTGCACATCGAGCAGGGCAAGAACCGCCTGGCGCACCATCAATGGATCGCCACGGGACCCCAAGACCCGCGGCCCGAGCTGGCGCGGGCCGTGGTGAAAGCCTGTGCCGGCGCGACGTGCGTCGTGGCGTACTACGCGAGCTTCGAGCGCGATTGCCTGTTGCAGCTGGCGGAGGTGGTGCCGCAGCTGTCGTCCGAGCTGATCGACATCGCGGCGCGGCTGGTGGACCTGCTGCCGGTGGTGCGGAACCACGTCTATCACCCCGACTTCGGCGGCGGGTTCAGCATCAAGCAGGTGCTGCCGGCGCTGGTGCCGGCCCTGTCCTACCGCGATTTGTATTTCCAGGACGGCATGCTGGCGAGTCTCGAGCTGATGCGCCTGATGCAGCAGCAGGAGCGCATCCCGCCCGCCGACCGCACCAAGCTGCGCGACGACCTGCTGCGCTACTGCGAACGGGATACCGTCGCCATGGTGAAGCTGCTCGAGCGCCTGCGCGGCATGGTCGGCGCGCAGCTCGATCTGTTCTAGTGACCCTGCCCCTCCTCGGGCTGCTGCTCACGGCCGCCGCCCTGCACGCCGGCTGGAATGTGCTGTTGAAGCGCGCGCCCGACCGCCAGTTGATCGTGTGGTGGGCGGTGGTCGTGAGCGCGCTGTGCTTCGTGCCGGTGTTGGTGCTGCGGCCGGCGCTGCCGGCGATCGGGTGGCGCTTCGCGCTCGCCAGTGCCGTGGTCGAGACCGCGTATTTCGTGGCGCTGACCACCGCGTACCGCGTGACCGACTTCTCGCTGGTCTATCCGATCGCGCGGGGCGCCGCGCCCGCGCTGCTGGCAGTGGCGGCGGTGCTGCTGCTGCACGAGCGGCTCAGCGCGTACGGCATCGCGGGCTTGGGCGCCATCGTGGCCGGGTTGTGGCTGGTCGCCGGCACCGGGCGCGCGGCGGGACCATACCCCGCGCGGGGCCTGGCGCTCGCATTACTCGTAGCGCTGTGCATCGCGACGTACTCGACCATCGACGGCGCGGCCGTGCGGCGCGTCGATACGACGACCTACACTGGCGCAATGTTCTTGCTCGCGGCCGTCGTGTTCACGCCCATCACGATGCGCTGGTATGGCTGGCCCGCACTGCGCGGCGCGCTGCGCACGCGCACCGGTCTCATCGTCGTCGTGGGATTATTGCAGGCAGCCGCCTACCTGCTGGTCTTGTACGTCTACGCCCGGGCGCCGGTGGCGTACGCCGGGGCGATCCGCGAGTCGAGCATCGTGTTGGGCGCGCTCGCCGGCTGGTTATGGCTGCGCGAATCATTCGGAGCGCGCCGCGTGGCGGGAGCGTTGGTGACGTGCGGGGGGATAGCACTGATCGCCTGGGCGGGGTGAGGCGGGGCTGAAGCCCCGGCTCGGTGCCTACCGCCAATTGATCAGGATCTTCCCGATGTTGGCGTTGTCGCGCATGCGCTGAAACGCGGCCGCGGCTTGGGTGGGCGGATAGACCACGTCGACCACCACGCGCAGCCGGCCCTCCGCGAAACTCGGCAGCATCCGCTCCCGGAACTGCGCCACCAGGTCCGCTTTCTCCGCCCTGCTGCGGCCCCGCAGCGTCGAGCCGACGAGCGACGCCCGTTTCGACATCAGCAACGCGATGTCCAACGGCGCCTCGCGCCCCGACATCGTCGAGAGGAAAATCACGCGGCCGCCGGGCGCCAACACACGCAGATCGGCCGCCAACGTCGCGGCGCCCACCGGATCGAGAATGACGTGCACCGCGTCGCGCCCCCACGCCTCCGTCACCGTTTCGCCGAAGCGGCTGGCGCTCGTGTCGATGGCGAGGTCGGCGCCGGCGTCGCGCAGGGCCTGAAGCTTCGCGGCCGTGCGCGTGGTCGCCGCTACGCGCGCGCCGAGTAGCTTCGCGACCTGGATCGCGGCGAGTCCTACGCCCGATGCGCCCGCGTGAACCAGCGCCGTCTGGCCCGCCGCCAATCCACCTGCGATCACCAGGTTCACGAACGCCGTGAGAAATGCTTCGGGGATTCCCGCCGCCGCCGTGAGATCCACTCCCTTGGGCACCGCCATGATCTGGCCGACCGGGACGGACACCAAGTCGGCGTGGCCGCCGCCCGCGAGCAGCGCGCAGACCGCCTCGCCCGTGTCGGCGCGATTGCCCGAGACCTCCATCCCCAGAATGGGCGACTCGCCGGGCGGCGGCGGATAGCGGCCGGCGATCTGCGACAGGTCGGCGCGGTTCAAGCCGGATGCCGCGACGCGCACCAGCACCTCGCTCGGACCGGGCTCGGGATCGGGCGCGGTGACCACGCTCGCGTCGTAGCCCGCATCGCGCTCCCTCACGACGAGGTGCTTCACGTGACGCGCTGCACGATCCGCCGGATGCGGTGGGCGTCGGTCACCGGCAAGGTGAACTCGTCAGGCGGCGCCGCGCCGCCCATGCGCACGCGACGGCTCTTGTAGCGCATCGCGCTCTTGGCGGGCGACGTGCCGCGCACATGGATCTCGCGCACGCCGGTGCGCGCCACGACCTCCCGGGCATTCGTCTCGTCCACGCCGCCACCCGCAAGTACCTCGAGGCGGCCGGCCGCGCGCTCCACCAGAGCCGCGATCACGCGCGCCCCCGCGAGCGCCGTGCGGGACTGCCCCGACGTCAGCACGCGGTCCACGCCCAGAGCGAGGAGATCGTCCAACGCGGCGATGGGATCGCGCGCGACGTCGATGGCGCGGTGAAACGTGACATCGAGCGGGCGCGCCAGCGCGATCAACGCGCGGGTGCGGCGCCGGTCCACGGTGCCGTCGGGGCGCAGCAGACCGAGCACCACGCCGTCGGCCCCCAGTGCCTGCGCCGCGGCGATGTCGCGGCGCATGACGTCGAGCTCGACTGGGGAATAGCAGAAGTCCCCGGCGCGCGGGCGGATCATGACATAGATCGGGATGCGGAGACGATCGCGGCACAGGGCGATCGTGCCGGCGCTGGGCGTGGTGCCGCCCTCGACCAGATTGTCGCACAGCTCGATGCGGCTCGCGCCGCCGCGCTGGGCCGCGAGCGCGGACGCGACCGAGTCCACGCAGGCTTCGACGAGAACGCTCACCCGTTGATGGTGCGCATGCCCCCTTCAGGGTAGCGCGTGCCCGCCGCCACGCCCAGCGGCGCCACCGCGGCGAGCTGTCGCAGGTCGTCGGGTGCCAGCACCACGTCCGCCGCGCGGATGTTTTCCTCGAGATACTTACGGCGCTTGGTGCCAGGGATTGGCACGATGTCCTGGCCCTGGGCCAAGAGCCACGCCAACGCCAGCTGCGACGGCGTGCAGCCCTTCTCGCGCGCCAGCAGCTTCACCTTGGCGACCAGATCGAGGTTCTTGTCGAAGTTGTCGCCCTGGAAGCGCGGATTGTTGCGGCGGTAATCGTCCGCCGGCAGATCCTCGAAGCGCGCGAATCGGCCCGTCAAGAATCCCCGGCCCAACGGGCTGTACGGCACGAAGCCGATGCCCAGCTCGCGGCAGGTGGGCAGAATCTCCTCCTCCGGATCGCGCGTCCACAGCGAGTACTCGGTCTGCAGCGCGCTGATCGGGTGCTCGGCGTGCGCCCGCCGGATGGTGGCCGCCGACGCCTCCGAGAGTCCGAGAAACCGGACCTTCCCAGCGCGCACCAGGTCCGCCATCGCGCCAACGGTCTCCTCGATCGGCACACTGCGATCCACGCGATGCTGGTAGTACAGGTCGATGTGATCCACGCCGAGCCGCTCGAGCGAGGCGTCGCACGCCTGGCGCACGTAGTCGGCTCGGCCGTTCACGCCCTTCCAGCTGCCATCGGCGCCGCGCACGTTGCCGAACTTGGTGGCGAGCACCACGCGATCGCGTTTGCCCTTGATCGCCTTGCCGACCAGCAGCTCGTTGGTGTACGGCCCGTACACGTCGGCCGTATCGAGGAACGTGACGCCCAGCTCCAGGGCGCGATCGATGGTCGCGAGCGATTCGTCATCGTCGCGGCCGCTATAGAAGTCCGACATCCCCATGCATCCGAGGCCGAGGGCGGAGACGGTCAGGCCCTGCGCGCCAAGCTTTCGCTGTTTCATCAGTCGCCTCGCTGCAAGCGTTTCAAGAGTTGAATCTGCCCAGCGTGATACAGGTCGTGCGACGCGATGCCCACGACCGTCGCCGCGGCGTTCCAGCGCGATTGCCAAACGCGCCGGCCCAGGCGGGCGGGCGCGATCCGCGCGATGGCTCGGCGCAGCAACGCATGTTCACGCTTGAGCAGCACCACGTCGCGCTTCCATTGCGCCGCCGTGGGCCGGGCCGGCAGCGCCGGAAAGTTCGCGCCGCTGCGCGGGAACGTCACCGTCTCGTCCCGGGTCAGGCGCCGCCGCACCGCGTTCTTCCAGTAGGCCGTGTGTAACACCAGCTCCCAGATATTGTGCCGGCCCCGCCCCGGCCGCCACAATGCCTGCCGCGGCGATACGCCCCGCAACGCTCCGGCCAAGGGCGTGCCGTGCCAGGACGCGCCACCGAACGCCTGGGCGAACACCGTGAGCAACAGCTGAACACGCCGATCCTTGGCCACGAGCAGCCTCCGGGTAGAGATGCGCAGCGAGCCAGAAGGTGAGAAGTTAACGCGGGAGGCAAAACTCATGTTCCTATTCTGCGCCATCACAGTCCTCACGCAAGCGCCGGCCAAGCGCGCGCTCACAGTCGACGACTTGTTCGCCATCAAGCAGGTCGGGACGCCCCAGGTCAGTCCCGACGGCCGTTGGGTGGCCTACACCGTCCGCTCGACCATCCTCAAAGCCGACCGCAACGAGACGGGTCTGTGGATGGCGCCGCTCGACTCGAGTGGCGCAGCGATCCCGCTCACCGCGCCGGGCTATGCGCCGAGTGACGCGCGCTGGAGTCCCGACGGCAAGTACCTGTCATTTCTGGCGACGCGGCCGCGCGGACCCGGCGCCGCAGCCGATTCGGGCGGCGAACCGAAGACGCAGGTGTGGGCGCTCGACCGCCGCGGCGGCGAAGCCCGCGCGCTGACACACGTGGCGCAGGGCGTGGACGCGTACGAGTGGTCGCCCGACGGCACGCGCCTGGTGCTCGCGATCCAGGATACCCTGGGCACGCCATGGGCCGGCAAGAGCCCGCGGCCCAAGGTCATCACACGACTGCAATTCAAGCAGGACGGCACGGGCTATCTCGATACCCTGCGCACGCACCTCTACGTGTTGACGCTGGCGAGCGGCGCGCTGACGCAGGTCACGTCCGGGAATCACGACGAGGGCGACGCCACCTGGAGCCCCGACGGCAAATGGATCGCGTTCGTCTCCAACCGCACGGCCGAGCCCGATGCTAACCGCAACGACGACATCTGGGTCGTCGCCGCCGACGACACGACGCGCGGCCGCGACTTGCGCCAGGTGACCACCAACCCCGGCCCCGACGAAGAACCCGCCTGGAGCCCCGACGGCAAGCAGATCGCGTACGTGATGAATGCGGAGCCCGAGCTGCTGTGGTATGCGACGGCGCATCTGGCGGTGGTGCCCGTGGCCGGAGGAACGCCGCGCGTGCTCACCACGGCGCTCGATCGCAACGTCGGCAGCCCGCGCTACGCGGCGGACGGCAAGAGCATCTGGTTCCTGTTGGAAGACGCGGGCGAGCGCGACGTGGCGCGCATCGGCGCCGATGGCGGCGGGTTGGTGCGGCCGGTGGCGGGACACATCGATGTGGGAGCGTATGTGTTGGCCCCCGACGGGGCGCCGGTGGCGCTCGTGTCCCGGCCCGACGTGCCGGGCGAGATCTTCAAGCTCGACCGCGACAGTCTGCGACCCATCACCACCACGAACGATTCATTGCTGCGAGCGCTGGACCTGGGCGGGGTGCAGAAAGTGAAGTTCCCGAGCTCGGGCGGCGCGCAGATCGAGGCGTTCATCTTCACGCCGCCGGGTTACAAGGCCGGCGCGCCGGCGCTCCCGACCTTGCTGCGCATTCACGGCGGCCCGGTGTCGCAGTACAGTTGGCACTTCAACTTCGAGTCGCAGCTGTTCGCCGCCAACGGCTACGCGGTGATCAACGTGAACCCCCGCGGCTCGTCGGGATACGGCGAGGCATTCTGCAAGGCGATCTTCGCCGATTGGGGCAACAAGGATTACGACGACGTGATGGCCGGCGTGGATTACGCGATCCGTCAGGGCCTCGCGGACCCCAAACGATTGGGCGTGGGCGGCTGGTCGTACGGCGGTATTCTCACCGATCACGTGATCGTCCGGACCAACCGTTTCGCGGCGGCGATCTCGGGCGCCAGCGAAGTGCTGTACGTCGCCAATTACGGCCACGACCACTACCAGTACGAATGGGAGAAGGAGCTGGGCCTGCCGTGGCGGGCGCGCGCGGTGTGGGAACGGCTGTCGCCGTTCAACTCGGTCGAGAAGATCGTGACGCCCACGCTGATCATGGGCGGCGACGTCGATTGGAACGTGCCGATCCAGAACAGCGAGCAGCTGTACCAGGCGCTGCGACGACTCGGCCGCACCACGGAGCTCGTCGTCTATCCCGGCGAGCCCCATGGTCTGCGAGCGCCATCACACTTGCAGGACCGCCTGCAGCGCTACCTGGCGTGGTACGGCCGGTTCTTGAAGCCCGCGCACTAGGGCCGCGGCGTGGCGAGGCGCGTCACTCGCTCCGCCGCCCGCGCGTCCTCGGCCGTGGTGATTGTGGCAACGTCATAGGCGCGCGCCGCCGCCTTAGCTTCGCGCTCGAGTCCGTCATCGGGGCGGAACCCCAGCGCCGCCGCCAACAGGCCCGCCGGATCGTGCCGCGTGCGCACCCGCATCCGCCAATCGGACGCGTAGCGATCGAGCAGGAGACCGATGGCCGGGCCCGTCGCATCCGCGAACGAGCGCACGTAGCTCGCCTGGGTCTCGAAATCCGCCAGCACGGTGGCGACCCGCTTGTCGGCGAGTCCCGTCGCCGCGAGCGCGACCTTCGCACCCGTATACTCGGCCAGACCTTCCTGCGTCTCGAGCAAGGCCTCGAGCGAATCCGCGCCGCGGGCCTGCGAGAGCCGGTAAGCCCGGAACAGCATCGCGTCGCGCGCGGCGTCGCGCGCGGCCGGCCCGCTGGACGATAAGGCACGGGATAAGGCGCGGAGCTCGAGCCGCAGCCACACGCGGCCGTCGCGCTCATCCAGCTGCGGACTCGGCGCATCCGCGGCCGCGAGCCCCAGGTCACCCTGGATGCGCTGGAACGACTCGCGGGCGAGCAATGCGAGCCGGGTGAAGCGGTCGGCCGGCAGGGGCAGCACGACCACGGCCCAGCGCACGCCGCCCCAAACGACGGCCGTGTTGGCGGGCGTCACGCCGGCGGGCAGCGTGCCGACGTACACGGTGCCCTGAGCCGTGAGCTGGTGAGCCGAATCCGGTTGGTTGGCGATGACGGTGCGGCTCGTGGGATCGACCAGCAACAGCGGGCCGCAGAGCGAGCGGCCCCAGAGGGCGCCGCCATCCTTGGCGCAGGCGGATGCGAAATCGGCCAACGCCGCGGCACCGGCCGCGGTATCGACCTGCGCAGTGAGAGGTGAACCAGCGAGCGCCAGGACGGCTGCAAGCGCGAGGGGACTCCGGGCGTAGCGGGTCATAGGTCCCTCGGGTGTGAGTGCACCCCCCTTGGATGCGTTGAACGTGGGAAGCGTTGCGTCGCCGCTACGGGGCCGCCACGTCCGCGCTCTTGAGGAGGACCGCGAACTGGTCCAGCTCGGCCGTGCCCAGGTCGGACGCGATCCAGTAGACGAAGCCGGGCGTGGTCCAATGCCGCAGGTGATAACCCTGGCGTGTCAGTGCCGACGGCCCCCCAGTCGCCCCGCGATCCGCAGGCCACAGGTAGACGTTGATGATGTGACGGCGCCGGCCGTACACCAGGGCCGCGACGGGCCGTCCACCCACATAGTCGATCCGCCCGCCGAGTAAGGGATATCCGGCGCCCGCGAAGTCGGAGACCGGCGGCGAGAAGTCGAGCCGGCCGTTGAACCACGGTTTGACCGTGTGCTGGTCGGTCGATGCGACGTCGGTGAGGTGCTCTCCCAGGAGCGAGCGGACGTGACTCGCCAGCACGTCGCCAGCGATCAAATCGCGCGCCGCGCGCGCGGCCGACAGCTGCCAGCCGCCGACGGCGACCACGGCGAGCATCGCGGCCGCCGCCAGCGGGCGCCACGACATCAGCCAGGGACGCTCGCCGCCGCCCGCCGCCGCACGCAGCGACGCGCGCACCCGTCCACGCAATGCCGCGTCGGCCCGGTGATACGGCGCCTGAGCGGCAATCGTGGCGCGGAGTGCCACGAGGGCGTCGTGGCGCGCGGTGCAGTCGCGGCACTCCGCCAGATGCGCCGCCAATTCCCGCGCCCCGGACTCGGGCAGCTCACCGTCCCCGTAGGCGTCGAGGCGCTGCTCCACATCGCGGTGGGTCACGCGCCAGCTCCTGCCGCGTCGCTCAAGGCGCGACGCAGCCGCTCGCGTCCGCGCGACAGGCGCGACATCACCGTACCGACCGGCGCGCCGGTGACGTCCGCGATCTCCTTGTAGGAGAGTCCCTCCAGCTCACGCAGCACGATCACCTCGCGGAATTCCTGCGGCAGCTGCTCGAGCGCCGCCGCGAGCGTCGCGCGCGCCGTGTGGCGCGCGAGATCCGCGGCGGGGTCGCGATCGGCGACGTCGCCCGAGTGCAGTGTCTCGTCGAACTCGACGCCGGTCTCGGCGCGCGAGCTGCGGATGACGTTGCGCACAATCGTCAGCAGCCAGGCGCGCGCGTCGCCGCCGCGCCAGCCGCCGAAGTGGCGCAGCGCGCGCAGATACGCGTCCTGCACGGCGTCCGCCGCGGCGGAGTCGTCACGCAACAGGTAGCGCGCCAGGTTGTGGGCCGCGTCCAGATGCGGCAGCATCGCGGCCTCGAATCGCGCCAGATCGCTCGGCTCCACCCATCCTCCAGGGGACCCACGTCCCCATTGTCCCTAGACCCGCGACCCCGCGAAAATATTCCCGCGGGAATAACGCCGCGGGCGGCTCAGTCTCCCCTCGGACATTCTCGCACCAACCCGATACCGGAGGAAGACATGATGCTCTATCAAGCGCCGCCCGCGGTCGTGGCGCGGCTCAGTGAATGGAAAGTCGAGCTCGCACCGGCTACGGTGCCGGCCGGCACTGTCACGTTCTCGGTCACGAACGGCGGCAGCGTACCCCATGCGTTCGAAGTCGAGGGCCACGGTCTGGAGAAGGAGACACCGTTGATCCAGCCCGGCGCCACCGCGACCCTCACGCTCACGCTGCGGCCGGGCGGCTACGAAGTCTATTGCCCGGTCGGCAACGACTCCCACAAGAAGCTCGGCATGGCGACGTCGCTGCAGGTGACGGCAGGCGACGCGCCGGCCGCCCGTCCCATGGCTTATCCTGCGGCGGCGACGACGCACGCCATTCGCGTCACGGGCGGCGGGGCCGTGATTCAGATCTTGCCAGGCCCGTTCCCCTTCCCCGACAGCGCCGCTCCGATCCTGCAGCAGTTCGGTGACGAGCGCGAAGGTCTGGAATCGCAGGTGCAGAACGGTCCCTATTCCAACAATGTCGCACCGATCGCGGGCACGTTCGCGTTCCGCGCGTGGGATCTGGGCCCGACGCGCGATTCGGTGGACGGCACGGCACAATTCACCACGCAGGACGGCGCCAGATGGAAGCTGGTGATGGACCGCGTGCAGACCAGAGACGTGCCGCATCACCCGCGGTTCGGCGGCGTGATCATGGGGCTGTACTATCACGGCATCACCGGCGTCCACACGCCGCTCGTGCCGACGATCAACAGCGCCGTGGCGCTGTGGGCGTTCGGACATCTCTACAAGAACGATTCCCTGGTGACCGACGGCGCGATGGTCCATGTGATGCTGCTGTCGCACACGCGGCGCGGCAGCGACTTCGCGCTCGAGTGCTGGGACTGTTCCAAGAACAAGATCGACGAGCTGCAGCTGCAAATTCTCCCGCCGCCCGGCGCACCCAAGCTCGACGCGCCCGGCGGATTCCTGTTCGTGAATTGGGAGCGGTCGCGCTAGGGGGAAGCTCTGCGTGGTGACGCGACGCCGAGGGTGGGGCTAGGGTGTCCCCGCGGGGGCGGGCGGTGCATCTTTGGGTCCGATGACCGCCCGCCCCTACGTGCTCGAAGAAGTCACCTGGCCCAGCGTGACGGCTGCGCGCTATGACGTCGCCGTTCTACCGTGGGGTGCCACCGAAGCGCACAACCGACACCTACCCTACGGCACCGATACGATCGAAGCCCGCAGTATCGGGATCGAGGCGGCGCGGCGCGCGTGGGAGCGCGGCGCGAAAGTCGTGGTGCTGCCCGCGGTGCCGTTCGGCGTCCAGACCGGCCAGCTCGACATTCCGCTCTGCCTGAACCTCAACCCCAGCACGCAGCTCGGCGTGCTGCACGATCTTTCGCAGGCGCTCGACGCGCAGGGTGTCCGCAAGCTCGTGATTCTGAACAGCCACGGCGGCAATGATTTCCGCTGGATGATCCGCGAGCTGCAGCCTGACCTCACACTCTTCCTTTGTACGGTGAACGTGTACGCCGTGCTCGACGCGAAGAAGTACTTCACCGAACCGGGAGAGCACGCGGGCGAAGCCGAGACGAGCATGCTCCAGCACCTCGCCCCGGAGCTGGTCCGGCCCCTCAAGGAAGCGGGGCCGGGTACCGCGCGGCCGTGGCGCACGGCCGCGTTCAACGAAGGCTGGGCGTGGGCGCCGCGCCGCTGGACCCAACTCACCGCGGACACGGGCGTAGGCGACCCCACAGCGGCGAGCGCCGCCAAGGGCGCCGCGTACGTCGCCGCGGTGGCGGAAAAAATCGCGACGTTCCTCGTGGACCTCACCCACCTCGATCCGGAAAACCTGCATGCGTAAGCTCGCGTGTCTCGTGCTCGTGCTTGCTCCCACCCTCGCGGCGCAACGCCGAGCCGCGCCGCCGGCCGGGTGGGACGCGTTCGTGCGGGCGTTCGACGCCTACACCCAGGGCGACAGCATCGTCGGCGCGAGCGTATTGGTCTTGAAAGACGGCCGCGTGCTGGCGCGCCACGAGTACGGCTCCGGCGACCGCGCGCTGGGGCAGCGCACCGACAGCAACACGATCTATCACTGGGCGTCGATCACCAAGACGCTGACCGCCATCGCCGTGATGCAGCTGCGCGACCGCGGCCGGCTGTCGCTCGACGATCGCGTGACCCAATGGATCCCCGAGCTGCGCCAGATCCACGATCCCTACGGCTCGGTCGACAGCGTCACCATTCGTATGTTGCTGTCGCACGCGTCGGGATTCCAGAATCCCACGTGGCTGTGGAGCGGCGGCCGGCCGTGGGAGCCGTTCGAGCCGACGCGCTGGGAGCAGCTGGTGGCGATGATGCCGTACGAGGAAGTCGCGTTTCCGCCGGGCGCGCGCTTCAGCTACTCCAACCCGGGGTTCATCTATCTCGCGCGCGTGATCGAAGCGCTGTCGGGCGATCCGTGGGAGACCTACGTCCAGAAGAACATCCTCACGCCGTTGGGGCTGACGCGCAGCTACTTCGGGGCCACGCCCTATCATCTCGCGGCGTATCGATCGAACAACTACACCGTCGTGCGCGACTCCGCGGCGGGACGCGACTCGGTGGCGGCCAACGGCCGCGACTTCGATCCCGGCATCACCATCCCCAACGGCGGCTGGAACGCGCCGCTGGGCGATCTCGCGACGTACCTCGCGTTTCTCGCCCGCGCCACGCGCGGCGACTCCGCCCTCGCGCGCCGCTACGACACCGTGCTGGCGCATCGCTCGCTCGAGGAGATGTGGCGCGCGCGCTATCCGGTCCTCGAAGACGGCGGCGGGCAATCGGCCGATTCGATCGGGATGTCGTTCTTCGTGCTGTGGCGCGGCGGCCGGCGCTTCGTGGGCCACACCGGGCACCAGGCGGGGTTTCGCTCGTTCTTCTACATCGATCCGGCGACGGGCGCGGGCGTCGTGGCGAACTTCAACACGGCGAGCGACGCCCATGAGGGAATCTCTGAGGCGGGATTCGCCGCAATCCGTGACTCAGCGCTGGCGGTGCTGCTCAAGTTTTGACTTCGAGGGGTGACTCGACTACCTTCTGGTACAGCGTCCCAGGCGGAACTCGGCCACGCGCCGGTTCCGCCTTCGTGTATCCGACCCGAGGCGGCGAGCGTCATGGCCAAAGTAGATGCGATTGAAGTGGATGGCGTGATCGCCGACGTGCTGCCCAACGCGATGTTCCGCGTGCTGCTCGAGAACGGCCATCACGTGCTCGCCACCTTGGCCGGCAAGATGCGCCGGTTCCGCATTCGCGTCCTGGCCGGCGACCGCGTGACGCTCGCGGTGTCGCCGTACGACCTCACCCGCGGTCGCATCACCTACCGGCACAAGTGAACCGCTCCCGCCTGGCGTTGATGCGGACGCAGCTCGTGACCGACGGCGGCCCCCCGTGGTGCCCCGCATGCGGCGGCCGGCTGCATTTCGACTCCGACCGCAACGGCCGCACCACGCAGTCGTGCGATTGCGGCTACGACGAGTACGTCGTGACGCGGCAGGAGCCGATCGCGCCGGTCAGCGCCCCCCGAGCTCCTTCCCAAAGTACGTAGCCGCGGCCGAATCGGCCGTGAGCCAGGAACGGTAGCGCAGGAATCCGTGGATCTCGTCCGGCAGGACGAGCTCTTCGTAACGCACCCCTAACGCATCCAGCCGCCGCACCAGGTCCACCGTCTCATGGAACGAGACGTTGCGATCGTCGTCACCATGAATCAGTAAGACCGGCGACTTCCAGCCCGCCACGCTCGCCACCGGCGAGGCGAACCACGCCACCGTGCGCGCGCTGTCGGCGTCGCCCTTCTCGATCCGCGTGGCCGGACCGCGGCGCGACGTCCAGTCGTGCACGCCGTGGAAGTCCACGCCCGCCGCGAACACGTCGGAGTTGCGCGCCAGCGCCAACGCCGTGAGATACCCGCCGTACGATCCGCCCCAAATGCCGACCCGCTCCGCATCCACCTCCGGCTGCGCCGCGAGCCAGCGCCCGCCCGCGAGCACGTCCAGATACTCCGCCGCGCCGGCGGCGCCGGCATTCGGCGGGTGATGGAAATCGTGGCCATAGCCGATGCCGAGCCGGTAGTTCACCGACAGCACGGCGAAGCCACGGCTCGCGAGGTACTGGTTCACGGCGTAGGCGTTGGAGTAGTAGCCGCGGTAGTGCCAGCCGAGCAGCATCTGACGCGGCGGGCCGCCGTGCACGAACACAACCGCCGGCCGCTTGCCCGCGACGCCCGGCCGCTCGAACAGCTGGCCGTGCACCACGGTGCCGTCCGCTGCCTTGAACACGATCTTGCGCGGCACTACCAGCGCCGCCTGCGGGAACGCCGCCGGAATACGATCGGCCCCCAGGAGCTGGGGTTTCCCGCCCGCGAGCGGCAGGACGGCGACCAGCGGCGGGCGCTGCGCGCCGGCCGCGATGCAGACGACGGTCTTGCCGTCGGCCGTCACGACCGGCGTCCACTCCAGACCGTCACCTTGCGTCAACGCCGTCGGTCCAGCGCGATCGGTCGCCACACGGAACAGGTGGCGGCGGTCGCCGTCGTTCGTGTCGGCGCCGGCGTTGGCGCTATAGACGATCGACCGCCCGTCGGACGTGACCGCGACGAACTCGACCATGAAATCGCCGGGCGTGAGCAGCAGCGGCGCGCCGCCCGCCGCGGCGACCGAGTACAGATGGGGCCAATTGTCGAGATCCGCCGTGAACACGAGCCGGTCGCCGGCGGCCCACGCCAGGTTGGTCTCGCCGGCGCTCGTGGGATAGGAGCCGTGCAGCGTGTTGGGGCTGTGCCACGCTTCGTGGCCCACGCCGGTGGCGGCGTCCGCGACCCAGACGGCCCACGGCTGCGGCGTCAACTCGAGCTGCGGCCGGGGCGGGCCGCCCTGCCCCGGCAGGCGCACGAACGCGATGCGCCGCCCGTCGGCCGACCAGTGCGGCGAGAAATCCCGCGCAGTGGTGGGCGCCAGATAGCGCAGCGGCTCCGAATCCGACGAATAAATCGCGACGAAGGAATGGTCCCCGCGATCCGACGTGAAGGCCAGGCGGTCGCCCGCCGGCGACCAGGCCAGCTCGCCGCTCTCACCGCGCGCGAAAAACAGCTGCGCCGCGGGCTTGGAGCCGTCGAGCGGCACCGCCCACACCTGGCTGCTGCGGACGAACGCCACGCGATCGCCCTTGGGGGAGATGGCGGGCGCGTCGCCGTCGGTCAGGAGGCGCGGCGCGCCGCCGGTCGTCGCCACGACCCAGATTTGGATCTTGGGTTGCTGCGGGCTCGACGCGGCGGGGTCAGGTTGCAGATTGCCGTCGGCGGGCCAGTTGGCGTCGTGGTCGCCACCGCGCACGTACACGACGGCATTGCCGTCCGGGCTGATCGCGAGCTGCGTCAGCTCCTGCCCGTCATCCGCCGTGTAGGCGGTGAGCTGGCGCGGCGTCCAATCGGGCGCGCGGGCGAGCCAGACGTTGCGCGCGCCGCGCTCGTTCAGCACCCAGGCCGCGGCGGCGCCGCCGGGCGCGGACACGAGCTCGGAGGGGTACGGGTAGTCGAGCACCTGGGCGAGCGTGAAACCGGCGTCGCGTTGGGCGGCGAGCGGCGCAGCGAGCAGCGGCAGCAAGGCGTACAACGATGTAACACGGGGCATTGTCGGCGTCTCGGGGTAAATGAACGACGAGGAATGTACGGCATCATGCGGTTGCGGCTAGCCACGGGGGAGGAATGATGCGCAGCACGCGGGCGTGGGCGATGGCGGCGGCGCTGATCGCGTTGAGTGCCGCCACGGCGGCGGCACAGGGCGGGTATCCCGGCGGTTATCCGGGCGGCCGCGCGGGGAGCGGTGAAGGCGCTCGTCCGCCGCGGCCCGGCGGCGAGCGGCGCCGCCTGATCACCGAGAGCCAGCTCGAGGGACCGCCCGCGCCCGATTTCGCGGTGGCGCGGTTCGAGCTGGACAGCACCGAGGCGGCGGCGTACAAGCAGGCGTACGACTCGTTCATGACGGCGACGCAAGGCCAGCGCGACAGCGCGCGGGCGTTACGATTGGTGGTGCGCAACGCGATGCAAGCGGGCGACCGCGACGCCGCGCGGGGCAACTTCCCCGAGCTGCAGCGCCTGGGGGACGTGCTGGTGAAGGCGGAGCAGCAGTTCGACGCCGGTCTCAAGCGCGTGCTCACCAAGGATCACTTCAAGGACTATCAGCAGTGGAAGCGGCAGCAGCAGCACGACGAAGAGCGGCGCCAGCCGCCGCAGGGGGCGGGACCCGGACGCTGACGGTATCCCAAAAACACGCGGCGCCCGGTTTCCCGGGCGCCGCGCTTGTTACTGGGGTGCCGTGGTGGTTACAACTTCACGACATGCTGCGCCGCCGGGCCCTTCTGGCCCTGAACGACTTCAAACTCGACGCGCTGCCCCTCGCTCAACGACTTGAACCCTTCGGCCTGAATGGCCGAGTGATGAACGAAGCAGTCCGCGCCGCCGTTTTCCGGCGTGATGAACCCGAACCCCTTCGCGTCGTTGAACCACTTCACGGTACCGGTAATGCGTGCCATACTGGTGTGACTCCTGTACTAAAACTGTTCCCGGCGGCGTGCGCTTTTCGCCTTGCGACGAACCGCTGCCTTGTCCTTCCGCCGCCGTTGAGCGGACGGGCTCTCATAGAAGCGTTTCTTCTTCATATCCTGGAACAGGCCTGCCTTGGCCATCTGGCGGCGGAATTTCTTCAGGACAAAGTCCAGTCGGTCATTCTCGCCCAGCCTGACTTCCATTGCGTTCCCGCTCCAGGATGAGAGCCGTCAGAAACGAAACAAGGACCGTGGGCTGAGCCCAGGTCCTCGTATGCGGTCTCTGGTATACGGCACGCGGCACCATTGCCGCGGCCCATTCGCTCGCGGGAACGATGCCATGGCGCCACAGGAATGTCAAGTCACGACCTTGATAAGCGCCTATCCCCCAGCAACTTTCCCCGCATGACACCGGCCAACCAGGACCCCGGGATCATTGCCCCCGAGGAGACTTTCCGGCTGCTGGTCGAGAGCATCCAGGATTACGCCGTGTTCATGATCGATCCCGATGGGCACGTGGTCACCTGGAATGCGGGCGCCGAACGGCTCAAGGGCTATCGCGCCGACGAGATCATCGGCCAGCACCTTGCCACCTTCTACCCGGTCGAGGAGCAGGCCAAGGCCGGCCGGATGCTGCAGACCGCCGCCAGCGCGGGGCGGGCGACCGACGAGGGCTGGCGCGTGAGGAAGGACGGCTCGCGCTTCTGGGCCGAAGCCATGCTCGCGGCGATCCACGACCGCGAGGGCCGGCTGCTGGGGTTCGCCAAGGTCACGCGCGATCTCACCGAGCGCCACCGCGCCGCCGAGGAGCTGGCGCGCACCAACGCCGAGCTCGAGACCTTCAGCTACTCGGTGTCGCACGACCTGCGCGCCCCGCTGCGGGCGATCAACGGCTATGCCCAAGCCCTGCTCGAAGACCACGCGGCCGGGCTCGATGCCGAGGGGCTACGGCTGCTCGCCGTGGTGCGCGACAACGCGCTGCGCCTGGGCGAGATGATCGACGCCTTGTTGACCTTCTCGCGCCTGGGGCGCCAGCCGCTCAACACCGGGCCGCTCGACATGATGGACCTGGCGCGGAGCGTCGTCGACGAGCTGCAGCACGGCGCCAAGGACCACGCGCCGGACGTGCACATCGATCGCCTGCCGGCCGCCGCGGGCGACCGCACCCTGATCCGCCAGGTGTTCGCCAACCTGCTGGGCAACGCGTTCAAGTTCACCCGCGGGCGGCCGGCGCCGCGCATCGAGATCGGCGCGCGCTCGGCCGGCGGCGATATGGTCTACCTCGTGCGGGACAACGGCGCGGGATTCGACATGCGCTACGCCGATAAACTATTCCAGGTGTTCAGCCGCCTGCACCACCAGGACGAGTTCGAGGGCACCGGCGTCGGTCTCGCGCTGGTGCAGCGCATCATTCAGCGTCACGGCGGCCGCATCTGGGCCGAGGGCGTCCCCAACCAGGGCGCCACGTTTTACTTCACCCTTCCGCGCGAGTCCACGAGCGCATGACTATGGTCGGCGAAATCGAAGTCCTCCTCGTGGAGGACAACCCCAATGACGTGGAGCTCACGCTCCGCGCGCTGCAAAAACGTCACATCGCGAATCGCATCAGGGTCGCGCGCGACGGCGCCGAAGCGCTGACCATGCTGTTGCCCGACGGCGCCGAGCCCCCGGGTCCCCAGCCCAAAGTGGTGCTGCTCGATCTCAAGCTGCCCAAAGTGAACGGACTGGAAGTGCTGCGGCGCCTCAAGAGCGACGACCGCACCCGCAATATCCCGGTGGTGGTCCTCACCTCGTCGGGCGAGGGTCCGGATATCGCCGAGAGTTACCGCCTCGGGGCGAACAGCTACATCGTCAAGCCCGTCGACTTCGAGGCGTTCTCGCGCGCCGTGGCCGACGCCGGCCTGTATTGGTTGCTGTTGAATCACCCGCCGGCGTGACGGCCCTCCGCGTCCTGATCGTCGAGGACTCACCCGCCGACGCGGAGCTGATGCTGCGCGCGCTCCGGTCGGGCGGCTTCGAGCCGCTGCACCAGCGCGTGGACACCGCGGCCGACATGCGCGCCGCGCTCGAGCGGCAGCCGTGGGACGTCGTCTTGAGCGACTACGTCATGCCCGGGTTCGACGCCCTGGGCGCACTCGCCCTGCTCAAGGAGCGCAGGCCCGACGTCCCGTTCATCGTCGTGTCGGGCAGCGTGGGCGAAGACACGGCCGTCGCCGCCATGAAGGCCGGCGCCACCGACTACCTCATGAAGGACCGGCTGCAGCGCCTCGCCCCCGCCGTGAGCCGCGTGCTCGCGGAGTCGGCCGTGGAGCGCGAGCGGCGCCGCCTGGAAGAACAGTTACTGCAGTCGCAGAAGATGGAAGCCGTCGGCCAGCTCGCCGCGGGCCTCGCTCACGACTTCAACAACGTGCTCACCGCCGTGCTCGGCTCCAGCGAGCTGCTGCTGCTCGACACACCGGCGGGCGCGACGACGCGCGAGGAAATCGAGATCATCCGCGACGCGGCCACCCGCGCCCAGGACCTGATCCGCCAACTGCTCGCGTTCAGCGCACGGCAGGTGTTGAAGCCCGTGGTGCTCGACCTCAGCGCCCTGGTGGACAACGTCCACAAGATGCTGCGCCGCCTCATCGGCGAAGACATCGCGCTCACCTCGACGTTCGCGCCGGGCCTCGGGCGGGTGCGCGCCGATCCCGGCCAGATGGAGCAGGTGCTCGTCAACCTCGCCGTCAACGCGCGGGACGCCATGCCTGCCGGCGGGCGCCTCACGCTCGCCACCGCCAACACCGACATCGAGCCTCCGCCCCCCGGCGCCGGTGCCGGCGGACCCGTGCCCCCCGGCCGCTATGTCATGCTGCAGGTGACCGACACGGGCAGTGGCATGGATGCCATGACCCAGGCGCGCATCTTCGAGCCGTTCTTCACCACCAAGGCGCGCGGGCGCGGCACCGGGCTGGGGCTCGCGACCGTGTACGGCATCGTGCGGCAGAGCGGCGGCCACGTCGCCGTGGAAAGTGCGCCCGGCGCAGGCACCACGTTCCGAATCTACCTGCCGCGGGTGGAAGAGGCGCTGACCGCCGCCGCGCCGCCGCAACCGCCGCCCGCCACGGCGGGCTCCGGCACGATCTTGCTCGTGGAGGACGAGCGCCTGGTGCGCGTTCTGGCCCGGAAGGTCCTCGAGCAGGCGGGCTACCGCGTGCTGGTGGCCGAGGGCGGTGCGCAGGCGCTCGAGCTCGCCCGCGGGCACAACGGCGTCATCGACCTGCTCGTGACCGACGTCGTGATGCCCGAGATGAGCGGCCGCGAGGTGATGCGCCGCCTGTTGCAGGAACGCCCCGCCGTGCGCGTCTTGTATATGTCCGGTTACTCCGACGAGGCCGTCGCGCAGCACGGCGTGCTGGATGTCGGGACGTCGTTCATCGCGAAGCCGTTCACGCCCACCACGCTCGCCGCCAAGGTCCGCGAGGTACTCCAAGCCGCTTGACGGCCGACTAGACGGTTTCGATCTCCGGCTTTTCGTTCCACCCGACCCAGTACCCCTGCAGGATGCGCACGAGGTCGGTGAGGGCGTCGAAGCCGACCGGCTTCACCAGGTAGGAATTGGCGCCCAAGTCGTAGGCGCGATTGACGTCGGCGCTCTCGCGCGACGACGTGAGCACCACGATCGGCAGGCGGCGCAGCGTGGGAGATTGCCGCACCCATTCGAGCACTTCCAGGCCCGAGCGCCGCGGCAGCTTGAGGTCGAGCAACACCACGCCCGGCAGCGGATGATCGTCGCGGTCGGCGTAGGCCCCTTCTCCCGCGAGGTATGCCACGGCGGCGTCGCCGTCTTCAACGGTGTAGACGGGGTTCTTGATCTCGGCCTTGGCGAAGGCCCGCCGGATCAGGATCTGGTCGTTGGCGTCGTCCTCAACCAGCAGAATGGCTGTGCCGCTCATCCACCGCCTCCGCCTGAGAGAGATCGATCCAGAATCTACTACCGCCGCCCGGCGCCGACTCCACGCCCACCCGCCCGCCCATGCGCTCGACGCCTTTGCGCACGATCGCCAGCCCGATGCCCGTGCCGGGGAAGTCCTCCGCCGGGTTGAGCCGCTCGAACACCCGGAAGATCCGCTCGTGATGCTCCGGCGCGATCCCGATGCCGTTGTCCTCCACCCACACGCGCACGCGGCCGTCGCGCAGCTCGGCCCGCACGTGCACGTCGGGGGTGCGCTCCGCCGGCACGAACTTGATGGCGTTGGCGAGCAGGTTGGCGAGGACCTGCGCCAGCGTCGTTTCGTGGCCCACGACCGGCGGCAGCGGTTCGTCCACCACCACGCGCGCGTGTCGCGCCGCCACGTCGTTCGCCACCTGCTCGGTGGCGCTCTGCATCGGCCGGTGCAGGTCGAGCGGCGTGAGCCGCAGCTCGGAGCGCGTGATGCGGCTGTAGGACAGCAGATCGCGGATCAGCTGGTCCATCGTGTTCGCCCCGGCCACCACCCGCTCGGCATACTGCTTGCCAGTTTGATCGAGCTTGTCGCCGTAATCCTCGAGCAGCGCCTGGCTGAAGCCGCCCATGGCGCGCAGCGGCGCGCGCAGGTCGTGCGAGATGGAATACGCGAACGCCTCGAGCTCTTCGTTGCGCTCCTGCAGCTCGGCGGTGCGGGCGCGCACGCGGTCCTCGAGCCGCTGCTGCGCTTCGGCCACCCGCTGCACCATCGTGTCGAACGCCGCCGCCAACCGGCCCAACTCGTCGCCCCGCGGATCGGGGTCGATCCCCACGAGCGGCGCGTAGTCGCCGGCGGCGACCGTTTCGGCGGCATGCGTCAGACCGGCCAGCGGGCGCGTGAGCGTGCGGCTCAGCGCCCAGGTGGCAGCGAGTCCCAGCACCAGGATGATCACCCCGATCAAGACGAGCCGGCTCAGCGCGATGCGCGCCGGCGCCAGCACCGCCTGGACGGGATACTCCACCAGCACCAACCACGGACTGCCGTCGATGTGGCGCGCCACCGCGTATGTCGGACCGACACCGGCGCGGTCGTAGCGCAACAGACCGGTCGCGTGCGTGACGTCGACGGGCGGCCCGGGCACCGGCCGCGTCAAGTCGCTCCAGATGTCCCCGCCGGTATTGCCGAGGTAGATGTGGGCGTTGGTGCCGACGAGCTGATTGGTTTGCTCGCGCGAGCGGGCGGTGCCGACCACCCAGCGCCACTCCACGACGTAGCCGAGGGGCCGGGCGCTCGTGCCGACGCGCGCCACGACCGGGTACGCGATCGAGTCGCCGGCCAGGTGGAACGGACCGATGACGGCGGAATCGGATTTCGCCGCCGCCAGCAGCAGGGTGGAGTCCACCGTGAGCCCGCGGCGCGGGGCCTCGCCTTGCGACAGCAGGCGGTGGTGATCCGCCGACCACAGGGCGACGCCCGCCACCGACTGCGCGCGCTCCAGCGGCGGCGCCAGAGCCGCCAGCGCCGCCGTCGAACCCGCACCAGGCCGCGCGAGGTACCGCGCGATCTCGGGGCGCTGGGCGATGCTGTCGAGATGCGCCACGAGCGAATTGCGCGACGTGTGCAGCGCCTGCGCCAGCTGATCGGTGACGGTGGTGAGGCGGCCGGTGGCGACCGTCATGGCGGCGCGCGCCATCGCGCGATAGGCCGCCACCGCGTAGACGCCGGTCACAGCGACCACGAGGGCGCCGATGAGCAGCGGGAGCTTCAGCTTGATGGATAGGCCGCGCATACGTACCTCACTGCACGGGGAAGCTGCCGGGCGCGAGGTTCAAGGTACTGGCGGGCGCTGGGAGCGCCAGCCAGCGAACGCCTACACGTCCGTAGAGCGGGCTTCCAGCAGCGAGAGGGCGCGCTCCAGGCGCCTCAGCGCCGCCTGGAGGTCCTCCGCGTCCGCCGCGGCGCGCTCGCCGACGGCTTGCCGCAGCAGCTGCATCGCGTTGCGGACATGCTCGCCGGGTGTCTCCATCAAGGCGGGGCGGCTCGGGCGGCAACGGCGATCGAGCGTGCTGCGACGCTCCGCGCCGACGCGACGATCGACCACAGCGCGGCGCTCGAGCAGCGCGGTCAGGACCACTCGCCGCCGCGGTGCGGCGCGTTGGTCCATCCCACGACGACGATCTGCGAGAAGACGGGTCGGCAAGCGACGGCTCGCTGGTTCGAGGGGTCGGCCCGTCACCAATTTGGTGACCGGCGGGCCCCTTGGCCAGTCCGGAAACGGTCACAAGATCCTCATTCCTGGGTTATGCTTGCGAACGGTGATTCCCCGCACCCGGAGGATGTGATGCGCCGCGCCTTTCTGTCGCTCGCCCTAGCCGTGACCGCCGCGGTGCCCGCCGCTGCGCAACAGCCCACCGGCGACTCCGCCTACACGACCAGCGACGCGATGATTCCGATGCGCGACGGCGTGCGACTGCACACCGTGATCCTCGCGCCGCGCGGCGCTGGACCTCTGCCGATCGTGATGGACCGCACGCCCTACGGCGCGTCCGGCGCGGCCGGCGGGATGACCCGCAACGCCACGTATCTTGGGCTCGCCGGATACATCATCGTGCTGCAGGACATCCGCGGCCGCTTCGGCTCCGAGGGCACGTTCGACATGAACCGGCCGCCGCACTCGGGACACGCCGGCACGGACGAGAGCACCGATACCTACGACGCGATCGACTGGCTGGTGAAGAACGTCGCCAACAACAATGGCAAGGTCGGGATCTTCGGCATCTCCTATCCCGGCTGGCTCACCGCCGTCGGCGGCATCGACGCGCATCCCGCCCTCAAGGCGATCAGTCCGCAGGCACCGATGGGCGACACCTGGATGGGCGACGACTTTTTTCATCAGGGCGCGTTCCGGCTCACCTACGGCCTCGAGTACGCCTGGGAGCTGGAAGCGTCGACCGACCTCAGCGTCACCCCGGCGCCGGCGCGCTACGACACCTACGAGTGGTATCTCGCCTTTCCGACACTCGGCCAGCTGGCCGCAGCGGTGGGCGCGAACGCCTGGCCGACCTGGCGGCGCTTCGTGGAGCATCCGGCGTACGACAGCGTCTGGAAGGCGCGCTCGCTGCCGCGCTACTTCACGCACACGACCGTCCCCACGCTCACGGTGGGCGGCTGGTGGGATCAAGAAGATGAATACGGGCCGCTGGCGAGCTACCAGTCGCTGGAGCGCAGCGACAGCGCCGGGATCAATCATCTGGTGATGGGCCCGTGGTATCACGGCCAGTGGTTCGCCGACTCGGCTACGCAGCTCGGCAACGTGCATTTCGATCGGGCCACGGGCGTCGACTTCCGCGCGCTGCAGTCCAAATGGTTCGCCTATTGGTTGAAAGGCGAGGGCGACGGCAAATTCGCCGAGGCGACGCTGTACGACGCCGGCACCAACGAGTGGCGCACGTTCGACACGTGGCCGCCCCACGGGGCCGCCCACCGCAACCTGTACTTTCACGAGAACGGCGAGCTGTCGTTCGACCCGCCCACCGCCGCCGCCGGGGCGGACCAGTACGTCTCCGATCCGGCGCATCCGGTCCCGTACCGGCCGCGGCCCGTCGAACGCACGTACTCCAACACGTCGCGCTGGCATCGCTGGGAAACCGAGGATCAGCGCTTCGTGGACGGCCGGCCCGACGTCCTGACGTGGCAGTCGGAACCGTTGAAAGCCGCCGTCACTGTGGCGGGCGACGTGGTGGCGCACCTGTTCGCCTCGACCACCGGCAGCGACGCGGATTGGGTCGTGAAGCTCATCGACGTGTATCCCGACACGGTGCCGGAGCGCCCCACGATGGGCGGCTACGAATTGATGGTGACGGGCGAGATCATGCGCGGGCGCTATCGCACCAGTTGGGAGCACGCGGCGGCGATTCCGCCCAATGTGGTCGAGCCGTTCACCGTCGATCTGCACCAACAGGCGTACACGTTCCGGAAGGGCCACCGCATCATGGTGCAGGTGCAGAGCACGTGGTTCCCGCTGTACGACCGCAACCCGCAGACGTTCGTGCCCAACATTTTCCGGGCGCGCGCGACGGCGTATCGGGCGCGGACGCAGCGCGTGTACCGCACGGTGAAGTATCCGTCGCACGTCACGGTGGACGTCTTGAAGTAGGGAGAAACCCCAGGCGGCGGGCGCACCGGAGCACGCATGTTTGACTAAACCGGAGCGCGACGTTACCCTTGGTTCAAGAGCGAACGTCAGAGCGGGAATGGGCGCAGGCGCCGTTCCCGCTCTTTCCGTATACGGAGGCGGCATGAGCACGACCGATGCGATGAGCGCGAGCTGGACCAAGTTGCTGGCGCCCTACCGCGAGCCCGATCCGAAACGCAGCGTGTGGCAGCTCGCGAGCGCCGCGCTGATGTTCGCGGCGTCGTGGGCGCTGATGTATTTCGCGCTCGGTGTGGGCTACTGGTTGACCTTGATTCTGGCGGTGCCGGCGGCATTCTGTCTGATCCGCCTCTTCATTATTCAGCACGACTGCGGCCACGGGGCCTTTTTCAAGTCGAGCCGCGCGGCGGACATTACCGGCTCGATTCTCGGCGTGTTCACGCTGACGCCCTACCATTACTGGCGCAAGACGCACGCGCTGCACCACGCCACCTCCGGCAATCTCGAGCACCGCGGCTTCGGCGACATCACCACGCTCACGGTGGACGAATACGCCGCGCTGTCGCGCTGGGGGCGGTTCAAGTACCGCGTGTACCGCCATCCGGCCGTGCTGTTCGGCGTCGGCGCGGTGATGCAGTTCTTCATCGCCCATCGCCTGCCCACGCTGGTGCCGCGCTCCTGGATGCGCGAGCGCCAGAGCATCTTCTGGACCGACGTGGGCCTCGCCGCCTTCGTGGTGGGCATGGGCCTGCTGGTGGGATTCCGCGCGTTCGTGCTGGTGCACGTCCCGCTGATGGCGCTCGCCTGCTCGATCGGCGTGTGGCTGTTCTACATCCAGCATCAGTTCGAGCCCACCTACTGGGAGCACGACGAGCGCTGGGTGTACGACTCGGCGGCGTTGCAGGGCAGCTCGTACTACCGCCTGCCGAAACTGCTGCAGTGGGCCACCGGCAACATCGGCCTGCACCACATCCACCATCTCAACCCGCGCATCCCCAACTACAAGCTGCAGCAGGTGCTCGATACGCACTCCCAGCTGCGCGACGTGCCGACGTTGACGCTGTGGCAGAGCCTGCATTGCGTGCGGCTCACGCTGTGGGACGAACGGGCGCGGCGGTTGGTGCCCTTTCCCAAGCGGCGGAGCTAAGCGACGACGGGCGGTTCGGGGGCGGGCTGATGCTCGCGCAGGTGCGCGCCCAGGTCGAGCCCCGTCTTGAGAACCACGAGTAGCGCCAGCGCCGGCGCGGGCGATCCCACGAGCTGCACCAGGAACCCACCCAGCAGAATCACGACGTGCAGCACCATCACCCTGCCGTACGGCCGCGACATCAGCAACGCCAGATTGGCGCTGCGATACTCCCCGCCCCCGACGTAATTCAGCGCGAACGACACGCCGTGGCTCAGCACGAACGCCAGCGCTGCCGCGCCGACACCTGTGGTCTGCACCGCGTGATAGAACGCGGCGGGAGTCTGTGAGGCTTTGGCCGGCACGTCGCCGAACAGCGACATCACGAAGACGCCGTGCACGGTGGTGAACATGCCGTAGTGGAACATGAAGAACGGCACCATGAACAACTTGGCGCCCCATGCCAGCGGCTCACTCGGCCGGGCCGTGAGCATCTGCAGCACGCTGAACACGCCCACCGTCACGTTCTCGAGCCAGAACAGCAGCAGCGTGGCGAACAGCGTCCAGCCGAGAAACAGCACACCCACGAGCGGCACCAGATTCGCCACGATCAGCGCGACGGCGCTGGGTGTGAGGCGCCGGCCGCGGAAGTCCAGGCTCAGGGGCATGGGCGGGAAGGTCGCGCGGCAGCGCGGCGGCGGCAAGCGCGTTAGACTAAATCGATGAACTCACATCGCGCCGTTGCCGGTCTGCTGGTGCTGTGTGCTGCGGCGTGCGGCGGCGGCCGCGCCCGCTTACACGACGTCCTGCTTCCGCCCCACCTCAATCTCGTTCCGTATGGCGCGGTCGGCCTCGTGACGTTCACGGCGGAGAACGCCAAGGGTCTGAACGAATTCGCCACACGACGCTTCGAGGAGTATGTGCTGGCCGCGCAGAGCGGCATCGAGATGCGCGATTTTCCGCGCGCCGACTCCGTGCAGGTGGTGGGCGTCGCGATGCTCGGGCCGGAGCGCGGGGTGCCGGTGGTGTTCCTGGGGCACCTCAAGATCTCGAACGTGAAGCCGAGCGGCGGGCTGTTCGGGATCGCCTCCGGTCATATCGAAGCGACGGTGTCGGCCGAGTTGTCGGTGGAGCTGCACTCGACGACCACCGGCGGCACGCTGTGGCGGTCCAGCTCGCAGGCGACCGAAAAGGTGAGCCAGCTGACGCTGATCGGCGGCGTGCCCGAGTTCTCCGCCCGCGATCCCAACGACGCCTACGGGCACCTGATCAATCGCCTGATCTACGACGTCACCTACGACATGCGCTCGACGTGGGTCAAACAGTGACGGCGCTCGTGGCACCCCGCGTGACCCGCTGGTAGACCTCCAGCTCTCGCTGCGCCACGATCGGCCAGGCGAACTCGGCCGCTTTGGCGCGGCCCGCTTCCCTCATCGCCGCACGGCGCGCCGGGTCTGAGAGTAATTGAATGGCGGTATCCGCCCACGCGGTTGCGTCGTCGGCCGGCAACAGCACCGCCTCGGTGCCGTCGCCCACCACCGCGCGATAGCCGTGGTTGTCGGCGAGGAGCATCGGCGTGCCGCACGCCATCGCTTCGAGCAGCGTGACGCCGAACGAGGCGATGCGCGTCGGCGCGAGATAGAGGTCGGCCGCGCCGTAGTACGCGGGCCGGTCGGCGAACACTTCACCCACGAACTCCACGCTGCTCCCGAATTGCCGCGCGCGGCGGCGGTAGTGGCCCCCCCACGGGCCGTCGCCGGCCACGGTGAGACGCGTGGCGGGAAAGCGCTCCAGAATCCGCGGCAGCGCATCGAGCACGAGCCCGAGTCCATTGCGCGGCTCGATGCGGCCGAGAAACAGCAGGCGCGGGCCGGTCGCGAGCGCATCGCCGGGGCGGCGGCCGTTGGGCTGGAAGAAGTTCGTGTTCACGCCGTTGGGGATGATCTCCCAGTCGGCGCGGAAATAGCGCGACAGGACGTCCACCACGGGCGCGCTCACGGCGATCGTGGCCGCGTGGCCATCGAGCAGGCGCTGCAGCGGCCGGCGGAACACGGCGTAACCGAGCGAGCGCTCGAACCAGGTGTGGAACGTGGCGACGACGGGAATGCCGAGCCGGATCGCGGCCTGTGGCGCCAGAATGCCGAAGACCGGGTTGAGGCCGCCGTGCACGTGCACCACGTCGAAGCGGCCGTCGCGGAACACCGTCTCGAGCTGGCGCCCCAGACGCCAGCCGGTGGTGATGCGCGCCACGCCGCCGTTGGCGTAGATCACCCGGCTGGTCCCGACGCGCTGCACGAATTCGGGATCGGGGCCGGCGCCCGCCATCCTGGACGTGACGACGGTGACGTCGTGGCCCCACTCGAGCAGCTGCAGCGCCTGGTTGTGGACGTGCTCCGGCACACCGCCGAGCTGGGGATAGTAGTCTTCCGCCACCAGGGCGATGCGCATCCGGATCGATCCTGACCGTTAAGGTGGACGAGGCTGCTGCCGCTCGACGCGCGTCGCCGCGACCCGCGCTTGCTCCACGCCCTCCAGCACGGCCTGCGGTTGTTCTTCTTGGAGGTAATGACCAGCGCCGCGCACGGAGTCGAGCGTGAACCCCGGCAGGGTTTGCTGCATCAGCGCGAGCTCGAAGTCCGGGACGTCGCCATCGTGATGCGGGACGGTACCGACCAGCTCCACGACGGGGCACGTGATCGCGGCCAGCCGCGGTTGCAGCTTGTCGCGTTCACGCGACGCCGACATCGCCAAAAAGACCTTGAGGGTGGCGCCGAGGTCACGGGCGGCGCCCGCTGTGTACCCGTAGACCACCGGCTCGCTGATCCACGTCGTGTCGCCGGAGGAGGAGATGAGGCTGCGGTGGACCACGCGCCGGATCAATCCGATGCCCCCGAACAGCCTGATCCAGGGCGCGAAGCGCATGGCGCGCTTGAACGCCGGCGTGACGGCCGTCTCGGTCGGGCCACTTTCGATGAGCACCAGCCCCGACACGAGATTGGGATGATGCAAAGCGAGACGCAGCGCGATCGCCCCGCCGATCGAATGGCCGAGGACGATGGCGTGGCGCACGCCGAGCGAGTCGAGCGCCGCGGCCACGCGCTCGGCCTGCGCCGAGAGCGAATAGTCGGCCTTGGGGGGCTTCGAGGAGAAACCGAGCCCCAGCGGCTCGACGATGACGCTGCGGTAGCCGCACTCGGCGAGCAGCGGGATCATCTTGCGGAAGGAGTAGGCCGAGCCGAAGAGGCCCGGAATCATGACCACGGGCTGGCCGGCGCCGCTCGTCACGACGCGCAGCGATTCGTCCCGCCCCACCGCGACCTTGATGGCCTGCGTGGTGGTGTCGGTCGTGAGCAGGGCCGCGATCAGCAGGAGCATGGCAGGCGCAATAGATTTCCGGTCCGCACGTGACTGACTCGACCTCCGTCGCCTTGTTGTTCGATTTCGGCGGCACGCTCGACGCCGACGGCGTCCCCTGGGGCCCGCGCTTCCATCAAGCGTACCGCGCCGCGGGCGGCGCGCTCGACTTCGCGGCCTTCGATCCGATCTTCGCCGGGTCCGACCGCGCCCTCAACCGCGTGCCCGACATCCGCACCACGGCGTTTCGCGCCGCCATCGAGCTGCAGGCACGCCTGCTCATGGACCTCATTCCCGGCGAGGCCGGCGTCGTGAACCCCGGCGACATCGCCGCGCGGCTGCACGCGCAGGCGCTCGCGACCATACAACGCAATCGGCCGCTGTTGGAACGGTTGGCGCGCACGCATCGTCTGGGTGTGGTGTCCAATTTCAGCGGAAATCTCAGACCCTGCCTCGCCGAGTTAGACCTGTTGCAATTTTTTACCGTCACGGCCGATTCGGCCGTCGTGGGCGCGAGCAAGCCGGACCCACGGATCTTCCAGTACGCGCTGCGTGCCCTCGCGTGTTCCCCCGCGCACGCCTGGATGATCGGCGACAACCCCAACGCCGACATCGGCGGCGCGGCGCGGCTCGGCCTCAAGACCTGCTGGCTCGCGCCCGCCGAGCGCGACCTGCCGCTCGATTGCTCGCCCACCGCGCGCATCGCCCGCCTCGCCGACCTCGAGCGCGCGCTCGCCGGCGCCTGACGCCATGCACGGACTCGTCCTCGCCGGTGGAGAAGGTAGCAGGCTCGCCGCCGAAGGCGTGCCCACCCCCAAGCCGCTGCTCGAGGTGGCCGGCCAGCCGCTGATCGTGACGCTGTTGCGGACCCTCGAGCGCCTCGGCTGCGAGTCGCTGACCTGCATGGTCCGGGCCGACTTCCCCGCCGTCGTCCACACCCTGGAAGGATCGCGTTTCAAACCGCCCTTCACGCTCCGGACCTGCAGCACGCCGTCGTCCGCCCACACCCTAGTGGAAGGACTTCAGGCGGTCCCTGATGGACCGGTGTTTTGCACCATGGTGGACACCGTGATGCGGCCGGGCGACTGGGCCGCCGCCTATGCCGCTACCGCCGACCACCTCGCCGGGGGCGCGGACGCGGTTCTGGTTGTGACGCCTTTCATACATGACGAGTCTCCGCTGTACGTTGCGCGCGACCGCGACGGCCTGGCGCGCTCTCTGGGCTCCACGCCCGGCGGGGACGCCCGGGTGAGCGGCGGTGTATACGGATTCGGTCCCGCGGCCCGCCAGGCCGCCCGGGACGCTCTGGCCGACGGCGTGCAGCGGATGCGCGGTTTCCTGCAGCGCTTGATCGCCGATGGCGCGCGCGTCGCGACAGTCGAAGTGCCGCAGATCATCGATCTGGACCGGCGCTCCGACTGGGAATTGGCGAACACCTGGATGGCGTCGTTGGATGGCTGACCCCCCAACCCGCAGTGGCGGAGGGCATCGCGTGGCAGAGGTAATCGCCATCTACCGCAGTCCTGCTTTCTCTCCGCTCCAACATCGGACGAACGACACGGCCATCCTGGACGAGACACTCGCGTGTCTCGCGCGGCGCGGGTGGCGTGTGTCGCAGACCAGTGAGGCGGACGTCGCCAACGGTCAACTGCCGCGCGGCGATCTCTACCTCAACATGTGCCAGGGGCCGTTGGCGTCCGAGCAGTTGCTGCCACTCGAGTCCGATCACGTGGTGGTCGTGAACCGGCCGTCGAGCGTGCTCAACTGCCACCGTCACCGCCTGGTGAAAGCGATCGCGACGTCGCCGCTGCCGTTCCCCCGTTCCCTGATCTTGTCGTCGCGCGCCCCGCTGCCGTCAAACGAGGAGCTCGACCTCCTCGACCCGGGTCAAGGGCGAATCTGGTTGAAGCGCGGCGACGTGCACGCCGAGCGGCCTGAAGACGTGGTCGCCGTCACGCGCACCCAGCTCGAGCCCGCGATGACCGCGTTCGCCGAGCGCGGCGTGCCCTGGGTGGCGCTGCAACAGCACGTGCCCGGCACCATCGTGAAGTTCTACGGCGTGGCCGACGGGCGGTTCTTCCGCTGGTACGCCTCCGACGCCGGCGCCGCGGGCCCCCGCCCCGCGATCGACGAAGATCGCCTCAAGGCGCTGGCGTTCGACGCGGCCGCGCTGCTCGGGCTGGAAGTGTTCGGCGGCGACGTCGCGCTGCCGCGTCCCAACCGTCCCATCCTGATCGACATCAACGACTGGCCCAGCTTCGCGCCCTTCCGGGAGGAAGCGGCGCAAGCGATTGCCGCATATGTGAGCGACCGGGTCGCCCAAAGGAGAGAACCGAGTGATTGAGACCGCGCGCACCGCCACCCAGCTGCCCGGCCCCAAGTCGCGGGCGTTGTTCGACGCCGAAGCGCGCTTCATGGCGCCCGGCACGCAGAGCGTGGCGCTGTACAGCAAGCTGGCCATCGACCGCGGCGAGGGCGCCGTCTTGTACGACGTCGACGGCAACGCGTACGTGGACCTGCTCGCCGGCGTGGGTGTGGCCGCGCTGGGCTACGCCCACCCCAAGTACGTCGCCGGCATGCAGCGCCAGATCGCGCGCGTCCACGTCGGCAGCTTCACCACCGAGCACCGCGCGGCGCTGGTCGAGCTGATCGCCCACGTCACGCCCGGCGACTTGAACCGCACCCAGTTCTACTCGAGCGGCGCGGAGGCGGTCGAAGCGGCCGTGCGGCTGGCGCGCTCGCGTACCGGCAAGTCCGAGCTGATCGGCTTCTGGGGTGGCTTTCACGGCAAGACGGCGGGCGTGCTGCCGCTGCTGGGCAGCAACTTCAAACATCAGCTGGGCCCGCTGATGCCCGGCACGTACAGCGCGCCCTACGCGTCGTGCGCGCGCTGCGCCTTCGACAAGACGTTCCCGTCGTGCGAATGGCACTGCGTGCAGTTCTTGAAGAAGAAGATCGAGGTCGAGACCGCGGGCAACGTCGCGGCGATCATCGTCGAGCCGATCCAGGGCACGGCCGGCAACATCGTGCCGCCGCCCGGTTACCTGCGCGTGCTGCGGCGGCTCGCCGATGAGATCGGCGCCCTGCTCATCGCCGACGAGATGCTGACGGGCTTCGGCCGCACCGGCAAGATGTTCGCGATCGAGCACGACGGCGTCGTCCCCGACATCATGACCGTGGGCAAGGGCTTCGGCGGCGGCTTCCCAATGAGCGGCGTGATCGCGCGCGAGGAAGTGGCGTTCGCCAAGCCCTGGGCCAACCCCAGCGGCAGCTCGTCGAGCTACGGCGGCAATCCCTTCGCCGCGGCGGCCGCGCATCTGGCGATCCAGACGATCCTCGAAGAAGGTCTGGTCGAGAATGCGCGCCGCGTCGGCGAACAGATGCTGGCCGAGATCAAGAGCTGGGAGGGCGAGATCCCCATCGTGAGCGACGTGCGTGGCAAGGGCCTGATGATCGGCATGGACTTGGTCGTGCCCGGGACCCGCACGCTGCTCGACAAAAAGGTGGCCCGCTGGATCTTCGATACGCTGCTCTCGCGCGGCGTGCTGGCGATGATCTACAACCCCGAAGTGCGCCTCAATCCGCCGCTCGTCATTTCCGCTGAGCAGGCACTGGGCGCACTCGCCGTCATGAAGGATGTGTTGAGTGAAGCCGTCGAACGCGCTGGCGCATAAGGGCGCGGCCATCGAGGAGTGGATCGACCTCCACTTCTACCGGCCGCTGGGCATCCGCCTCGCGCGGGCGCTCGCGGGCACCAGGATTTCGGCCGACGAGGTCACGCTGTGGGCGCTCGTCGCGGGCCTGATCGGCGGCCAGCTGTTCCTCTATTCCGACCGGCGGCTCAACGCGCTGGGCTTCGCGATGTGGGTCGTGTCGGACGTGTTCGACAGCGCCGACGGCCAGCTGGCGCGGCTGCGCGGCGCGTCGACGCGCTTCGGCCGGGCCCTCGACGGCATCAGCGACAGCCTGCGCTTCGCCTACCTCTATCGCGGGGGGCGCCGGTTGGCCCGCGGTGGCGCTGGTGGTGGTGGCGGCCGCGAGCCACTCGCTGCAGGCCACCATCGTCGACTTCATTCGCTCCGCGTATCTGTGGGCGGGCCTGGGTGAAGGCACGGTCGATCTGCCCGAAGACGTCGCGGCGCCCGCGTCGGGACGTTGGCTGGCGCGCGTGAGCGGCCGGATTTATCGCGACTATGTGCTGCGCCAGGCCTTCGTCCTGCCCTGGTCGGTACGGCTGATCCGCCTGCTGCGCAGCCGCGATTGGCCGGCCGCCGTGCGCGAGGACTATCACGAGCGCCAGCAGAGAGTCCTGGCGCTCTGCCCCATGCTGGGCCAGAACCTGCGCATCGCGCTGCTCGCGGTCGTGGCCGCGACGGGCCGGCCGTCGCTGTTCCTGTGGACCTCTGCCATCCTGCTCAATGTCGTCGTCGCGGGCCTGGTCGCCGTACACGAGTGGAACGCGGCTGCGCTGCTCGCCTCATTGCACGAGTCGGATAGTGCCTACGTCTGAACCGCGGCGCTATCGCGGCGCGATCATCGGCTCCGGCAACATCGCGTTGCACGCGCACCTGCCGGCGTTCCAGGAGACGCCGGGCGTGCGCGAGCGCGTCGACATCGTCGCGCTGGTGGACGGGGCGAGCGCCGCCAAGGTCGCGGGCGTCCCGCGCCTGGATGATCGCGACCAGCTCGCGGACCTCGGCCCCATCGACTTCATCGATATCTGCACGCCGACCGCCACGCATCTCGAGCTCGCCACCTGGGGTCTGGAGCAGGGTTATCACGTGCTGTGCGAAAAGCCCGTCGCGATCTCGCCCGGCGACGCGTCGGCGCTGCGCCAGTTGGCGGGCGCGCGCGGCAAAGTGCTCGTGCCCTGCCACCAGTACCGCTTCAACCCGGCGTGGCGGACGCTGGCCCAGTGGCTCGAAGCCGGCCGAATCGGCCAGTGGCACCTGGCCGAGTTCGCTGTGTACCGCCAGCTGGCCGATCCCGGCGCCATGCGCGCCGCCACGCCGTGGCGCGGCAGCCGCCAGGACAGCCTGGGCGGCGTGCTGCTCGACCACGGCACGCACCTCATCTATCAGCTGCTCGACGTCGCCGGCCTGCCCCACGCGGTGCAGGCGTGGACCGGCCGGCTGCGTCACGGCGACTACGACGTGGAAGACACCGCGTCGCTGCTGTTCCAGTATCCCGATCGCGCCGCGACCATGCTGCTCACATGGGCTGCGGCGCGGCGCGACAACCTGGTGCGCTTTACGGGCGAGCGCGGCACCATCGAGCTGGTGGGCGGCGAGCTGCGGCTCGATGCGGACGACATGACCGAGCGCGTGGACTTCTCGGCGCAACTCCAGAAGACCGCCTATTCCGGGTGGTTCGGGCGGCTGTTCGCCGAGTTCGTGGACGCGCTCGACAGCGGCGGCGCCGACGCTGCGCTGCACGACATCGCGCGCGTCGCCACGGTGCTGGACCTCGCCTACACCGCCGCTGCAACCGGCTGTCGCCAGGCTCCCGTTCTGCTCGTGTGAACAAGAAGCTGCGGCTGGTCTTCTTCGCGTGCGGCGCCACGATCTTCGCCGTTCTCGTAGCGCGCATGGGCCTCGGCACGATCGTGACGAACGCGCGCCAGGCGGGCTGGGTGTTCATCCCGCTGCTCGGCCTCACCGGCGTGATGTACCTGTGCCACGGCGCCGCGTCGTGGCTGATGCTCGCCCAGGAGCCCCGCCGCCCGAGCTTCTGGCGCACCTGGGCGATCACCGTCTCCGGCTTCTCCATCAATTACGTCACGCCCATGGTCAACCTGGGCGGCGAGCCGTACAAAGCGGCGGCGCTGGCGCCGTGGATCGGCGCGCGCCGCGCGGCGGGCTTCGTGGTGCTGTATCAGATGCTGCACAGTCTCGCGATCGCGTTGGTGAGTCTCACGGCGCTGGCGCTGGGCGCGCTGCTGCTCCCCGCCGACCCCGCCCTGCGCGGCGTGATGGCGCTGGCGGCAGCGGGCCTGCTGGCGGCTGCGGTGTTTCTGTTCTGGGCCCATCGCCACGGCGGTCTGCAACGGACGGTGGACCTGGTGATGCGGCTGCCGCTCGTGGGGCGTTGGGCGCGCCGCCTCGAGCCGTACCGCCCCACGCTGGCGCTGATCGACGAGCAGATCACCGCGTTCTATCACGCCGACCGGCGGCGCTTTCTCCTGGCGCTGGCGTTCGAGTACGTGGGCCGCGCCTTGCTGATGTCGGAGGACTATCTCATCCTGTTGAGCATGGGGATCGACGTGGGCTGGGCGCGGGCGTTCGTGGTGGGCGGGCTGGCGTCGCTCGTGGGCAATGCGATGTTCATGCTGCCCTATGAGCTCGGCGCCAAAGAAGGCTCGCTCTATCTGCTGTTCCGGCTCGTGGGCGTGAACCCCGCACTCGGCGTGTACGCCGCGCTGGTGAGCCGGCTGCGCGATCTCGCGTGGATCGGCATCGGCCTGGTGCTGATCTGGGTCGCGGGGCGGCGCGGCGTACCGGCGCCCGCTCCCAGCGACGCGTGAAGCTCCCCACCCACGTCCTCGCCACCACCCTGGGTGTGAAGGCGCTGGGCCTGCACGGCGGCGACGTCGCGCTGGCGTTCGCGTTCGGCTGCGGCATCGACATCGATCACCTGCTCAAGCTGCCGTTCTATTTGAAGTCGGTGGGATTCAAGGACCGCCGCGGCTACTACTGGCGCTCCTCGCTGCAGGAGCCGGTGGCGCTGCTGTGGATCATCCCGCTGAGCGTCTTCCTCGGCACGATCATCCCGATCGTGTTCTTCGTGATCCACATCGCCATGGATTACAGCGTGCGCTTCGAGAAGATGCCGTTCTATCCGTACAGCGCGTATGTAACGCGCGGCTGGTTGCTGGGCCTGTCCGATAATCTCAAAGAGGCCGTGCTGTTCGTCCTGCTCGCATGTACGACTTCGCTCCTGTTCTTAGTCGCGCGGTAGACCGCGTCACGCGGCCCGCATTGCGGGCGCTGCACCTGGGCCTGGGGCTCTCACCCAGCCAGGTGACGTGGGCGTCGTTCTGGGTGAGCGCCATTGCGGCCATTGCCGTCGGCTTGGGCCGCCTGCATCTGGGCCTGTGGCTCATGGCGCTGGGACAGGTGCTCGACTCACTCGACGGCGGCATCGCGCGGCAGTTCGGACTCGCCTCGGCGGCCGGACGGCGGCTCGATACCCAGCTCGACCGCGCGTCCGAGGCTGTGCTGTTTGTGGGATTCGCGTGGGCGGGGCTCGCGCCCTGGAAGGTCGTGGCACTCGCCTTCGCAGCCATCATGCTGATGACGAGCGTCGCCGATAAGTCAGGGATCGATCCGGGTTTCAAGCGGTTCGCGCTGTATTTCGGCCTGTGGCTTCCCTATCCGGTTATCTTCACGGTGATCTTCGGCGTCAATCTCGCGGCGTATGTCGTCGGGCTGCTGGTGATCGACTTCAACTTCCAGCGCAAGATGGATGCGCTCGGCGGCGATCTCGACACGGTGGCCTCGCGAGCGGCGGCACTCGAGCGCACGACTTCCTGAACACGAGGCTCCCCATGTGGCGTGCATTGGCGGCTCTGACGCTCTTCCCCGGCGTCGCGGCGACGCCGCGTCCCGCGCCGGCCGTGGCGGTGTTCGCGGGCGGCTGCTTCTGGGGCGTGGACGCGGTGTTCAAACACGTGAAGGGCGTCGTCAACGTGGTGTCGGGGTACGCCGGCGGTGACGCAGTGCAGCCGAGCTACGGGCAAGTGAGTACCGGTTCCACCGGACACGCCGAGTCGGTGCGGGTCACCTACGACTCGACGCAGGTGTCCTACGATCAGCTGTTGCAGGTGTTCTTCCTGGTGGCGCACGATCCCACACAGCTCAACCGCCAAGGCCCGGACGAGGGGACGCAGTATCGCTCCGCGGTGTTCTACGCGACCCCCGAGCAGCATCGCGCCGCCGCGGCGGCGATCGCATCGCTCAGCCGCCAGCGTGTCTATGCGGATCCGATCGTGACTCAGGTGGTGCCGCTGAAGGCGTTTTATCCGGCGGAGGCGTACCACCAGAATTATCTGGCGCTGCATCCCGACCAGCCGTACATCGTGTACAACGACCTGCCGAAGTTGAAGCGCCTCGCCGAGCGGTTTCCGGCGCTGTATCAGCCGTAGGCGCCGGTCAGCTCCAGGGCTCGTCCGCGGTGGGGCCGTAGATCGACGGCACCTTCGCGTCCACCATCCGCAAATAGATCGAGAATTGCCCGCGGTGGTGAATGCTGTCGTGCAGCAGGAACCACAGCACGTCCATGCGCCGCAGCTCGCCCATCTGCTTGGGGCCAACCATGAACTTCACGGTCTTGTCGAGCTCGGTGTCGGGCGTCCGCCGGACGTGGGCGACGAACGCCGCGTGCGCCTGCTCGTAGGCGGTGACCACCTCCGCGAACGTGGCAGGCGGCTTGGGAATCCGCTTGATGTCCATCTCGCCGTCGATCGCCATGTCGGCGCCCTTCATCTCGAAGATGAAGTTGAAGGCGAGATCCTTCGCTGATTTGCATTTGGCGTGGGGCGTGAAATCCGCCTGCGCCGCAGGGTAAGCTTTCAACACCTTGTGGGTCGTCTTGTATTCCATCTCGACCGACTTGATGAACAGGTCTTTCTCGCTCATGG
>WNGO01000350.1_pt1 | contig 44395 bp, 33 predicted proteins | sample 5400511 | NCBI WGS metagenome assembly WNGO01 (sample SAMN13153380, study PRJNA577476) | soil metagenome | isolation source: 20 cm soil or saprolite under Garry oak tree replicate 2 | place: USA:California | collected 2016-06-15 | reverse complement strand
CGACCGGCCGTCGCAGCAAGATTGGCGCGCCCCGCTGCGCTTCGCGGTGGAGTGGCTCGCGCACGAAGTGCACGGGATCTACGACCGCGAGGGCCGCGATTTGCCTGGGGGATCGCGGGCGTTTCTCGAGGCCGCAGGAGCCACCGGGCCCGTCCGGGGCGACGAGAACGCCGCGCGGCTCATCGAGCTGGAGCGAGGGGTGCTGCGCGCCATGTCGTCGTGCGGTTGGTTCTTCGACGACATCGCGGGCCTCGAGGGCCGCCAGGTGCTCCGCTACGCAACGCACGCGATCACCCTGGCAGGTCCCGAGGCAGGGCGGCTCGAAGCCGGGTTCATCGAGAAGCTGGGTGACGCGCGCAGCAATGATCCCGCCGCCGGTACCGCCGCCGACATCTTTCGCCAGTCATTCCAACCGGTGCAGCCGTGAGCGGTCAGCCGCTGCGGTTTGTATTTGGCCTGCACCTGCATCAGCCCGTGGGCAATTTCGATCACGTGATGGCCGATCACGTGCGCGACGTGTACCGGCCCATCATTGAGCGGACCGCTGCCGCGGGGTTCTTCCCCTTGACCCTGCATGTCTCGGGGCCCCTGCTCGAGTGGTTGGAGCAACACGACACGTCGTGGCTCGATTTGATCGGCCGGCTCGCCGCCGATGGCCGGCTCGAGCTCCTCCTCGCGGGATTCGATGAGCCGATCCTCGCCTCGCTCCCCCGCCCCGACCGCCTCGAGCAGATCGCGCGCATGCGCGAGTACCTCAAACGCCGCTTCGGCGTTGGGGCCACGGGGTTGTGGCTCACCGAGCGCGTGTGGCAGCCGGAGCTCGCGGCCGACCTCGCTGAGGCCGGTGTGGAGTACGCACTCGTCGACGACCGGCACTTCCTGGTCTGCGGATTTCGTCACGAGGAGTTGCATCGCCCGCACCTGACCGAGTCCGACGGCCGCCCTCTGGGCTTGCTCGCCATCGATGAGCGACTGCGCTACCTGATTCCGTTTCGCCCGCCGGAGGAAACGGCGTCGTACCTGCGCCAGCTGCGCTCGCAGGGTCATGGCCTGGCCGTCCTGGCAGATGACGGCGAGAAGTTCGGCGGCTGGCCCGGCACGAAGGATTGGGTGTACGGCTCCGGCTGGTTGGACACGTTCCTGCAGGCGATGGAGCGCCTCACGGCCGCGGGCGAGATCAAGCTGGCGACGGCGCAGGAGGCGTTCCGCCAGGTCCCGTCCGGCGGCCTCGCGTACCTCGGCACCGCCTCGTACCGCGAGATGGAGAAGTGGTCATTGCCGCCGGCCGCACAACGCGATCTCACCACGCTCGAAGAGGAGCTCGGACCCAAGCATCTCGCGGCGTCGGCGTCGTTCGTGCGGGGAGGGCATTGGCACCATTTTCTGGTCAAGTACCCCGAGTCGAACCGTATGCACAAGACGATGGTCGCGCTCTCGAACCTCTCGCGCAGCCGGGGCGATCCGCCGGCCGCGCGTCGGGCCATCGGGCGCGCGCAGTGCAACGATGCCTATTGGCATGGCGTGTTCGGCGGCCTGTATCTCCCCCACCTTCGCAACGCGATCTGGCGCCAGCTCGCGATCGCGGAACGTGAGCTGCGGCGCGGGGAGTCGCTCGCGTATGAAGAGCTCGATCTCGACAACGACGGGTATCCCGAGCTCTGGATCCACTCCGGGCAATTCACGGCGCTGGTCAGCCCGCACCGCGGCGGTGCGGTGGAAGTGCTGACGCGGTTCGACGATCTGATCAACCTTGCCGACGTCCTCACGCGACGGCGCGAATCCTATCACGAGATTCCCGAGCAGCAGGCGCATGGCCATGGGGAAAGCAAGACTGACGGCACGGCCAGCATCCATGACATCGAGAAAGTCGCGCGGCTCAAGGCGCTTCCGCCGGTCGACGCCGAGCCGCGGGCGATTCTGGTCGAACGCTTGCTCGGTGAGGACGTGACGGCAGAAGATTACGCCGCCGCCAGATACAAACCGATTCGGTCCTGGGCCGCGGTGCCGATGGCCGCGCGCGTGTCCGTCACGCGCGACGCAATCACGGCCGTCCTGCAAGGCCCCGGGCTCGAGAAACGGTTGAAGTTCGATGTTGCGGGCTGTCTCGATGTGGCCTACACGTGGGACGGCGCCGCACATCCGCACGCGATGTTCGCACCCGAGTTGTCGCTGGTCCGGGAAGTGCCGGTACGCCTAGAACCGGAGACCGAGGTCTGGCGCTCCAACATCACCACGGTCGCCCGCAGTGAGCGCGGATTTGAGGAAACCGTCCAGGGCATCTCGCTCACGCCGCGCTGGCCGGCACGTCTCGGAGGTTGCTCGCTGGAACTTGGAGGGTAGTGGAGGTTGGTGCAGGATGGTCGACACGTTCGACGCAATCGCTGAACAGCTGGCCGAGGTCGGCCGCATCTGTTATGCGCGCGGCTGGGCATTCGGCACAAGCGGCAACTTCAGTGCCGTCGTTCAGAGGGATCCGCTCACACTTGCGATCACGACGAGCGGCGTGGACAAGGGCTTGCTCGAGCCCGGCCAGATCGTGGCGATCGATGGAGGTGGCCGCGTGCTGCGAGGCTCCGGCAAGCCATCCGCCGAGGCGACGTTGCATCTGGCGATCGCGCGAGCGCGCCGCGCCGGCGCGGTGCTGCATACGCACTCCGTTTGGAGCACAATTCTGTCGGATACTGGAGCGGACGGCAGCCTCGCCATTGACGGGTACGAGATGTTGAAGGGGCTGGACGGCGTGCACACGCACGAGCATCAGGAACGGCTGCCGATCATCGACAATACGCAGGACTGGGCCGCGGCCGTGCTGCAGGTCGAAGCGACACTGCGCGACCATCCCGCGGCGCATGGATTTCTGATTCGCCGCCACGGGCTCTACACGTGGGGCCACAACCTGGCCGAAGCGAAGCGCCACGTGGAGGTCCTCGAATTCTTGTTCGAGGCGATGGGACGAAAGCGCGGTATGGCACCGTGAGCCTAGGGTTAGACCGGATGGCGAAGCGCAAGGCCGGCACGTAGAATCGACGCCTCCCAGGGAGGACCTATGAGACGTACCCGCGTGGCGGGGCTGCTCGTCATCGGCGTCGGTCTGTGGACGGCTTGCTCGGATTCGTCGCGCGACGCTCTCGGACCCACGGCCGCACCGCCTGAGTTCACACGCGTTACGCCCGATTTGCGCGCCGCGCTCGCGGCTCAGGAAAGACACACGGCGGCCCTGCTCCAGGTGCCGGGTGTGGTCGGCACCGCCGTTGGTCTGTCGCCGGACGGCAAGCCGACCGTTCGCTTGCTGCTCGCTCAAGCCAACGTGAAGGGACTGCCCCTCGCTCTGGATGGCGTACCGGTCACGACCGAGGTGACGGGCATGTTCCTCGCGCGGTCCGATCCCACGACGCGCCAGCGGCCCGCCCCGCTTGGGTTCTCGGTGGGTCATCCCGCGATCACCGCGGGTTCGATCGGCGGCCGAGTGGTGGACGCCAGCGGCGCGATTTATGTGCTCAGCAACAATCACGTGCTGGCGAATAGCAACGACGCGGGCGTAGGCGATCCGGAGCTGCAGCCCGGCCCATTCGACGGCGGCACCGCCCCGGCCGATCAGATCGGCACGCTCGCCGCATTCAAGCCGATCAACTTCTCGGGAGGCGCGAACACCATCGACGCCGCCATCGCGGTCTCGAGTGCCGATATGCTCTCGAACGCCACGCCCGCCGACGAGGGGTACGGCTTGCCCAATTCGGCGATTTACGGCGATGCGAACGGCGACGGCGTCTTCGACAACGAGAGCGCCCTCCTTGGCCTCGCCGTGCAGAAGTACGGACGGACGACCAAAGCCACCCATGGACAGATCACCGGCATCAACGCCACCGTAACGGTCTGTTACGAGGTCCTGTTCATCTTCTGCGTCAAGCAGGCGACCTTTGTAGATCAGCTGATCATCGAGCCTGGCACATTCTCGGGCGGCGGGGACTCCGGCTCGCTCATCGTCTCGGACGACGGCACCAACCGCCCGGTGGGTTTGTTGTTCGCCGGCAGCAGTACACAGACGATCGCCAACCGCATCGACCTGGTGCTCAACAACTTCGGCGTGCGGATCGACGGCAGCGCACCCCCTCCGCCGCCGCCACCACCCGTCCCAGTGACGGATCTGGCGATCACGAGCGTCGGCGCCCCAACGTCCGCCACGCAGGGCAACACCGTAAACGTCTCGGTCGCGGTGCAGAATGTGGGGAATCAGGACATTCCAGCGGGGGTTCCTGTGACCCTGACCGACGCAACCGACAACGCGGCGATCGGAACGCAGACGCTGCAGGCGCTGCGCGCGGGCGCCGCAGTGACGCTGGTGTTCCCGTGGAACACGACAACGAGCTCCTTAGGCACGCATACGCTCGCGGCCCAGCTCGCGCTCGGTGACGACGATCCCACGAACAACCAGGCGTCGACCAGTGTCCTTCTCTCCGCCGCGTCGCTTATCATTCACGTCGGGGATCTCGACGCCACAACCTCGCGCAGCGGGGGCAACTGGTCGGCGACGGTCACGATCACCGTGCACGACGCCGATCACAATCCGCTCAACGGGGCGACCGTGGTCGGTCACTGGAGCCAGGTCGGCACGAACTCCGACACCTGCACGACCGGTGAGCTGGGCGGCAACGGGACATGCATCGTCCTGTTCCCGAGCTTGAAGAGAAGCGTCGCGTCTGTGAACATGACGGTGGTGAGTGTGACATACGCGGGGAGAACGTACGACCGGACCTTCAACCACGATCCCGACGGGGACAGCAACGGGACGACGATCAAAGTACTCCGGCCCAATTAGTCTGCTTCTCGCGATCGCGCTCGGCACGAGCTGCGGGCATCAGAGAGCTCGAGAGGGGGAAGGGCCGGCTGTGGCGGGATCGTCGAGAACAATCGAACAGGTTTTGGCGGCTCACACCGATTCGCTGATGGCCGTGCCGGGAGTGCTCGGCACGGCCATCGGCCGCTGTGAAGGTGCACCGTGTATCCGCGTCCTGGTTGCCAAAACGAGTGAGGCAACCCGGGCCCGGATCCCCAGCCGGTTGGAGGGATTCCCGGTCCGGATCGACGTCACGGGACCGATTCTCCCCCGCTAGCGGCGACGATGGCACGAAAGCGAGGAATGTCATGGCAACCGTGAGAATTCCCGCCGAGCAGCGGACGCTGACGATCCAGGGTGAGGTCACCCAATATCTCGCCACGCTTGGCATCGACTACGAGCGCTGGCCGCTCGCCCAGCGCGCCGCGGCGAACGCGCCCGCGGACGCGGTGCTCGCCGCCTATGCACCGGAGCTCGACATGCTGAAGGCGCGCGGCGGCTATGTGACGGCCGACGTCATCGACGTCACGCCGGCGACGCCGAATCTCGAGACCATGCTGGCGAAGTTCAGCACGGAGCATTGGCATGACGAGGACGAGGTGCGCTTCATCATCCGCGGCCGCGGCCTGTTCCACATTCATCCCCGCGAGGGTCCGGTCATCGCGATCGAAGTGGAGGCCGGTGACCTGATTCGCGTGCCGCGTGGGACCTGGCACTGGTTCGATCTGTGCGCCGATCGCGACATCCGCGCGATCCGCCTGTTCCAGGACAAGTCGGGATGGACGCCGCATTACACGGGCAGCGGAGTGGATCAGGGGTTTCAACCCGTGTGCTGGGGACCGACGTACATCCCGATCGCTCGCTGACAGACATTCGAGCCATCCTGCTGGACATCGAAGGCACCACCACCCCCATCGCGTTCGTCCAGCAGGTGCTGTTCCCGTATGCGCGCGCGCGCGTGCACGACTATCTGGCGCGGCACGCCGACGATCCCGAGGTCCACGCCGATATCGAGCTGCTGCGCGCCGAGCACGCTGCGGAATCCGCCCACGAACCGCGTCTCCCACCGTGGGATCCTGAGGCGTACGTCTACTGGCTGATGGACCGCGATCGCAAATCGACCGGTCTCAAATCACTCCAGGGCCGCATTTGGGATGCGGGGTATCGCGGCGGCGAGCTGAAAGGCAAGGCTGAAGTCTATCCGGACGTGCGACCAGCATTCGAGCGGTGGCGGAAGGCCGGGAAACAGATCGCCATCTTCTCATCAGGCAGCGTCCAGGCGCAGCGCAATCTCTTCGCGAACACCACGGCGGGCGATCTGTCGGCATTTCTGTCCGGATATTTCGACACGACGACTGGACCCAAGCGCGAGGCGACCAGCTATCGAACGATCGCGACCGCGCTGGGGCATTCACCGCAGAGCGTGCTGTTTGTCTCCGATCTCGTGGCAGAGCTCGACGCGGCGCATGCGGCCGGCATGCGGACCACGCTGTGCGTTCGCGGGCCGGATGACCCGAACGATTTGCCCACAAGCCATCCTCGCATTCGCTCCTTTACCGAGCTAGCGTAGGCCCCCATGACTCTCGCCGCGATCATCGGCATCGTCATCGTCGGTTGGGCGGTCTTCACGTTCAACCGTCTCATTCGACTGCGCCAGCTGGGCGATAACGCCTGGTCGGATATCGACGTGCAGCTCAAGCGCCGCCACGATCTGATCCCGAACGTGGTCGCGGTCGTGCAGGGGCACGCCGGCTACGAGCGCTCCACACTCGAGGCATTGGTCGCCGCTCGCGGGCGAGCGGTGCAAGCCGCCCAGGCGGGACCGGCGACGCGGGCCCGGGAAGAAGACCCCCTCGGCAGCGCGCTGCAGCGCGTCGTCGCGGTCGCCGAAGCCTATCCCGAGCTCAAAGCGGCCGCGAGCTACGCCGCGTTGCAGGCGACGCTGACCGATGTCGAGGACCATCTGCAGAACGCGCGCCGCTACTACAACGCCGTCGTGCGCGATTTCAATACCGCGATCGCCCAGTTTCCGGCGGGAATCATTGCCGCGATGCTGCGCCTGCGCCCGCGGGAATTCTTCGGCCTCACGGATCCGTCGGAGCGCGCCGTCCCGAAAGTGCCGCTCGCGCTCCTGCTGCTCGCGCTCCCCGCGACGTCGCTCAGCGCGCAGCGGTCGTATTCCATCGAGAAGTTCGACGCCCGTATTCGCGTCAATCGTGACGCGAGCATCGATGTGACCGAGTCCATCACCGCTCGATTTGTCGGGTCCTGGAACGGACTGTATCGCACGATTCCGGTCAAATACCGGACGCCGCAAGGCCTGAACTGGACACTCGGCGTCTCGCTGCAAAGCGCGCAGGACGATGCCGGGAGAAGTCTGCGCACGGAGACGAGTCGCCAGGGGGCGTACATCAAGTACAAGGTCTGGATTCCGGGTGCCGCGAACGCCGATCGGACGCTCCTGCTGCGCTACCATGCGACGAACGGGTTGCGGTTCTTCGACGAGCACGACGAGCTCTACTGGAATGTCACGGGCGACGAGTGGGAGGTGCCGATTCGTGCCGCCACGGCGGAGGTCGATCTCGCACCGGGAACACCCGGCGTGCGGGCAATCGCGTTCAACGGCGTGTACGGCTCGACCGCACGCGACGCGACCGTCACGATCGACGGCAACATCGTCCGCATCGCGATGCCGCATTCTCTGGGATACCACGAAGGGCTGACCGCCGTGGTCGGGTGGGACAAGGGCGTGGTCACGGCACCGACCGTCGCCGCGCGAACCGCGCAAGCAGTGCGCAGCAACTGGCCGCTGCTGATCCCCATTCCGGTGCTCCTGTTCGCGTTCGCCCGCTGGCGCCGCTCGGGCGCAGACCCCAGGCAGCGCCCCATCGCCGTGCAGTATGAGCCGCCGGCGGACATGACGCCGGCGGAGGCCGGAACGTTGATGGATAACAGTGCGGACATGCGGGACATCACGGCCACATTGGTGGATCTGGCGGTGCGCGGATACCTGCGCATCGAGGAACACCAGAACCCCAAGCTCTTTGGGTTGTTCGGAGGCGGTACCAGCTATTCGCTGCATCGCCTCAAGACCATCGACGGTCTCACACCTCACGAGGTGGCTGTTTTCGACGGCATCTTCTCGGAACACGGTGATCACGTGGAGTTGGACGAGTTGAAGGATGAGTTCTATAAGGAGCTCGATCCGATTCGGAACGCGATTTTCGACCGCCTGAAGGGGAGCGGGTTCTACAAGAATCGGCCCGACAAGGTGAAACAGAATTGGACCGGGATTGCGTTCGGCGTCGCAGTGCTCGTCAGCGTGGGCGGCACCGTTTTTTCCAAAGCGTTCCTGCTGACCCCGGTGCCGTTCGTCATCGCAGCGGTTCTTTCATTCCTCATCGTGATTCTGTTCGCGCAAATCATGCCGGCGCGCACGGGAATGGGGGCGCGCGCGCTCGAGCACGTATTGGGATTCGAGGAGTTTCTCCGCCGCGTGGAGGCCGAGCATTTGAAGCGCATCATCATCGGTCATCCGGAGCTGTTCGACAAATTTCTGCCGTTCGCGATGGCGTTTGGTGTGGAGAAACAGTTCGCTCGCGCGTTCGATGGGATCTACACGCAGCCGCCCCAATGGTACGTCGGTCCCAGCGTGGCGAACTTCAACGTCAGCCATTTCTCGACCAGCATGTCGCATCTCTCGACGGTGGCGGGCACCACGTTGTCGTCGTCGCCGCGCAGCTCGGGGGGATCGGGATTTGGCGGCGGCGGAGGTTCTGGCGGCGGAGGCGGCGGGGGTGGCGGTGGCGCATTCTAACCCAGGAGATCGATGATGCAGCGAGCGTGGTCCACCGTGATCGCCGTCGTTTTGTTGCACGCTTGTCAGTCCACCGGAAACGCGCCGCCGACCGGCTCGCGGACGTTTCCACGGAATGCGCAAGTCTGGGCCACCGAACCCGAGATGACCGCCGCCGACCTGCGCCAGCGCCTCTACCTCATCGCTGACGATTCGATGATGGGCCGCGAAACGGGAAGCCTGGGCGCCTTCAAGGCCTCGGCGTACGTGGCGGCCGAGTTTCGGCGCCTCGGGCTCGAGCCGGCGGGCGATAGCAGCACCTACTTCCAGACGGTGCCCTTCTGGGACGTCAAGGTGGATCCTCGTTCGCGACTCGTCACGAGCGGCGGCACCACCCTCCAGCTCGGGACCGACTTCCTTCCCGCCAGCTTCGCCCTGCCACCGCGCGTGCTCGAGCAGGCGGCGGTCGTCTATGCCGGGTCGGTCGGTGACACCGCGCATCTCATCGCGCCAAGCGGGGCCGCGGGAAAGTTCGTCGTACTCGATGTCCCGCAGGGGTTCGATCGCCGGGCGGTCGGACCGCTCGTCGGCCGGTATCGCGAGGCCAGCACGATCGGCATCGTCGCCCTCGACCAGCTCGGCAGCGAACAGATCGCGCGCATTCGCGAGGGCCGCCCAGTCTCCGATACGACGCGCAATCCTCGTGCGATCGCGTTGGTGTGGCTCAGCCGGCGAGCGGCGGCGGGCCTGCTCGGCAACGAACCTGCTCGAGTCGCGCCGGGCACCGCGACCGGCACCACGGTGAGCGGCCAGTACGACTTCACCCACACGGCGGTCGCGTTCCCGGCGCGCAACGTGGTGGCGATTCTGCGCGGCGGCGATCCCGCGCTGCGCAACGAATACGTCTCGCTGACGGCGCATCATGACCACGTCGGCTTCGATCACCATCCCGTGGATCACGATTCGCTCCGCGCCTTCAATCGTGTCGTCCGGCCGATGGGCGCCGATTCTCCCAACCGGCCGGCCACCAACGAGGAGCAAGTCAGGATTCGCGCGATCCTCGACAGCTTGCGCGCGATCCGTCCTCCACGCCGCGATTCGATCCGCAATGGCGCCGATGACGACGGCTCCGGCACGGTGGCGATTCTTGAGATCGCCGAGGCCTTCGCCGGCGCTCAGGGCGCCGAGCGACCGCGGCGTTCGATCCTGTTCGTGAGTCACACAGGCGAGGAAGCAGGACTCCTCGGCTCGCGCTGGTATACCGATCACGCGACGGTGCCGCTCGACTCGGTCGTCGGCGAAATCGATGAGGATATGGTCGGGCGTGGCACGGCGTCCGACTTCCCGCGCGGCGGCACGGGCGCCGGCAGCCCGACGTATCTCGAGGTGATCGGCGCGAAGCGGATTTCACGCGAGTTTGGTGAAATGCTCGAGGCGGCGAATGCCAAGCAGCCGCTGCCGTTCGTTTTCGACTACACCTACGACGCGCCGGGCCATCCGCTCCAGTACTACTGCCGCGCCGATCACTACAGTTACGCGCGCTATGGGATCCCGTCAGTTGCCTTCTCGCGCGGCGAGCACCTCGACTACCACCAGGTCACGGACGAAGCGCAGTACATCAGCTACCAGGACCTCTCCCGGGTCACGAAAATGGTGCACGACGGCGCGCTGGCGGTGGCGAACGCCCCGGAGCGTCCCAAGCGGGATGTGGCGAAGCCCGCCGATCCGCATGGACCCTGCGTCCAATGAGCTGGAGCCTTACAGGTACTTGAGCCACCAATCGCGGCGCCGGGCTTTCAGCTCGGCGTACCAGCGGCTGGGGAAATACAGCAGCACGATCGCGATGGCCCAGACGAGGTAGAGGAGTCCCAAACTCCACGGGTAGCCCTCGGGCGCCGGTGGGTTCGCCATCGGATGATTCGTGAACAGCCACGGGCTCACGGCCCCGAGGCGGATCGCCGACACCACAAGGGCGAGCGCGTGGATGAGCGGGATATGCAGGACGTAATAGAAGAACGGCACGCGGCCGAAGGTGGTGATCCACTGCGCGACTCGCCCACGCGCGCGATCCAGCAGCGGAATCAGCGCGATCGTCGGGCCCAGCGTCATCAGCAAGAAGAGCAGCGACGCGGGGTACTTGGTCGTGTTGAGGAACGAGAGCAGGGCCGGCATCGGCGGTGTGGCACTCCACGGCCGCGGGTCGCCGTAGATGTTGAAGCCGCGCAGGAGGAGGAACAGCGCGGTCGCGCCGAGCCCGAGGCGTACACAGATCCGATTGCGGCGTGCCGGCTCCAACGACAGAACGGTGCCGAACCAGTAGCCCGCCGCCATCGCGCCGATCCACGGAATGATCGAGTACAGCACGATCAACGGCGTCCCGTTGACCGGCCCGTTGAAGAATCCGATGTACAGAACCTTCCACGACTCCCCCAATGGTAGTGCGCCCATCAGGGGTGCCATTACCGCGTTGTGCAACACGATGATCGCAACGCCGATGATTCCGACCGTCCGCGGGCGCGCGTGCACCATCGCCGCCATGATGATCATGCACCAGCCGATCACCCAGATGACGCCCGCCAGTAGGTAATTCGCGAAATCGAAGTTGAACGTCCATGCGACGCGAATTACCGTCAGCTCGAGCAGCACGAGCCAGATGCCTCGTACCAACAGGAAGCGGGACAGATCGGTGTGCTTGCGGCCGTAGAAGAACGCGCTCGTGCCCGCCAGGAAGATGAAGGCGGGCGCCACGAAGTGCGTCACCCAGCGCGTGAAGAAGATCCCCGCCGTGGGGCCGCCGGCGGGGAGTCCCGAGTACACGCGGACGTGGTCGATCGCCATCAGAATCATGACCGCGCCTCGAATCAGGTCGATCGAGGCGACGCGGGCGGTGGACGTGAAGGGAGCAGCGGCGGCGGGTGTGGACAAAGGCGCGCTCATGCCGCGAACATGGAGCACATGGTAGATCCCGGCAAGTCAGAACGCCGTCTGCGAATCGCGAGCCTCGGACTGACGTTGGTACTGGCGCTACCGACGTCGGCTCGACCGCAGGCGCTCCGTGTCGCGACGGCGAGCGGCAAGATCCATCTGAATGGCCGGTTGGACGAACCCGACTGGACGCGGGCTGACTCGTTGACTGACTTCCGGCAACGTGAGCCACACGTCGGCGAGCCCGCAACCGAACGCACCGTCGTCAAGGCCCTCCGCGATGCGACTGCCCTCTACATCGGGGTACGCGCATACGACGGCGAATCGCGCCGCATTCGTGCAACGCAACTGCGCCGGGACGCCGATCTGTCGAGCGATGACAACGTGCAGCTGCTTATCGACAGCTTCCGCGACCGCCGCAGCGCATTCGTGTTCGGGACGAATCCCAACGGTGCCCGCTGGGACGCCCAGCTGACCGACCTCGATAACCTCAACGGGAATTGGAATGGCATTTGGGACGTTGCAGTCTCGCGCGATGCTGCCGGGTGGACGGCGGAATTCCGGATACCGTTCCAGACGCTGCGATTTCGCCACACGGCCGGCTTGCAGTTTGGCTTCAACGTACGCCGCTTCATCCGTCGCAAGAACGAGCAGGACCTGTGGCGGTCCTGGGGGCGCGCGGAAGGGCTCTATCAGCTGCTGAAAGCGGGCGATCTAATCGACATCGGGCCGTTACACCGCGCCCACGCCGTAGAGCTATACCCCTACGTACTGAGCCGCGTCATCGAACCGACGCACGACAGCGGCGGCGCCCGGCTCGCCGATGGCTTCGTCGGCACCAAGGCGGGGCTCGACGCGAAGGTCGCCGTCTCACCGACGTTGACCGCTGACCTCACGGCCGGGACCGACTTCGCCCAGGTCGAGGCCGACGAACAGGTCATCAATCTGACCCGTTTTCCTTTCTTCTTTCCGGAGAAACGCCAGTTCTTCCTGGAATCAAGCGGGCTGTTCGACTTTGGCACGCCGGGTCGCACGCAGGTGTTCTATTCGCGACGGGTCGGGCTGGACAGCGCCGGCAATCCCATCCCGATCGTCGCCGGGGGCCGTCTCTACGGCAGACAGGGCCCGTGGCGCATCGGCGTGCTCGATGCGCAAACGGGCGCAAACCATGAAACCGATGCCGTGGTGCGGGTGCAGCATGACCTGCTAGCGAGATCATATGTCGGGATTATTGGCGCGCTGCAGAGCATGACCGGCGCTGCTCCGCGGGGCACTGGTGGATTCGACGTGGATCTTCCACTCATCGTGCACGGTCAGAATCTCGAGCCGAAATTCTGGATCGCTGGCAGCCGGACTCCCGGCGTCAGCGACGTTCCGCTCGCCTGGCGGTTGTCCGCCGACAATCCCAACGATCTGTTCGACAATTTCGTCTCGCTCTATCGCATCGACTCCGGGTTCGACCCCGCCCTCGGCTTCGTGCGTCGGACCGGCATCTGGGAGACGACAGGTCACGTCGACTTCATGCCACGCCCGCATGCGCTCGGCATCCGGCAGCTCGATTTCACCGTGCCCATTCCGAGCTGGGACATCATAGCCAATGAGAGGGGTTCATTGGGGCGCACCGGCGACTGGCAGACCGCATGGTTCGAGTGGCGCGTGTTCGGCGGCGACCGCGACAACGGCGATCATTTCGAACTCAATTATCAGCGCTGGCTCGATGCGCCGACCGATACGTTCGACATTTTCCGCGGCGTCCGGGTGGCTCCGGGACGCTATTGGTGGCCGCGCTACGAGGTCCAGTACCAGATGTCTGCTGCGCACCCGGTCAGCGTCGCAGCGTTCGTGAACTGGGGGCCCTTCTACGGCGGGCGTAGCGCCGACGTAGAGCTTCAGGGGACGTGGCGCGGCGGCGGACATGCGATCGTCGGCGCCAATGTCACCCGCACGGCGGCACGCCTGCCAGGCGGAGGCTTCACGGCGCTTCAGATGTCCACGCGCCTCGAGTACGACTTCAATCCCCGGTCGAGCCTGCTCGGATTCGTCCAGTACACGAACGAGGACCAGCGCGTCGACTTCAACATTCGGTTCCACTGGATCCCGGTGATCGGGGACGACGTGTTTGCCGTGTGGAACTCGGGGTACAGCACCAATCCAGTCACGCCGTATCGATTTCCGTCCACGTCCTCTTTCACGCGGCAGTTGAACGGTGCGTTCGTCGTGAAAGTGGTCCACCGCCTCGCTCCGTGATCCCCGGCGCGCTGCGGGCACTCCCACGCGACGGACTGTTGCTGCTGCTCCTACGGTTCACGCGACTGTTCGCTTACGGCGCGCTGTCGGTCGTGTTGGTCCTGTACTTGACTACGCTCGGGCTTCGAACTCAGCAGATTGGGTTACTGCTCACGCTGACGCTGGTGGGTGATATCGCCATTTCGCTGTGGCTCACCACCCGCGCCGATCGGATCGGCCGGCGGCGTATGCTCATTGTCGGTGCCCTCCTCATGGCCGCCGCAGGACTCGTCTTGGCGCTGACGCGCAATTTCCTGGTGCTCCTGATCGCGGGCACCATCGGCGTGATCAGTCCCAGCGGCAATGAGGTGGGACCATTTCTCCCCATCGAGCAAGCCGCTCTCGCCCATGTCGTGCCGGATGAAGAACGGACGGCTGTGTTCGGCTGGTACACCATGACCGGCGCGTTCGCGACCGCGCTCGGCTCCCTGGGCGCCGGGATGCTATCCCAAACACTGCACTATCGAGGCGTCGTGATCTTGTATGCGGCGCTGGGGTTGGTACTCGTGCTCGGCTTTTCGCGCCTGTCCGTCGCGACGGAGCTCACAGTGCCTCACCCGCGCGCCCGCTTTGGGGGACGCTCCCGGAGCGTTGTGCAGCGGCTCGCGGCACTCTTCGCGCTCGATTCGTTCGCCGGCGGATTCGTGGTACAGAGCTTCGCGGCCTACTGGTTCTATCTGCGATTCGGCGTGAATGCGGCAACTCTGGGAGCAATCTTTTTCGGTGCAAACCTGCTCGCGGGGATTTCCGCCCTCGTGGCTTCCCGGCTCGCTGCGCGCTTTGGTCTGGTTCGCACGATGGTGTTCACACACCTGCCCTCGAACGTGCTGCTCATCCTCGTACCGTTCATGCCCAGCCTGCAGCTCGCAGTGGCGGTGCTCTTCGCACGCTTCAGTATCAGCCAGATGGATGTGCCGACCCGGCAGTCCTATCTCATGGCGGTGGTGAGTCCGGAAGAGCGATCGGCAGCGGGCGGGATCACCGGGGTTGCGCGAACGATCGGAGCCGGTCTTGCACCCATGTTCGCTGGGCTGCTATTCGCACAGCCGGGGTTGATCAATGCACCATTCTTCATCGCCGGAGCGCTGAAGATCGTCTACGATCTCGCGCTGTATCGAAGCTTCGTGCGGAATCCTTAGTTCCGCCTGCTGTCCACGTCGTCCAATGCCGCCCGCAGCCCGCGAGCGAGCTTGAGCGCGTCGCCTTCGCCCCAAAAGTGCATGAACAGGAGTCGCGGGGACTCGTTGAGCATGTGGCTGTGCAGCGCAGTCACGGCGATCCCGTTGGCGCGCAGGGCACGCAGGACCGGATTCACCTCGCTTGCAATCAGGACGAAATCTCCCGTCGTAGCGGCACTGGTTGCGCTCGTCGGCTGGATGTTGATCGCGGTGGCAACGCCCATGGCGGGTGGTATTTCCAGACTGTCCACGGTCACCGGCGCCCCGCGCGGAACAGTGATCTGGTAGACGCCGCCGTTGACACGGCCGTGAGCCCCGATGATCTGGGCGATCTGTGCCGTGTCCAGACTGAAGGCGGGTGGGGAGACCGGCGCTGGCGCGACAGAAGGGGTCCCGGTCCGCGCGAGTGCGTCGCGCACTGTCGTCGCCATGCCCACGGCTCGTCCGCGGCCGAGGACGTGGAGGTACATCACGTGCGGCGTTTCGCCGACCAGGTGATTGTGCAGTGCCGTCTGCTCGATACCGCCGCGTTGGAGCGCGTCGATGACAGGTCCCACCTCCGACTCCAACAGGACCAGATCGCCCATTAACATCGCGAAGCTGTCCTTCGTCTGTTTGAACGCCACCCACGATCCCAACGCGAGGGCGGGCCGCACAGTGACCGCGCCAACTGTGACGTGAAGATCATTGCGCGGAAATCCAACGCGGTAAGTTTCCCCTTGCAGACTGCCCGTCCTGCCTAGAGCGCTGTCCACCGCCCTCCAAGGCTGCTGCAGACTGAGAGTGAGGATGCAGAGCGTCACCACGATCATGGAGTGTCCTTTCCCGGATTTGTGAAGTCCGAACAAACCTGGGATGTTGTACGTTCATTTACGACCTGAGGTCCAGACACGTGTGGCCGAACCCGATGTACGGGGGTAATCCTAGGACATGAACACCATTGCTCGCGTCACACTCCTGCTTGGGGCGCTGAGTTTGATCGCACCCCGAGCCCAGGCACAATACTTCGGCCGCAACGCCGTCCAGTATGAAAACTTCCACTTCAAGATCCTGAAGACCCAACACTTCGACATCTACTTTTACGATCGCGAAGCGGCCGCGGCGGAGCAGTCCGGGCGGATGGCGGAACGGTGGTATACGCGCATCTCACAGGTCCTCCGGCATCAGCTCAGCGGCCGCCAACCGCTGATCCTGTACTCCGACGCTCCGGACTTCCAGCAGACCAATGTCCTCGGTGAGCAACCGGGTGAAGGAACGGGCGGTGTCACCGAAAGTCTCAAGCGCCGCATCATCCTACCGATGGGCGCGTCGCTCTATGAAACCGATCACGTGATCGGCCACGAGCTCACCCACGCCTTCCAGTACGACATCACAGGCGTCGGGCGCGGCAACCTGGCCACCGGCTTGAATCGCGTGCCGCTCTGGTTCATCGAAGGGATGGCCGAGTACGTCTCGCTCGGCAATGTGGATCCCAACACGACGATGTGGATGCGCGACGCGGTGCGGCGCGGCGAGCTGCCGAGTTTCCGCGACCTCGAGAATCCGCGGTACTTCCCGTATCGCTGGGGCCAGTCGTTCTGGTCCTATCTCGGCGGGACGTACGGCGACGATATCGTCGGCGCGCTGCTCCGGTCGGCCGGGCGGAGTGGCAACGTGCAGCTCGCGCTGGAGCAGATGACGCACCGGCCCGCCGACAGTCTCATCGCCGATTGGCATCGCGCGCTTACCGATGCGGCGAAGCCGGTCGCCCTGGCGACGGGCGTCACGTTGCCGGCGGACCGCGCGCAGCGGATGCAGGCGCGGTTGCTGCCGGCGTCCACCTCGGGAGCGCGTCTGCTCGTGAGCCCTGGGAAAGAGCAGCACTACAACCTCGCGCCAGCACTGAGCCCGGACGGTCGTCGCCTCGTCTACATGTCGGACGCCGGTCTGTTTTCCATCGACATCTACCTCGCCGATGCCGAAAATGGACGCACCATCCGCAAGCTCGTCTCGTCGACGCGCGATCCGCATCTCGAGAGCCTGCAATTCATCAACTCCGCAGGCGCGTGGGACGCCGACGGGAGCCGGTTCGTGTTCGGCGCCGTGGTGACTGGAGACCCGGCGCTGCGCATCGTGCGAGGCGACAACGGCGACCTCATCAAGGAGATCAAGTTCCCGTCGCTCGGGGAGATCTTTAATCCGACGTGGTCGCCCGACGGAAAGATGATCGCCTTCAGCGCGCAAGTCGGAGGGGTGACCGATCTCTTTACGTACGATCTGGAGCGTAGCGAGCTGCGGCGCTTGACCGATGATCCGTACGCCGATCTCGAGCCGGCATGGTCCCCCGACGGTTCGGTGATCGCGTTCGTCACCGACCGCTTCAGCACCTCGCTGGACGCGCTGTCGTTCGGCGACTATCAGCTGGCCGTCATCGACCCGCGGGGGAGCGGCTCCGGACAAATCCGGCAGCTCCCGCACCTGGCGCATGCGAAGCACATCAATCCGCAGTGGAGTCCCGACGGGCAGAGCCTCTACTTCATCGGCGATCCCGGCGGGATCAGCAATGTTTTCCGCCTCGCGCTCAGCAGCGGCGGCATCACGCAGGTGACGAATGTGTTCAGCGGCGTCAGTGGCATCACGTCGCTGAGCCCGGCGCTCAGTGTGGCGCAAAAGACGCCGCGGGCCGTATTCAGCGTGTATTCAGGAGGCGGCTACGCCATTCAGGCGATCGATGATCTGCACAAGCTCGAGGGTGGACCGGTCATCGACCTGCCCAAGACGGCCGCGGCGCTGCCTCCCCTCGATCGCGCCCAGATCGGCACGGGCATCGCGGAGCTGATCAAGGATCCCGGGCCGGGGCTGCCGGCGGAGAACACAGTCACCGTTTCCACCGCCGTGAAAGCGTATCATCCCAAGCTCTCGCTCGATTTCATCGCGCAGCCCAGTCTTGCGATCGCGGCGGACCGGTTCGGGACGTACGTCGGGGGCGGCATCACGCTGTTTTGGAGCGACATGCTGGGCGACCACAACCTCGTCACGATGGCCCAGGTCCAGGGTCGCATCTCGGATTTCGCTGCACTGGTCGCCTACGGCAACCGGAAGTCGCGGCTGAACTGGAGCGTCGGCGCGCAGCAAATCCCGTACATCCTGGGCGGTTTCGGCGTGTACCAGGATCCGAATACCGGAGTCTTCGTGGAGGAGATTCAACGCTTCAAGCAGACCAATCGACAGTTGAGCGGAGTCGTGGCGTACCCGTTCAACCGCTCGGACCGCGTCGAAGTGTCGGCGGGATTGCAACAGATCTCATACGATAACGAGCTCCAGAAGCACGGGTTCAACCTCGACGGCTCGGTCGCGTTCGATTCGACCATCCACCTCCCCGTTCCGCCGGCAGCGACGTTCGAGGCGACGAGTATGGCGCTTGTGCATGACAACTCGTTCTACGGCGCCACGAGCCCCATCCTGGGTGACCGCTGGCGGATCGAAGCGGACCCGACATTTGGCGGGCTGCAATTCATCACTGCCTTGGTGGATTACCGGAAGTACATCATGCCGGCGCGGCCGTTCACGATCGCGGCGCGTGTGCTGCACGTCGGCCGCTATGGCCGGGATGGGGAGGACGCTCGCATCTATCCGCTCTTCATCGGATACTCGAGCCTGGTACGCGGCTACGATTTCGGCAGCTTCAACATCAACGAGTGCGGCAACACCAGCGGCTCGACCTGCCCGGTCTTCGATCAACTCTGGGGCAGCAAGATGCTGGTCGGAAATGTCGAGCTGCGCTTCCCGCCGTTCGGTCTGCTCCACATCGGTGGGGGCTATTACGGCGCGCTGCCGGTCGAGGCAGGCATCTTCTATGACGCCGGCGTCGCGTGGACGAACAGTGCCAAGGCGCAGCTCTTCGGCGGGACGCGCAAGCTCGTGCGCAGCACTGGTGTCACGTTCCGCCTGAATCTGCTCGGCTATGCGATCGGCCAGATGGATATCGTCCATCCATTCGACCGGCCGCAAAAAGACTGGATGGTGCGGTTCAGTATTACGGAAGGGTTCTAGCCAGACTCCGGAAACCGCGTAGGGGCGCGGCCAGCGGCTGCGCCCCTACGGCGTTTCTGGGTCGGATTCGTCACCACCAAACCCCGCGACACCGCAGGCAGCCGAACCACGGATCGCCCCAACCCCAGCCCCTTCCCCATCCTGGGGCGCCCCATCCCCACGGCGAGCGGCGCAGCGGTGGATGTGCGGTGACGGTGTAGGTGACGACGTCGTAGTCGAAGTGGCCGGCCGCCATCCGATCCACCACCGCGAGCAGTGTCGCCTCCGGATCGGCCGCGCTGTCATCGCCCGCGAGGGCGCGATAGTCCCAGTGCCCGGCACGCGCGAAAGAGTCCGTTCGAAATGGCTGGCTCGAAACCGCAGCGAGGATCTTCCCCGAGCCGTCCGCGTCATCGACCGTGAACGCCTCGCGGTTGCCGCGACTACGGATCTCTACCTCGCGTCCGCCGCGGATGGCCGCAGCATCGCCCGGCTCTTGGGGGAACAGCACGCGAATGCGCCCCTGCGCATCGGCGCGCACGACGAGCAGATACCCGTTCTCAATGGTCTTCACCTTCACACGCGCCCGTTCGCCGCGAAGGTAGACGTCGTCGGAGAGTTTGATTTTGATTGGTGGGTCGCGGAGCGCAGGCGGCGCCAGTACGAGAAACACCAGGGGGGCCAGGGCGAGCAGCATGGTTCCTCCGTTGTCGGATGGGTCTCAACAACGGGAGGCCAGTCAAAAAGCGTGCCCGGTAACGACGTCACACGCTGCGACATCCCGGGCACAGATGTATTCGCTGCATGGCCGGCGCGGTCTCCCGACGCGGACAGGTGTCCTCACGTACGGTGCGGCACTCGACGCCGGGAGTGACTCTCGCCTATGATAAGGAATGGAACAACCTCAACTCGGGTCGCAGGGCTTGCGTGTCTCGGCACTTGGTTTGGGGTGCATGGGGATGTCGGATTTTTACGGCTCGCGCAATGACACCGAGTCGATCGCCACGATTCATCGCGCGCTCGCGCTCGGGATCGATTTCCTCGATACGGCCGACGTGTACGGGCCGTACACGAACGAAGTGCTCGTCGGAAAGGCGATCAAGGGCCGTCGCAATCAGGTAATTCTTGCGACGAAGTTCGGCAACGTCCGCACGCCTGACGGGAAGTGGGCCGGACAAAACGGCCGGCCGGAGTACGTCACAGCGGCCTGTGACGCCTCGCTCGGCCGGCTCGGCGTCGATCATATCGATCTGTATTACCAGCATCGCGTGGACCGGTCGGTGCCGATCGAAGAGACGGTTGGCGCGATGGCCGACCTCGTCCGGCAAGGCAAGGTTCGTTACCTCGGGCTCTCCGAAGCGTCCGCGCAGACGCTGCGCCGGGCGCATATCGTTCATCCGATCACCGCGCTGCAGACGGAGTACTCCCTCTGGAGCCGCGACGTGGAGGGGGAGATTCTGCCCACCGCGCACGCACTGGGGATCGGCTTCGTCGCTTACAGCCCGCTGGGTCGGGGCTTTCTCACGGGCCAGATCAAGCGGCCGGAAGACATTGCCGAGGGCGACTGGCGCAAGAACCACCCACGCTTCCAGGGCGAAAACTTTGAGAGGAATCTCGATCTGGTGCGCCGGGTCGAGGCGCTTGCGCGCGAGAAACGGTGCACGCCGGGACAACTGGCACTCGCCTGGCTGCTGCACAAGGGCAACGACATCGTCCCCATCCCCGGAACCAAGCATCGCAAGTATGTCGAAGAAAACGTCGGCGCCCGCAACGTACAGTTGTCGGACGCCGACGTGATGCAACTCGAAGATGTCGGACTCGCCGCGGGCGCGCGGTACCCCGAGGGAGGGATGCGGACCGTCAACGGCTGATCGCCGCGGCCTCTCCTCTGGCTGCCGCCTCGAGAGTGGCGATATCGAGCTTTTTCATCTTCAAGAGCGCCTCCATGACTCGGTTGGCTTTCTGCGGGTCCTTGTCGCTCATCAGCTTGCCGAGCGCAGTCGGGACGATTTGCCAGGAAAACCCGAACTTGTCCTTGAGCCAGCCGCACTGGCTTTCCTGGCCGCCGCCTGACGTCAACTTGCTCCAGTACTCGTCGACCTCCTGTTGATTCTCGCAGTTCACGACGAAGGAGAACGCCTCGCTGAACTTGAACAGCGGGCCGCCGTTCAACGCTGTGAATTCCTGCCCAGCCAGTTGAAAGTTGACGACCATCACCGAGCCTTTGGGCCCGGGGCCGGCATCGCCATACCGGCTGACGTGCAGGATCTTGGAGTTCTTAAAGATCGACACGTAGAACTGCGCGGCCTCCTCGGCCTGTTTGTCGAACCACAGGAATGGCGTGATCTTCTGGCCGGCCATCGGTGCCTCCCGTTAGGGAAAATGGTTTTAGGCTTCCTTCTTGATGGCAGGACCACGACGCGTCGTCAAGGGCTTATCATTCCCGCGTGAAAATCGCGACCTGGAACGTCAACGGCATTCGGGCCCGCGCCGCGCAGCTGTGCGAGTGGTTGCAGCGCGATCGGCCGGACGTGGTCTGCCTCCAGGAGCTCAAGGCAACCACCGCCCAGATCCCGGCCGAGTGCCGGCTCAACCAGTACCATGCGTACTGGCACACCCTCAAGGGCTACTCCGGCGTTTCCCTGCACGTCCGCAAGGATCTCTTTGCCGTCGATCCCGTGTTTGGTCACCCCCCCTTCGATATGGAATCCCGCATCGTGCACGTCGAGCACGGCGATCTCGTGATTGCCTCCGTCTACGTCCCGAACGGCGGCAAGGACTACCCCGCCAAGCTTGCCTTCGTCACGAGTCTCAGCGATTGGGCGGCGCGGCTGACGGCGGAGGGGAGACACCTGATTCTCTGCGGCGACATGAACATCGCGCGCGCGGAAATCGACGTGCATCCCAAAGAGCGCAAGCCGAACGCCGTGGGCCAGCGACCCGAGGAGCGCGCGCTGTTCGAGACTCTCCTCGGCTCGCAGCTCGTGGATCTGGGCCGCCAGTTCGATCCCGAGAACCCCAATCTCTTCACGTGGTGGGCGCCGTGGCGGAATCTGCGCGCCCGCAACATCGGCTGGCGCCTCGACTACCTCCTCACCTCGCCCGCAATCGCCGCGCAGGCGACGAGCTGTGCGGTACTGGCGGACGTCGGCACAAGCGATCATGCCCCAGTCGTGATGACGACGGGTTGAAACTCGTGTGCTGCAGAGCGCGCCAAAAGTCATAATCGATAGTGCAAACCGGAACACGGATCACTATTGTGTGGTCCGTGACCACGGTCCGAGTCTACGGCAAGGCGGCGACGAAGCGCGCCGACGGGTCGCCGCTGCTTGCCGGCCTGCTTGCGGCCATCGGGATTATCGTCGCCTGGGTGGGCCTCGTGTATGTGACCCACCACCCCGTTGGCGTCGCTGCATGGGGTGTTGGAGGACTGCTCGGACTCGTCGTGGCGAAGGCGGCCAAACCACCGACGAAGGCGACGGGCGCGCTCGCTGCGGTGCTGACGCTCGTCACGGTCCTCCTCGCCAAGGTGGTTGTCGTGACGGTGGCCCTGCAGCCCATCATCCGGCAAGAGCTCGCGAACAGTCCCGCCTCATTGATCATGGTTTTCCTGCTCGAGAAGACCGAGCACAAGTCCTTCTCGCCCGAATTGCAGGCGACCATCAACGCGCGTCCCGACCTCACCGCCGATACGACGTTTTTCGGCCCGGGGCATGAGCTGCGGGAGCAGATGATCCACGAGGCGGCAGTTGCGGCGAGGGCGTCGACGTTCGAAGAACGCAAGCGCCTCATCCACGTGTATTACGACAGATTCTTGGACCAGCTGGGATTCTGGGTCCTGCTGTGGAAGACTTTTCAAGTGCTGGATCTGCTGTGGATAGGGCTGGGCATATCGACCGCGTGGACCTTAGGACAAGGCCGGATCTGACCTAGCTTCCCGATCCCCGGCCGCGCTCTTCACGTTCGCGCGCTTCGCGGGCCAGTCGCACCCGCTCCTGCCGTTCCTTCGCCGCCGCCTCAGCAGCGGCCTGCCGTTCACGCTCCTGCGCGTCCCAATCGGTGTTGGCCGCGGCGTCTTCCCTGGCCTGGCTGACGCGCTGTTGGCGCTCCCGCATGGCGTCCTTCTGGCGCTGTTCGCGCTCGGCCTCGCGCTGCACCTTGTTCTTCGTGTGCGCCCACCACATCACCAGGAACAGCCCAAACTGGGCTGGCAGCACGAAAATGAAGGAGGCTGGGAAGAGCTGGTTGATCGTGATCGTGACGGCGCAGCTGGCGAGGGCCCACTTCCACCCGCTGAGGTGCTCATAGTCCGCGGCGAAATAGAAGAGCGCCGCAAACGTGAAGAGGCCGCCACCAAGGCCGAGCATGCGTTAATATGTGAAACCGGGTTTGGGCGTGCAATATTTTTCTGCAAGGACTCTTCCGGAGGAGGGCCGCATGCCCCGCATTATCTGGATCATCCTGATAATTGTGATCTTTGGCGCGGCAATGTTCTTCCTGCGCCGCTACATGGAGCGGTAGTGCTGACAGTTTTCCTGCTTTCCCCTGCGAGCTGTTCGGGAAAGCGCGCCCAGATGCTGCTGAAGAGCACGACGAGCCCGCTCCGCGAGCGGTTGGCGAATGGCGGCGCGCCGCTGGGTGAAGTGTTCACGTTCATGAGCAGCCTCTACTTTCGCGGCAAGCTGGCCTACGCCAACCGATTCGGGCGCGGCTACGTGATTACGCCGGGGCGTGGGCTTCTACCCACTGATATCCTCATTCGCGTCGAAGACTTGCGACGGATGGCCGAGGTCCCGGTTGATGAGGACGAGCCGGCTTTCCGGGAGCCGCTCGTTCGCGATGCGATTTCACTCGGACGCGGCATCGGCCCGGACGACAAGATCGTGCTGCTCGGCAGCGTGGCGACGGAGAAGTATGTCGGCCCGCTGCTCGAGGTCTTCGGCGATCGCCTGCTGTTTCCCGCGACCTTCGCGGGCCGCGGGGATATGAGCCGCGGCGGGCTGCTGTTGCGGTGCGCGCGCACGGCTACGCCGCTCGACTACGTACCTGTGCGCGGAGCTATGCGCCACGGGCCTAAGCCTCCCAAGCTTCCCCGACTGAGCTAGGTTCAAGCCGGGAGGGAGCCCTTGCCGGCCGATGCGCTACTGGAGCGATTGCAGCACGCAGTATCGCCGGACTACCGCGTGGAGCGAGAGCTTGGCAGCGGTGGGATGGGTCGCGTCTATCTCGCCCAAGAGGTTCTGCTCAACCGATCCGTCGCGATAAAGGTCCTGCGACCTGAGCTCGCCACCGCGGACGGCGCGGCGGCATTCCTGCGCGAAGCACAAATCCTCGCCGGCATCCAACACCCCAACGTCGTCGTCATTCATAAGGTGGGAGAGGGCGAGGGCCTGCAGTACTACATCATGGAGCTAGTCAAGGGACCGACGTTGGAGCAGCGGCTGGAGACCGGCCCGATCCCCGCGGGAGAAGTCGTCCGGATCGGCATCGATGTGCTTGATGGCCTCGAGGCGGTGCACCGGCTGGGAGTGGTACACCGCGACATCAAGCCTACCAACATCTTCGTCCTGCCCGGTCGCGCGTTGCTGGCCGACTTCGGGATCGCGCGTCCGCCGTCAGAAGGAGAAGCGAACAACGAGCGCCGCGAGGGCACGCCGGACTACATGGCGCCTGAGCAAGTGGAGGGAAGGCCGATCACGCTCCGGACCGACATCTACGCGCTGGGCGTCGTGCTTTACGAGGCGGTGTCGGGGGGCGCGCGGCGATTCCATGCGCAGGGTGACCACGTTGACTGGAGCGGGATTTCCGCCGGTCTCGCGCGAGTGTTGCAGCGCGCCGTCGCCAAGGAGCCGGAGGACCGCTGGCCCGACGCCGCCGCGTTCCGCACGGCGCTCGAGCAGACGACTGCGCCGAGCATCGTACGACCAGTTGCCCTGGTCGCGAGTGGAGGGCTCGTCGTCGCTCTGACGATCTGGTTCATCATCCATCGGCCGCAGCCGTGCACAATTGCAAATCCCGGCGCGGCGAAGGTGACGTTCTCGAGAATCGACTACGTCGGCCCCAGTCAGTATGGGTCTGTCGCGGATTCGCTCTTGTGCATGGTACACCGGGACCTCCGCGCGCACGTCAATTTCGCCGACTCGACTCCTCCGTCGCTCGTCATCCAGGCGGGGATCACAGTCGCCGGCCAGGATGTCAGGCTCCGGCTGACCGGCGGCGTTCCGGCGTCCGAGTTCCACGCGCCGCTCGAGTCCTGGCAGACGCTGAGCGATTCTCTCGCATATCAGATCGTCCTCGGCCTCTGGGCAGAGCGCAGTCCGCTCGCCGCGTCCCTGCCGGTGCCAGCTCTCCCGCACACCCACGAGGGGTTGGTGCGGTTCCTCAAGGCGGAGCAGCTCGTCGCCGAGGCGAAATGGGAGCTTGCATATCAAGCTTACTTGGACGCCGAGAAAACGGATCCGACGTGCTGGATCTGCTCCTGGCGGCTCAATGAAATCGGACGCTGGCTGAGCCGCGCGCCGGATCCGGCTCGCGTGCGCCGCGTGCGGCTGCATGCGGACTCGTTACCGCCCCTGTTCCGGAGCCTTATTCTCGCCGCGCAGCTCCCCGAGCAACCGCGGCTGGACACGCTGCGCGCCGCCGCGGAAAATGCGCGTGACGTCTTCCTGGGTTGGTTTCAACTTGGGGACGAACTGTTCCACCGCGGCCCGCTGGTCGGGCATCGCCGGGCAGAAGCGATCGCTCCGCTGGAACGGGCGGCGCGGCTGCGTCCCGACTTTGGCCCCGCCTGGGAGCACCTCGCATGGGTTGCGACCGCGGAAGGTGACTCGGCGGATGCCGCCAATGCGCTCGATTCGTTGGAGAGGCATAGCAGCGCGCTGGACCCCTTCTCCCTCGGGCTCCGCGCCTTGCTCAAGGTGGGGTTCGCCTGGCGCTTTCTTCCCGAGAGCGCCGCAGTCCGAATCACGCAATGGGCAACAAGCCAGCCGGCGACCCGAAGCAGCGCCGATCTCGGCGCCGGACCTCGATTGTTGCCGACGTTCGACGTGCCACGGGGAGCCATGGCGTTGGGTCAGGTGTTGGCAACCAGCCCTACGAGGGATCTCAGCCGCTCCGGGTTGATCGCGCAGACGCTCGCCGCGCTTGCGCTCGGGCGTCTCGACGATTCGCGAAACTTCGCACGCCGGCTCACTGAAGTGGCGCCGGAGGCGGACTTTGGTGTGTTCACGGCGGAGCTGCCGGCGGCACTCGCACTCCTGGATCCGGGCAGCGTCCCCGTGACGGATGCACTCGAGGGCTTGCGTCCTTGGGCCACGAGCGAGGAGGTCCAACCGGCGTTGCGCGGCCGCGCCCGGTGGATGAGCGAGCTGCTCGGGGGACATCCAGAGGGCGCGCTGCCCGGACCGCTGGAGCTCCTGGTGGCCGCTGATTCACTCGCCGCTGCCGGTCGGCCGCGTGCCGCCCTCGTGCTGCTCGATCCCATCGACGTGGACGCCGTCGCGCGTGGGCTCGATCCTTTCTTCCGCACCGTCGTGCATTTGCGTCGGGCCGCTTGGCGCGCCCGCATCGGAGACGTGGAAGGCGCGAGAGCCGAATTGGTATGGCACGAGCATACCGATGTCGTCGGCCCGCCGACTGGTCTGCCGCAGGCAGCGGAAGTCGATTGGGCGTTCGGCACGCTGGCTCGCTGGCGCCTGGCGCGCCTGCTCGATGCCGGCAGGCGGGTTGAACGTGGCCAGGCGTGTGACGGCTACGCGGCGGTGGTACGGCACTGGTCCGGCGCACCGGCCCCCTATGGAGCGCGGGCCGAGATGGCTCGGACTCGCGCCCGCGAGCTCCACTGCGCGGCCGCGGGGGGCTCCCGATGATCGGCGTCCGGACCTTGGGAACGCTCGAAGTCACGCTGGACGGCGCAGAGGCGCCGTCCGAACTGCTCTGGAAGAAAAACATCGCGTTATTGCTCTACCTGGCGCGCGCACCCAAGCGTCGCTCCACCCGCGAGCAGCTGATCGGGCTGCTCTGGGCAGAGAAAGACGACGCCGCCGCGCGACAATCGGTGCGCGAAGCCATCCGTGTCTTGCGACACTACGTCGGCGAAGATCAGCTCACGACAACGGGGGATGTAGTCGAGCTGGCGGATGGCGCAGTGGAGCTCGATACCGATCAGCTCGAGAGGCTCGTGAAACAACGCGACTGGGCCCAGAGCACGCCCCTCATCCACGGCGACTTCCTCGACGGCTTCAAGATCGCGGGCGCGTCCGGGTTCGAAGACTGGCTCACGGTGGAGCGCTCGCATTGGCATGGTCTGTCCATCGACGCGCTGCTGCGCCATGCGGAGGAGCGACTCGATGCCGGCGACGAGCTGGGCGCCGACGCGCCGCTGGTGCAAGCCCGCAAGATGGATCCCTTCTCACAACGCGCACTCCGAGCGTACATGCGGCGGCTCGCCGGCACCGGCGATCGGTCGGCTGCACTCCAGGCCTTCGAGCAGTTCACGAAGGACCGCACGATAGAACCCGAGACGAAAGCGATGGTGGAGCGCCTGCGCAGCGGCCGCGCATGGCACCTTCCGAAGGAAGCGCTCTCTCCCGACCGTAGCGTGGCATGGCGCCGCGCGCCCCTCTTGGGGAGGGACGGTGAGCTCGCCACGGCGCTGGCGCAGTGGCGCAACGCGAAAGCGGGTCGGCTGACGTTGCTCGTCATCGAAGCCGAAGCTGGTGGCGGCAAGACACGGTTTCTCGAGGAGCTCACGACACGCGCCACGCTCGATGGTGGGGTGGTAGTCGGCACGCGCGCCGTGGTGGAGGACCTCGAGCATCCGGGGAGCGCGATGCTGGGGCTCGCACGAAGTGGATTGGTGGACGTGCCGGGAGTGGCGGGTGCCAGTCCGTCGGCGCTCGCCGTGCTCGCCGCCAATGCGAGCGAATGGGCGGAGCGTTTTCCGCAACGGGATCCGCCGCCACCGACCGGCAATCTGGATGACGCTATCGCCGAGGTGGTGCGCGCCTGCGCCGCCGAAGCTCGCAGAGCTGCGCGCGCGGATTGGACGCGATATCCGTGGCGCCACGATTTCGCTGGGGAAGTTGGACCATGAGGCATTGGGCCGGTTGGTGCAGTGGGCGTTGCCATCGTATAGCGGCGACGCCGCGAATCGCTTGGCGAGACGGATCGCTGCCGATTCCGCCGGGCTGCCGCTGCTCGCGGTCGAAATCTGCCACGCGATGGCTCAGGGCCTCAATCTCGAAGCGACGAACGGCGCGTGGCCACACCCCCTGCGGACGCTCGATTCCACGTTCCCCGGAGATCTCCCCGACACGATTGTGGCGTCGATTCGTGTCGGCTTCCGGTGTCTCACGCGGCCGGCGCAGCGGGCTCTCGTCGCCGTCGCGCTGCTCGGCGACCGCGTCGCGACAAAGCGGATCAGCTGCGCGACCGACCTGAACGGCGACACCTTGCACGCCGCGCTCGACGAGTTGGAATGGCGCCGCTGGCTGGTGGCCGAATCGCGCGGCTACACGTTCGTCGCGCGGATCGTGCGTGACGTCGTCGCACGGGACATGGTCACAGCGGGCGAGCGGCAGCGAATTCTGGCAAAGGGGCGTTAACCGTGCGACGCGACTGTCGTCTCAGGCATCATCCCCCTGTCCCTCCGGAAAAGGCGTTCATGAAAACCACGCTGGTGTACTCGTTCCTTGGCGCAACACTTCTCCTCGTCCCACATGCCGCTGGAGCACAAGGCGGATACCGGGGGGGGACCCTGGGTCCCGCGGGCCGCTATGGACCAAGCGCCCCCAAGCTTCCCAGTGTGGAGCTCGCCGGGCCACTCGATACGGCGCTCGCACGCACGCTCCTGAGACTCAATGATGACCAGGCTCGGCGCTACGCTGAGGCGTACGACTCGTTCATGGTGGCGACACGGCCCCAACGCGACAGCGCCGTCGGCGCGATCGCGAAGATGAACGAGAAACTCGATGACGGCGACCGCGCGGCGGCGATGTTTTACGCCGAACGCCTGCAGGATCTGGGCAAGTATCTGCGCGATCGCCAGGACCGCTTTGAAAGCGACCTGCGCCGCGTACTGACTGGCGACCAGATGAAGGCGTACAAGAAGTGGAAGGAAGGCGAGGAGCAGACGGCCGAACGGAAGCGGCGTGAAGACGAACTGCGTTGGCAGGAAGCCGGGATTCGGGGTGAGTTCGGTGGTCCGCGCGTGGGCGCCACCGCTCCGGAAATTAAAACCGCCCTCCCCGCCGCGACCGGGGTCGTCGCGCCACCGCTCGGCGCTCAGAGCGTTCGCGTGGGCCGGACGTTGTACATCGCGGGCCAGCTCGGTGTGGATAGCACCAACACACTCGCGGGATCGGATCTGCGTGCGCAAGCGGCTCGCGCCTTCGCCAATCTCGCCGCCGTGTTGCAGGCGGCCGGCGCCTCACCTCGCGATGTGACGGCGTTGACGATCTATGTGGTCAACTATCGGCCCGCCGACCTCGAGACGATTCGCGACGCGGCGGGGGCCTATCTCACGGCAAACGCCCCGATCATCACGGTGCTCGGCGTGCAATCGGTCGGGCGAGACGGGGCGCTCATTTCGATCGGCGCAACCGCCACGGGACGCTGAGCCGCTGACCGGCATGCGCAGTTATCATACTGCGCATGGATTCTCGCCCGAGTAACCACCTGCCGCTCCTGGCGGCGCTGGTTTCTGTTGTCCTGTGGGCAGCGGCGTTCGTCGGCATCAGGGCCGCGGGCCGTTCCTTCTCACCCGGCGCACTCGCGCTCGGCCGGCTGACGATCGGGAGCGTGCTCCTGGGCGGTGTGGTGCTGTCGCGTCCAATCCTCCGTCCCACCAAACGCGAGCTCGGCCTGTTGGTCCTCGCGGGGCTGCTGTGGTTCGGCGTCTACAATCTCGTTCTCAACGACGCTGAGCGACGCGTGGATGCGGGCACCGCGGCGATGCTGGTGCTGATTGCTCCGATTTTCATCATCGCCCTCGCGGCCGCATTCCTGCAGGAGCGCACCACGCCGAACCTGCTGCTCGGCGGCGCGCTGGCGTTCGCGGGGGTGGTCGTGATCGGGTTGGCGACGTCGACGGGCAAGGCGTCAGTCGTCGGCATCATCCTCTGTCTGCTGGCCGCCCTCTCGTCCTCGATCGGTCTGGTCGCCGAGAAGCCGGTGCTCAACAGGATCTCGGCACTCCAGGCAACCTGGACCTGTTGCGTGGTGGGAGTGCTGTTCTGCCTGCCCTACGCGCCGCTGCTCGTCCGCGAGATCCGCCTTGCCCCCGCCGGCGGCATCGGCTGGATGCTGTTCCTCGGCGTGTTCCCCACGTCCATCGCTTTTACGACCTGGGCGTACGCACTCGCGCGCGGCTCGGCCGGTCGTGTGGCGGCGACGGCCTACCTCATTCCGCCGATCACGATCGTGATGAGCTGGGCGATCCTGGGCGAAGTGCCGGGTGCGATCGCGGTGCTGGGGGGCGGGCTTTGTCTGGTCGGCGTCTACGTCGCGCGCCGGCAGCCGCAGGCTAAGGCTTCGCCCGTTCCTGCTCCTCCCGCTCTTCGTCGCTGAGGTCCACAGACATCGGGAAGAACAGCGAGCGCTTCACCGTAGGATAGGACACGTCCCAGCCGCGCGCATCGTGCCAGAGGATGCGATTCAGCCGTTCCGAGGGCGCGGCGTCGGGGTCGTGGAAATTCATACGCGCCGACGCGAGCGCCGCGCGACGGCGCTCGGCGGCATGCGGACCCGTGATGGCGCCGACCTGCTGATTCACCTCGTAGATCGACTGCCTCGGCTCGAGGGTGCTGTAAGGTGCGAAGTCGGGCGCTTCCTCCGGGCCGATGAAGCTCGCTCGCATATCGGTCGCGACGAGATCGAACAAGCTGAGCGCCGGCAGCCCCAGGATGAGCTCGATCGTTTTCACCATGCTCGGTTGGCTGTAGAAGGTCGCGTCCACGGTGCCCCGCCGAGCGTACGGACTGGCCACGAGCGCCACGGTGCGATGCCCGTCGATGTGGTCCACGCCGTTCTGCGCGTCGTCTTCGACGGCGAAGATCGCCGTCGACTTCCAGAACGAGCTGTGCGAGAACGCCTCCACGATCTGACCGAGCGCGAGATCGTTGTCCGCGACGCAGGCCTGGGGCGTGCACCAGCCGGGGTTCGTACCCTCCGTGTGATCGCTCGGCAGAATGATCAACACGAGGTTCGGCATCGCCCGCTTCGCTTCCCACTCCCGCAGATGCTCGATGATGATGTCGGCTTTGACGATATCGGGCACGGTCATCGTCCAGCCCGGGTACTCGCGCACCAGCACGCGGTCCAGGGAAGGAATGGCGGACCGGGTGTTGTAGAGCTTCGCCACGCGGCTGCGGAAGAATGCGCGATTGTGCGGCTGCGAATCGCGATACTGGGTCAGCATGTTCATGCGGATGGTGTCGCTATACCACTGCGGCGACGGCGCGTATTCACCAAAGATGGTGACGGTTTTGCCCTTCGCCTGCGCGGCCTCCCAAAGGAATCCGCCCGCCGAATACGCGAGGGGATCGACGCCCTCTGATGGATAGCTGCGCCCTGTGTACAGTGGCCACATCGGATACTCGGTCTCGGTCCCCTGTGTGAGCCAGTTGTGGCCGTCCGCCGAATTGCCCCCCGAGGCGAAAAAGTGATCGAGCAGCACGTACCGATCGGCGAGCGCGTGGGCGTTCGGCGTCACGTCGCGGCCGTATTGCAGCAGCGAGCTGTCGCTCGCGCCCTTGCCCATATCGCCGAAGACCTGATCGTACGTTCGGTTTTCGCGCACGATGTAGACGACGTGGTCGATCAATGAGGGCTCACCAGGCCGCTCGGGAACAGCGCGAGGGGCGGCGTTGGCCCGCGCCGGCAGCGTCGGCCCCGCACTGTCGGTCCGGAGCGTGAGCCGATTGTTCTGGGCCACCGACGTGGTGTAGGCCGCGATCTCCGCTGCCGACGGCTCGGCAATCACATTCACGGAGCCACGATAGGAGTGGACGTACCGCCCAGTGAAGGGGCCGCTCGGACTGCGTGCAATGCCAGAGCCCACACCGAACAACGAGCCAACCGCGATCGTGTGGCCGTCGGCACTCACGTCGATGCTCGTCGGATACCAGCCCGTTGGCACGAGTCCCTTGAGTTGGCCGCCCGGCAGCCCGTAGGCGGCCACGGCATTCGCCCCACCCAGCGTCACGAACAGCGTGGTGGCGTCAGGGGACAGCGCGACCGCTGTCGGAGCGAGCCCGATGCGGGTCTCGCGGAAGGGCGCGATCGCGAGGGTTCGGACAACAGCGTCGCGGCGCGTATCGATGATGCTCACCGCGTCGGAGTTGCCGTTGGCCACATACAGTCGCGCGCCCTGCTCGTCCCAGGCGATGCCCGTCGGATGGCGTCCGACGGGAATGACTTTGGTCACCGTACCCATCACCAGATCGACGCGCGTCACGCTTCCGGGCTGCGCGATGCCACGGGGATCGACACGCACGAGCTCCGCGAACGGGTCGCAGCATTGTCTCGCCGCGCGATCGCGCGGGCCAGGCTTCGGGCCACCGAGATTGGTGACATAGGCGACCGATCCGTCCGTATTCACGACCGCAGCCACCGGCAGCACACCCAGCGGAACGGTCTTTAGAAGCGAGCCGCTGTCGGCGTCGAGGACCGCCAGCGCATCGTTGGCCGACAGCGGCACGACCACGACGCGGTGCCCGGACGCGTTCGCGCGACGTGCCACCGCCGGAGATCCGACGATGTCGTCGCCGAGTGCCGGTGAGGTCCACCGGGGCACGACGCTGTCGCCGTCATAGGCGGTCAGCTGCGCGACTACTTTCGTCTGCGCCAGCTGTTGCGATCCCGGGATGCGGCTCAACGCGAGATCCGCCGGCAGGAGGCCGACGCTCGTGACGAGTGTCCGACGGGTTACGGGATCGATCGCGATCCCCTGGACACCGGCACGGCCGTCGAAGGCCGCGCTTCCCAGCATCGCGTTGTCACGCCAGCCGAGCCGGTAGGCGGCGCCGTGGATGGACACCCAGACCTCGCCGGGCCGGCCGAATCGCACGCCGAACACGCGGTCGGTGAACACGCTCTGCACGCCGGCGGGTGTGACGCGTTGATTGGTCGCGATGGTACCGGGGTCGGTGATCTCACGACGGGGAGCAAGCGGCTGCGGCTGCGCGGGAACCTGGAGTAGTACAATGAAGGAAAGGATCATCCCTCATGATATCACTGTCGGCGGAGGGAAGCATCCACGAAATCAGCGACGGGATCCGGGCCCGCACGGTGTCCCGTGACCGTCGTCGATGCGTGCCTGCAACGCATCGAGCGGCTCAATCCGAAACTCAACGCCTTCGGCACAGTTCTGGAGCTGGCTAACACATTCCTAACTCGCGGCGTGTAGCCGCGGCCGCCCGCGCCACCATTATTATCGGACATGCTGCTGACACTGTGCCTGCTGCTGCATTGTGGCGCGGCGGTGCCCGATTCCATGGTCATCTACTCGGGTCGCCGGCGCCAGCTGGACGTGCGGATTCCTCGGTTCGACGCCGACGTAGTGATCGACGGCGACCTTGCGGATTCGGTCTGGGCGCACGCTGCCCTGCTGACCGGCTTCTCGCAGTACGCGCCCAACGACGGCGTCCCCGCGGCAGACTCGACGCAGGTGCTCGTGTGGTATTCCGGCAACGCGATCTACTTTGGGATTCGCGCCTACGAGCTGCATGGCCGGCCGACCGCGACCCTCGCGGACCGCGACCAGATCTTTGGCGACGACAACATCCAGATCCTGCTCGGCACGTTCCACGACGGCAAGAAGGCGTTGATGTTTGCCGTCAACCCGTTGGGTGTGCAGGGCGACGGCGCGCTCATCGAGGGTGCGAACATCTCGGCGAGTGGGTTCATCGGCGGTGGGGTCATCGGACGGGAGCAGCCGGACCTCAGCCCGGACTACGTCTTCCAATCGCGCGGACGTGTGACGGATTGGGGCTACGAGGTCGAGGTCCGCATTCCCTTCAAGAGCTTGCGCTATCAGCCGACACAGCCCCAGGACTGGAGTCTCAACATCATCCGCCAAGTCAAGCACTCAGGATTCGAGGACACCTGGTTCCCGGCGAAGCGCGCCAACGCGACATTCATCGGACAGTCTGGCAATCTGATCGGGCTGGCGGGGATGCATCGGGGGCTGGTCATGGACCTGAATCCCGAGGCCACCTCGAGAGCCACGGGGGCGCCCGCGGCGCCCGGGACGGCCGGGTACGAGTACGACGTGGGCAACCCGCAGGTCGGCGGGAACGTGCGCTGGGGTCTCACCGATAATCTCACGCTGAACGGCACGATCAAGCCCGATTTCTCACAGGTCGAGTCCGACGCCGGCCAGCTCGCCTTCGATCCGCGCCAGGCGCTCTTTTTCCCCGAGAAGCGGCCGTTCTTTCTCGAAGGCAGCGAGCTGTTTCAGGTCCCCCAGAACCTCATCTACACGCGGCGGATCGTGCAGCCGGTGACGGCGGTGAAGCTCACCGGAAACACACACGGCACCGACATCGGCGTCCTGTCGGCCGTGGATCAGAGGTTCGCGTCCGCGAGCGGCGATGATAATCCGATCTTCAACATCGTGCGCGCGCAGCACAGCCTCGGCCACGGGTCCCGCATCGGTCTCGCCTATACCGATCGCATCGAAGGCGGCGATTACAATCGGGTCGCTGAAATGGACGGCCGGCTCGTGTTCAAGGACATCTACGGGCTGAGTTTTCAACTCGCCGGCAGTCGCACCCGCGCGGGTGGTGTCGCGACAACCGCACCGTTGTGGCTCACGCAGTTCACGATTCAACATCGGGTCTGGGGACTGCGGAGCCTGTTCGCAGGGATCTCGGACGATTTCCACACCGCGAGCGGCTTCCTCGGTCGCAACGGCATCGTGCACGCCTACGTCGATCCGAGCTATACGACGTACGGGAAGCCGGGCTCCCTCCTCCAACGGCTGACAGGCGACATCGTGGTGGATGGCATCTGGCAGTATCAGAACTTCATCCACGGGCGAAACATCCAGGACCAGAAGCTGCACTTCAACGTCAACACGACCTTGCGCGGCGGCTGGAATGTCGGGGCCGGCTACTTCGTGGAGTCGTTCGGCTACGACTCGGCCCTGTACGCGAATTATCATCTCGAGGTTCCGAAATCCGGCGGCGGCTTGGACACGATTCCGTTCGTCGGCCAGCCGACGATCGGGAATGGCGAGTACATCGTCCAGATCGGGACGCCGCAGTGGAAGCACTTCAGTGGCGGCGGTTTCTTCCTCCAGGGGCACGACGAAAACTTCTTCGAGTGGGCATCGGCCGATTTGCTGCTGCTGAGTCTCAACATCTCGTACCGGCCGACGGACCGTCTCCGCAACTCGTTCAGCTATTTCTGGCAGCAGGTGAATCGGCGCACCGACGGCAGCCTGGTCAACGTTGGCCGGGTGGCGCGCGCCAAGATCGAGTACCAGGTCTCCCGGCCGCTGTTCCTCCGGCTGGTCGGCCAGTACATCCAGGATCAGACCGACTCGCTGCGCGATGATTCGCGCACGAACGCGCCGATTCTGATCGCCGGGCCGAGTGGCGTGACGCGGACGAGCGCAAGCGCCACCAATCTGTTCCACGTCGACGCGCTGATCAGCTATCAGCCTGTCCCGGGCACGGTCGTGTTCGCGGGATACGGCAGCGACATGCTGGACGAAGACGCGTTTCGGTTCCGCGGCCTCACGCGCACCGGCGATGCGGTGTTCGTGAAGTTGAGCTACCTGTTCCGATTGTAGGAGTCAGCGCAGCCGCTTCAGGAAGTCCTCCAATACGCGATTGAAGTGATCGGGCTCATCTACGAACAGCGCGTGACCGGCGTTCTCGAAGATCTCCACCTGCGCATCGTGCACATGATTGCGCACCGTGTCGGCGGTTTCGCGCATCACCGCCGAGCCGACGAACAGGAGTGGACGGTCCAGCTTATCCAACGCCGGGCGCCAGTCGCGGCGACCGGTGGCGAATGTACTGGCGAGCAGCGTATAGGCCGTTGTCGTGGGCGTCGAAAGAGATGCGCGAGTGATGCGCGCGAGGTAGGTGGAATCCTGCGGCGTGCGGTACATCCCGCGCACGAACGTCGCGGTCAACACCGGACGATCGCGGAGCAGGTGAAAGAGCAAGGTGTCCATGAACCCCGCAAGGGGAGTGCCCTGCGGAACCCACACGAAATTATCGACCAGGACGAGCCCGGCGATGTCGTGGGTGCCGAACTGCTCCACCAGCTCGAGCGCTTCGGGAGCTCCCATCGACCAGCCCACCACGACAACCGGCGTGGCCTGGAGGTGGGCAATGAGCTCGTGGATATCCCGTGCCCGACGCTCGGTGTAGTTCCCATCGCTGGTCCGCTGCGACGCACCCTGCGAACGGGGATCGAGCGCGATGACGCGCCTCGAGGCCGCGAAGTAACGGAGCTGCGGCTCCCAGATGTCGGCGGGCATCGTCCAGCCCGGCACGAATACGACCGTCGGACCGGGTCCGCTGCCCCCGCTCAAATAGTGCAGCCGCACACTGTCGCTGGTGATGAACCACCGATCGACCCAGGGACGCGCAGCTCGGCGCTGTGATTGCGCACCGGTCGCGAGTGCACACAGCATGAGGCCCGCAACTGTCAAGCGACGCATGGCACCATCCTTCGAGGTGGGGCCTCAAGTTACACGACCTTGCGCACGGCCGTGGTGCCGGCATTCTTCAGATCACGGGCGGCCTGATCCGCGCCCAACCTCTGATGCTCGCGTGAGTAACATGGTATGAGACTGCGCGTTCGCTGCGCCGCGCTGGCGCTGTGGGCCGGAGTAGTGAACGCCCAGGTCCCACCGCCGCTGGTTGATTATCACCAGCACTTCTTCAGCCCTGACTTAGCGAAGCTGGTCGGGGTCGATACGATCGATGCCGACAAGCTCATCCGGCTGCTCGATGCGGCAGGTATCCGCCGCGCCCTTGTGCTGTCGACCGCCTACAGCTGGAGCAACCCGAGCCGGAACGTTGAAAACGATTACGAGCATGTGAAAGCCGACAACGACTGGACAGCAGCACAAGTGGCGCGCTATCCGGAGCGGCTGCGGGCGTTCTGCGGCATCAACCCGCTCCGCGACTACGCGCTGGCGGAGCTGGACCGCTGCAGCAAGAATCCGCTGCTCCGCACGGGGCTCAAGCTGCACATTGGCAACTCCGCCGTGGATTATCACAGCCCGCAGGATGTCGAGAAGCTGCGCCGCGTATTTCGGGCCGCAAACGACAAACACATGGCGATCGTGATTCACATGCGCGCGTCGATTTCGCGGAAGCTCCCCTACGGCCGGAGGGAGGCGCAGATCTTCATCGACTCGATTCTGCCGTCGGCACCGGACGTGCCGGTACAGATCGCGCATCTGGCTGGCGCCGGTGGGTACGACACCACGACGGACAGCGCGGTGTCGGCGTTTGTGGACCTCATCGCGCGCCGAGATCCACGGGCCAAGCACCTCTGGTTCGACGTGACCACGGTCGACCGGAGTGGCACGCCCGACGACCTGAAGTTGATCGCCGTACGGATTCGCCAGCTGGGGATCGACCGCGTACTCTTCGGATCGGATGCGGCGGCCGGCGGCAACCTGGCGCCACGCGAGGCATGGGCCGAGTTTCACAAAGTGCCCCTGACCGAGGCCGAGTTTCGGACGATCGCGACTAACGTCGCTCCTTACATGAGATGAGTGGGACGGGGGCGGAAACATGCCGGAGTCGTGGCGCAGCAGAATGCAGCGCTGGGGGTTCAACGTCTTTCCGACGTACCGAAGCACGGGCGCCTGGATTACTTACATCGCGGACGACTATCGTGAGATCCGCATCAGGCTCCCGCTGGGCTGGCGCACCAAGAATTATGTCGGCACGATGTTCGGCGGCAGCATGTATGCCGCCGGCGACGGTGTGTACATGGTCATGCTGATCAAGAACCTCGGGCGCGAGTACATGGTGTGGGATAAGAGCGCGACGGTCCGATTCCGGAAGCCGGCGCGCACCACGTTGTACGGCCGCTTCGTGCTCGCGCCGAAGGACATCGACGACATTCGCGCGGCCACTGCCGGGGGCGAGCCAGTCGAGCGCGTGCATCGTGTCGCGCTCGTGGATCGCGAGAATGTCGTGCACGCGGAAATCGAATGGCTGGTCCACGTCCGGCGAAAAGATGCTCGCGCTCCCAACCCCATCACCCGAGAAGGCTAGTCATGCGGCGATTCTCCTTCGTTCTCTCCATCGTGCTCGCGACGCCCCTCGCGGCGCAGCAGTCAGGCCGCCACACGATCACACACGAAGACGTCTTCCTGATGAAGCGGATTTCATCTCCCGCGATCAGCCCCGATGGGCGTTGGGTCGTGTTCGCGGTTACCGAGCCCTCCTACACGGAGGGCGAGCAAGTCGGCGATCTCTGGCTCGTCCCGACCGACGGCAGCGCCGAGCCGCGGCGCCTGACGAACACCAAAGGTGGTGAGAGCGGCGTGGACTGGAGTCCCGACAGCCGCCGCATCGCGTTCGGTGCGCGGCGTGAGAGCGACGATGTCCCACAGATCTATGTGCTCGACCTGAGCGGCGGCGGTGAAGCGCAGCGCGTGACGAACCTGTCCACCGGCGCATCGAGCCCGCTGTGGCGCCCGGACGGCAAGGCGATCCTGTTCACGAGCATGATCTATCCGGGCGCGGCCACCGATTCCGCGAACCGCGCAGCGGTCACCGAGCGCAAAGCGCGCAAGTACAACGCGCGCGTGTACGACGCGTCACCGATTCGGCTCTGGGATCACTGGCTCGATGACCGACGGCCGCATCTGTTTGTGCAGTCCCTCGAACCGAGTGCGCAGGCCAAGGATCTTTTGGCCGGTTCACGGCTCGTCCAGGGCGCCGGGTTCGGCGGGCAGCTGGGCACCGGTGGCGAGGATCTGGCAGCGACGTGGACGCCCGACGGCACCGGCGTGGTATTCGCCGCGACGACGAACCGCACCGACTGGGCGCACGGCGACGTCGTGCAGACGCTGTGGCTTGTGGGAGCGTCGGGCGGTGAACCGCAGCCGCTGACGAGGGGCAAGGAGGATTACGACGCGCCGCAGTTCAGTCCGGACGGCAAGACGCTCTACGGGGTGATGACCCCGACGAACGAGCATACGTTCAACAACCGCCGGCTCGTTGCCTGGACATGGCCGAGGAGCGGTGACGCCGCTCCACGCGGCATCACGGGCGGCGCAGACCATTCCGTTGGCACGTATACGATCAGCCCAGACAACCGCGCGGTCTTCTTCCTGGCTGAAGACGCCGGACGCCAGCGGCTGTTCCGCGCGCCGGTCGCAGGTGGCAAGGAGCAGGAAGTCGGCACGATGACGAGCGGCACGTTCGGTAGCCTTCAGGTGGCCACGGGGACCACCACTGGCCCGGTGCGCATGGCGGCAGTCTGGGAGAGCGCGACGAACCCGCAGGAGGTGGTGCGGGTCGATCCCACCACCGGGAAGTGGACGCCGCTCACCAGGTTCAACACCGCGCGCGCGGCCCAGATCGACTGGCAGCCCCTGCGCGAGTTTTGGTTCACCTCCAAGCGCGGCAAGCGGATCCACAGCTTCTACGCACTGCCGCCCGGGTTCGACTCGACGCGCACCTACCCACTGTTCGTGCTGATTCACGGCGGCGCCGCGAACATGTGGACTGATAACTTTGGCCTGCGTTGGAATCCTCATCTGCTCGGCGCCACCGCCCCCGGGTTCGTCGTCCTGATGACCGACTACACCGGTTCGACGGGATACGGGGAAAAGTTCTCGCAGGACATCCAGTTCGATCCGCTCGAAGGGCCGGCCAACGATATCAACGAGGCGGCCGACACGGCGCTCCAGCGCTTCAAGTTCATCGACGCGTCACGCCAGGTGGCGGGGGGCGCCAGCTACGGCGGACACCTCACCAACTGGCTCGCGGTGACGACCACGCGCTATCGCGCCCTGGTGAGCCATGCCGGCGAGTGGGACCTCGAGAGCCAATGGGCAACGAGCGACTTCAACTATGATCGCGAGCGCAACGTCGGCGGGCCGCCGTGGGAGGACCATCCGATCTGGCGGACACAGAGCCCGATGCGCCGCGCCGCGAACCTGCACACGCCCGTGCTCGTGTCGGTGGGTGAGCGCGACTTTCGCGTGCCGATGAACAACGCGCTCGAGTTCTGGACCGCGCTCCAACGCCAGCAGATTCCCTCCCGGCTCATCATCTGGCCGGAGGAGAACCACTGGATTCTGAAGGGCGAGGACAGCCGGTTCTTCTATAAGGAAGTGGCGGCGTGGTTCGCGCGCTGGCTCAGCGCGCCGGCGGCAACGGGGCAGTAGCGGAGGGATCGGACCCAGGTAGTAGGGGCGCAGCATGCTGCGCCCCTACCCCACATTCCGCGCCACCCGTTATTCGTACATTGTGTTCGTGTCCGCCTTCGCCAGCTGCACGAAGAAGTCCGACACCTTTTCGGTGACGGCTTCCACGTAGCGCTTCCCCTTTTCCGCGGTTGACGCCGCCGGGTTTCCGGATCCCGTGTCATCCGTCACCTGGCGCCACTGGCGAGGCGTCCAGGCCCAACCCTCGCGAAACGCCGCAATCTTGAACTTCCGCGCCGCGCCAGGGCCGGCTGCAGAGAGCGGCAGCACGCGCTCCGCGGCGATGTGCTGCATGACGCTCGTTTCCATCTCCCCCGCGTGATCGCCGAGGTCGGAGAAGAACCCTTTGAGATCGAGGACCTTGTACCAGTTCACGACGCAGAGAAACAACGACACGTGCGGCTGGAGCTCACGGATCATCTGGCGAAAATCATTCGCGCCGTGCCCGTTGAAAATCACGAGCTTCCCGATCCCCTGCCCCGCGAGTGACTGCGCCACGTCCCGCAGCACGAGCGCCTGCGTGCTCGGATTCATGTTGATGCACAGTGGGATGTCGAGCTGGCCGGTGTTCACGCCGAACGGCACGACCGGCAGCACGACCACCTTCGCCCCGCGTTGCCACGCGCGGTCGGCGGCGCGGGCGGCGATCTCCTCACTTTGGATATTGTCAGTCGTGTACGGGAGATGGAAATTGTGCGCCTCGGTCGCGCCCCAAGGCAGGATCGCGACTTCATACCGCGTGTCGCGGACGGTTTTCCAGGTCAGCTCGTCGAGGATGTAGGGCCGCATGCCCGATTCTACACTCTGAGGGGTTGACGCGCACCCAAGTGTCCCGTCTCTTCGAGTCCGGTCAAAACCACTCACACGTCGCTCGGAGGATTCGATGCGGCACACCTTGTGGGCTCTTGTGTCGCTCGCGCTGGCAGTTACGCCGCTGCCGGCCCAGGGAAGCGGGGGGCTCCGCGACAAGATCTCGCAGCTCTTCATTTTCACGGAAGGCAAGGACCCGTTGTTCCTCGGCGGGACGGCGGGCTCCGATTCCGCGACCGCGCTGCATGCAGATCACTTCGTGCCCGCGGCCAATGCCGATAACGGCTCACTGATTGCCTTCATCAGCTCGGCGGTCAGTCAGAACGTCGGCAACCTCCCCGTCAGTGCGACGAGTGGCGGCTCGACCTTCCGGTTCGAAGCGGGGGTCCCAGTTCCCACGTCCGGGTCGCCCGGTGCCGTGTTCGGCGAGCGAGCCCCGACCCTCGGCCGCGGCCGCGTGTTCGTCGGGGTCAACGTGAACCGCCTGCATTTTGAGACGCTGCGCGGCGTAAGCCTGAAAGACATCGAGATGACCTTCACGCACGAGAACGTGACCGGCCCCGCGTGCGACAGCATCGTGGGGACGTCGTGCACGCCGTACGGCGTGCCGACGCACGAGAACGACGTGATCGACCTCCGTCTGGCGCTCGACATCGACATGACCGTCACGTCGTTTTTCGTCACCTTCGGTCTGCTCGACCGCGTGGACATCGGTGTGTCCCTCCCCATCGTCTCCACCTCGCTGCTCGGCACGAGCAACGCGCAAATCGTGCCGTTCGGCGGCACGACGGCCCAGCACTTCTTCGGCGGCACTGCGGCGAATCCCGAGCTCTCGACTTCTCGCTTCGTGGAAGGATCCGCTACGGGCGTGGGCGACATCGCGACCCGGCTCAAGGTCAATCTCACCCGCTCGGACCGGACCAACTTCTCCGTGCTGGCCGACGTACGCTTCCCCACCGGCAGCGCCGACGATCTCCTCGGGGCGGGCCACGTCGCGGCGCGCGGCCTCGGCATCCTCTCGGCACGATTCGGAGCCTTCTCGCCACACGCCAACATCGGATATCTGTACCGCGCCGGCCGCTCGCAGACCAGCGCGGTGCTGACGACGGTCGGGTTCGATCACGTGATGGCCCCGTGGGCGGCGATCGCGGTCGACCTCGTGTCGGAGCTTCAGGTTGGCGAGAGTAAGCTGCGGTTGCCGGGCACGGTCACCTACGACGTTCCGTTCCATCGCACCGTCGAGCCGACCAACATTCCCGCCGAACGGGATGATATCGTCAACGGATCATTCGGCTTCAAATTCGTAACGCACAGCGGGATCATACTCGTGGCCAACACGCTCTGGCCGTTGAACCGGGGCGGGCTGCGGCCGAACCTGCTGTGGACCGCCGGCCTCGAATACAATTTTTGAGAAGGGTTACCGGATCGCGGTGATCCGCCAGCCGCTCGCGTCCCGCTGGAGCGTCGCCCGGAACGTCACCGGCCGGCGCTCGGCGCGACCGGTGCTGGCGTTGTCGTACTCGTAAACGCCGTTGACGATCGCATCGGCAGACGCGTCGGTCACGCTCAGGCTGGCCACGCTGAGACTGGCTTTGAGATTGCGTACGCGATCGAAAAAGGTCTGCCAACTCCCCTGCTGGGCCGTGGAGAGGCCGGGATAAGCGCGTCGTACTTGCCCGATGTCCCGCGATTCAAGCGCCGCGGCGTAGCTCGCGATCACCTTTTCGATATCCGGTCGTGGATCAACGGCGACGGGCGCGACCAGCACCGGCGGCGGTGGGGGAGCTTCCGCGACACGGCGCGGCTCGGTGTCGCGCGCGCCGCGGGACCGCGATGCGCGCTCAGCGTCCGCCCACAGCGAGGCCGCGGTGGCGAATTGCATCATCGCTTCCGATACCCGCCGTGCCGCTGCCAGCGACTCGGCGCTCGCGAACGCCGTGTGGCCTCCGCTGAGATCGGCAGGCGTAGCACCCGCCAACGCGGCCCGCTGCTCCGCACGCAGCGCGCTCGCGCGTAGCGTGCCCATCAGACTGTCGAAACGTTGCGACGTGAGTCGTGCGACCGAGTCTCCTGGCGCCCGCCGTGACGATGCCCGCGTGGGCCGGGGGGCGACCGGCGGTGGCGCCGGTTCGACCCGCAACACCGGGCGGCTCGAGTCCGAACCCGCGGCGGCGGTCCGCGTGGAATCCTGGGTCGTCGCTGGCGGCGCGGGCGGCGCGGTCGGCCGCCGACTCAACAGCCGCCACGGTGTGGTCCACCACAGCCCGAACGCGATCACTGCAAGCGCGGCGCCGGCACCCGGCCAAAGCCAGCGGCGCGCGCGACGTATTGGTGTGCGCGTCCGCACTCGTGACATGACGATCGGGCTCGTCGGCGTTTTAGGACCGGCAGGCTGCGCCGTGCCGCGCGCCAACGTACTCATCTCCTGCCGGATCGGATCGTCGTGACGCAGGGATGGCCGGCCGCAGACCGCCACGACGTCGTCCATGGTGGGCCACCGGCCGGCCGGATCTTTCTGCAGCATTCGCATGACCGCAGCGGCCAGATTGGGAGGACAGTCGGGCCGGAGCTCCGTCACGGGCCGCGGCGGTCGGTTGAAATGCGCGTACATGACGGACATGATCGACTCGTCCTGAAACGGCAGCGTCCCGGTCAACATCTCGTAAGCCACGACGCCGAGCGAGTACTGATCCGACGCGCCGGTCACCTCCTCCGTGGTGGCGCACTGCTCGGGACTCATGTACGTCGGCGTACCCACCGTTACGCCGGTCATGGTGAGCCCTTGCGCCTGCAGCACCTTCGCGATGCCGAAATCCGTGACGACAGCCCACCCGTCTTCATCGAGCATGATGTTGGCGGACTTGATGTCGCGGTGGATCACGCCGTGGCGGTGCGCGTAGCCCAAGGCGTCCGCCACTTGCGCGAGGATCGTCTACGTCATCGCGAGGGGTAACGGGCCGATGTCGCGGATGATGACATCGAGTGAGCGCCCCTGCACAAGCTTCATGACGAAGTACAGGACTTCGTTGCTCTGGTTGACGGCGTAGATCGGAATGATGTGGGGGTGGCTGAGGGCGGCGGCGGTGCGGGCTTCGCGCTTGAAGCGCTCCACCATCCCCTCGCCCATGAGCAGG